>Ga0180222_1000204_pt1 | contig 102783 bp, 95 predicted proteins | sample eDN5th37CKraftOP_FD_151336 | JGI IMG/M metagenome (GOLD analysis project Ga0180222, IMG submission 151336) | Enriched Organic Plus compost microbial communities from Emeryville, California, USA - eDNA 5th pass 37_C Kraft OP (version 2) (version 2) ... | reverse complement strand
TCAGGACACTGCAGGCGCTCGGTATCGTCGACATCAAGATGGGCAAGGGCGGCGGAGCGCGGGTAGCACAGGGAAATCCAAGGCTGTTCGCGGAGGCGCTCGCGGTGCAGCTTGATCTCACCGGCGTAAGCGTGCGCGAGATCATGGACGCGCAGCGGGCGATCGAGACGCTCGCGGCGGAGCTCGCCGCGGAAAACGCCAACGCCGCGGACCATGAAAAACTCCGGCATCTCCTCGCCGACGCGGAAAGCAAGATGTCCGACCGCGAGGCCTATACGCGCTCGTGCCGGGACTTCCATCTCGCCGTCGCCGAAGCGTCGCACAACCGGGTGCTGCTTGTGCAGCTCATTTCGCTGCAACACGTGTCATGGCCTGCCGACAACACAACGCTGACGCCGGACGTGGCCAAACGCATTCTCGACGTCCACAAGCAACTCGCAAAGCTGATCGAGATGCGCGACAGCGCGGGCGCACGACAACTCATGAACGACCACGTGAAGATGATCCGCGCGCGGCGCGTGGCGGAACATGGAGAGCAGGACTACGGCAGCGAGCAGTGCTGCTGACGAACGTTCGACGGAAACCAACACAACAACGGGAGAACGCCAATGCCGAAATTCGTCATCCAACCTCACTTCCGGCTGCAGGAATGGGTCGCGGAGGAGAAGGGCTACTTCCAGGATGAAGGGCTCGATTACGTATTCCGTGAGGAGGTGCAGTCGACCGACGGAAAAATCCATGACAAGGGCGTGAAGGTCGGTGCTTATCAATCCTTCGAGGAAGGCCGCAAGTCGGACGTCTCTTGCGCCTGCCATTGGACCGTGGGCGTCGCTGCCTCGACCGGGCACGGCAAGCTCTATCCGGAAGTCTATTCGGTGGCGCCGGCAGGCGTCTTCGTTGCGCCGGATTCGCTGGTAAAGACGCCGGAAGATCTTGCCGGCGTGCCGATCTCGGTCGGGTATCAATCCGGCAGCCACTATTCGACGATCCAGGCGCTCGAACAATATATGCCGGGCGATAAGATCAATCTCTCGTTCAATGACGGGATGCTGTTCAAACGGCTGGAACTTCTGCTCGACAAGAAAGTACCGGCGGCCGCGCTCTTCAGCGGGCCCTACTATTTCGCGGAGCAACTCGGTTTCCGGAAGATCATCGACACGACCTTCATGATTTCGACGATGATCACGGGCGATCCCGACCCGGAGGATTTGCGCAAGTTTTTCCGAGCGCTCAAGCGCGCGCAACGCGACATCGACCTGCGCCCCGATCTCTACACCCATTACTACAAGCGGGAATTCCCGGTACGCTATCATGCGATGATGGACACGCGGCGCTGGGGACCGGGTGAGCGGATCGTGTTCGAGCCCTACACGAAGGAGGTGTTCGAAGAGACGCTGCAGTGGATCGAAGCGCACGGCATCTTCCCCGACAACAACATGGGCTCGCGCGTGTACGAGCAGTCGGTGATCCGGCTCACTTGAGCAAGGCCAGGTATCGCAGGCCGCCGCGGGCGCAAGCGCGCGGCGGCTTGTTTTCAAGCGGCGGGCGCTTCGATGCTGAGGCCGATATAGCGGTCGAGCGTGGTGCTGTCGCGCATCAACTCTGCCGACGGAGCACGATGCACGATACGTCCGCGCTCAAGCAGGATCGCTTGCTCGGTAAGCGCGAGCGCGATCTCAGCATGCTGCTCGACCAGCACGATCGCGGTTTCCTCGTCCTTGACCATGCGGCGGATGGCGCGCTCGACCTCCTCCACGATGACCGGGGCGAGGCCCTCCATCGGCTCGTCGAGCAGGAGGAGCGACGGGTTCGTCATCAGCGCGCGCGCGATCGCAAGCATCTGCTGCTCGCCGCCCGACAACTGATTGCCCTTGGAGTTCTTGCGCTCGGCGAGGCGCGGGAAGAGGTCGTGGACCGATTTCAGGTCCCAGCGGCCCGGGCGGGACGCGACCGTGAGGTTCTCCTCCACCGAGAGCGACGGAAAGATCTCGCGCTCCTGCGCGACCCAGGCAATGCCGGCGCGGGCGCGACGGTGCGGCTGCATGCGCGTGATGTCCTGGCCGCGCCAGAGGATTTTTCCGCGCGAGACGTTGGTATAGCCCATGATGGTGAGGAACAGCGTCGATTTGCCGACGCCGTTGCGGCCGAGCACCGCGAGGCTGCCGTGCTCGGGAACCTCGAGCGTGATGTCGTCGAGCACGACGGCGTCGCCATAGCCCGCACGCACGCCGACGATCGAGAGGAGCGGCTCAGCCATCCCGACCTCCGAGATAGACCTCGCGCACGCGCGGATCCTCGGCGATCTCCTGCGGCGTGCCTTCGAGCAGGATGCGGCCGCCCACCATCACGATGATACGGCTCGCGAAGCGGAACACGACGTCCATGTCATGCTCGATGAAGAGGATCGTGATGTCCTGTGAGAGACCGGCAATCGCTGTGAAGAGTCCCTGGCTTTCGTCCTTCGGGACGCCCGCGGCCGGCTCGTCGAGCAACAGGACGCTCGGCCTCGCAGCCAAGCTCAACGCAATTTCCAGGAGCCGCTGCCGACCATAGGCGAGCTCGCGCGTCGGCCGATAGCAGTCGTTCGCGAGGTTGAGCGATTTCAGGATCTCGTATGCCTCGTCGGTGGCGGCGCGGAAAGACGAGAGCCCCCGCCACCAGGTCGGCGCGATACCCTCGCGCTCGCAGACGGCGAGCGTGACCGACTCCAACGCACTGAGATTGGGGAAGAGCGTGTTGATCTGGAAGGTGCGGACGAGCCCGAGCTTCACGCGATGCTGCGGCTCGAGACGGGTGATGTCCTTGTCGCCGAGAAGAATCTGCCCGTCGTCCGGCTTGAGCATACCGGTCATCAGGTTGATGAGCGTAGTCTTGCCGGCGCCGTTCGGACCGATCAGCGCGTAGCGCACGCCACGCGGCAGACTGATCGCGATGTCGCTCGCGACCACGAGCGAGCCAAAGCGCTTGTTCAGTCCGCGGGTGGAAAGCGCAATGGCGGCGGTCACGACCAGCGCCTCCTGATGCGGGCGGTCAGCCGCGAGAGTCCGCCGAGAATGCCGCCGGGCAGGAACATCACGACCGCGACGAGCAGGACACCGATCGGGAAATACCAGAATTGCGGATTGAGGCCGGAGAACTGGTCGCGCGCCACCATGAAGATGACCGCGCCGACCAGGCCGCCGTAGAGCTGGCCGACGCCGCCGAGCACGAGCATCACCACGACATCGGCGGAGCGCTGGAAGTCGATGGAGCCGAGCGAGACCGTCTCGGTCGTCTGCGCGAGGAGACCGCCGGCGATGCCGGCGATGGTGGCGGAGATCGTGTAGATCTTGCGGATGTGCGCGCGGCTGTTGGCGCCGATCGCCGGCATGCGGTTCGAATTCTCACGGATGCCCTGCAGCGCGAGCCCAAAGGGCGAGTTGATCAGCCGCCGCGCGACCAGGAAGGTCAGGAACAGCACGACGAGCGAGTAGGAATAAGCGGTGTAGCCGTAGAGATCGAAGCGGAAGTAGTTGAAGATCGGCCAGATCCGCACGCCCTGCAGGCCGTCGGCGCCGCCGGTGATGAAGTGCGCCGAGTTCGCAAGCTCGTGCACGAGGAAGCCGAGGCCGAGCGTGATCATGATGAGCGTAAGATGGCGGAAACGAGCGATGATGAAGCTCGTCGCATAGCCGACGATGCCGGCAACCGCTCCCGCGACCACGAGGCCGGTCAACGGCTCGCCCCAGACGAACTTGGAGAAAATTCCCGCGCCGTAGGCGCCGAGCCCGAAGAAGGCGGCATGACCGAGCGAGACGATTCCCGCATAGCCGAGGATCAGATCGAGCGAGAGCGCAAACAAGGCCGTGATCGCGATCTGGCTCGCGAGCGAGAGATAGTTCGGGAACAGGAAGAACGGCAGCAGCGTCGCCAGCCAGAACACGATTTCGATCGGGCTCCACCGCGCGCGGGACTGGAGGTACTTCTGAGTCGAGAAAGCGGCGTCTGTGGTCGCGGTCATCGGTCAGCGCTTCCCGAACAGGCCCTGCGGCCGCCACATGAGCACCGCAACCATCACCAGATAAATGAGGAACGCGCCAAGCTGCGGCACGTAGTATTTTCCGGCGATGTCGCTGATGCCAATGAGGACGGCGGCGGCGAACGAACCGCCGATCGAGCCAAGGCCGCCGACCGAAACGACGATCAGCACATAGACAAGATAGATGAAGGCGAAGGACGGATCGAGGCCGACGATCTCGATGGCAAGCGAACCGCCGAGACCGGCCAGGCCGCTGCCGAGCGCGAAGGCGATGGCGAATACGCCATCGACATTGATGCCGAGGCCGCGCGCCATGCGCTGGTTATCGACCGCCGCGCGCACCTGCGCGCCAAAACGCGTGTATTCGAGCGTCAGCACGAGGATGAGCGCCACGGCGAGCCCGGCCGCGACCAGGAACAAGCGGTAAACGCCGAACGAAACGCCAGCGAACTGGACCGAGCCGCGCAGATAGGATGGCGTCTGGATCGGCTGCTGGATCGTGCCGAAAATATAAGCCGCCGCCGCAACGGAGATGAAAGCGAGCCCGATGGTCAAGAGTACCTGATCGAGCTCGCTTGCACGATAGAGCCGGCGAAAAAGCGTGCGCTCCAGCAGCACGCTCGCAACGGCGGCGACAAGGAAGGCGACGGGCAGGGTGGCGAAGAATGGCCATCCCATCTGGTTCATCAGCGTGACGGTGACGTAGCCGCCCAGCATGGCGAACGCGCAATGCGCCAGGTTGACGAAATTCATCATCCCCAGCGTGACGGAAAGGCCGACCGACAAGAGAAAGAGCAGCATCCCATAGGCGAAGCCGTCGAACAGCACGCCGACAATCGGCCCCATGGTATCCCCGCCCTTCCCCGTCGGTCGGCCCGATCGCGGGCCTTACTTCTTCATTGCGGCCTTGACCGGATCCTTGACGTTCTCGAACTTGTCAAACTCGACATTGACAAGCTGTCCGTTCACCTTCTCGACGCGGCGGATATAGACCGTCTGGACCACGTCGCGGGTTTCCGGATCGATCGACATCGGGCCGCGCGGGCTGTCCCACTTCATGCCCTTGGCGGCAGCGATCAGCGACTCGCCATCCGCCTTGCCGCCGGTCTTCTTCAGCGCCTCATAGATGAGGTGCATGCCGTCATAGCCGCCCATCGCGAAGAAGTCCGGGTTGCGCTTGAACTCGGCATTGAACTCGGCAACGAACTTCTTGTTCAGCGGATTGTTGAGATTGTAGTCGTAGTGCCAGGCGCTGATGCGACCGAGCGCGATGTCGCCCATGCTCTTGAGCGCGGTCTCGTCGACCGGCTCACCGGTGCTCAGGATCTTGATCTTGTTCGGATCGACGCCACGCTCGGCGAACGCCTTGCCGAGCGCTCCCGGCTGCGCGCCGCCCGGAATGAAGACGAAGATCGATTCCGGGTTGAGGTCCTTCGCGCGCTGCACGAAGGCCGAGAAGTCCGGGTTTGCGACGGGCATCCGGACGGAACCGACGATCTCGCCACCCGCTTCCTTGAACGCCTTCTGGAACGACTGCTCGGCGTCGTGGCCCGGGCCGTAGTCGGAGACCATGGTGTAGGCCTTGCGCACGCCGTTCTTGTACGCCCACTTGGCAAGGGTGTCGCCGATCATCGGCAGCGTCACCGAGGTGCGTGTCGAGTAATCCGACTTTGTGGTTATGATGGAGGTCGCGGCGTTCATGATGACCATGAACTTCTTCGCCTCGGCGGAGATGTCGGCTGCCGCCATTGCTTCCGGCGTGAGCGTGAAGCCCGCGAGGATGTCGGCGTTCTCACGCACGACGAGTTCCTGCGCGAGACGCTTGGCGACGTCCGGATTCGGGCCGCCGGTGTCCTTGCGGATGAGTTCGATCTTCTTGCCGGCGACGGTGTCGCCGTGCAGCTTCATATAAAGCTTCACGCCGTTGTCGATCTGTGCCGCGGTGTCGGCGAACTGGCCGGAATAGGCCGAGATCAATCCGACCTTGACCGTGTCCTGCGCGTTCGCTGCGGACGCGGCAAACGCTGCGGCCAATACGCCGCCCAATCCGAGTAGGAATTTTCGCATGATGTCCTCCCAGGTGCGAAAAAGGTGCCGGGTCTCCGGCTTAAATTGGGCGGGAGGGTAATCACGAAGCGAACTAGAGGTCAATTTGCGCGGTACGGCTCGAGCAGGGCGCGCATGTAGCCGATTGCGCGCGCGGCGCAGGTGGGGCCGTCCGGCTCGTAGATGAAAGGCTCGATAGCCGCGATGCCGCGGTAACCATGTTCCTTCAGCGCAGCGACAATCGGTCCGAATGGGAGCCCGCCCTCGCCGGGCCCCCGTCGGTTGGGGTCGTTGAAATGAATGTGAGCGATCAGGCCGGTCGGCAGCCAGTTCCGCAAAACCTCCGGAATCGGCTCGGCCTCGTTCAGCCCCGCTGCCGAGCAATCGAGCATGGTCCGCAGGGCGGGATTGCCGATCGCGCGGACGATCATGGCCGCGTCCTCGACAGTGTTGACGAAGGCGGTGTTCGCGACCGGCTCCAGAAGATAGGTGATGCCGGCGGCGCGCGCGGCTTCGGCCGCAGCTGCAAAATATTCGATTCCGCGCTTGCGGCCGTCGTCCTCGTCGCCCGGCTCAAGCTGACGCTGAAAGGGCGATCCGTGGATCATGAGCTTGGCGCCAAGATCGGCCGCCAGCCCGATCAGGCCACGCATGACGTCGAGAGTGTGGACGCGGACGGCGGCATCCTTCGCAGTGATCGACAGACCCTTCGGCGCCACCATCAGGTAGTGCAGGCTCGTGATCGGCAGGCCGGCGGCAGCGGCGATCTTCCTGATCTCGTTGCGACGCGCGGCCGGCAGAAGGTGCGGCTCGTCGCTCAGCGTCACCGGCGCGATCTCCACGCCGTCATAGCCGAGCTTCCTCATCAGATCGCATTGCTTCTCGAATGGAAGCTCCGCGATCACTTCGTTGCAGAGGGAAATCTTCATCGGCGGGCTCCGCGTGCGCTTCGCCAGAAGCGGCCGTATAGCCGAAGAGTCAACGGCCCGAGGCCGGGGCGGTCCGGGGACGGAAGTGAGGCGTCTCTTGGCTAATTGTTGCGATATTCATGATTTGTTCTCTTTCTGGCTAGTCCTTGACCCATGGGTAATCGCGCGCTTCGTTCAAAATCGCTCCAAACTATTTGTTTTTGGAGTATATTCAGCGCAAAGCGAGAATAATCCGCCGAACGCCAATGGACACCATTCTGAATATGAAGGCCTTCTTGGCCACCGCCCGCAGCGGGAGTTTTTCCGAGGCGGCGCGGCAATTGTCGGTCGCACCTTCGGTCGTTTCCAAGCGCGTCAATCAGCTCGAGTGGCAATTGCGCTCACGCCTGCTCGAACGCACGACGCGGAGCGTACGCCTCACCGAAGTCGGCGAACAATATCTGCCCACCATCCGCGGCATCATCACCGAGTATGAAGACCTCGTGGCGGGGATGCTGCGGTCGCCGGGCGAGCTCGAGGGCCATATCCGCGTCAAATCGCCGATGGCGCTGACGCACCTGCATCTCGGCAAGGTGTTCACCGCTTTTCAGAAAGCGAACCCGCGCGTGACGCTCGACGTCGTGTTGATCGACCGTTCGGTGAATCCGATCGAGGAAGGATTCGACGTCGTGCTGGGCCTCCTGCCGGCATCTTTCGAAAACGTGGTGGAAGAAGCGCTGTTGCCTTATCCGCGCGTCGCGTGCGCGTCGCCGTCCTATCTGCAACAGCGTGGTGCGCCGCAGCACCCACGCGATCTCACCAATCACGATTGTCTCGTGTTTCAGCCGGCGGGATCGAACTGGACGTTCCAAAGCCGGCGCGGACCGATCAACGTACAGATACGACCGAAGTTCGCATCCAACGACATCCATGTGCTGGTTGCCGCCGCCGAGGAAGGAAGCGGCATCACCGTGCTGTCGAAGCTCATCGCCAAGGAATCCATTCGCAGCGGCAAGCTCGTTCCGGTCCTGCCCGATTTCCCGCTGCCCGATCACTGGCTGAAGGCATTCGTTCCGAAAAACCGGATCGGGCTCGCGCGGGTGCAAGCGCTGCTCAGTTGTATTCGCGCCGCTTTTGCGCCCACGCCTCCATGGGATGAACTTTAATCGAGCGTATTTGATCGTTCGCGATTCAGGATAGCTGAAAGCGCAACAACCCCGGTTATTCCCGGTTTGAATTGACCTAGTTTCACCGCGGCTTCACCGTGGTCCGCGCACGCGGAACGCGACGATGTAGAACAGTCGAAGAGAAAGGAGTGGCAGCATGGCCGAGGCCGCAGCGCCAACGACCGCAACGCGAACCGTCAAGCGCAACGGGGCTGCAACGGTACGGGAGATCGGCGCGGATCTCTGCGTCGTCGGTTCGGGGGCGGCCGGCTATGCGGCGGCGCTGGAAGCCGCGCGGATCGGCCGCAAGGTCGTCCTCGTCGACGGCCTGCCAGCGCTTGGCGGCCAAGCCGTCAACTCGATCATCGGTACGTTCTGCGGACTCTTTTCCAACGGCACGCACGGCTACCAGTTCACGCACCTTGTCGCCGACGACATGCTGCGCGAGCTCGGCAAGCAGGAGAACGCGCTCTATTACCGGCATGGGCCGCATACGATCGTCGTGTATTACGACGAGATCGCGCTTGGCCGCTGGATCGAAAAATCGGTGCAGGCGGCCGGGATCACCCCCCTGCTCGGCGCGATCCTGCGCAATGTGAAGGTTGAAGGCCGGCGCGTGAAGGAGCTCGAGTTCGCCACGCGCTACGGCGACGTGAAGGTGAAGGCGACGGGCTATGTCGACGCGAGCGGCGATGCCGCACTCGCCTGGCAAGCAGGCTTTGCGTGCCGAGAGCCGGAACAGAACCGGGTGTTCGGCACGCAGATGGTGGTGCTGGAGAACATCGACGAGGCGAATCAGCCGACACGGGAAGAAATTTCGGCGAAGATGAAGGAAAAAGGCGAGCAGTACGGGCTGCTCCGCCGCGAAGGACTCGCTTTCGTCATTCCCGGCCGCGGGGTCGCGGCGATGAACGTGACCCACGTCGAGACGCCGCTCGATCCGCTGGAAGCTTCGGAGAAAGCCTTGCGGGGCAAGGACCAGGCGGAACGCGCCGTGCATTTTCTCCAGACCGAGTTTCCGAAGTGCTTCGGCAAGGCGCGCGTACGTGCCTACGGCTTCCCGGGTATCCGGCAAACGCGGTGGATCGTCGGTCGCCAGCAGCTCTCCGCCGACGATGTGCGGAACGGCACGCGCTTCCCTGACGCGATTGCGCGTACGGCCTGGCCGATCGAGCTGCACGACCATAGTTCGGGTCATCACTGGCACGTATTCCCCGAAGACCATGTGCACTATGTGCCGCTTGGTAGCCTCATTCCGGCGGACGGCGACAATGTTGTGGCCGCTGGCCGCTGCATCGACGCGGATGTTGCCGCGCTTTCGAGCGTCCGCGTGATGGGGCCGTGCATGGCGATGGGTGCCGCCGCCGCGCACGCGCTCGATCTCGCCGGCAGCGGCAGCGTGCACCAGATCGATGTGGCGGCGCTGCAGAAGCGGCTCACCGACAATCTCGATCGAACCGACAAACCGTGGTGAGGAGAACATGAAGCTCACCGATGCCGAAAAGGCGATGCTCGACGGCGCGCAGGGCAAGGCCAAACAGAAGGCGATGGATCTGCTCGTGCGCTATGGCGAAGCGCTGGGCGCCGAGCGGCTCGTCGATGTGACGAACGTCGCGAGTACCTTCAACGCGGGCTCGCCGCCAATGAAGCCCTATGCCGAGAAGGGCATGGACGCTGTCTTCTCCAAGTTCAATCTCGACAGCGACGAGGTGGTGGAGACGCCGCAGGTGGAGGTCTATACGTGCCAGCTCATCCACGGCATCGACACGCAGAACGCCCACATCACCGGCGTCGCGGAAGAGGCGGTGAACCGGCAGAAGACCGCGGAGCGCTTCTTTGGCTCGCGGGGCGTCGCGATGTTCAACACCTGCACGCCCTATCAGGTCGGCAATGTGCCGGTGAAGGGCGAGCATTGCGCGTGGATGGAATCCTCGGCGGTCGTCTATTGCAACAGCGTGCTCGGCGCGCGGACGAATACCGAAGGCCGAGAGAGCACGGGTGCGGCGAGCATCACCGGCAAGATCCCCTATTGGGGCTATCACATCCCGGAGAACCGGCTGGGCACACACTTGGTTGATGTCGAGATCGACGTCGACAGCATGATGGACTGGGGCCTGCTCGGCTACTACGTCGGCGAGGTCGTGGAAGAAGACATCCCGGTGCTCGACGGCATCCGCAAGGTGCCGAGCATGATCAAGCTCAAACACTTCGGAGCGGCTTCGGCATCTTCCGGCGGCGTCGAGATGTATCACGTTCCCGGAATCACGCCGGAGGCGGACTCCGTCAAGGAAGCGTTCGGCGGACGGAAGCCGCGCGAGCGGTTCAAATACGGCAAGACGGAGCGCCAGATCGCTTACGACAATCTCAATTCCTCGGCAAAAGATACAGCCGTCGATTTCGTCATGCTCGGCTGTCCGCACAACACGGTCGAGCAGGTGTGGACGGTGGCGCGGCTCCTCGACGGCAAGAAGCTTTCACCGAACACGCAGCTCTGGGTGTTCACGCCCCGCGCCTTGCGCGACGCGGCGGAGCTCGCAGGCTACGGCGATATGATCCGTAAGGCTGGCGGACATCTGATGAGCGACACGTGTCCGGCGATTGGGCGCATCGTGCCGCCGGGCACGAAAGTCGTCGCTACCGATTCAGCCAAGCAGGCGCACTATCTGCCAGCCATGCTGAAAACGCAGACCTGGTTCGGCACGGTGGAGGACTGCGTGAACGCCGCCCTTACCGGCCAGTGGCGCGGAGGGCTGTCATGAGCAAGATCGTTCTGCACGGGCGCAAGGTGGTGGGCGGTGTCGCCGAGGGCGAGGCGTTCGTCACCAAGGACACGATCTCGGGCTGGGGCGGCATCGACTCCAATACCGGCACCATCATCGAGCGGCGGCACGAGAAGGTGGGCCAGAGCTTCAAGGACAAAGTGCTCGTGTTTCCGGGCGCCAAGGGCTCGTCCGGCTATTCGCACTTTTTCCACCTCGCGCGCGTCGCCGGCGCTGCACCGAAGGCGATGCTGTTCAACAAGATGACGGCGAAGGCCGCGCTCGGCGCGGTCGTGACCCGCGCACCATCGATGACGGACTTCGACCAAGACCCGCTGTCGCTGATCGAGGACGGCGACTGGGTGAAGGTCGACGCCGACCAGGGCATCGTCGAGATCACGAAGAAGGCCGGCGCGAGACCGGCAGCGGCGGAGTGAATGAATCACCTCCCCCGCCTGCGGGGGAGGTCGGCGAGCGAAGCGAGCCGGGAGGGGCTTCGCCGCGAAATGCCCCCTCCCCAACCCTCCCCCGCAAGCGGTGGAGGGAGAAGTGATGAAAGCAATGAAGAAGCAATTGCGCAGCAATTACGAACCCGGCACCTCGCGCTGGGCGGTGCGGCGCGCGCAGTGGCGCGCACTCGGCTTGACCGACGAAGACATGGAGAAGCCGAAGATCGCCGTCGTGAACTCCTCCTCGGAGCTCTCCATCTGCTTCAGCCATCTCGACGGCGTCGCCAAGGTGGTGAAGGACGCGATCCGCGCGGCGGGCGGCCTGCCCTTCGAGATCCGCACGATGGCGGTGAGCGACTTCATCACGAGCGGCGGCCGGGCGGGCACCTTCCTGCTGCCGAGCCGCGACCTCATCACCAACGACATCGAAGTGCAGGTGGAAGGCGCGCAACTCGACGGCATGGTGTTCCTGTCGTCGTGCGACAAGACCCCGCCGGGCCACCTGATGGCGGCGGCGCGCCTCAACATCCCGTCGATCTCGGTGCTGTGCGGCTACCAGAAGGCAGGCACTTACAAAGGCCATCATGTCGACATCGAGGAAGTCTTCCTCGGCGCGGGACACCACATCACGGGCGCCCTCAGCTTCGAGGACCTCAAGGGCATGGCGGACAACGCCATCAAGAGCCCCGGCGTCTGCGCCGGCATGGGCACGGCGAACTCCATGCATTCGGTGGTGGAGGCGCTCGGCATGGCGCTGCCAGGCGGCGCGCCGGTCGAGGCGAACAGCCCGAAGATGTTCGACTACGCGAAGCGGGCGGGCCAGCGCATCGTCGAGATGGTGTGGGAAGATCTGAAGCCGCGCGACATCCTCACGAAGGGCGCATTCATCAATGCGTCGGCGGTGGTGCTCGCGGTTTCCGGCTCGATCAACTGCATCAAGCACATCCAGGCGATCGCCACGGAGGCGGGCGTCGACATCGACACCTACAACCTCTTCGAGATGTTGGCCGACCGCATTCCGATCCTCAGCGCCGTCATGCCGATCGGCAAGCATACGATCGAGCAGTTCGAGGCGGCGGGCGGCGCGCGCGGCGTCATGAAACAGCTCGAGCCGCTGCTCGAGACGGCGGCGATGACGGTCACCGGCAAGACCGTCGCTGATAACCTTGCAGACGTCACGGTGGGCGATCCGGACGTGATCCGTCCGCTCGACCGGCCGTTCGCGACGAAGCCCGGCATCGTCATCCTGCGCGGCAACCTCGCGCCCGACGGCGCGATCGTGAAGATCGGATTGCGCGGCGAAGGCCGCCCGCTGCAGTTCCGCGGGCCCGCGAAGGTGTTCGAGAACTCGACGGACGCGGAAGTCGCGCTCAAGAACGGCGAACTGAAGCCGGGCGACGCCATCGTGCTGCGCGGCCAGGGCATTCACGGCGGACCGGGCATGGGGGGCGCCTCGCGGCTCGTGTTCCAGATCGACGGCTCGGGGCTCGGGCCCGACGTCGCGGTAATCACCGACGGGCAACTATCGGGCCTCGTGAACAAGGGGCTCGTGCTCGGCGAGGTGGCGCCGGAATCGGCGACCGGCGGGCCGCTCGCGCTCGTCGAGAGCGGTGACTTTATTTCCGTCGACGTGGAAAAAAAGGCAGTCGTTCTGGAAGTGAACGATGCGGAACTTGAGGTGCGGCGTGCGCGCTTCCAAGCCCCGCCGCCGAAGCGCGACAGCGGCTGGCTTTCGATTTACGACCGCACGGTGCGCCCGCTGCACGAGGGCGCGGTGCTGCTCAGCAGAGAACGATAAACTTCGTCGTCCCGAACGCCGGAGCAAAGCGAAGGCGATCCGGGACCGTCATGTAATCCGTAGCAAGACGGCCCCGGTTCTCTTGGACCTTCGGTCCACTCGGCCGGGGCGACGAGCAGCCATCAGCTCTTGAACTTCGCGACCAGCGCGTCGGCCCCGCGCGCCAGAATGCCGACGTCGGCACCGACCGCGACAAAAGTGGCGCCGAGCTTGAGCCAGTGCCGCGCGTGCTCCTCGCTCGCGGTGAGAATGCCCGGCGCCTTGCCGGCGCGGGCGATGCGGACGATCGCGTCGTCGATCACCGGCATCACCTGATCGTGCGAGAGCTCGCCGAGATGACCAAGCGAGGCGTGCAAGTCGGCGGGGCCGATAAAGATGCCATCCACACCGTCGATCGCAGCAATGGCTTCCAGGCTCCTCAGCGCCTCGTCGGATTCAAGTTGTAAAAGGACGCAGATTTCCGCATCGGCGTTGCGGAAGTAGTTTCTGATGCGGCCGAAGCGGGTGGCGCGGGTGGAGCCGGCGACACCGCGCACGCCGAAGCCCGGATAGCGGGCGTAGCGGACGGCATTCTTCGCTTCTTCGACGGTCGTCACCTGCGGAATAAGCAGGGTCTGCACGCCGGTGTCGAGGTAGCGCTTGATCGTCACCATGTCGTTCCAGGGCACGCGCACGACCGGGGTCGTCGCCGGATAGCCGGCGACCGCCTGCAACTGGCCGAGCACGGTTTCGATGTCGGCGGGGGTGTGCTCGGTGTCGAGGAGGACCCAGTCGAAGCCCGCGCCGGCAATGACCTCGGCCGTGTAGCTCGAGGGGATGCTCGCCCAAAGGCCGATCTGCGGCCTGCCCTCGCGAAGCGCCTGCTTGAAGCGGTTTTTCGGATTTTCCATTGGCGCGCCTCAATCCCCGTCGGGTTTTGCCCGATTCTCCGAAGAGATTTCGGGGCGCGGAACCGTGTCCCGTAACGGCATAATCCCTCCCTGGTTCGCCTGTTTGAGCGGCCTTTTGCCCCTCTTTACTACCCTGCCGGTCGGGAGCCACCGGCTTCGAGTTGAGGCCGTACTGGGCTCCAAAAAAAATCGTGGGTCGTGTCGAAATCCGCCCAGCCCGTTCGACGTGAGGATAGAGAGCCAGTTTTATCGGCCAAGCCCGGCCGGAACCCGGCTCCGCACACAAACCGGAAGGAGAACGACCATGCGTTTTATGGTGATCGTCAAGGCAACCAAGGATTCCGAAGCGGGGGTCATGCCGTCCGAGGAAATGCTTGAAGCGATGGCGAAGTTCAACGAGGAGCTGGTGAAGGCCGGCGTAATGCTCGACGGCAACGGGCTGCATCCGAGCTCGAAGGGCGCGCGCATCCGCTTCTCGGGCGACAAGCGTACGGTGGTCGACGGGCCGTTCGCGGAGACGAAGGAGCTGATCGCCGGCTACTGGATCATCCAGGTCAAATCCAGGGAGGAGGCGATCGAATGGATGAAGCGCTGCCCCAATCCCTACAACGAGGAGGGCGAGATCGAGATCCGTCAGCTGTTCGAGCTCGAGGACTTCGGCGAGAGCGATGCGATCGAGCACCACCGCAAGCTCGGCGAGGAAATGGCGAAGAAGAAGTAACCGCCGCCCGCAGCCCGACTGAAGCCAACTCGAGATGAGAAGGAAACACGGCGATGCGTTTCATGATCCTCGTCAAAGCGACAAAGGATACCGAGGCCGGCATCCTGCCGCCGCCCGACCACGAGCTCTTCAAGATCATGACGGACTACCACGAGGAGCTCACCAAAGCGGGCGTGCTGCTCGACGGGAACGGACTGAAGCCAAGCTCCAAGGGATGGCGCATCTACTATTCCGGCGACAAGCGTACCGTCGTCGACGGTCCCTTCACGGAAGCGAAGGAGCTCGTCGCCGGCTACACGATCATCCAGACAAAGACGCGGGAAGAGGCGCTGGAATGGAGCCGGCGCTTCCCCAATCCCTCCCTCGACGGCAGGGAAGCGGAGATCGAGGTCCGGCAACTCTATGAGCTGGAGGACTTCGGTGAAAGCCAGTCGATCGATCGCCTGCGCGAGATGGACGTGGGTGTTTTGGGCAGAAAGTAGCTCCGCTGCGCGTTCTGGCGATGGACGGGGTGCCGTTCATCGCCCACTCTTTCCCGCGAAGGTTCCGGCAACCGACCACATAATATCGCAGCCCCAAAGGAATGCAAAAGTCGGGAATGCGAGCAGGCTGAATGGGTCGGCGGCCATCGGGCCGCCGATCCCTGTTGCTTCAATGTGGCCGAGGAGGCGACATGAACAGGCGACGATTGCTGCAAAGCGCCGGTGCCGCGATTTCGCTGCTGCCGGGACTCAGGTCGCTCGCAAAGGCGCAGGCCGGCGGAAACTCTCCAACGCTCGCGCGCGTCCGACCCGGCGATCCCGCATGGCCGTCGGCCGCGAGCTGGGAGCGGCTCAATCGGGAGGTCAATGGACGGCTGATCCAGGTGCAATCGCCGCTTTCCGCCTGCGCTGCCCAGCCCGTGGCGCCGGAATGCGCGGACGTCTTCGCGCAATTGAAGAACCCCTATTATCTCGGCGAGGAACCGGGCCTGACGCAGACGCTCGGGTGGGCCGGCGCGTGGACGTCGAGCCCGAGCGTCCATGCGGTTGCTGCCGAGACGACGGCGGATGTCGTCGCGGCGGTCAATTTCGCGCGCGAAAACAGGCTCAGGCTCGTCGTCAAAGGCGGCGGCCATAGTTATCAGGGCACGTCCAATGCGCCGGATTCCCTCCTGATCTGGACGCGGAAGATGAGCGCCATCACGATGCACGATGCGTTCGTGGGTGCGCGTTGCGCGGGCCTTCAGGCGCCGCAGCCGGCGGTCAGCATCGAAGCCGGCGCGATCTGGGCGCATGCGTATGACGCCGTCACCACGAAGGCGGGGCGCTACGTGCAGGGCGGCGGCTGCATGACGGTGGGCGTCGCGGGGCTCATTCAGAGCGGCGGTTTCGGCAGCTTCTCCAAGGCATTTGGAATGGCCGCGGCGGGGCTTCTGGAGGCCGAAGTCGTGACCGCCGACGGCACCGTGCGGATCGCCAATGCCTGCACCAACCCGGACTTGTTCTGGGGCTTGAAGGGCGGCGGCGGCGGAAGCCTCGGCGTCGTGACGCGCGTCACGCTGCGCACGCATGAGCTGCCGGAATTCTTCGGCGGCGTGTTCGCGACGATCAAGGCGAATTCGGACGCGGCGTTCCGGCGGCTCGCGGGCAGGATCGTCGAGCTCTATGCCGATGCGCTGTTCAATCCGCAGTGGGGCGAGCAGATCGCGTTCCGGCCGAGCAATGTGCTGTCGATCGCGATGGTGTTCCAGGGGCTGCGGCAGGACGAAGCGGAGGCCGCATGGCGCCCATTCTTCGACTGGATACGGCAGTCGCCGCGGGATTTCAGCTTCGCGTCGGAGCCGACCATTCTGGCCGCGCCCGCGCGCCACTTCTGGGATCCAGCGTTTCTGCGGAAAATGCCGGGCATCGTGCTCCCCGACAACCGCCCCGGCGCGCCGGAGAGCAATGTCTTCTGGGCGGGCAATCTCGAGGAGGCGGGACAATTCCTTCACGCCTATCAATCCACCTGGCTGCCGCAGTCGCTGTTGCAGCGGGAGCGGCGGCGCGCGCTTGCCGATGCGTTGTTCGCGGCGAGCCGCCACTGGGGCGTGTCGCTGCACGTCAACAAGGGGCTCGCCGGCGCGCCCGCCGAAGCAATCGAGGCCGCGCGCGATACGGCGACGAATCCTGCGGTGCTCGACGCGTTCGCGCTCGTCCTCAGCGGCGCGGAAGGGCCGCCGGCTTATCCGGGAATTGCCGGCCGCGAACCCGATCTGCGGACCGCGCGCCAGCACGCGAAGGCGGTCGACGACGCCATGAGGGAAATCCGCAAGCTCGCGCCGGATGGCGGATCCTATGTATCGGAAGGAAACTTCTTCGACGAGACGTGGCGCCAATCCTACTGGGGCGCGAACTATGCGCGTCTGCTTGCCGTGAAAGACAAGTACGATCCCGACGGCCTTTTCTTCGTGCATCACGGGGTCGGCAGCGAGCGGTGGAGCGCGGACGGCTTCACGCGGCGGCCCTGAGCCGCCCTTGCAAGGCCGCCTTTGGGGTGATGTATCGGCGGCCATGACCGCCGACATCCGCCGCGAAATCGAAGCCGTCTGGCGCATCGAGGCGCCGCGGCTGATCGCGGGCCTCGCGCGCGTCGTGCGCGACGTGGGGCTCGCCGAGGAATTCGCGCAGGACGCGCTCGTTGCCGCGCTCGAGCGCTGGCCGCAGGACGGCACTCCCGACAGGCCGGGCGCGTGGCTGATGGCGACTGCACGCAACCGCGCGATCGACCGCATTCGCCGCGACCGGCTCGCCGAGCGCAAGCACGAAGAACTCGGCCGCGAGCTCGATGAAGAGCACGCGGCCACGGTGGCGGAGATCGAGGCCGCGCTCGACGACGACGTGGGCGACAATCTCCTGAGCCTCATCTTCACGGCCTGCCATCCCGTGCTCACCACTGAAGCGCGTGTTGCGCTCACGCTGCGGCTGCTCGGCGGATTGACGACGGCGGAGATCGCGCGCGCGTTTCTCGTGCCGGAGCCGACCATCGGCCAGCGCATCAGCCGGGCGAAGCGGACGCTTGCGGAAGCGAACGTGCCGTTCGAAGTGCCGCGCGGCGTGGAGCGCGCGGAGCGGCTCTCGTCCGTGCTCGCGGTGATCTATCTCGTTTTCAACGAGGGCTATTCGGCGACCGCGGGCGAGGACTGGATCCGGCCGCCGTTGAGCGAGGAGGCGCTGCGACTCGGCCGCATTCTCGCGGGCCTCGCGCCGCAGGAGCCGGAAGTGCATGGCCTCGTTTCGCTCATGGAAATTCAGGCTTCGCGCTTCGCGGCGCGCGTCGGGCCTTCGGGCGAGCCGGTACTCCTGCTCGATCAGGACCGCTCGCGCTGGGACCAGCTTCTCATCCGGCGCGGGCTTGCGGCGCTCGAGCGGGCGGAAGCGCTCTCCAAGGAGATCGGCGTTCCGCGCGGGCCCTACACGCTCCAGGCGGCGCTTGCCGCATGCCATGCGCGGGCGCGGACGGCGGCAGAGACGGACTGGGCGCGCATCGTCGGGCTATACGGCGCGCTCGCGGAAATCTCGCCCTCGCCCGTGGTCGAGCTCAACCGGGCGGTGGCGCTCGGCATGCTGATGGGGCCGGCGGCGGGACTTGAGATCGTCGACGCGATTGCCGGCGAGCCGTCGCTCAAGAACTATCACCTGCTGCCGAGCGTGCGCGCCGACTTCCTCCGGAAGCTCGAGCGCTTCGAGGAGGCGAAGGCGGAGTTCGAGCGCGCGGCTTCGCTCGCGCAGAACGCGCGCGAGCGGACGCTCCTGCTCGACCGCGCGGCGGCCTGCGCGCGCAGAGCCGGGTGAAGAAGCCCGCGTCAACGCACCGCCGCGATAACGGGCGCAAGAAACCAGACCGCCGCGGAAACCAGCAGCACGGAAAGCACGTTCATCAAGGCGCCGGCGCGAATCATGTCCGCGATCGTCACGTGTCCCGCCGCGAACACGATGGCATTCGGCGGCGTGGCGACCGGCAGCATGAAGGCGCAGCTCGCTGCCATGGCGACGGCCGCGGACAGCGTTACAATATCCATGTCGGCACCCGCCGCGACCGTGGCGACCACAGGCAGCAGCGCCGCCGCCGTCGCCGTATTGCTGGCGAGCTCGGTCAGCAGGACAACGACCGTCGCTACGATTAGCAGAAATACGAAGGGCGACAGATGCCCGAGGCCGGCGAGGCCGCGGCCAATCCATTCGGCAAGGCCGCTTGTATCCATGGCCGCGGCGAGCGACAGCCCACCGCCGAACAGGATGAGCACTTGCCAGGAAATTCCCTGCGCCTCGCGCCAGGACATGAGAAAGCGCCGCTCCTTCGGGTCGCCTGCCGGAATCAGAAAGAGGATGGCGGCACAGGCGATGCCGATGCCCGCGTCGCTCAGGCCCTCGAGCCCAGGAATTCGATTGAGCAGCGGGCGCGTCATCCAGAGTATCGCTGCCGCGAGGAAGACAAGGCCCGTGCGCTTTTCGGCATGGGTCATCGGACCGAAATCGGCCGCGCCGTGCACGATGCCGCCCGCATGCATCGCGTCGGCCATGTCCTTGCCGATCGGAAAGACCACCCGCGTCAGCAGGAGCCAAGCGAGCGGCATGAACACGAGCACAAGCGGCACCGCCATCGCCGACCAGCCGGCAAAGGAAATATCGATGCCGTGCCGTTCACCGAGGTAGCCGGCGAGCAGCGCGTTCGGCGGCGTGCCGATCAGGGTGCCGACGCCCCCGATCGAGGCGGCATAGGCAAGGCCGAGCAGGAGCGCGCGTGCGAAGCGGTCGGTGTCGGGGTTCTCGCCGAATTCCTTTTCGATCGCGGTGATGACGGACATGGCGACCGGCAGGAGCAGGATCACGGTCGCGGTGTTGCTGACCCACATGGAGAGAAAGCCGCTTGCCGCCATGAAGCCGAGCACGAGACGGTGCGGCGCGCTGCCGACGCGGGCAATCACGCCGAAGGCGATGCGCCGGTGCAGGCCCCAACGCTCGATGCCCGCGGCCAGCAGGAAGCCGCCGAAAAACAGGAACACGAGCGGATTGGCATAGGGCGCCGCGGCAGCAGCGATGTCGGCAACGCCGAGGAGCGGAAACGCGATCAGTGGCAGCAGTGCGGTCACGCCGATCGGCACCGGCTCCGTCGACCACCAGACCGCCATCAGGAGCGCGAGGCCGAGCGTGTGCCAGCCGGCTGTTGGCAAATCGGCCGGCGGCGGAAGGAGCAGCGTTGCCACGAAAATTACGATGCCGGCGGCAAGGCCGATGGCGGAAGCGCGCGACAGGAGCGGCGGATGAGGGCCCGATTCTGTTTCCGTCATTCGGTCTCCGCCGCGGTGCTCCATGGTGCCTAGCCTAACCCACCTAGGCTGAAAATATCCGAGATGCGCCTTTATCTTGCATTTACTTGCACCAATTTCGTATTTGATCACTTCCGGAATTGATGCAAGCGTGCCTTCGGGAGGAATTTTTCAAATGCCCGACGGCGCTTCCGCGCTCGAAATGGTGCTGACCGGCGATCCCGGCCTCTATTCGATCGTCGGGCTCTCCCTTTACATAAGTTTGTCGGCGGTGGCGCTGGCGGCGATCGTCGGCTTTCCACTCGGTGCGTTTCTTGCGCTGGTGCGCTTTCCCGCCCGCGGCTTTTTCGTCGTCGTGATCAACGCCTTCATGGGTCTTCCGCCGGTCGTGGTCGGCCTCGCGGTCTTTCTACTCTTCTCCCGCTCGGGCCCGCTCGGCTTCCTCGGCATCCTGTTCACGCCACGTGCGATGATCGTCGCGCAGGCGCTGCTCGTGTTGCCCATCATCGCGGCGCTCGCGCGGCAGACCATCGAGGACCTGTGGGCGGAATACCGCGACGAGCTCATGGCGATGGGCGTGGGGCCCGTCGGGCGCGTCACGACGCTTCTCTGGGACGGGCGGTTCAGCCTGGTGACGACGCTGCTCGCCGGGTTCGGGCGCGCGGCGGCGGAGGTCGGCACCGTGATGATCGTCGGCGGCAATATCGACGGCTTCACGCGGACCATGACGACGGCGATCGCGCTCGAGACGTCGAAGGGGGACCTCCCGCTCGCGATCGGACTCGGGATGGTGCTGATCACGCTCGTGATCGGTGTGAACGCGGTCGCCTGGGGCGTGCGGCGCGCGGGTGAATTGCGTGCGGGCTGAGGCGATGCACGGCAATTTCAGCGATCTGCCGATCGAGTTCGCCGCCGCATCCGTGCGGGCGGGCAGCGTTGCGATCCTCGACCGTCTTTCACTCACCATCGCGCCGGGCACCCCTACCCTGCTCGTCGGGCCGAACGGTTCGGGCAAGAGCACGCTCATCCGCCTCGGCATGGGATTGATCGCGGCGAGCGACGGCCGCGTTCGCTGGGGCGGGCGGCAGAGCGCGGACGGCGCGCGGCGCGCGATGGTGTTTCAGCGGCCGGTGATGCTGCGGCGGACGGCAGCCGCCAACATCGGCTATGCGCTCGCCTCGGCCGGCGTGCCGCGCAGCGCACGGCCGAAGCGCATCGTGCAATTGCTTACGGATGTCGGCCTGCAGGCGCTCGCCGACCGGCCCGCGCGGCGGCTTTCCGGCGGCGAGCAGCAACGGCTCGCGCTCGCGCGCGCCCTCGCGCGCGACCCCGAAGTGCTGTTCCTCGATGAGCCGACAGCGAGCCTCGATCCAGCGGCGACCAAGGCGGTCGAGGACATCGTGCGGGCGACGGCTGCCGCCGGCGTCAAGATCGTGATGGCCACGCACGATCTCGGCCAGGCGCGTCGCCTTGCCGGCGACATCGTCTTTCTCGTGCGCGGGCGCCTGATGGAGCACGCACCGGCCGAGCGGTTTTTCACGTCACCTTCCACCGCCGAAGCCGCCGCCTTCGTGCGCGGCGATCTCGTTATCTGACAAGCAAGAAAAGGGAGAGCGCTATGCTGAATCGACGTTTCATCCTGACGGCCGCTGTCGCCCTGACAATGGGCGTAAGCGGCGCGATGGCGCAGGAAAAATCCATCGTCGTTTCCTCGACCACCTCGACCACCGACTCCGGCCTCTTCAATCATATCCTGCCGCTGTTCAAGGCGAAGACCGGCATCGACGTGAAGGTCGTATCGCAGGGCACGGGCCAGGCGCTCGACACCGGGCGGCGCGGCGACTCCGACGTCGTATTCGTGCACGCCAAGGCACAGGAGGAAAAATTCGTCGCCGACGGCTTCGGCGTGAAGCGCTTTCCGGTCATGTACAACGATTTCGTGCTGATCGGACCGAAGTCAGATCCCGCCGGCGTCAAGGGCGGGAAGGACATCACCGCCGCGCTCAAAGCAATCCAGGCGAAGAGCGCGCCGTTCATTTCGCGGGGCGACAAATCCGGCACGCACAGCGCGGAGCTGCGCCTCTGGAAAGCGGCCGGCATCGATATCGCGGCAGAGAAGGGCGACTGGTACAAGGCGATCGGTCAGGGCATGGGCGCTGCACTCAACACGGCGTCCGCCTCCAACGCCTACGTGCTCTCGGACCGCGGCACCTGGATCAATTTCAAGAACCGCGGCGACCTCAACATCGTCGTGGAGGGCGACGACAAGCTGTTCAATCAATACGGCGTCATTCTCGTCAATCCAGAGAAGCACAAGCACGTGAAGCAGGAACTCGGCCAGGCGTTCATCGACTGGCTCGTTTCGCCGGAAGGCCAGAAGGCGATCGCCGACTACAAGGTCAACGGCCAGCAGCTCTTCTTCCCGAATGCCGGCGCGCCGGGGGCCTGACCGTCATCGCAGGAGGTCGCAATGAAGATCAGCGCGCGGAACCGGCTGAAAGGCAAGATCGTCGAGGTGACGAAAGGCGCGACGACGGCCCACGTGAAGATCGACGTGGGCGGGCAAATCATGACGGCGTCGATCACGAACGAGTCGGTGGACGATCTTGCGCTTGCTGAGGGCCAGGCGGCCTATGCGGTCGTCAAGGCGAGCGACGTCATGGTGGCGATCGACTAGAATGATCGGGCGCTGTCAGAGGCGGCCCGAATGAAATTCGATCGACGCCAGGTCCTTGCCGGGTTGTCCGTGGCGCTCGTCGCGCCGCGGCCGGCAAACGCGGCGACCATCGCAGATGGCGCGGGGCGCGCCGTGGTCGTCCCCGAGAAGGTGACGCGGGTGTTTCCTGCCGGGCCGCCCGCCGCCATCCTCCTTTATACGCTCGCGCCCGACCTCCTGCTCGGCTGGCCGCGCGCTCACGGCGGACCTGAACTGGAATTCCTGCTGCCCGACGTGGGCCGCCGGCCGGAAATCGGCCGCCTCACCGGGCGCGGGAACACGGCGAACCTCGAAGTCGTACTCTCGCTCAAGCCCGAGCTCATCGTCGATGCCGGGAGCATCACGGAGACTTATGTCTCGCTCGCCGACCGGGTGCAGGCGCAAACGGGCATTGCCTATGCCCTGCTCGATGGCCGCTTCGACAGGATTGCGGAAAGCTACCGGACGCTTGGGAGCCTGATCGGCCGGCGGCAGGAGGCGGATGTCCTCGCCGCCTATGCCGAAGAGACCATGCGCACCGTGAAGAGCCGGGTGGCGGCTGTGCCCGAGGACCGGCGGCCGAGGGTCTATTACGCCCGGGGGCCGCGGGGCCTCGAGACAGGGCTTGCGGGGTCGATCAATGTGGAGACCCTCGAATTCCTGGGCGCCCGCAACGTCGCCGCCGCCCGGCGCGGCGGGCTCGCCACGGTGTCGGTCGAGCAGGTGCTCGCCTGGAATCCGGAGGTCATCGTCACCATCGACCCGGATTTCGCAGCCTCGGTGCGCCGCGATCCGGTCTGGGCCTCGGTCGAGGCGGTGCGCACGGGCCGGGTGCACCTCTCGCCGCGGCTGCCCTTCGCCTGGATCGATTTTCCGCCGTCGGTGAACCGGCTGATCGGCCTCTGGTGGCTCGGGAAAATCCTCTATCCTGCGCTGTTCCCCGATGACCTGCGCGGGAAGACCCGCGACTTCTATGTCCGCTTCTACCACGTGACGCCGAACGACGCGCAGATCGACCGCATCCTCGCGGGACAAGGCTGAGCATGGGCCGCTCCGCCGCGCCCGGCATGCTGATTGCCTGCCTCGTTCTTGCGGCGGGCTTTGCGCTCGCCTTCACGGTCGGCCGCTACCCGATCGACCTCGCCGACGTCGCCTCGCTGTTGACGGCAAAGCTTGCGGGAAGCCCGACCAGCCTGCCGCCGGCGGTGGAGAACGTGATCCTGCAGGTGCGGGGCCCGCGGGTGCTCGCGGCGGTGCTCGTGGGCGCCGCGCTCACGGTCGCCGGCACCGCGTTCCAAGGGCTGTTCCGGAATCCGCTGGTGTCGCCGGACATTCTCGGCGCGTCGTCGGGGGCGGCGCTCGGCGCCGTCCTCGGCATCTATTTCTCGGTCGGCGTGTTCGGAATCCAGACGCTCGCCTTCGCGGGCGGGCTTGTAGCAGTCGCCGCCGTCTATGCCATCGGCTCGACGATCCCGGCGCGCGATCCGATCCTCGTGCTGGTGCTCACGGGCATCGTCGTCGGCTCGCTGCTTGGCGCGGGGGTCGGGCTCATCAAGTATCTCGCCGATCCCTACAATCAGCTTCCGGCGATCACGTTCTGGCTGCTCGGCAGTCTCGCGGCGAGCGGCCCCTCCGATCTGATCCCGCTGCTCGGGCCGGTCGCGATCGGCACGCTCGTGCTGCTCGCGCTGCGCTGGCGCATGAACGTGATGTCGCTGCCCGACGAAGAAGCCCGCGCGCTCGGCGTCGCCACCGGCCCGCTGCGGATCGCGATCGTGGCGGCGGCGACGCTCGTGACCTCGGCGAGCGTGGCGACCGCCGGCATCATCGGCTGGGTCGGGCTCGTGGTGCCGCACCTCGCGCGCGCGCTGGTCGGACCCGACTTCGCGCGGCTCGTGCCGACCGCCGCGATCCTCGGCGGCGGCTTCCTGCTTCTGATCGACACGCTCGCGCGCACGGCGGCGGCGGTGGAGATCCCGCTCGGAATTCTCACGGCCGTGCTCGGCACGCCGTTCTTCATCTGGCTGCTCGCGAGCGTGGGGCGGACGTGGTCATGAAACTCGAAGGGCGCGCCGTCACCATCGGCTATCGCGACCGCGTGGTCGGCAGCAAGCTCAACGTCGCGCTCGCGACAGGCGAGGTGCTCGCGCTGCTCGGTCCGAACGGAAGCGGCAAGACGACGCTCCTGAAGACGCTGCTCGGACTGATCGCGCCGCTCGACGGCGAGATCCATCTCGACGGCCGGAAGCTCGATGCCTATTCGGCGCGCGAGCGCGCGCGCATGATCGCCTACGTGCCGCAGTCGCACGCGCCGACGTTCGCATTTCCGGTGGAGAGCATCGTGCTCATGGGACGCACGGCGCACGGAAACCTGTTCAGCCGACCGAACGAGCACGACCGCGCGGCGGCGACGGCGGCGCTCGAGCGACTCGGCATCGCGCATCTTGCCGCGCGTCCCTACACGATGATCTCCGGCGGCGAGCGGCAGCTCGTGCTGCTTGCGCGAGCGCTCGCGCAGGACCCGAGGTTCGTCGTGCTCGACGAGCCGACCGCGAGTCTCGACTTCGGCAATCAGGGAAAGATCATGGACGAGATCGTGCGGCTTGCGGAGTCGGGGCACGGTGTCCTGTTCACGACGCATGATCCGAACCATGCGCTGCGTGCCGCGGATCGAGCGTATCTCCTGCGCGACGGCACGCGCATCGCCGACGGGCCGATCAGCGCGACTCTGACGCGGGACAATCTCGAGGCGATCTATCGCGCGCCGGTCCGCGTGCTCGTCGATGCGAAGGATGGAACGAACGCCTTCCTGCCGGGATGAGACGTGTCAGGTCGGCAAGCCGTCGATCGCGTCGACGCGGTCCGGATAGAAGGCGAGATGGTCCTTGATCTCGACGACGGAGTCGTAAGGGGCCTCGTAGGTCCAGATCGCGTTCTCGGCGATGCGGTCGCCGACCTTGATCGAGAAATACGAGGCGTCGCCCTTGTACGGACAGTAGCTCGAATGATCGGTGCGCTCGAGCAGCGACATGTCGACATCCTCGCGCGGGACATAGACGACCGGCCGGTATCCGGCTTCACGCAATGTGAGCCCGCGCATCGTGTCGGCAATCACCTTGCCGTTGAAGGAGACACGCACGCGCGACGGATATGACTCGATGTCGATGGGGTGATCCGGCCCCGGAACCCGGACGGGCTTCTGCATCGGCTTCGTGCTCCCCGTTCAATCGTCCTCCCCGAATGCAACTCCATTCCCGCGCACGAAGCAATCGAACTTCCCGTGAAGGTGCGACGAAATTTCCACGTGCTGTCGGCTTGCGAAATTCAAGGGTCCGGCGCATGAAACGGCACGCCGCGCGAATCGAACGGGCCGGAAAGAAAAAATTAACCGTGAGGCGGCAGTCTCCGGGTCGGAGGCGGTGATTTGCGGCGCGGCGCCGGCCGCAGCGGACTTCAAGTGAAGTCCCACGCGATCTTTAAATTCCGATTCAGGATCAAGCGCCGAAGGCGTCATCTGGCGCTTTTCGCGGGCGCGGATTCGCGAATCAATTCAAGCGGCTGCAGGACGGCGCGAAAGCGCAGATTCCACTTGAAGGCGCGGAACATTCGAATCCGGATGAGCTGAGATCCGGATTCATCTTGCCGCAATCGAAGGCCGGATGCGGCGCGCGGGGACGGCGGTCACGGCGAGCCTCGATCGCGGACGCCGCCGCGTTCAGTTCATCGTCGCCGGCAGCCAGAGCGAGATCTGCGGGAAGGTGATCAGCAAGGTCATGATGATGACTTCGCACCCCAGAAACCAGAAGCAGCCCTTGAAGATCGTCTCCAGCGGGATTTGCTCGCCCACCGCGTTCTTCACGACATAGACGTTGAAGCCGACCGGCGGCGTGAGCAGGCCGATCTCGACGTATTTCACGACGAGCACGCCGAACCAGATGAGATCGAGGTTCAGCGCGGCGAACATCGGCACGAGCACCGGGATAGTGATGAGGATGATGCCGAGCGGATCGAGGAAGGCGCCGAGGATCAGGTAGATGATCGAGGCCGCGATCACGAGCAGCACCGGATCGAACGCCCAGCTTCCGATCATGTCGGCGAACATCGGGCCGATGCCGGCGAGCGCGAGCAACCGCGTGTAGAGCACGGCGCCGACGCCGACAAAGAAGAGCTGCGACGTCGTCACCATCGCATCGCGCAGGCTGTCGAAGAACGCGCCGAGCGAGAGCTTGCGGCGCATGACGCCGATCACGGTGGCGAGGAACGCGCCGGCGGCGCCGGCTTCGGTCGGCGTGACGACGCCGCCGTAGAGTCCGCCGATGATGCCGAGGATCAACGCGATCAGCGGCCAGATTTCCCCGAGCGTGCTCCAGCGCTCGCGCCACAACGCCTTGCGATCCTCGAACTCGATCGTCGGCGCGAGCGACGGATCGAGCTTGCAGCGAACGAGGATCATGGCTGTGTACACCGCTGCCGTCAGCAATCCGGGAAGGATGCCCGCGATCAGCAACTGCACGATCGAGACCTCGGCGAAGATTCCGTAGAGCACGAACAGAATGCTCGGGGGAATGAGCGCGGCGAGTGTGCCCGCGCTCGCGACGACGCCCGACGCGAGACCCTTGTCGTAGCCGTGCTTCAGCATCTCGGGGATCGCGAGGCGCGCCATCGCGGCGGCAGCGGCGACGCTCGATCCGGACGCGGCGGCAAATCCCGCGCACGCCATATTGGTGGCGACGGCGAGTCCGCCCGGCAGTCCGCCGAACCAGACGCGCGCCGCGCGGAAGAGCGCCGTGCTGATGCCGGAGTTGTTGGCGATCGCGCCCATCAGTAGGAACATGGGAATCGCGGTGAGGTCCCAGCTTGCCGCAAAGACGAACGGCGTGTCACGGGTCACGCTGAGGGCGACGTTCAGATTGCGCAGCAACCAGAACCCGACGAAGGAAACGACGCCGATCGCGACGCCGATCGGCACACGCAGGCCGATGAGAACCAGGATCGAGGAAAGCGTGATCAGCAGGACCGAAAGGGCGCTCATGGATCAGGACTCCGTCGCGCCCCGACGGCCGAACATCTGTCCGAGATCGGACACGATGCGCAGAACCAGGTAGAGTCCCATCATCCCGGCCGACAACGGCAGCAGCCAGCGGCTCGGCCAGATCAGGATGAAACTGCCGGCGGCCTCCCATACTTCGCCGGCGCGCGTCGTCTGCACCGCGCGCAGGTAGGTCTGGTAGGCGAACAAGGTCACCCACGCGCAGGTGAGCAGCTTGATCCCGAGCTCGATCACGTTCATCACGGCCGGAGGAATGAGCCGTGCGAACAGATCCACGACGATGTGTCCGTCGTTGCGCGCAATCCACGCCCAGGGAAGATAGGCGGCGGCCACCATGTACCAGCCGGATACGATCTCGGTCGTGCCGGGCAGCGGGTGATTGAACACCGTGCGTCCCGCCACGTCGGCGGTGACATGCACCATCATGAGCAGGCCGGCCACGAGACCGACCCAGACCATGACGTTGATCGGAATCTCAAGCCATCGCAGCAATCGATCGATCATTCGCATCCCGATCCCCGCATATCCGCCGAGGCGGACCTCTGCGTTCCCCGATTCCGGCGCTTCACGGGCAGCTATGCTGCCGGCATCCTCATTTGAAGGCGAATGGCGCCTCGAAGGGCATCGCCCGCAGCACTCCGGCCTCGACGCTTCTCCCGGCCGATCTTCCCGTGGGCTTTCCGTTCAACCAACTTGCGCGTTCTTCGTACCGTTGCGGGGCCGGCAGTCCTGCCGGCCCCGCGTGTTCCCGGAGGCGTCGATTTCTCAAAGCTTGGAGGGATCGACCTTCGAATAGACTTCCTGCCAGATCGCATCGGCGAACTTGTCGATATCCCTGCCGATCGCCGGGGCGAGCTTCGCCCACTTCTCGCGGTTCTTGTCGTAGGCCGCGATGATTGCCGCGGGGTCCTTCACGCCGAACTTCTTGGCATTCTCGACATTCCGCACGCGCTGCGCCTTGTCGTAATCCTGGGTCAGCTTGACGAACCCGGCCTCGTCGGTCGGCTTCACGAGCTGCACGCCCTTGTTGTCCATCACTTCCTTCAGATCGCGCTCGTTTTCGATGACGAACTGACCGAGCGCGAGCGAGGCGCTGATATAGGCCGCCTGCTTCAGATGCGCCTGCTTCTGCTCCGGCGTCATCTTGTTCCAGACGTCGCGGTTCAGCATCAGCCCGATCGCGGGGCCGGTGAGCCCGAAGCTGAAGTCCGTGACGTGCTTGGCCACATCACCGTAGCCGAATACCCGAAGCCAGTTGTGCACGCCGAGCTGGCAATCGACGCCGCCGCGCTGCAGCAAACCGACCGCCTCGACGAGCGTCGCGGCAATGGGTACCGCACCGGCCATGTTCATCAGCTCATGATTGCCGCCGGTGGCGCGAACGCGCTTGCCCTTGAGGTCCGCCATCGAGCGGATCGGCTCACGGCAGGCGAGGTAATAGCCGGAGCTCGTCCAGCCCGACAGCGGCACAATGTTCAGCTTCTTGAATTCCTCAAGGCAGGACGGGCAATTCATGGCAATGGTCTCGACCGCGGCGCCGGTCGCCGCGATCACGCCCGTGGCGTCGTCCTTACCGAAGATCGCGGTCGTATAGATCGCGTTCACCGACGGGATCAGGTTCGGGACGTAGGTCGAGATGCCGAGGCCCGACGTCATCACGCCGTCCTGGATCGCCTGGAAGGTCTCCTTCGGACCGGCAAGCTGCCCGCCCGGAACAAGCTTCCACTTGATCTGGCCCTTGGTCTCCTGCTCGATCGCGGCGAACGCCTTCGGAAGGGCGACGCGATTGAGATATTCGCCCGCAGGCGGCCAGGCGCCGTACACGAGCTCGGTTTGTGCGGATGCGCTTTGCGCAGCCAGCAATGCCCCCGCCAATGCGGCGGCTTGAATCCAGAGTCTGCTGTTCGACGACATTCGAGCGTTCCTCCTCACCGTCGCTGCTGTTGTTTTGTCCGCTTGCCGCGAACCTTCTTGTTCTCATGCCGCAAGCCAAGCCCCGATTGGCGTTCGGGAGCGGCGGCCTGCAGCATCGTTATGGGAGATAACCATTTCTTGGAGCCGACTTCAATCGGCTCCACGGCGCCTCGCGGGCGGAATTCCCGCCAGCCGGTTACCCTGCCAAACCCCTCCCGAACGCCAAGGGTATCAGCCCCAGATATCCCGGGCAGTCTCGACCACCAGCCGCAGCTTAGCGATTTCATCATCAATCGTGAGTTCATTCCCCTCCGAAGTGGAAGCAAAGCCGCATTGGGGGCTAAGGCAGATCTGATCGAGGGGGACAAACTTGCTCGCCTCCTCGATGCGGCGCTTCAACAGGTCCTTGCTTTCCAGTGCCGGCCGCTTGGTCGTGACGAGGCCGAGGACGACCATCTTGCCCTTGGGCACGAACCGCAGCGGCTCAAAGCCACCCGAGCGTTCGTCGTCGTATTCCAGAAAGAAGCCGTCGACGTTCAGCCCGTTGAAAAGTGCATCGGCGACGTGCTCGTAGCCGCCGGCCGCCATCCACGCGGAACGGTAGTTGCCGCGGCACAGGTGGGTGCAGACGCTCATGTCTGCCGGCTTGCCGGCGATCGCGGCGTTGAACAATTCGATGTAGCGCAGGTGCTGCTTTTCCGCGCCCTCGCCCAGCATCGCGCGACGCTTCGGATCGTTGAGGAAGGCAAGGCTCGTGTCGTCGAGCTGGAGATAGGTGCAGCCAAGCTTGCCGAGCATGTCGATCTGCTTCGCATAGACGTTGACCAGATCGTCGAAGAAGACCTCCATGTCGGGGTAGGTCTCGCGATCGATGCCGCGGCCGCCGGGGTAATGCATCATGCTGGGCGACGGCAGCGTGATCTTCGGCGTCGCCCTGGCGACGGACTTCAGGAACTTGAAATCCTCGCCGAAGATGCAGTGATCGAGGTAAAGCTTGTCAACGCGGTACTCGACGAACTGCCAGTCGACCTTGCCGTGCTCGCCCTCGAACGGGACTTTGATAACGTTATCAAGCTTTGATACGCCACCAAGCTGATATTTGAAGTCGATGACCCAGTCGGTGCGGCGAAACTCGCCGTCGGTCACGCCCTGCAGGCCGACGTCCTCCTGCATCTTGACGACCGCGCGGATCGCCTCGTCCTCGCGCGCGCGCAGCTCCGCCGCCGAGACGCAGCCGGCCGCGTGATCCTCGCGCGCCTTGAGCAGCGATTGCGGGCGCAGCAAGCTGCCCACGTGGTCGGCGCGAAACGGCGGCTTGGCCCTGGCGGTCATTTCTTCCTCCTTCGTATTTTGTCGCACACATTATTGGTTTGCGCAGCCGAGTGAAATATCCTCGCTGCAAAATCGCGGGAGGAACCAGTGGTGACTTTTCTGGTGGCGCACGGCGCGTGGTCGGCGGGATGGGCGTGGAAGAAGATGCGGCCGCTCATGCGCGCCGCGGGGCACGAATTCTGGACGCCTACCTATACAGGCGTCGGCGAGCGTGTGCATCTGGCGAACCCTTCCATCGAGCTCGACACACACATTCAGGACGTCGTCAACGTGCTCGAGTACGAAGACCTGCGCGAGGTGATCCTGATCGGACACAGCTACGGCGGCATGGTGGCAACCGGCGTCGCCGACCGCGCGGGCGCGCGGCTCACCCAGCTCGTCTATCTCGACGCGTTCGTGCCGGAGAACGGCAAGTGCCTGCTCGATTATGTGGGCGAGCACGGCCGCAAGATGCGGCAGGCGGCCGATGACGGCTGGCGCGTGCCGGCGAACCCGATGCCACCGGATACGCCGCAGGCGGATCTCGACTGGGCGATGCCGCGGCGGCAACCGCAACCGATCAAGACCATCGCCACGCCGATCCGTCTTTCCGGCGCAACACCGCCGCCGCGCACGTATATCTACTGCACGCGCAGGCCGCCGGGCGATCCGTTCGGCCAGTTCGCGGAGCGCGCGCAGCGGGAGGGCTGGGCCTATTACGAGCTCGATGCCAGCCACAATCCGCACATCACGATGCCGGAGACGCTCGCGGCGCTGTTCAACAAGATTGCGGGGGGCTAGCGAAGGCCAACCATCCGCTCATTCCCGCGAAGGCGGGAATCCAAAGCGGCAAATTCCGAGCATGCGGCCCTGGGTCCCCGCCTTCGCGGGGACGAGCGGGGCTCCCTCACGCCGCCTTCCGGCCCCACAACTCCTGCGACGCGAGACGGGCGCCTTCGGCAAGCGACTCCAGCTTTGCCCACATGATCGACGGGTGCACGCGGCGGACGAGCGGCGTCTGGGCGAAGCCGCAGTCCGTGCCGCCCATGACATTCTCGCGGCCGACGAGCCTGGCGACGCGCACGAGCCGTTCGGCGACAAGCTCGGGATGCTCGACCACATTGGTGGAGTGACTGATCACGCCGGGCACGAGCTTCTTGCCGGCGGGAAGCTTCACCGTCTCCCACACGCGCCATTCGTGCTCGTGGCGCGGGTTGCCCATCTCGATGCAATAGGCGCCGGCCTTCACCTTGAGCACGAGATCGACGATATCCTTCAGCGCCACGTCGGTCGTGTGCGGCGTGTTAAAGCTGCCCCAGCAGATGTGGTAGCGGACCTTCTCCTCGGGCAACCCTTCGAGGGCGTGGTTCAGCGCGTTGACGCGCACCTCGGCCCATTTGCGGAAGCCGGCGAGATCGGAGCCGCCGAAAGCGACATCGTACATGTAAGGAAGGAAGGCGTCGTCGACCTGCACATAGAGGCCGGAATCGACGATCGTCTTGTATTCCTCGCGCAGGGCTTCGGCGAAGCCGAACAGCGCTTCCTCTTCGTTCTTGTAATACTCGTTCAGGAAGAAGGGCGCGGCGCTCGCCGGCGCCACGACGGGAAGAAAGCCTTCGACGTCGACGCCTTTCAGCGCATTCTTGAAGATCTCGATGTCCTTCTTCAGTGCGGCCTGGCCCTTGTATTTCACCGGCCCGACGGTAACGACGGTGCCGCGCTTCGGCAGGCGCTGGGTCGGAAAGTACTCGGCATAGAATTCGGGAAATTTCGAGCGGTCCTTGCCGGCGCCGACCGGCGCCACCACCTCGCGCTCCTCGATGCCGGCGAGGCGGTCCAGCACGTAGAAGGACCAGGAGCGGAACTTGCCGTATTCGCCGTCGCTGACGACGTCGATGCCGGCCTCTCGCTGGCGCTTGACCACGTCGTTCACCGATTGCTGCAGGAGCGCGTCGAAGGCGGCCATGTCGACTTTCAGGCCCTTTTCGATCGCCTCGATATATTCGACAAGCTGCGGCGGACGCACGAGGCTGCCGACATGGGTCGTGAGAATGCGGTCTGCGCTGCGGGCCATGGCCGGTTCCTCCCTCCTCAATTCCAGAGCTGTTTCGTCGCGATGCGCGCGCCCTCGGCGAGCGCGCCGAGCTTCGCCCACATGATCTGCGGATGGACGCGGCGGGCGAACGGGCCCTGGGCGAAGCCGCAGTCGGTGCTCGCAATGACGTTCTCGCGGCCGACGAGCTTGGCGAGCCGGACGATGCGCTCGGCCACCAGCTCGGGATGCTCGACGATGTTGGTCGCGTGGCTGACGAGGCCGGGGACGAGCTTTCTGCCTTCGGGCAGCTTTGCGGTCTCCCACACGCGCCATTCGTGCTCATGGCGCGGGTTCGCCATTTCGATGGCGTAGCCGCCGACATTCACCCGCAGCATGAGGTCGACGATGTCCTTCATCGGCACGTCGTTGGTGTGCGGGCCGTTCCAGCTGCCCCAGCAGAGGTGATAGCGGGTGCGCTCGGGCGGAATGCCCTTGAGCGCGTGATTGAGCGCCTCGATGCGGAGCTCCGCCCATTTGCGGTAGTCGGCGATCGTCTTCGGCGGCACCATCACGTCGTAGACGGACGCGAGAAAGGCGTCGTCGATCTGCGCGATCAGGCCGGCGTCGACCACCGCCTTGTATTCCTCGCGCAGGGCATCGGCGATGGCGAACAGCGCTTCCTCTTCGCTCTTGTAATACTCGTCGGTGCGCTGCGGCACGACGCTCGCGGGTGCGACGAGCGGCAGAAACGCGTCCACGACTTTCGTGTCACCGACCGCCTGCTTCACGTCGGCGATGTCGCGCTGAATGAGCGCCTGACCGGTGTATTTAATCGGGCCGACGACATACCAGGAGCCGGTCTTGAAGGTCTTGCCCATGCCGACGAAGCCGTGGGTCGCCTCGTACTCTTCGTAGAACTCCGCGAAATCGCGGCGGTCCTTGCCCGCCACCGCCGAGCGGAAGCCGATCGTCGCGTCGTAGCGTTCCTCGAAGCCGCTCAGGCGATCGAGGATGTAGCGCGACCAGCTGATGGTCTTGCCGTATTCGCCGTCGCTGACGATGTCGATGCCGACCTCGGCCTGCTTCTTCACGACGTCCGCGACCGAACGCTTGAGGCAGGCTTCGTAGGCGGCCTCGTCATAGGGCTCGCCGTCCTGCTGCTTGCGGATGAACTCGAGGAGGTCGTCCGGACGCACGAGGCTGCCGACATGGGTGGTGAGGATGCGGTCTGGCGAGGCGGACATTGGCGTTCTCCCTTGGGCGCTCTCCCTGACGTATTGTTCTTGTTGTTTGTTGTTGATTTTGTGCCCGGCTTCTCGACGATGATGACAGGCGTCGCGGGCGGGTGATAGTATTTATAAAATATAACTAAATGGAATTCAACGCGGATGCGCGCGGAACCCATCGGCAATCGAAAGCGTGGGCGGCGGCCCGGGCGCGCGCGCACCACGCAGAATGCGAGCAGCGTCGCACCGGAGCAAGCGGTGGGACATCTCTCGCGGCTCGTGCAGGTGCGGCTCTATCAACTTTACTACGAGCGGCTTTCGCATCTCGATACGAGCCCCGGCGCGTTCGGCGTGCTCGCGACCGTGTGGGCGAAACCCGGCATCCAGCATGGGGAACTCGCCCAAGCCCTCGCCATCCGCGGGCCGAACCTCACGAAGCTCGTCGATCTGCTCGTGCGCCGCGGCTGGATGGAGCGGCGCAAGGTCAAGAGCGACGGGCGGACGGCGGGCCACTACGTAACGGAGCAGGCGCGCGCGAAAGTGCAAAGCGTGCTTGCTGAAGGCATTGCGCACGACGAACGCGTGACCTCAATGGCGCTGAACGCGAACGAGCGGAAGACGCTCCTGAGACTGCTTGCGAAACTGGCGGACGGGCTCGCATCGCACGCGGCATTCGATGGGAGCCGCGCGTTCAGGAAGCGAACACGCGGGAAGCGGTCGAGTTGACGCGCGCGCTCCCCGAGCCGCATCATCGCGGCAACGGGAGAAACGCCAATGGACGACATCACGCGCACACGCGCCGCGCTGAAATTTCGCGCGCCGTACGACACGCCGGAATCACGCGGCGCAAAGCCGCCGCAATACCGCCACTCGGTCGAGAGCGGCATGATCGTCGAACGCGACATCGCCGTGCCGATGCGCGACGGGGTGAAAATCTACATCGATCTCTTCCGCCCCGCGGACGAGCAACCGGCGCCGCCGCTGATCGCGTGGAGCCCGTACGGCAAGCATTCGCCGAACGATCCACGCCGCTTCCCCGGCTCGGACGTGAAGATGGATGCGATCTCTGAGTACACACCGTTCGAGGGGCCGGACCCGATGTACTGGGTGCCGCGCGGCTATGCGGTGATCGTCGCCGACAAGCGCGGCAACTGGTATTCGGAAGGGCGCGCAACGTTCCTTTCGCCGGATGAGGCAGAAGACTTCTACGACCTGGTCGAATGGGCCGGCACACAGAGCTGGAGCAGCGGCAAGGTCGGACTCACGGGCGTTTCGTACCTTGCGCAGTTGCAATGGCGCGTGGCGGAGCTCAACCCGCCGCATCTCGCGGCGATGAATCCGTGGGAAGGTTGGGCCGACACCTACCGCGAGGTGGCGCGACACGGCGGCATCCCCGACTCGCATTTCTGGCCGTATCTCTGGCGGCGCTGGGGTGCGAGCGTCACCGAGATCGAGGACCTCGAAGCCGGCACGCGCGAGCATCCGCTGTTCGATGACTACTGGGCGTCGAAGGCATCGGAATATGAGCGAATCGAAGTGCCGGCGTTCATCGTTGCGAGCTGGACCGATCAGGGGCTGCACACGCGCGGCACGCTCGAGGGCTTCAAGCGGATTTCGTCGAAGCAGAAGTGGCTCGAGGTGCACGGCCGCAAGAAGTGGGCCTATTATTATGAGCCCGAGAGCGTGCGGCGGCTGCAGGCGTTCTTCGACCACTTCCTCAAGGGCAGGGACACGGAGATCAAGGACTGGCCGCGCGTACGCTACGAGGTCCGCACCAAGTATTATGACGGCGCGTTCAAGCACGCCGACAACTGGCCGCTGCCGAAGACGCGCTACACCAAGCTTTTCCTCGACGCCAAGGCGAAGACGCTGAACTCCGCGCCTGTCAGGGACGCGGCGTCCATGAGCTATGACTCGACCGCGGCCGAGCGCGCGGTGTTCGACTTCACCTTCGACAAGCCGACGGAGCTCGTCGGACACATGAAGCTCAGGCTGCACATGGCGGCGGAAAGCGCCGACGACATGGATATCTTCGTCGGCGTGCAGAAGCTCGATGCGAACGGCAATTTCGTCGGCATGGCCTATTACGCGATGTTCGACGACGGGCCGGTGGCGCTCGGCTGGCTACGCGCCTCCCACCGGGAGCTTGACCCCGAACGCTCGACCGAATTCCAGCCGGTGCTCGCGCACCAGGGCGAACTGAAGCTCAAGCCCGGCGAGATCGTGCCGCTCGAGATCGAAATCTGGCCGTCCGGGACGCGCTTCGAGAAGGGCGAAACGCTCCGGCTGATCGTGCAGGGCAGCGACATCAACCAGTATCCCAAGGACAAGGCGCCAGTTTATTTCCGTCACGAGGACAGCGTGAAAAAGGGACGGCACGTGATTCACGCCGGCGGCCCATACGACTCGCACCTGCTCGTGCCGGTCGTCCCCGAATGATCGTGCGCGTGCGCGGAGGACCGTCCTGATGAAGCAGGTTGAAGGCAAGACGGCCGTCGTCACCGGCGCCGCGTCGGGGATCGGGCTTGGCATGGCCCGCACGTTTGCGAAGAACGGGATGCAGGTCGTGCTTTCCGACATCCACGGCGAGCGGCTGGAAGCGGCGCTTGAGAACGTGCGCGAGCTCGGCGCGAAGGCGATCGCGGTGCCGGCTGACGTATCTCGCCGCGACGAGGTGCAGAAAATCGCGGACGCTGCGCTGAAGGAATTCGGTGCGATTCATGTCGCCTGCAACAACGCGGGCATCACCATTCACGGCAAGTCCGTCTGGGAGGTGACGCCGGATGAATGGGAGTGGATCAGCGGCGTCAACCTGCACGGCGTGATGCACGGCATTCAGATTTTCCTTCCGATCATCCAGGCACAGGGCGGCGAAGGGCATCTGGTCAATACGGCCTCGATCGCCGGCTTCCAGGTGGCGCTGCACCGGCGCAGCGGCTGCTACGCGGCGACGAAATTCGCTGTGGTCGCGTTGACGGAGTCGCTCTGGAATGACCTGAAGGAGACGCCGGTCGGTGTCTCGGTGCTCGCACCGGCCGCCGTGAAGACGCGCATCTATCAATCGGAGGAGGTGCGGCCGGAGCGGTTCGGCGGGCCGGAGGAGCCGGCGCCCAATCCGCTGCAAAAGGAGCTCGATCTCGGACTTGCGCCGGACGCGATCGGTCACCGCGTGCTGCGCGCGATCCGCGACCGCGAGCTTTACATCTTCACGCACATGCAGACGAAGGAATGGCTGCTCGCGCGGCATCAGCGCATCATTTCGGCGTTCGATGCGTGCGAAGCCTGGATCGCGGAAAATCCCGCCGAGCGGGAAGCACAACGGATTGGCTAGCCGGGAGCGACAAGATGTCAGGAGGCGACTTCATCCTTCGGGACGCGCAGACCGCGCCCGCGCTCCTCGGGGTGAGGTCTATTCCCGGCCTCATCCTGAGGAGCCGGAGCCCTCGGGTCGCGTCTTTAGTGCGCCCAAGGATAAACTCCGCGGAGGCGTCTCGAAGGATGAGGTGACAGGCCTCCTCAGGATGAGGGCGAAACGACGAATGCCGCGACGGAGCAACCGATGAAGTTCTCTTTCTTCCATCTGATGCCGTGGACGGAGCTCACGGAGCCGCCGGAGCAGTGGCCGGCAAGCAACAAGACCTTCGACGCGAAGCGCGGCAAGGAGCTTTACGACACCTACATCGACACGATGGTGTTCGCGGAGGAATGCGGCTTCGACTGGGTCGGCTGCAACGAGCACCATTTCAGCCCCTACGGCCTGATGACGAACTGCAACCTGATCGGCTCGGTGCTCACGCAGCGCACGCAGAAGATCGGGCTTGCAATGCTCGGCAACCTCATCCCGCTGTTGAACCCGATCCGCGTCGCCGAGGAATACGCGATGATCGACGTGATGAGCGGCGGGCGGCTGATCGCCGGGCTCATCCGCGGCGTGCCGCATGAATACATTGCCTACAACGTGGTGCCGGGCGAATCGCGCGAGCGGCTCAGGGAAGCGGTCGCGCTCATCATCAAGTGCTGGACGGAGCCGGAGCCGTTCGGCTGGGAGGGCGAGTTCTATCAGTATCCTTCGGTTTCGATCTGGCCGAAGCCGATGCAGCGGCCGCATCCGCAAATTTTGATGTCGGCGAGCAACGAGGAGTCGGCGGAATTTGCCGGCCAGCACCGCGCCATGATGGGCATGACGCTGATCGCCGATCTCAAGGTCGCGCAGCGCTGCATCGAAATCTACAAGCAATCGGCGCGCGGGCATGGGCTCGAGCCGACGCCGGACCACATTCTACTCGGCTACAACACCTGCATTGCCGATACCGACGAGGAAGCGCGGCATCATCTGGCCGAAGGACAGCGCTACTTTCACAAGTTCCTGATGCATTCGATCCGCGATGCGCAGCGGCTCGTGGTGCAGCAATCGCGTTTCTTCGCGCAGGAGCAATATGGCGAGCGGTTCGTGTCGCGGCTCGCTACGCTCAACGAGCGCTCCATCGACGACATGATCGAGGCGGGCTCGGTGCTGTGCGGCAGCCCGAAGACGGTGCTGAAGCAGATCAAGCGCATCAAGGGCGAGCTCGGCAACGGCTGGTTCAACATGAATATGAAGATCGGCAACATTCCGGACGCCGTGGTGCGGCGAAGTATGGAGCTCTTCCGCGACGAGGTGCTGCCGGAGGCAGCGGGGCTGTGATGCCAATGACGTGCAATTTTCTCCGTCATGTCTGGGCTTGTCCCGGCCATGACGAAATTGAAAGGAGCGTTCGGTGCCTGATTTCGTCGAGCAGAAGATCGAGCTTTCCACCGGCCCGGTGCATTTCCTCAAGGGCGGCGCGGGTCCTGCCCTCCTGCACCTGCACAGCGCGGCGGGGCCACGGCTGTCGCCGGCCATCGAGATGCTTTCAGCCAAGCATACGATCTACATGCCGACAATGCCGGGCTTCAACGGAACGCCAGCGCATCCGAACGTCACGAACATGCCCGACCTCGCGGACCTCGCCGCGGCGTTCATCCAGAAGGCGATCGGCAAGGGGTGCGACGTGATGGCGGAATCCTTCGGCGGCTGGACGGCGCTCTGGCTCGCGGTCAAGCATCCCGAGCTCGTCGAGCAGCTCGTGCTGGAGGCGCCGGCGGGCATGCGGACCAAGGGCATCGGCGGGCTTCCGCCGAACGATCCTGTCGAGCGCGATCGCCGGCTTTATGCCGTGCCGGAGCGGGCCCCGAAGGACCCGCGCTACGAGGCAGCCGCGGCGGGGAATTTCAAGGCGGTCGGCGGCTATACGGACGGTGAGACGCTCGACGCGGCGCTGCTGGAGTCGCTGCCGAAAATCAAGGCGCGCACGCTGCTCGTGTTCGGCAGCAAGGAAGAAGTGGTGCCGGTGGAGGACGCGGGACGGCGGCTGAAGTCCGGCATCCCGCATTCGCATCTCAGCTACATCTATAATGCCGCACACGCCGTAGAATTCGACCAGCCGGAGCGCGTGGCGCGCCTCGTCGGCGCCTTCCTCGAGCGTGGCGAAGCGTTTGTCGTGCGCACGGCCGAGGTGGCGTGAAACTGCCGCGCGAATTGCGGCAATCCACAGGGTGCTTTTCGCCGATCCGGCTTTGCCGCGTATAGTGCCGGCCTAGCCGAAAGCGAGCGTCGATGCGGTTTCACGCCGACCTGCACGTTCATTCCAAATATTCGCGGGCGACGAGCCGCGACCTCGATCTTGAGCACCTGGCGGAATGGGCGGCGCGCAAGGGAATCGGCCTCGTCGGCACCGGCGACTTCACGCATCCGACCTGGGCGAACGAAATCAAGAGCAAGCTCGTGCCGGCAGAGCCCGGGCTGTTCCGGCTCCGCGACGACATCGAACGCGCGATCGCCGAGCGGCTGCCGCCCGCGTGCCGCGTGCTGCCGCGCTTCATGCTTGAGGTGGAGATCTCCACGATCTACAAGAAGAGCGAGAAGACGCGGAAGATCCATCATCTGATCTACGCGCCCGATCTGGAAACGATGGCCCGCTTCTCGGCGAAGCTTGCGACGATCGGCAACATCGCGTCGGACGGGCGGCCGATCCTTGGGCTCGACTCGCGCGATCTCCTGGAGATCACGCTCGAGTCCGGACCCGGCGCCTATCTCATTCCGGCGCATATCTGGACGCCGTGGTTCGCCGCGCTCGGCTCGATGTCGGGCTTCGATTCGATCGAGGAATGCTACGGCGATCTTGCAAGCCACATCTTCGCGGTGGAGACCGGACTTTCGTCGGACCCCATGATGAACTGGCGGGTGCCGTCGCTCGACCGTTTCCGCCTCGTCTCCAATTCCGACGCGCATTCGCCGGGCAAGCTCGGCCGCGAGGCGACGGCGTTCGACTGCGAACTCGACTATTTCGCAATCCGCCATGCGCTGGAGACCGGCGAAGGTTACGTGGGCACGGTCGAGTTCTATCCGGAAGAAGGCAAGTATCACCTCGACGGGCACCGCAATTGCGGCGTGCGCTTCGAGCCGAAGGAAACGATCGCGCACGGCGGGCTATGCCCTTCCTGCGGCAAGCCACTCACGGTCGGCGTGCTGCACCGGGTGGAAGCGCTCGCGGGCCGCAGCGAAGAGGGGGCGAAGCCGCCGGCAACGGCGGGCGAGGCGATCAACCTCGTGCCGCTGCCGGAGATGATTTCCGAAATCGCGAGCAGCGGAGTGGCGAGCCGGAAGGTCACGGAAAGCTATGCGCGCACGCTTGCGGCGCTCGGGCCAGAGCTGCCGCTCCTTGAAGACGTGCCGATCGAGGATATTTCACGCGCCGATACGCTGCTTGGTGAAGCAGTGGCGCGGCTGCGCGCGGGCAAGGTGATCCGCGAAGCGGGCTATGACGGCGAATATGGCGTGATCCGCCTGTTCGAGGAGGGCGAGCTTTCGCGGCACACGAAAGGCGCACTCTTGTTCGATGCGCCGGTAGTGAAGAAGGAACGGAAAAAGGCGGCAAAGAAGAATGGCGGTTCACCGGCGGAGCCATCGGCACCTGAAAAGCAGATTGTGCCGGCACAGCCGCCCGCCGGTACCGGCATGCTCGGCTCGCTCGACGCGGACCAGCGCAACGCGGCGGAAACCGCGGACGGCCCGCTCCTGATCGTCGCCGGGCCGGGCTCGGGCAAGACGCGCACCCTCACCCACCGGATTGCGCATCTTGTCGCCGATTGCGGCATGGCAGCGGAAGCCTGCCTCGCCGTCACGTTCACCCGGCGGGCGGCAGCGGAACTGCACGAACGGCTGGAGCAACTCCTGCCGGCGGGGGCGGAGCGGATCGCCATCCATACATTCCACTCGCTCGGGCTTGCGATCCTGCGCGAGCACGCCGGCAAGGCCGGCCTCAACCGCGGCTTCCGGATCGCGAGCGAGGCGGACCAGCACGCGGTCCTCGCGGAGCTTCGCGGCATGGGCGCGCGAAAGATCGAGTCGCTTCTGCGCGCGATCTCCCGGGCGAAGCGGACGGGCGAGACGCCTGACGAGGAAACGGCCGAAGCCTTCGCCGCTTATCAGCGCGGGCTGATGCTGCGGAACCTCGTCGATTTCGACGACCTCGTGCGGCTTTCCGTGAAGCTGCTTTCGAAAGAGCCGGAGATTGCAGCGGCGTTGCGCGAGCGGCTGCGATCCATTTCCGTCGACGAGTTCCAGGACATCGACGAGCAGCAATACCGGCTGATCCGCCTGCTCGCACCGGACGGCAGGAGCCTCTGCGTGATCGGTGATCCGGACCAGGCGATCTACGGCTTCCGCGGGGCGGACGCTTCCTGCTTCGAGCGCTTCCGTGCGGACTATCCGAGCGCGCAGCTCGTCGAACTGCGCCGCAATTACCGCTCCAGCGGCACGATCGTGAGCGCCGCCTCGCAGGTGATCGGTGTGGGGCGCGAGCGCTCGCTTGCCGAGGTCGTGCGCGAGATGCACGAGCGCATCACGCTGCATGCGGCGCCCACCGATCGTGCCGAGGCCGAGCACGTGGTGCAGACGATCGAAGGATTGATCGGCGGGCATAACTTCTTCTCGATCGACACCGGCCGCGCCAACGGCGAACGCACGCCGGAGCTTTCGTTCTCGGATTTCGCGGTGCTCTACCGCACGGACGTGCAATCGGCGGCGCTCGTCGAAGCGCTCGCGCGCTCGGGCATTCCTTTCAAGAAACACTCGCACGCGCCGCTCGCCGACGAGCCCGCCGTACGCGCGCTGCTTGATGTGCTCTACGATCAGCCCGCCGATGCGCCGCTGCCAGAGCGGCTGCGAGCCGCGGCTACGCGCCTGCGCGAAAGCGGGACAGCGGTCGATACGGCACTGCCGCGACTGCTTTCGCTTGCCGAGACCTGCGAGGAGAACGGCACGCGCTTTGCCGACGCGGTGGCGGTCGCGAGCGAGGCGGATTTCTTCGATCCGCGCGCCGACCGTGTCTCACTGCTGACGCTGCATGCCGCGAAGGGGCTGGAATTCCCCGTCGTCTTCATTGTGGGCCTCGAGGACGGCATCCTGCCGCTTTACTGGGGCGAGCGCGACGAGGCGGTGCTCGCCGAGGAACGCCGGCTCTTCTATGTGGGCATGACACGCGCAAGAGACCGCCTGTTCCTGAGCCGGGCGGCGGCGCGGCAGTGGCGCGGCAACCGGCGGGAATTTCCGCCCTCGCCATTCCTCGCCGACATCGAGCGGGAGCTTCTGAAGCACCAGGCATCGCGTACGCGGCCGCCGCGCGAGGAAGACCGGCAGCTGTCGCTGTTCTAGCAGCGTTGGCTTACCTCCGCCGGCACACCCCACTCGTCCCCGCGAAAGCGGGGACCCAGAGCCACAACCGCACAACCGAATGTGCAAGCTGCCTTGGATTCCCGCTTTCGCGGGAATGAGCGGAGAAACAGGTTCTGGCGTAGTTTCGACGACTTGGAGCGGTGTGCTTTAATCACACGAATTCTTCCGGAACTCCCATGACACACATTCTGCACCGTCAAATTCGCGATCCGCTGCCTGTCGTGATCGGCGGGCACGGCGTCTATCTCCGCGACGCGGACGGACGCGAATACATCGATGCCTCGGGCGGTGCGGCCGTCTCCTGCCTCGGGCACGATCAGGCGGACGTGAAGCAGGCGATTCGCGAGCAACTCGACGCCCTCGCCTATGCGCACACAAGCTTCTTCACGACGAAGGTCGCCGAAGACCTCGCGGACACGCTGATCGCCGACGCGCCGGAGGGCCTCAGCCATGTCTATTTCGTGAGCGGCGGATCGGAGGCGGTGGAGGCCGCGCTCAAGATGGCGCGCCAGTATTTCGTCGAGCGCGGCGAGCCGCAGCGGCGCTGGTTCATCGCGCGGCAGCAGAGCTATCACGGCAACACGCTCGGCGCTCTCTCGGTCGGGGGGCATGTGCCGCGGCGGACGATGTTCGGACCGTTGATGCTCGACGTGCGCCACATCGAGCCGTGCTACGCCTACCGCTACCAGCGCGCGGACGAAAGCGACGAGGCTTACGGGCAACGCGCAGCCGACCTGCTCGACACCGCGATCCGCGAGCTCGGCCCGGAGAACGTGATCGGTTTCGTCGCGGAGACCGTAGTCGGCGCGACGGCCGGCGCCGTGGCGCCCGCGCCCGGCTATTTCAAGCGCATCCGTGAAATCTGCGACCGGTACGGCATCCTCTTGATCCTCGACGAGGTGATGAGCGGCATGGGGCGCACCGGCACGCTCTATGCCTGCGAACAGGAGGGGATCGCGCCGGATCTCCTCGCCATCGCCAAGGGTCTCGGCGCCGGTTACCAGCCGATCGGGGCAACGCTCCTTCATCAAAAAATCTTCGACGCATTCGCCAATGGTTCGGGCTTCTTCCAGCACGGACACACCTATATGGGCCACCCGCTTGCATGCGCCGCAGCGCTCGCCGTGCAGCGCGTGATCAAGCGCGACCGGCTGCTTGAGAATGTGCGGACGATGGGCGCGCGGCTCGCACGCCGGCTTGGTGAGCGGTTCGGCAATCATCCGTTCGTCGGGGACATCCGAGGGCGCGGACTGTTCCAGGCGATCGAGCTCGTCACGGATCGCAGCACGAAAACGCCGTTCGACCCCGCGCGCAAGCTTCACGCCCGCATCAAGAAAGAGGCAATGGCGCGCGGCTTGATGGTCTATCCGTCCGGCGGCACCGCCGACGGAACCAAGGGGGACCATGTGCTTCTTGCCCCACCCTTCATCGCCGATGCCGAAATCATCGACAGGATTGTCGAACGTTTGGGCGATTCCGTGGATGCGGCGACGCGCGATTCCGTATGACGATGGGCCCGGCTTCGGCTAGCCTTGCGGGCAGGACGGCGGGGACCGCCCCGCCCAACCCGCAAGGGAGAGAGCGATGGTGCAATTCCAACTCGGGCGTTTCCAGCTTGGACGCTTGGCCCTCTATGGCGCGGCAGCCGCTTTGGTTGCTGCGGCGAGTCCAGCCGCGGCACAGCAGAAATTCGTCACGATCGGCACCGGCGGCGTTACCGGCGTCTATTACGTGGTCGGCGGATCAATCTGCCGGCTGCTGAACAAGGACCGCGCAAAGCACGGAATCCGCTGCTCGGTGGAGTCGACCGGCGGGTCGGCCTTCAACATCAACACGATCAAGGCCGGCGAGCTCGATTTCGGCATGGCGCAATCGGACGTGGCCTACAATGCGGTGAGGGGCGAAGGCCAGTATAAGGGGCAGCCCTTTCCCGACCTGCGCTCGGTCTATTCGGTGCATCCGGAGCCGTTCACGGTGGTCGCGCGCAACGAAGCCAAGATCGCGAAGTTCGATGACTTCAAGGGCAAGCGCTTCAATGTCGGCAATCCGGGCTCCGGCACGCGCGCCTCAATGGAGCAACTCCTCGACGCGATGGGCTGGAAACTCTCCGACTTCTCGCTCGCGTCGGAGCTGAAGGCCGACGAGCACGGCCCCGCCCTCTGCGACAACAAGATCGACGGATTCTTCTATGCGGTCGGTCATCCGTCCGCGAACATCCAGGATCCGACGACGACCTGCGGCGCGAAGCTCGTCTCGCTCACCGGGCCCGCGGTGGACAAGCTTGTCGGCGAGTTTCCCTATTACGCCAAGGCGACGGTACCGGGCGGCATGTATGCGAACAATCCGCAGCCGACCGAAACCTACGGCGTGCTTGCGACGCTCGTGACCTCGGCGAAAGTGCCTGAGGAAAACGTCTATCAGCTTGTGAAGGCGACCTTCGACAACTTCGACGAGTTCAAGAAGCTGCATCCCGCCTTCGCCAATCTCGAGCCGGCGAAGATGGTGAAGGACGGCCTGACGGCGGAGCTGCATCCAGGCGCCGCCAAATACTACAAGGAAAAGGGCTGGCTGAAGTGATCGCCTAAATCGGTTCCGGCGGGGCGCACCCGCGCCCCGCCGTGCAAAAAGCGGGGATCGGGGACGCGACGATGGCGAACGAAACCGAGACCGACTTCGAGCGATTGGTGGCCGAGGCCGATACCGGCGGCCGAGTACCGACAGGCCTCGCCGCCAGTATCCTGCTCTGGGTCGCGCTTGCCTGGTCGCTGTTTCAGCTCTGGTATGCCTCGCCGTTGCCGTTCGCCTTGGGATTCGGTGTTCTCAACGACACCGAGGCGCGCGCGATCCATCTCGGCTTTGCACTGTTCCTCGCCTACACCGCCTATCCCGCGTTCCGCTGGTCTTCGCGGGCGACGATCCCGGCCATCGACTGGGTCCTCGCGCTCGCCGGGGCATTCGCGGGCTCCTACCTCTTTCTCTTCTACGATCAGATCGCGATGCGGCCCGGCACGCCGAACACGATGGACCTCATCACGGCAGGTGCCGGCATCCTGCTTCTTCTCGAGGCAACCCGGCGCTCGCTCGGTCTGCCGATGGTCGTGGTGGCGATCTTCTTCATCTTCTTCACGTTTGCCGGGCCTTACATGCCGGCCGCCGTGCAGCATCGTGGCGCGTCGCTGTCGCGCTTTCTCACGCACCAGTGGCTCGTCACCGAAGGCGTGTTCGGAGTGGCGCTCGGCGTGTCGACGAGCTTCGTTTTCCTGTTCGTGCTGTTCGGCACGCTGCTCGACCGCGCGGGCGGCGGCAACTGGATGATGCAGATCTCGATCGCATTGCTCGGCCATCTGCGCGGCGGGCCCGCGAAGGTCGCGGTCGTTTCGTCGGCGCTGAACGGCGTCGTCTCCGGCTCATCCGTTTCCAACGTCGTGTCGGGTGGCATCTTCACGATCCCGCTGATGAAACGCGCGGGACTTTCCGGCGTGAAAGCGGGGGCGATCGAGGCGACCTCCTCGATCAACGGACAGATCATGCCGCCGGTGATGGGTGCGGCCGCGTTCCTGATGGTGGAATATGTGGGCATCCCCTACTCCGAGATCATCAAGCACGCAGCGCTGCCGGCGGTGGCGTCCTATGTGTCGCTCTTCTACATCGTGCATCTGGAGGCCGTGAAGATCGGCGCGCTCGGCATTCCGCGCGATCCGATTCCGTTCAAGGCGCGTCTCCTGCGGAACGGACTCGGCATATCCGGCACGATCGCGTTCATCTGTGCGCTCTATTACGGTATCGTCGGCGCGCAGGCCGCGTTCGGCGACGCGGCGCCGGGCATCCTCACGCTTGCCGCGATTGTGGTCTATGTCGCCACCATCTGGTACGCCGCGCAGCATCCGGACCTGCATCTCGACGATCCGAACGCGCCGCTCGTGAAGCTTCCGCGCGCCTGGGACGTGTTGCGGACGGGCCTCGACTTCGTGATCCCGATCGCCGTGCTGCTATGGTGCCTGACGGTGGAGCAGCTTTCGCCAGGGCTCTCCGCATTCTGGGCGACGGTCACGATCATCGGCATCGTGCTGACACGGAAGCCTCTGCTCGCGGTCTTCCGCGGCCATCCGCTCCCGCCGGCCATCGCCCATACCGTCGCCGACCTTCGCGAGGGGCTTGCGAACGGCGCACGCAACATGATCAGCATCGCGGTCGCGACTGCCACCGCCGGCATCGTGGTCGGCACGATCACGCTGACCGGGCTCGGTTTCATGATGACGGAGTTCATCGAATTCCTGTCGGCAGGCAATGTCATCGTCATGCTGCTCCTGATCGCGTTTGTCTGCCTCGTGCTCGGCATGGGCATCCCGACCACGGCCAACTACATCCTGGTCGCGACGCTCATGGCGCCGGTGGTCGTGGAGCTCGGCGCGCAGGCGGGGCTTGCGATTCCGCTGATCGCCGTGCACCTCTTCGTCTTCTATTTCGGAATCATGGCCGACATCACGCCGCCGGTCGGGCTTGCCGCCTTCGCGGCGGCGGCGATCTCGAAAGAAGATCCGATCGCCACCGGCTTCCAGGGCGCCCTCTATTCCGCGCGTACGGCGGTACTGCCGTTCGTGTTCATCTTCAATCCGGAGATTCTCCTGATCGACGTACAGGACTGGATGCATTTGCTCTGGGTGATCACCACCTCGATTGCGGCGGTGCTTCTGTTTGCCGCCGCCACCATGAACTGGTTCATCGCCAAGAACCGGCTCTGGGAGACGGCCGTTCTGCTCGTCTGCTGCTTTACCCTGTTCCGGCCGGGCTGGTGGCTCGACCAGTTCTATCCGGCGGCCGTCGAGGTGCCAGCCAAGGAATTTCTCGCGCGCGTGCAGCAGGCGCCACCCAACCAACGGCTGACGGTGGTGGTGGAAGGGCTTTCGCTCGAGGGCGAAGACGTGCGCAAGACCGTGAGCATCCCGCTTGGCGATCCGCAGGAGCCGCGCATGCGGCTGCGTTCCGTCGGACTCGGTGTTGCGCCGGCCGGCGACAGGGTGGCGATCACCAATGTGGCTTTCGGCTCCTATGCCAGGCGTATCGGGCTCGAGGCGGGCTACGAGGTTGTTGCGGTGCTGGAGCCTGCCGACCGACCTTCGCGGGTGATTCCGGCCGTGCTCGCGCTGCTCGTCGCCGGCGGCATCGGCGGTCTCCAATACGCACGCCGCAAGAAAAGCGCCGAGCGCGCGACGGTCTAGAGTGCGATTCACCCTTCAGGTGGAAATCGCAAAGCGATTCCACCTGAAGCGATCCCGCTCTAGAGCCCGGCTGCGGTCCTGGCTTCTTTGCGTGGCGCAGTTTCTTGACGGCGAGCCGATATCCGCTCCGATCAAGGTCGGGGCAGGCTTCGCCGGAACAGGCGCTATCCCATCTGCTGCGGCAGGAACAGCACGAGCCAGGGAAACAGAACGAGGATCGCCAGACGGACGATATCGACCGCGATGAATGGTGAAATGCCGCGGTAGATCTCGGTCATCGGTATGTCGCGGGCGACGGAATGGATGACGAAGAGATTCATCCCGATCGGCGGCGTGATCAGGCTCAGCTCGACCACCACGACGACGATGATCCCGAACCAGATGGGGTCAAACCCAAGCCCTATGACAAGCGGGAAGACGATCGGGATCGTCAACAGGATCATCGCCAGCGCGTCGAAGACGCAACCAAGGACCAGATAGAACAGGAGGACGAACGCGATCGCCGCGAGCGGCGGCATGTTGAGCGACTTCAGCCCCTCCACGATCAGCTCGGGCGAGCCGGTCACGTTGACGAAGTTCGAAAAAACGAGCGCGCCGACCAGTACCCCCATCAGCGCCGCCGACGTGCGCGCCGTATCCGCCAGTATCCGGATGAGCGAGCGCAAGGTGAGTGTCCGGCGAAGCAACGCGACGGCAAAGGCGCCCGCCGCGCCGATGCCGGCCGCCTCCGTCGGCGTGAATACGCCAAGATAGATGCCGCCGATCACGAGGACGAACAGGGCCAGCACCATCCAGACCTGACGCAACGCCCGAAACCGGTCGAGCCAGGCCATCCGCGGGCCGGCCGGACCGGCGTCCGGACTGACGGCCGTGAAGACCGCAACCGCGGCCATGTAGAGCAGGACGGCGAGGATGCCGGGAATGATGCCGGCGATGAACAGATGGCCGATGCTCGTCTCGGTCATGCTGCCGTAGATCACCATGATGACCGACGGCGGGATCAGGATGCCGAGCGTACCGCCGGCGGCGATGGAGCCGGTGGAGAGCGCCGGCGAGTAGCCGTAGCGGCGCATGGACGGCAGCGCGATGGTCGAGATCGTCGCCGCAGTCGCAATCGAGGAGCCGCAGACGGCGGCGAAGCCGCCCGACGCCAGAATAGTCGCCATTGCCAATCCGCCGCGGCGGTGGCCGACGAAGGCGTTGGAGGCGTCATACAGCTCGCGCGACAGGCCCGAATGGTTGACGAGGTTGCCCATCAGCACGAAGAGCGGCAGCACGGTCAGGCTGTAGCTCGTGAGCGTGTCCCAGGTGATCTGCGCCACCATCGCGCTGGCCGCGGTCGAGCCGATCGCGAGCGCGAACGCCACGAAGCCCACGAGGCCCAAGGCAAAGGCGAGCGGCACCCCGAAGAAAAGCAGGCCGAACAGGACCACGAAGGAAACGAGGGTCGAGGTCATCGCGGCGCTTCCTCGCCGCGGGAAACGAACACCTCGGCCAGGAGAACGAGCGAGGCCAACGCGGACAAAACCATAGCGCCCGCGCCCATGTAGGCGATAGGCGCCAGCGGGACCCCCGTGGTCGCCGTGACATCGCCGAAGCCCGCGAAGCGGTTGCCGAGAACATAAAGCCGGTAGGCGAGATAGAGCGAAACCACCGCGACGATGAGCGCGATGATCCCGTCGCGTACAATCTTTCCCCAGCCGCGAAAGGCATTCGAGAACAAGCCGACGGTGATGTGTTCGTTGCGGCGCGTTACCGTCGGAAGTCCGGCGAAGACGACGGCCAGCATCAGAAGCTGCGTGAATTCATAGCCGCCCTGGAGCGGCGAATTGAACAGATAGCGGCCGGTCACATCGACCGCCGTCACCGCCATCATCGCGAACAGGATCGCCGCGGCGATGGTGCCGAGCACCGCGTCCGCCATGCGCGAGGACCATGCTGCGAGCCTGTATTCGGGCTCGCGGCTGCCAAGATTGTCGATGTCGGACATGTCCCCCCAAGGACTTCGTCGGACAAAAGTGAATGGGCCGGCCGGTCTTCGCTGGCCGGCCCTCGTCGTTCAGTTGGTCGACTTCAACTTCGCCAACTCTTCACGATACATCTTCAGCGCCGCTGGACCGTCGACGCCCAGGCTGGCTGCGTCCTTCAGCCATTCCTGCTCGAGGAAGGCGGTCTTCTCCTTGATCTCGGCAAGGAACTTGTCATCGGCGTTGACGCGCTTCACGCCGGCCTGCTCCATCGCCTCGATGCCCGCCTTGTCGGCGGCATCCCACGCCTTCGCGTGAATGCGCACGAGATGCTCGCCGGAGACGGACATCAGCGCCTTCTGGTCTTCGGGCGGCAGCTTGTCGAACGCCGCCTTGTTCATCACGACCGTCCAGGTCGAACTGTAGAGGCCGCCCGGAATGATGGTCTGCGCCTTCACGCTGCCGTCGAGCTTGAAGACCTTGAAGGCTTCGGACGGGAAGAACACGCCGTCGGCGACTCCTTTGGAGAGGATGTCGTGCACTTCGGTCGCGGGCGCCGCGACGTTCACGCCGCCCAGCGCCGGGTTGATCTTGTCGATGATGCCGCCGCCGACGCGCATCTTGCGGCCCTTGAATCCGTCCGTGGTGGTGATCGGCTCGCGGCTCATGATCGAGCCGGGACCGTGCGCGAACACGGCGAGCACGACCACGCCCTTATGTTCGTTGGCCTTGGCGAGATATTTTTCATGCACGCGCCAATAGGCGATCGAGCGCTGCTCGGAGGTGTCGCCGGCGAAGGGCAGCTCAGCGATGCCCGTCAGCTTGAAGCGGCCCGGCGTATAGCCGTGCACGGCGGCCGCGAGGTCGGCCACGCCTTCGAAGGCAAGGTCATACTGGCGGACGGCGGCGCCCAGCGAAGCGGGCGGGAATTCGATCTTCACGCGGCCGTTGGTCGCCTTCTCCACTTCCGCCGCCCACGGACGCATCGCCAGCACAAGCTGGTTATGCGCGGGCGGCAGCCAGTTGTTGTATTTGAGGACCGTCTGTGCGCTCGCGGTGTCTCCCGTTCCCGCCAGCGCCGCGGCGGCAACGATCAACGACACGTAATGCCATTGGGACATGGCTTTCTCCTCCCATGTTTCGGATCCGCTGCCGGACTCCGCTCGTTTCTTGTTTTGATTATTGTCCCGACCCCGACGGGCCGGAATTGTTATGGACTATATCGTTACTTCCGGCCCTGTCCACCGAACAGACCGGCGAGTTCCTGCAGCCCGCTTTCAAAAATCCGCGCAAAAATGGGCCCCACCGACGCCACGTCGGTCCCCTTGGGCTCAAACTCGCAGCTCCAACGCACGGTGCTCTGGTTGGGGCCGCGGTCGACCACTTCCAGTGTCGCCTTATGGTGCGTGACCGGAACGGGGGACTGCACAAAACTATAGCTGAGGCGCCGGGCGGCCGGATCATACTCGACCAGGTCTTCGACCACGGAGCCGCCAGCCTTCAGCGTGAGCGTGCGGCGGCGGCCGTTCTCGGAAAGCTCGCTCACAGCGATACCCGCGTTCCAGCGCGGCAGGCCGTTGAAATCGCCGACGACGGACCAGACCTCATCGGCGCTTGCCGGCAGATCGATCGTTCTCAGCACACTGCCCATCGCGGCGGTCCTTCCCCTGTTGCTGCGACGACGCATGGTTCGCGCCCGCGCCGACGTGTCAAGCGGGAGCGCGCCGCTCAGGCTTCAATGACGAGATATTGCTCTTCGACCTTGACCGGGAAGGTCTCGGCGACGAAGGGGCCTTTCACCAGTTGCTCGCCCGGTTCGACCTTGACGTTGAACTGACGGACCTTGGTGGATTTCGGATCGCAGTAGGACTGGCCGGTGCGGAGGTCGAATTCCCAGCCGTGCCACGGACAACGCAGGAATTCGCCCTTTCGCTCGATGCGATAGTCGCCGGGCTCGTCGGAACGCATGAGGCCGACGATCATGCCGCGGCAAAGCTCGGCGCCCGCATGCGGGCAGCGGTTCGACAACGCGAAGAACTCGCCGCCCACGTTATAGACGCCGACCTCGCGGCCGTTCACCTTGACGATCTTGCTTTCGCCCGGCGCGATCTCGTCGGCGCGGGCTACGATGTGACGGCTCATCGCAGGCCATACAACGCCTTGGCGTTGTCCCGGAACACCTTGGCCTTCTCCTGCTCGCTCAGCGCGAACTTGAACGCCAGTCGCGGATTGTCGAAATCCCAGTGCGGATAGTCGGATGAATACATCAGGCGGTCCCAGCCGATCCATTCGCAGATGTCGCGCAGGTACTCGGGTGTCTCCGGCTCCTCGACCGGCTGCGTCGTGAACCAGAAGTGCTCGCGCACGTATTCGGACGGCGGCCGCTTCAGATGCGGCACTTCCTTGCGCATGCGCTCCCACACCTTGTCCATACGCCAGGACAGGGACGGCGCCCAGGCAAAGCCGCCCTCGATCATCACGATCCTGAGGCCGGGGAAGCGTTCGAGAACGCCCTCGAATACGAGGCTGACCACGTTGTGCTGCATGTTCGTGGTCATCGCGTAGTGGTCCTGCATGTAATAGGTCGGCCAGCCGGAACCGGACTGCGGATTGCCGCCGCCGAAACCGGCGACATGCATCGCAACCGGCTTGCCGACGCGCTCGGCCGCCGCATAGATCGGCCAATATTGCCGATGACCGAGCGGATCGCTCGCGCGCGGCGACAGGCTGACCTGCACGAAGGCGGGATCGTCGGCACGACGCTCGATCTCGGCGACCGCCGCTTGCTGATTTTCCTGCGGCACGACGATCGCTGCGCGCAGGCGCGGCTCGGGCTTGACCCAGTATTCGAGCTGCCAGTCGTTCACCGCGGTCGCGAGCGCCGCGCCGAGATCAAGGTTGCGCTCTTCCATGCCGCCCCGACCGAGCGCCATCAGCATGCCGTGCTCGACACCATTGGCATCGAGGTGCTGCACCTGCATGAGCGGCAGGTCCGAGCCCGGTGCGCCGTCCGCCGGGAAGGAATCCGTGCGCATGCCGGAAGCCATCATGCGCGGATACGGCAGCTGGCCGGTGAGCCCATGACGAATGTGATCGCCGAAGGTCTCCATGTGCTCGCGCCAGCGCTGCGGCAGGAACTGATAGACGTCCCTAGCCTGCTTCGGCACGGGGTGGATGTCGCAATCGACGACGGCGAGCCGCTGAGCCGCCCTTGTTTCACGAACCGCAACGTTCATGACACCGTCTCCTCGTTCTTGCTGGCACGCTTCTGCGTGGCTTCGTCGCGAAGGCGTGGATAGGTCTCCAACGGATTGTCGATCAACAGGCGGTGGAGCGCCGCTTCGGAGAAGCCTTCCGGCAGGACATCTTCGCCGTCGAACTGCCAGTGGGGGTAATCGGTCGAGAACAGCAGCAGGTCGTCGGAACCGATGTGCTCGAGGATCCGCCGCAGCGGGGCCGGATCGAACTTCGGCGCGTCGACCGGCTGCAAGGTCAGACGCACATGTTCGCGAATGATCTCCGACGGGGCGCGATCGAGCCACGGGGTCTCCGGGCGCATGCCGCGCCAGCTCTTGTTTGCGCGCCACATCAGGGGCGCGAGCCAGGAGAAACCGGATTCGGAGAACACGACCTTCAAGTTCGGAAACTTCTGGAAGACGCCTTCGGTAAGGAAGCTCAAAAGCTGCGCCTCGAAGGTGGCGGACTGCACGACATAGTCTTCGACATGGTAGGACGGCCAGCCGGTGGTGGTCGGCGGGACGCGGTAGAGACTGCCCGCGTGCACCGCGACCGCGAGATCGTGCTTCTCGGCAGCCTCGTAGATCGGCCAATAGATGCGGCGACCGAGCATCGCCTCCTGCATCACCAGCAGGACGACCTGCACGAAGCGGCGATCGCGCGCCACGCGATCGATCTCCTTTGCGGCCGCGCGGGGATCAAGCGTGGAGACAAGGATCGACGCGCGCAGGCGCGAATCCTGGTCCAGCAACTCATGGGCGGCCCAATCGTTGACGCCGGCGCACAGATCGGCGGCCATATCCTCGTTGAAAAGGGCAATCGCACCGTGCAACGTGTTGCAGATGGCGTAACGCAAATCCAGGCGGTCGAGCACGTTCTTGCGGATCGAATCAAGATCGCCGGCGGGAAGACCGTCCGCGTTGCGCCAGTCCGGACGCGCGGTAAGCGGCGAGCGCGGCGGATAGCTCGTGAGCTGGAACGGAAACCGGTCGATATGGCGGTTGACGAGTTGATCCCGCCAATATTCGCTGAGATAGGGCAAGAGCGCCTTCACGCTCGGCGGCGACGGATGCAGATCGCAATCGATCGCGCCCTTGAGCGGCAATTTCACGTCAATCCTCCCGTATGCAATCGCTTTTCAAGCGGCGTGGCGACAGCAGTCGCCCGGCCGTTTGCCGTGCGGGGTTTCCCCGAACGCTTCGGCTTCGCCGAACCTTGCGTGCCGTTGCCCACCGAAGTTTTCTCGGGAACGGCAGGCGCATGCTCCTGCTCTAGGCAAACGACCGCGCGCGTGAGTTTCTCCAGGATGGAATAGAGGGCCGCCCGCTCGTCGCCATCGAGTGCGGAAAGGAGCGTCATCTGGTGACGTTGCGCGACCGGCAGCGCTTGCCGGTAGAGCGCGCGACCCTTCGCGGTCGCCGCAAACCTGATCTGCCGCCCGGACTCGCCGCGGCGCAGGGGGCCCTTGCGCTGGACCACCCTGCGCTTGATCAGGCCGCGCTTTTCGAGCACGGGTAACGTGCGGCTCACGTGGGCGCGGTCCATGGTCAGGTGGGCGCAGATCTCGTTGAAGCTCGCCGGCACGGAAAGCACGAGAAACGCCAAGAGGCGCCATTCCGGAATGCTCAGGCCGTGGGGCTCGACATAGCCCGAAACGACCGAGCGACGGATGAGGCCGGAAAGGCGGCCGATCCTGTAGGTCGGGAAATCGAAGACGTGCAGCCCTTCCCCATTGGGGCCGACGTCGAGCCAGGGCGAGCGCTCGCCGCGCCCTGTGGCGGAGGCCTCGCTTGCCGGCATTGCTTGTCTGCGTGTTGCGGCCATGGTCGGTCTCGATCGGGCGGAAAGCTAGGCTCGATCTTTGTGACTTGTCAACTTAATCACCGGCGCAAGAGCTATTGCAGGGCGGCGCTGCAGAAGCCTGACAGCGGCCTTACGAGTGTCTCTGCTCTCAGAGTTCCATATCGCGGTCCGTGGGCCGCCACGCATTCAGGCGATGGTCGATCCGGACAAGCACGGCATTGATCAGGAGGACAAGCACGGTCGCAACGACGATCCCGGTAAATACGCCGGTGGTGTCGAAGTTCTGGCGCGAGTACTCGATCATGAAGCCAAGTCCTTCATTGCCCACCAGGAACTCGCCGATGATGGTGGCGCTGACGGCACGCGGCAGCGCGATCTTGAGCGCAGCGAAGAAAAGCGGCTGCAGCGAATTCCAGATCACCTCGCGGGAGATCATCGCTTCGCTGGCGCCCAGCACGCGCGCCATGTTGATCAGGCGGCGGTCGACGTTGCGGATGCCGGCGAAGATCGCGATGAAGACCGGATAGAAGACGAGCAAACCGACCAGCCAGAGCTTCGGCGCGTCGTCGATTCCGAACCACAGGATAAATAACGGGATGAGCGCATACTTCGGAATGCCGACCGACGCCATGATGTAGGGTTCGATCGCGTTGGTCAGACGCGGGAGCGGGCGCAACAGGAATGGCAGTACAATGCCGAAGAAGCAGCCGATCGCGAAGCCGATCGCAGACAGGCGCAGCGTCACATATATGTGGCGAATGAGCTCGCCCGACATCGTATCGGTCACGATCCGGTCGAACACGAGAATCGGATCGGCGACATAAATCGGGCCGGCCCGGTCGGCGCCGAGCTTCCAGGCCACAAGCAACAGGACAGCGAGCGCGATACGGCCCACGGTGACCGCATACTGCCGCCATTTGACCGGCGACGGCTGAGCCAGATCGAGCGCGCTGTCGTGCGTCGTCACTGCACCTGCTCCCGAATGCGCTGATACAGTTCGCCAAACTTCGGATCGGTGAGGAGACCGTGGATATTACGCGGACGCGGCAGGTCAATCTTGTGCTCACCGGCAACGCGCGCGGGGGCACGCGTCAGCACGAGCGTGCGGTCACCGAGGGCAATCGCTTCGCCGATGTCGTGGGTGACGAAGATGATGGTCTTGCGTCCGAGATTCCACAGCTTGAGCAAGTCTTCCTGCAGGACCGTGCGGGTCTGCGCATCAAGCGCGCCGAACGGCTCGTCCATCAGGATCACCGGCGGATCATAGACGAGCGTGCGGATGAGCGAGGCGCGCTTGCGCATGCCGCCGGAAAGCTCGTGCGGATAATGGTTCTCGAAACCGGCGAGACCGACGGTACGGATCAGCATCTCCGCCCGTGCCCGCGTCTCGTCGTTCAGACGACCCTGCACGACCAGCGGGAAGAGAACGTTTTGCAGCGTCGTGCGCCACGGCAGGAGATTGTCCTCCTGCGTGACATAACCAATGCGGCAGGAGAGGCCCGGATTGAGCGCCTTCGGATCGTTGATCGGCGCGGACTCCGACTGGAAATGCACCTCGCCGCCGCTCGCGACGTCGATCTGCGCGATCATGTTCAGGAGCGTCGTCTTGCCGGAGCCCGATGGTCCGACGATCGTCAGGAATTCGCCGTCGGCGACGGAAAAGCTCAGGTCGCGGATGACCCAAAGCGAAGAATCCCGGCCCGCGCGCGAAGCGAAGCGCTTGCCGAGACCCTGAACTTCGAGAAGAGGTTGCGCGTTCATTTCTTTCACGTTCCCACTTGATTCCTGGCGTCGGCCGGCGGGCGCCAGCGCAGGAGCCGGCGCTCGGAAATATTGACCGCCATATTGGTGATGAAGACGATGATGCCAGTTGCCACGAGCCCCACGAAGACGCCGGTGGTGTCGAAGTTCATGGCACTGAGCTGAATGAGATAGCCAAGTCCACGATTGGCGGAAATCAACTCGGCGACCACCGCGCCACCGATCGCATAGGGCATGGCGATACGGAAGCCGGTAAAGATGTAAGGAACGGCACCGGGAAAGACGATGTGACGGGCGACATCCTTTTCGTCGGCCCCGACGACCTGCGCCATCTGTACGAGCTTGGTATCGAGTGCGCGAATGCCCGAGAGCGCGCTGAAATACACGATAAAGAAGACAGTGATCGCGACCAGCGCGATCTTCGACTCGATGCCGATACCGAACCACAGAATAAAGAGTGGAGCGAGCGCGAGTTTGGGCGCGCCATAGCCACCAACCATGAAGGGATCGAGGATCGCCGTCACGATGGGGAGCCGGCGCAACAGGAAAGGCAGGATGACAGCAGGAATGCCGCCGAGCAGGAATCCGATCACCGCTTCGGCGAGCGTAAAGGAAGCGTGACTCAGGAGTTCTCCGTCGAGCACGCCGCTTATCAGTCGGGTGACAGTGCCCCAGGGCGATCCTACCCAATAGGTGCCGAGCCAAAAGCTGCATGCTTGCCAAATGGCAAACAGCGCGATCAGCACCAATACTTGATCGCTGCGCGAACGGATCAGCGCGCCGATCCGGCCGCCGTTCTGGTCCGTCGTCGCGGAAATTTCACCTTGGCTTGCCATAATGGCCCCGATAATGCCTCGCCTATGCCGACTGTATCCTATTGTTATATTTCGAAGCTTCTTTCGTGCCGTGTTTCTAGATCGTGCCTAATACCGTATACTGGAAAAACTCACACGGACTACGCTTAGATTCGATCAAAGACTTTTTCCAAGCTGTTCCGTTGTTGCGGTCGATACTTCCTGATAGATGAGCTTCCTCAATCATCAAGATTAGTTTGGGAGGACCAGATGTTCAAATGGTCAAAGTTCGTTGCGGTTGCCGCCGTCGGCGCCGTTGCTGGGTTTAGCCCCACGACCGGCAAGAGCCAGGATATTGATGTCATCATGGCGCTGCCGGCACAAACCCTGACGTTTACGACCGCCTTCGTCGCAGAGGACATGGGCTTTTACAAGAAAGAGGGCCTGAATGTCACGACGCGCAATCTCGTGGGCGTCGCCGCGCCGAACGCCGTCCTCGCGGGAAGCGCACATTTCACCATGGGAACCGGCCCGGTTTATCTCCGTGCTGCATCGCAAGGTCAGCGCTTCTTCGCCGTCGCCAACATGATCGACCGCATGATGGTCGAGATGGTATTGCGTAAGGATGTCGCTGAGCGTGTCGGCATCACGGAGAACATGCCGGTCGCGGAGCGCGCCAAGCGCCTGAAGGGCCTGACGATCGGCATCCAGGGCGTGGGCAGCATCGTTCATGCTTGGGAGCGTTATGTCGTCGCACAGGGCGGCCTCGACGTCGAAAAGGACGTTCGCATCGCGCCGATGGACCCGCCGGCCATGCTGCCGGCGCTCGAGAACAAGGCGATCGACGGCTACACCACCTCCATGCCCTTCACGACCCAGGCCGTGGTCAAGGGCAGCGCCATCATGCTCATGAGCTCGGTGACCGACGCGCCGGAGTTGCTGCCGTTCGCATACGGTCTCGTCTATACCATTCCCGAGACCTGCCAGAAGAACAGCGACATGTGTGCACGCATGGCCCGCGCCTATGCAGGCGCCGCCAAGATGGTGCAAGAGCAGCCGGACAAGGTGTTCGAGGAAGTGCTGAAGAAACGCTTCGCGAAGATGGATCCGGAGCTTTTGAAGGCCGCATGGGACCGGACGCTCCTCGCCCATGCCAAGGACATTCGTGTCAACGACAAGATGCTTGAGAATTCGCAGAAGGTGAGCCTCGTAGCCAAGCTGCTCGATCCGAAGGACGCGCTGAAGAGCTTCGACGGTCTCTACACCGACGAATATCTGAAATAAGTCTGTAGTCTACTGAACCGAAACGCCCGGCGCGGGTATCCCGCGCCGGGCTTTTTTTGCGCGCGGTCGGTTCCCGCTTTTCGAGACCCGACGCGGGCTTTTCGGCGGTTGCGCAGCGGTCGATCCGGATAGCGGTGCCGACGGTGAATTGCCCACGGGCGACGTGCATCGCGAATTTCGAGCAGGCACAGCCCCTCACGAGCGCTCCGCCGCACCGCTTCTTGGCGCGGGCACGGCGATAAACTACGATCCTTTCGAATCCGGTGCCGAGCTCCGGCCGTCTGCGACGAGCGGGAGTCCCAGCCACAAAAAAATCGGAAGCAATGAAATCGGGAGGAAAACGCGATGATCCGACGATTCCCTGGAACGGTCCTTGGCGCCGCTGTCGCGGCGTTGCTGTCCGCCGGCTTCGGCTCGCACGGGGCAGCCGCGCAAACGATCGCCATTTCTACCCTGCCGCCCGGCGCGATCAATCACGTGCAGGCGGCCGCGATCGCGAAGGCCGTGCAAGAGCACTCCGACCTGCAGATGCGGCTTCTCACCTTCAATTCTCCGGCAGCGATCATCGGCGCCACGCAGAACAAACAGGCGGAATTCGCCTATACGAGCATTGAAGAGGCAAGCGACGCGCGCCAGGGCACCAACGAATATAAAGGCGCGAAAATGGACGATGTACGCGTCGCATTCACGGTGCTTCCGTTCCGCGTCGGCATCATCGTGCGCAACAATTCCGACATCAAGAAAGTGTCCGACCTGAAGGGCAAGCGCATCGGAACGGGCTGGACGGGTTTCAAACAGGGCATCGCATTGTGGAACGGGCTGCTCGGCAATGCCGGCCTCAGCCTTGACGATGTCGATCCGGTGCCCACGACCGATCTCCTGCGTGCCGCCGACGACTTCAAGGCCGGAAAATCGGATGCCTTTACCTTCGCCGTCGGTGGCCCGAAGGTTGCCGAAGCACACGCGTCGATCGAAGGCGGAATCCGTTTTCTCGACATGGACGATTCGCCGAAGGCGGTCGCGGGCATGAAAGCGATACGCGAGGAATATGACGTCGCGGTCCAGCAGCCGGCGCCAAACCTGCCGGGCATCATCGGCCCGACCAAGCTCATGCAGTATTACATCGTCGTGCTCACCAACAAGAATACGCCGGACGACCTCGTCTACAAGTTCGTCAAGACGGCGCACGCCAACAAGGCCGCGATGGTAGCGGGACATCCCTCGTTCAACGCGTTCACGCAGGAAGGCATGGCGGTCGAGCACAAGCGCATCGAATATCATCCGGCCGCGATCAAGTTCTACAAGGAAGCAGGAATCTGGAAGGGCCAATGACCCACAGAGCACTGTGGCTCTCTTTTGCCTCTGACCTGTCGTGACCGGCGGCGCGGAGACCGACGAAGCGCCGCCGGTTTCTCCGGCGGTGCGCATTCTGCGTCCCATTCTCGGCGGCGCGATTGCACTCGGCGCATTGTTCTGGGCCGCCGACCTTTATCGCGCCGCGGGGCTTCTTTTTATTCCCGAACAGTTCCTGGCCGCGACCTTCGGCACGGCACTTGCGCTGGTGTTTCTCCACTATCCGGCAAGCAAAAAAGCCAAGCGCGGACCTCTGCCCTGGTATGACGCCGTGCTCGCGCTCGTCGGCTTTGTCGCGGGCTGGTACGTAGCGTTCGATTTCGCCGACATCTCCTCGCGGCTGTTTGAGGCGCCACTCAAGGGCATCGTCACCGCCTCGATCTTCCTGCTGCTGACACTTGAGGGCCTGCGCCGCACCGTCGGCTCGCCTCTCGTGATCATTCTGATCTTCTTTATCGTCTATGCGCTGGTCGGGCACCTCGTGCCTGGCGCCTTGCAGACCCGGGAAGTGCAACTTGGGCGCATGATCTATTATCTCGGGATCGACACGAGCGGGCTGTTCGGCCTCATCATGCTGGTCGGCGTCAGTGTCGTGATCCCGTTCCTGTTCTTCGGCCAGCTTCTGCACGCATCCGGTGGTGCGGGTTTCTTCAACGATCTGTCGCTTGGCCTGATGGGACGCTATCGCGGAGGTGCCGCCAAGATATCGATTGTGGCGTCGAGCCTGTTCGGAACGATCTCGGGCGTCGTCGTCTCCAATATCTTGGCGACGGGCGTCATCACGATCCCGCTGATGAAGCGGACGGGCTTCAAGCCCGCGCAGGCGGCCGCGATCGAGGCGACCGCCTCGAACGGCGGCCAGCTCATGCCGCCAGTCATGGGCGCGGTCGCCTTCGTGATGGCCGACTTTCTCGAGCGGCCGTACAGCGAGATCGTGATCGCCGCGCTGGTTCCTTCCATTCTTTATTACGTTGCGCTGTTCATCCAGGCGGACCTCGAAGCCGGCAAGCATGGGATCACGCGGATTCCCGATTCCGAGATCCCGCCGCTCCGGCCCGTGCTGAGATCGGGCCTGATCTTCGCGGTTCCGTTCGCGGTGCTGATCTATCTGCTGTTCTGGGCAAACCGCGAGGCCGAATACGCAGCCCTGGTCGCCTCGCTCGCGGTCGCCGCGATCGGACTGTTCATCGGCTACCAGAAGCGGCGCATGACGTTGCGGACGTTGTTCGACGCCCTGGTGCAGACGGGCATCGCCAGTCTGGACATCCTGATGATTGCGGCGGCCGCCGGGTTCATCGCCGGCATTCTCCAGGCGACCGGCCTCAGCTTCGCACTGACGCTGCTTCTGGTGAAGCTCGGCGGGACCAATCTCGTGCTGCTGCTGATCATTGCCGCGCTGCTCTGCATCGTGCTCGGCATGGGCATGCCGACGATCGGTGTCTATGTGCTGCTCGCGGTCTTGGTCGCGCCCTCGCTCGTCGAGCTCGGATTCTCCAAGCTCGCAACGCACATGTTCATCCTCTATCTCGGCATGATGTCGATGGTCACGCCGCCGGTTGCGATCGGCGCCTACTTCGCGGCGAGCCTGGCGGGCGCCGAACCGATGCGCACCTGCTTCATTGCGATGCGCTTCGGTTGGACCGCCTACATCATTCCTTTTCTGTTCATGTTCTCGCCTTCCTTGCTTCTGCTCGAAAGCACTTCGTTCGGCGAGACCGGCGTTGCGATCGTCACCGCCGTTGCCGGGGTATGGCTGACCTCGATCGGCATGGTCGGCTATCTGTTCCGCGAGATGCCGCGCTGGGCGCGCGCGGGATTCGTGATGGCCGGCATTGCGCTCCTCATTCCCGATCAGATTGCACAATTTGCAGCGGGAACAGATCTCGCCGGCGCCGCTCTCGGCGGCGCGCTGCTTGCCTATGAATTCGCGATGCGGCGCAAACAGACCGCAGGAATCGCCGCCGCTTCTGACAAGTGAGCAATCCGCTCCGCGCTGCATCGCAGCATTTTTGCTGCACACGCTTTCTATTGCAACCCACTCATTTCCTTCCCAACTCCATATCCCGGAAGGATGCGCGCAGCGGTGCGTGACTGAGAATTTCTTCACGAAGTTTCGAAAACGACCTTCGCATCATCGACGCGCGCAATGAATCCGCGCTAAAGTTATTTCAATTCGAAGCAGGCAGGCGCCATGCAGGATTGTTGCATCGCGGAATCTCCAGTCGAAGAGCGCGAGCGACGCGGAGGCGAGGCATAAATGAAGCCCACCGACCTCTCCACGCCGCAGCACTTTCACAAGGTCGTGGATTGTCAGTGGGCCTGCCCTGCGCACACGCCCGTTCCCGAATACATCCGGCTGATCGCCGCCGGCCGCTACAGCGACGCCTATCTGATCAACTGGAAGTCGAACGTGTTTCCGGGAATTCTCGGACGCACGTGCGACCGGCCGTGCGAGCCGGCATGCCGGCGCGGGCGTGTAGAGAAAGAGCCGGTGGCGATCTGCCGGCTCAAGCGCGTGGCCGCGGACTACAAGGATGACATCCGCGCACGCCTGCCGAAGCGCGCCGCGAAGAAGAACGGCAAGCGCATTGCGTGCATCGGCGGCGGCCCCGCCTCGTTAGCGGTAGCGCGCGATCTCGCGCCGCTCGGCTACGACGTCATCGTGCTCGACCAGGATCCGCAGGCGGGCGGCATGATGCGGACGCAGATTCCGAAATTCCGCCTGCCCGACAGCGTGATCGACGAAGAGTGCGGCTATATTCTCGATCTTGGCGTCAAGTTTGCTGGCGGCCACCGGGTCGACAGCCTGAAGACGCTGCTCGCCGAAGGCTGGGACGCGATCTTCGTGGGTTGCGGCGCTCCGCGCGGACGCGATCTCGACATCCCCGGCCGCAAGGAAGCGGCGAAGAACATCCATATCGGCATCGATTGGCTGTCGAGCGTCTCCTTCGGCCATACGACGAAGATCGGCAAGCGCGTGATCGTGCTCGGCGGTGGCAACACGGCGATGGACTGCTGCCGCTCGTCGCTCAGGCTGGGCGGCGAGGACGTGCAGGTGGTGGTGCGCTCGGGCTTCGAGGAAATGAAGGCGTCTCCCTGGGAAAAAGAAGACGCCATGCATGAGGGCATCCCGATCCACAATTACCTCGTACCGAAGGAATTCACCCACGAAAATGGCAAGCTCACCGGCGTCATGTTCGAGAAGGTGATGGCGTGGCGCGACGACAAGGGGAAGCGCCACCTGCTGCCTTCCGGCGAGCCGGACCGACATTTCCCCTGCGACGATGTGCTGATCGCGGTCGGCCAGGAAAACGCCTTCCCCTGGATCGAGCGCGACATCGGCATCGAGTTCGACAAGTGGGGCATGCCTGTCGTCGACGCGAGCACCATGCGCTCGACCCATCCGAAGGTCTTCTTCGGCGGCGATGCGGCGTTCGGCCCGAAGAACATCATCTGGGCGGTGGCGCACGGCCATGAAGCCGCGGTCTCCATCGACAAGTTCTGCAACGGCGAGGACGTCGCCGAACGCCCGATGCCGGCTGTCGACATCGTCAGCCAGAAGATGGGCATCCATGAGTGGATCTACGACAACGACATTGCGGCGGATAAACGTTATCGCGTTCCCCTACGCGACAAGGTGGTGGCGCTGCGCGACATCCGCGCCGAGGTCGAGCTCGGCTACGATGAACAGCTCGCGTTCAAGGAAGCGCAGCGCTGCCTGAATTGCGACGTGCAGACGGTGTTCACGTCTTCGCTCTGCATCGAGTGCGACGCCTGTGTCGACATCTGCCCGATGGACTGCATTACCTTCACGCAAGACGGCGAAGAAGCCGAGTTGCGCACGCGTCTGACGGCGCCGGCACATAATCTAGCGCAGGACCTCTATGTGGCGAACGGGCTGAAAACCGGGCGCGTGATGGTGAAAGACGAAGACGTGTGCCTGCACTGCGGCCTGTGCGCTGAGCGTTGCCCGACCGGCGCATGGGACATGCAGAAAACCTTTATTGAAATGACCTACGCGGGAAGCGCATGCCGATCGAGAGCGTGAATGACTTCGTCGTCCGGTTCGCCAATGTGAACGGGTCGGGCTCCGCCAGCGCCAACGAATTGTTCGCCCGCGCCGTGCTGCGCATGGGCGTCCCGGCGGCGCCACGCAACATCTTCCCGTCGAACATCCAGGGACTGCCGACCTGGTACGAGGTGCGCGTCTCGGGTTCCGGCCATCTCGGCGCGCGCGGCGGCGTCGACCTCATGGTGGCGATGAACCCGCAGACATGGGACAAGGATGTCGCCTCGATCGAGCCGGGCGGCTATCTCTTCTACGACTCGACAAAACCGCTGCCGCCTTCGAAATTCCGTGGCGACATCACGGCAATCGGCGTTCCGCTGACGGCGATCTGCAATCGCGAATACACAGATCCGCGCCAGCGTCAGCTCTTCAAGAACATCATCTATCTCGGCGCGCTGTCGGCGCTGCTCGACATGGATGCCGCCGAGATCGAGAAGCTGATCGGCGAGCAATTCAAGGCCAAGGAAAAGCTGATCGCGCCCAACATCCACGCGCTGCATCTCGGGCGCGATTATGCGCTGCAGAACCTGAAATGCCCGATCGGCCTGCGCCTGCAACGCAGCGCCGCCGTGGGCGACCGCATCTTCATCGAGGGGAATTCGGCGACGGCGCTGGGCGCGGTCTATGGCGGCGCGACCGTGTGCGCATGGTACCCGATCACGCCCTCCTCTTCCCTCGCCGAGGCCTTTTCGCGCCACTGCGCGCGCTTCCGTGTCGATCCCGAGACGAAGAAGAACCGGTTTGCGATCGTGCAGGCCGAGGACGAGATCGCGGCGATCGGCATGGTGGTCGGCGCCGGCTGGAACGGCGCGCGCGCCTTCACGGCAACTTCCGGCCCCGGTATTTCCTTGATGCAGGAATTCCTCGGGCTCGCGTATTTCGCCGAGATTCCTTCTGTCATCATCGACGTACAGCGTGGCGGGCCGTCGACCGGCATGCCGACGCGCACGCAGCAATCCGACATTCTGCTCTGTGCCTATGCTTCGCACGGCGACACCAAGCATGTGCTCCTGTTCCCGGAAGATCCGGCGGAGGCGTTCGAGTTCGCGGCGCAGGCATTCGATCTTGCCGACAGGCTGCAGACGCCCGTGTTCGTCCTGATCGACCTCGATATCGGCATGAACCGGCACCTGTGCCGGCCGCTCACGTGGGACGATACGCGCCGCTACGACCGCGGCAAGGTGATGACGGCGGCGGAGCTCGAAGCCGGCAAGGATTTCGGCCGCTATCTCGACGTCGAGGGTGACGGCATTCCCTACCGCACTTATCCCGGCACGCATCCGAGCCGGGGCTCCTACTTCACGCGCGGCACCTCGCGCGACCGCTATGCGCGCTACACCGAGGAAGGCGGGCCTTACGTCGACAACATGGACCGCCTGTTGCGCAAGTTCGAGACCGCGAAGAGCCTCGTACCGCGACCTGTCCGCCGCAACGCGGAGAAACCGACCCGCTACGGCGTGATCTATTTCGGCTCCACGAGCCCGGCGATGGACGAAGCGCACGAAATGCTCGCGGCTTCCAGCATCGCGCTCGATCTCCTGCGGGTGCGCGCCTTCCCTTTTCATCACGATGTTGCGGACTTCGTCGCGGGCCACGACCAGGTGTTCGTGGTCGAGCAGAACCGCGACGCACAGCTGCGCGCGCTCCTCATCAACGAAGCGGGCCTCGATCCGGCGCGGCTCGTGCCGATCCTGCACTATGACGGCACGCCGATCACCGCGCGCTTCATCGTGCGGGCGATCGGCGAGCATCTCGATTCCCGCAAGGTCACTCCGCTGCGCAAGGTCGTGTCATGACCTATATCGTCAAGCCGAAATTCCATCATCCTGAGTTGCCGACGAATTCGCTCGGCTACACGCACCGCGACTACGAGGGCTCGATCTCGACGCTGTGCGCGGGCTGCGGACACGATTCAATTTCGGCGGCGATCATCCAGGCGTGCTTCGAGCTGAACATCGAGCCGCACCGGGTCGCGAAACTCTCGGGCATCGGTTGCTCGTCGAAGACGCCGACCTACTTCCTCGGCAACTCGCACGGCTTCAACTCCGTGCATGGCCGCATGCCGTCGGTGCTGACGGGCGCCAATCTCGCCAACCGCGATCTCATCTATCTCGGCGTATCGGGCGACGGCGATTCCGCGTCGATCGGGCTCGGCCAGTTCGCGCACCTGATCCGGCGTGGCGTGAACATGACCTATATCGTCGAGAACAACGGCGTGTACGGCCTGACCAAAGGACAGTTCTCGGCGACCGCCGACCGGGGCTCGAAATCGAAGCGCGGCGCGATCAATACCGACTCGCCGATCGATCTCGTGGCGATGGCACTGCAACTCGGCGCCACGTTCGTGGGGCGCAGCTTCTCCGGCGACAAGAAGCAGCTCGTTCCGTTGATCAAGGCTGCCCTCGAGCATGAGGGTGCGGCGTTCCTCGACGTGATCAGCCCCTGTGTCGCCTTCAACAACCATCCCGGTTCGACCAAGAGCTTCGACTACGTGCGCGAGCACAACGAGGCGGTTAACCGGCTCGATTTCATCAGCGGGCGTGCGCCGATCGCAGTCGATTACGAACCCGGTACGGTCGAGATCGTCGAGCAGCACGACGGCTCGAAACTCGCGTTGCGCAAACTCGATGCCGACTATGACGTGCACGACCGGCGGGCGGCGATGAATTTCCTGATGGAACGGCAGGTGGCGGGGGAAATCGTTACCGGACTTCTCTATCTCGATACGGATGGCGAGGAGCTGCACGCGCATCTCGGCACGGTGGAAGCGCCGCTCAATGCGCTCGGCGAGCGCGAGCTTTGCCCCGGATCGGCGGCGCTCGATAAGTTCAACGCCGGCCTGCGATAGCGCTGTAAATCACGCCGCGGGACCGGTTTCGTCTTCGGACTTCACCAGCTTCCGCTGCAGCGGGAACAGCTCGATTTTGTACCGGGCCGCGACATAGCCCCAGATCCCCTTGGGGGCGAACAGCATAATGACGATGGCGAGCGCGCCAAGCAGGATCAGATACCAAGTGCCAAAATCGGCGAGGTACGTCTGCAGGAGATAGAACACGATCACGCCGATGATCGGGCCTTCGATGGTGCCGATGCCGCCGATCACGACGATGAAAATCACATAGGCCGTCCAGTTCAGTACGGAGAACGCCGCATCGGGCGAGATGCGCGCCGTGTGCAGATAGATGAGCGCGCCGACCATGCCAGTGCCGGCGGCGGTGACCGCATAGACCCAGAGCTTGGTGCGGAAGCCGTCGACGCCCACGCTCTCGGCGGCGAGCTCGGAGTCGCGGATCGCCGAGAGAGCCAACCCGCGGCGGGTGCGCAGGATCCAATAGACGGCGAGGACAGTGCCGACGGCGAGCGCAAAGGCGGTCCAGTACATCACCATGTCGCGGGCGAGCGCCGTGCGGAGATCGAAAACGGATTTCAGGAATTCGATGCCGAAGACGCCGTTCGTCACCGAGACGGGCAGCGACGTGCCGGTGCCGCCGCCGAGCGGCTTGATTTGCGCGAAGACGAGCCGATAGACCTCGGCCACCACCCAGGTGCCGATGGCGAAATAGGCCCCGCGCAGGCGGAAGACAACGAGCGCGGTTGGGAAGGCAAACACGAAGGCGATCGCGCCGGCAAGGACGATCGCGAGCAGCGCATCAATCCCGCCATAGACCGTAAGCGCGAACAGGAGATAACCGCCGAGGCCAACGAACGCCTGCTGCCCGACGGAGACAAGGCCCGCGTAGCCCGCAAGCAGGTTCCACAGCTGCGCCAGCGCCAGCATGTAGAAGACGAAGATCAGTTCCTGCACGAGGCCGCGCGTGCCGTAGAAGGGCAACAGGAACAGCGCGACAAGGAGCAATGCGCCGATGAGCATCACGTGGCGCGACGCGGGCGCAGCGATCTCGATGCGGTGCTTGCCGGCTTCCATCGCGGCCTCAATCGACGGCGCGCGGGAACAGTCCGCGCGGCCGCAGCACGAGCACGATCAGAAACGCGATGTGCCCGGCGAGAATCTGCCATTCCGGGTCGATGTGGGCGCCGATCGTCTGCGCAACACCGAGAATGATGCCGCCGGCGAGCGTGCCCCACAGGCTGCCGAGGCCGCCAATGATGACCGCCTCGAAGGCATAGATCAGCCGGGCAGGGCCGATCGAGGGATCGAAATTGGCGCGAACGCCAAGGTAGTACGCGGCGATGGCGCTCACGACCATCGCCACTCCCATCGCAATCGCGAAGATCTTGCGGTTGTCGATGCCCATGAGCTGCGCGGTCTCCGGATCGTCGGAGGTGGCGCGAAACGCGCGGCCGAGCGGCAGCCAGTAGAAGAGTGCATTCAGGGCGAAAATCACGGCAATCGCCGAGACGAGCGTCATGAGCGGCATGAGACCGACCGCGAGCCCTCCGCCGAGCGGAATGGAGGCGACCTCGATCGCGCCGGCCGAAAGGCGCTTGCTGTCAGCAGAGAACATCTCCAGGAGGCCGTTCTGGATGATGATGGAAAGCCCGAAGGTGACGAGGAGCGGCGGGAGAATGTCGCGCCCGAGCGTATGATTGAGAACGGCATATTGGAGGAGGAAGCCCGCCGCGAACATGAGCGGCGCGGCGATGAGCAGCGCCGTGAAGCTGTCAACGCCGAACGCGCTCACCGTGGCAAGGATGAAGAAAGCGGCGAACACGATCAGATCGCCATGCGCAAGGTTGACAAGCCGCATGATGCCGAAGATGAGCGAAAGCCCGATCGCAAACAGCGCGTAGAGGCCGCCGAGCAGCACGCCCTGAATGATGGTGTTGATCCAACCGATCATCGCTCAGTGCCCGAAATACGCGGCATGGATTTCGTCGCGGCTGAACGCTGCGGGGTGCCCGGCCAAGGAAATGCGGCCCTCCTGAAAACAATAGAGCCGGTCGGCCACCTTCATCGCCTGCACGATGTCCTGCTCGACGATGATCACGCTGGTGCCGGTCTCCTTGATCTTCGGCAGGGCGGCGTAGATGTCGCGGATGATGATGGGAGCGAGGCCGAGGCTGATCTCGTCGCAGAGCAGCACGCGCGGGTTGGACATAAGCGCGCGGCCGATCGCGACCATTTGCTGCTCGCCGCCGGAGAGCGTGGTGCTCGCCTGGTGACGGCGCTCGCGCAGTTTCGGGAACAGCGAGAAGACCGCATCGAGCGTCCATGGTCCGGGCACGGGACGGCCGTAATTGCCGACCAGGAGGTTCTCCTCGACGGTGAGCGACGGAAAGAGGCGGCGCCCTTCCGGCGCCAGGGCGATGCCCCGGCGCATGATTTCGGCCGCCGGCAGATCGCCGATCGGCTCCCCGTCGAAGACGACGCTCCAGGGAGCGCCGCGCAGGAGACCGCTGATCGATTTCAGATAGGTGGACTTGCCGGCGCCATTCGCGCCGATGACGGCGAGCGTCTCGCCCTCCTCGAGCCGCGTGTTCAAACCGAACAGCGCCTGGAAATCTCGGTAGTGAGCGGTCAGATGGCGGGTTTCGAGCAACGACATGGCAAGCCTCAAGCCTCGATGCCCGTGTAGATCTCGCGCACTTCCCGTGAGTCGATGACCGTCTGCGGATCGCCTTCGGCGATCTTGCGGCCGAAATTCAGCACGACAAGCCGGCCGACCACGGCAAGCAACGCGTGCACGACGTGCTCGATCCAGACAATGGTGACGCCGCTCTTGTGAATGCCTTGGATCGTCTCCACGAGATCCCGGCATTCGCCCTCAGTAAGGCCGCCGGCAATCTCGTCGAGCAGAAGAAGCTGCGGTCTCGTCGCGAGCGCCCGTGCGAGCTCAAGACGCTTGCGCTCGAGCAAGGTGAGCGAGCTTGCGATCGAATTCGCCCGGTGCATCAGGCGCGCGCGCTCAAGCACATCGGCGCAGAGATCGACGACATCCTGCTCGCGCTTGTCCTGCCCATAGACGGCGCCGACGAGCAGGTTCTCGAAGACGGTCAGGTTCTCGAAGGGATGCGGAATCTGATAGGAACGCGCGATGCCGGCACGGCAGCGCTCATATGGCGGCTTGCGGGTGATGTCTGTGCCGTTCAGGCGGATCCCGCCGGCATCGGGACGCAGATCGCCGGTGATGAGATTGAAAAGCGAAGATTTGCCGGCGCCGTTCGGCCCGATGATCCCGAGCGCTTCGCCGGTCCGCAGCGAGAGCGTGACGCCATCGGCCGCCCGCACCGAACCGAACGACTTGCTCAGTCCGGTGAGCTCCAGAATTGGGTGGGAAGCGGTCGAAGGCCCAGAACGCTCGTACATGCCAACTGCTTACAACATTACGCAGAATTCGCCGTTCATTTCGGCGGCAAGCGTAAACGGCTCGGGCAGATTTACGCTTAATGTTTGATGTGCCCGGAGCGCGGGCCTTCGACGCGCCCCGGTGAGGACATCAAAGCCTTACGCGATCGGCTCCATTTTGCCGCCGAGCGGAATGCCCGGCGCGAGCTTGTTGTCGACGATCACCATGTCGTAGCGCTTGCCGTCCTTGGTCCGCCACTGGCCGCCGACGAGCGGCGTCTTGGTGACGTTCTTCGCCGCGAAGGGCGGCACGCCCTCTCCGTTCCACTGGATCTTGCCGACGACGGTCTCGAGGTTGGTCTCGGAAATCGCCTTGGCGGTGGCCTCGGGATCGCCGATCTCTTCCGTGCGCTTCAGTACGTCGAGTGCAACCTCGTAGAGCGAATGCGCGAAGCCGATCGGCTGCGACCATTGCTGCTTGGTCGCCGCCTCGAATGCATCGGCGAGCTGCTTCGCCGTCATGCCGTTGATCGACGACTTGAACGGATGATTCGGAGTCCACCAGACCTCGGTGGAGATGTTGTGCCCATCCTTGCCGAGCGCCTCGACGGAGGACGGGAACAGGAGCGCCTTGCCGACCGATGCTGCCTTCGGCTTGAAGCCCTGCTGCAGCGCCTGCTTCCAGAAGGTGGTGTAGTCGGGCGGCAGCACGACGCCGGTAATGATTTCCGCATTCGCATTCTTGAAGGCGGTGATCTGCGCCGAAAAATTGTCGGTGAGATTCTGGTAGCGGCCGGGATCGACAAGCTTGTAGCCCTGCTTGTCGAGCGCGGGCGGGAAGCCGACTTCCTTGTCGCCCCAGGCGTTGCCGTCGCCATCGTTCGGGAACAACGCACCGACCACCTTGTTGGTGTCGAGCTGGCCCCACATGTTGGTAAAGACGCCGATCACGTCCTCAAGGCCCCAGAAATAGTGATAGACGTAATTGAACGGCTTCCACGCCGAGGGACCGCCGCCGGGATTGGCCTGCTGGCCGATGAACCACGGCTGCCACGGCGCGAGCGACGAGACGCATGCGACCTCTTCGATCTCGCACTGGGTGCAAACCGGGTTCGTCGTCTCCGGCGTATTGCCGACGAGCATCAGGTCGATCTTGTCCTGCACGATCAGGTCTTTGGCGACCTGCGCCGCACGATTCGGATTCGACTGGCTGTCCTTGAGGATAACTTCGATCGGCCGCGTCGTACTGCCGACCTTGAGTCCGCCCTTGGTCGCTTCCTTGAACTGGGCGAGCATAAACTGGTCGGCGGCGGCGAACGGCGCGAGCGGGCCGGTCGCCGGGCTCACGTAGCCGATCTTGATCGGCTTCGCCTGCGCGATCGCCGGCATCGGCAAGCTGCCGCTCGCCGCGGCGGCGCCGGTCGCTGCCGTATATTGAAGAAGTGTGCGGCGGCTGATGCCGCGGCGTCTGCCCTTCGAAGTCATTGGCGTTCCTCCCGCGATACCCGTCCGGATTGCTCCGGTTGAACGAAGCTGGTCGTGCCTCGAGTCCTGCCCCGGCACGCTTCTCAGTCGCAAGAATAGTCGAGGAGAGCCCCGTGGCTGTCAACTTCTGGGAGGCAAGGCTCTTCTTCCAGGGCGCGGGCGAACAGCGACGAGGTTTCCGTGCTGCGGGAGCAGAGCGGGCTCTATCCCATGTCGATGGGATGCTTTCGCGGACGCGTCTAGCGATCGGAGCCGGGCCGCGCGAGTGGATTTACGAATCCGCCGCTGCTCTTCGGTCTCTCCACGCGACGCGGCGCCGGCTTGCCAGCTTGCGGCGCGGCGTCGCCCTTTTCCGACGAGACGGAGCGGGCAAATGGATTGTAGAAGCCGCCGGGATTGCCAGCGCCATTTGCCTTTACGGGCTGCGCGGCAGATTTCGGCGCCGGTGGGTTCAGATTACGGGCCGTCGGATTGTAGAAACCGCCACCGGTGACCGGGGCTTCGTACTGCTTCGACATCTCGCGCTCGCTTTCGATCCCTAGATAGGCCTGCTGGATGACCTTGTCTTCTTCTATCTCCACCGGCGATCCCGACCGGACGATCCGGCCATTCTCCAGCACATAGACGTGGTCGGCAAGACGAAGGCTCTGGTGCACGTTCTGCTCGACGAGCACGACCGCCTGACCGCCTTGGGTGATCTTCCGTATGACCGAGAACAGATCCTTGACAAGACGCGGGCTGAGGCCGAGCGAAGGCTCATCGAGCAGGAGAAATTTCGGCTCAGACATCAGCGCGCGGGCAATCGCGAGCATCTGCTGCTCGCCGCCGCTCATGGTCTTCGCCATCTGATTACGCCGCTCGGCAAGCCGCGGGAAGAGCGTGAGCATGCGCTCGAGCTGCTTCTCCTCGTCGGCGCGCGCATGTTCGGTGTAGGCGCCGAGACGGAGATTGTCGATCACCGTCATCTCGCCAAACAGGCGGCGCCCTTCCGGCACCAGCGCAATGCCGTGAGCGACAACGCGATGCGAGGGAACCTCTTCGAGAGACTTGCCTTCGAACAGGATGCGGCCGCCGGGCCGCGCACGTATGAGGCCGCCGATCGTCTTCAACAGCGTCGTCTTGCCCGCACCGTTGGCGCCGAGAATGACGGTCGTGCGGCCGGGTGCCGCCTCGAGCGAAACGTCGTGCAGCGCTTCATGCTTGCCATACCAGACGCTGATGTGCTCAAGCCGCAGCATCGTCGGCTCCGAGATAGGCGTGCATCACTTCCGGATCGGACAGCACTGCACCCGGCGCGCCTTCGGCAATCTTCTCGCCCGCGTTCATCACGACGACGCGATCGCAGAGTGCGCGGATCGCCTCCATGACGTGCTCGATCATGACAATGGTTACGCCGCCGCGGCAGATCTGACGAATCAAATCGATGCCGATGCGGAGTTCCGAGGGATTGAGGCCGGCGAGCCATTCATCGAGCAGCAGCAATTTCGGATGGGTCGCGAGTGCGCGGGCGAGCTCGATCCGCTTCTGATCGATATAGGTGAGCTGCGCGGCAACGAGGTCTGCACGACCTGCCATGCCGACCCGCTCAAGCAATGCGTCAGCGTCCCGTGCCGCCTGGGCCGGCGCAGTCGGCGAGGAGCCGAACATGCGGCCGAGCATCACGTTCTCGCGTGTGGTCATGTAGGGAAGAACACGCACGAGCTGGAACGTGCGTGCGATCCTTGCTCGGCAGACCTCGAACGACTGGCGGCCGACCATCTCGTTGCCGTCGAAGAGAACCGATCCGCTATCGGGGCTCAGTTCGGCGGTAATGAGATTCAGCACCGTCGTCTTGCCGGAACCGTTCGGACCGATCAGGCCGAAGATGCGTCCTTCCGGAACATCAAACGAGACATCTCGCACGGCGACGAGACCGCCGAACGCCTTGCGCAGCTCGCGGACGCTAAGGAGAACGCCATTTCCTGCCGCCATCACAGCGCCTCCGCCTTCTTCACCTGCGGCAGCCGCCAGGAATGATAGAGCCGCAAGACGAGCCGAGTGAGGCCCCCGGGCAGGAAATAGACGATCACGACGAAGCAGAGCCCGAGCGCGATGCTGAAGTGGTGCGGAAACGTACCGGCGAGGAATTCCGACAGCAGCACGAGCGGGATGGCGCCGATCGCCGGTCCCCAGGCGCGACCGGTGCCGCCGAGGAGCGCTGCGATCAGCACCTGGAACGACCAGGTGTTATTGAAAGCGATGCTCGCGTCGACATAGGGATAGCGCAGTGCGAGCACGGCGCCGACCAGCGCCATCACCGATGCAGAAAGCGCGAAGCAGATCACCTTGACCCGCGTGGTGTTGATTCCGGCGTGGCGGGCCACCGTCTCATCTTCTCCGATCGCGCGAAGGGCGTAGCCGAGCCGGATCTGGTTGACGTACCAGCTGCCGACAATGGTGATCAGCGCGGCGAAGAGCAGCGTCTCGTAAATGGCGATATTCGATACATCGGTGAAGATGAAGCGGGAGACGGTGTGGTTGATCTTGACCTCCCACCAGTTGAGCACCTGGTGGACGAGCTCGGTGAGGCCGAAGGTGAAGACGACGAAATAGACGCCGCGCAGCCGCAGCGTTGAAAGACCAACGACCAGCGCCACCAGGAAACCAATGACGGCTGCCGCCGCCAAGGCCAACGGCACCGTCACATAAACGTGCGCGACCGCAAGCACATAGATTCCGATACCGAAAAAGGCGGCGGTGGCGAGCGAGATATAGCGCGTCGCGCCGGAGAAGAACGACCAGGCCGTTGCCAGCGCGATATTGGCATAGAGAAGAATAAAGACCGACATAATGTAGCCGGACGAGAAGAAAGGCACGAGCGCAAGCAAGACCGAGGCAATCGCGGTCAAAGCGGCGGCGAAGCGGGCGTTTCGCAAGGCTTCAAGCACGGGTGAACAACCCCGTTGGGCGCAGGAGCAGGATCAGCATGAACAGCCCAAAATTGATCGCGATCGTCAGGGCCGGATCGATGAGATAGCCACCGAGCGCTTCGACCACGCCGAGCAGGATGCCGGCGGCGAGCGTGCCGGTGACGCGGCCGACGCCAGCCATGATGACGACGATGAGCGCTTTCAGCGTATAGGCCACCCCCGTGGTCGCGCTGAACGAGATGAAGGTGCTGACCAGCATGCCGGATGCGGCCGCGAGCGCGCCGCCGGCCGCGAAGGCGAGCGCCGAATAGCGGCGCACGTCGATGCCGACGAGACCGGCCGCAACCGGATCGATGGTGATGGCGCGGAGTGCCGCGCCGAGGCGAGTATGGCGCAAGACCAGGAACAGCAACCCGGCGATTACGCAGGCGCCGAGGAAAGCGAGCAGCCGGTTCGTCGCGATGGTCGCGCCAAGAAAGTTCACGGGCGTCGAGAGGAAGGTGTAGCCGCGCAGATCGCCGCTCCAATAGACCAGCGCAAGGCCTTGGAAGACGAAGAACAGACCGAAAGTGACGAGAACGACGTCAGCGTCGAGCGCATCCTGATCCGGCGCGCGACGGATCAGCGGGATCATCAGGTACTGGTAGATCAGCCAATTGACAGCAAACGCGATCGGCAGGCTGACGAACAGGCTGAGCAGCGGATTGTACTGCCACAGCATGATTGTGAAGAAGGCCGTGAACGCGCCGCTGACGAAGAATTCGCCGTAGGAAAGATTCAGGATGCGGGCGACGCCGTATTGAAGGTTCAAGCCGAGCGCGATCAGCCCGTACATCCCACCCAGGATGATGCCGTTGATGAAAACTTCGAACAGAACCACAACGCGCCCCCCGGGCGGTACGCACAAGCGGGTCAGGCCGTTGTCCAGCCTGACCCGGATTTTTCAGTGAGCCGTCACTGCCGTGCTACGATTCCTTGTCACGACCATGCGGGTTTCGGGAACAGGACCGGCTTGGCGCCGTGCTTGTCTCCCGGAAAGACGCCGACAAGCTCGCCGTCCTGCCACTGGCCGATCGCCCAAGGGCTCGAGCAGCGCTGATCGACGTATTTGTATTCGCCCCATAGCGTGTTGAAGGTCGCGCTTGCCAGCACATCGCGAATCTTCGGACGGTCGATCTCGCCGACCGCCTCGATCGCCTGCTGGGTGCACTCGAGCGCCGCATAGACGCTGACCGCGCCGGCCTCCGAGTCGCGCTTGTGCATCTCCTGGTGTGCCTTGATGTAGGCCGCGTACCCTGCAACGGACTTATCCTGGCCGCCATAAGCCATGATGCCGTTCACCTTGTCGCCGAACTTACCCTTATAGGTCGGGAACACCCCGCCGATCGCGACGTACATGATCTGCGGATTGAAGCCGACCACCTGCATCTGCTCGGTCAGCATGAAGGTGTCCGGCGGATAGCTCATGGCGACGAAGGCGTCCGGATTGGTTGCCATCGCCTCGCGGATCACCGGCTGGAGATCGGAGGCGCCGAACGGATAGCTCTTGCTGAAGACGATATCGATGCCGGCCGCCTTCGCGGCTTTCTGGAATGCCTCATGCATTTCCACGCCGTATTCGATCGTCGGATGAACGATCGCGACCGTGCCCTTGATCTTCCCCTGTTTCTTCAGATCGGCGATGTAGTGCGCAAGCGGCTCCGTGGCCTCGTTCGGCTGCACGATCTGCCAGAAGACATAAGGAAGCTTCTTCGACAATTCGTATGTTTTCGTTGTCGTCGAAGTCGTCATGATCACAGGATATTGGTACTTGTTGACGATTGCCGCCGCCGCCAAATTCATGTGAGTGGCGTAGGGGCTCAGGATCATGTCGACCTTGTCCTGCTGGATCAGGCGCTCGACAAGCTTGATCAGTTCGTCCGGCTTTCCCTGGTCGTCGTAGCTGACCATTTCGATCGGCACTTTCTTGCCGAACTTCTTGAGATTGATGCCGCCGGCATCGTTTACGCGCTTGTTCCAGAGCTTGTACTGCGACACGACCGTCGATTCGGCGCCCGGTCCGAGCGGACCCGACTGGGTGATCGCATAGCCGACGCGAATCTTGTCCGGCGCCGACTGCGCCTGCGCATGGACCGTCGGCACGCTCGCGGCGCCGATCGCCGCGGCGCTTCCCTTCAGAAATTTTCTTCTATCCATCTTGCTTTCCTCCCGCTTGCTGTTCGATGAAACCATCCGCCGCATTCGCGTTTCGGACGATCACTTGGCGTATCTTTTTTAGGCATCTTCCACGCCGATGGTTGTTCCCCGGCGCGGAATGACAGCACGCTGTCCCGCTTTTTCTGTCTTCGTCTCCCGTTTTCTTCCTCGGCCGCCGCCATCGAAATGACGGCCGGCGGCCCCGGCTCCAATCCGCTGCTTCCGCTCAAACGATGAAGTTGCTCATGGCCTCGACGGCTTCCGGCTTCTCAAGATGAACGAGATGGCCGGCGCCCTTGAAGATCTTGATGTCGGCGTTCGGGATGAACTTGCGCCACATCTCGGTCTGTCCGACCGGAATGAGCTTGTCTTCGTCGCCCCATACGATCATCGTCGGCATCTTGATCCGATGCAGGTAGCGCATGAACTTCGGATCGCCCGGATGCTCCCACAGGAGGCGGGCAACGGTCGTCGCTTCCCGATAGCGATCGGCCATAAAATCGAGGTCCGGATTCTCCGGCAGGAACTTCTTGATCACCTCGATATTGGAGACGAGCAGGCCCGGCACCTGTTCGCCGGGAACGGCAAGCACATCAACCATCGGATGCTGCGGATCGATCATGCCGGCCGGCGCGATCAGCGCCAGCTTCTTCACGCGATGACCATGCTCGGATGCGAACTTCGCCGCGAGATAGCCGCCAAGCGACAGACCGACGAGGGTGAAACGGTCGAGCCGCAGCGTGTCGAACAGCTCAAGATAGTGCAACACATAATCGTGCAGATCGGTGAGGCTGGGATCGTCGTCCGATTCGCCGAAGCCCGGATGATGCGGGACGATGACGCGGTGACGCTCGGCCCAGGATTGGCAGAACTCGAAGCCCTCCATCGTGCTGGCGCCGTGGAAGAACACGACCGGCTCTCCGTGACCCGCTGTGAAGACCGCGGTCTTCACGCCGTTGATAACGTAAGTCTCACGCTCGAACTTGATCATTGCTGAAACTCCCTCGGCTTACTCGGCGGCCATGCGGTACGACGGCGTGGACCGCGAACGGAGCCGCGGCATCACTTCCTCGGCGAAGAGCGTCAGGTTCTTCACCGTCTTCCAGTGCGGCATGTCGGCGACGTGCATCACATTGTTGAAGTGATTGGTCTTCATCTTGATGCTCCACTCCCCGAGCTGGTTTGCGACTTTCTCGGGCGTGCCGACCGCGATAAAGAACGATTTGCTGATGGCGTCGAAGTCGAATCCGCCATGCATCTTGTCGGCCATCGCCGCGCGGATCTTGAGCTGCTCGACCGAGAGATACCCCGGAGGCGCCAGGAACTGCGGCGAGGTACGGGCGAAGTCCTCGAAGAAGCGCTGGAAGTGGCCAATAAACTCGCGCTCGGCCTGCTCCTGCGTTTCCGCGACATAGACCCACGTCTGCAGCGGAAATTGATCCGGCCGAAGCGTGTTGCCATAGCTCGCGGCGCGCTGACGAAGGTTTTCGTTCAGCTCGGCTGCGCGCTGCTGGGTCACGAATACGGAGGCGTAGCCGAAGCCGTATTCGGCGGCGATCTCGATCGTCTCCGGGCTGCCGGTGCCGACGATATAGCAGGGCGGATGGGGGCGCTGGAACGGACGCGGCCACGGATTGAGGAAGCGGTAGGTGTAGTACTGACCGTAGTGCGTGGTTGGACCGTCTTCGGTCCATGCCTGCAAGATGATCTTGAGCGATTCCCTGAACCGCTCGCGGGCCGTGGCCGGATTCACCGGGTTCGACCAGTATTCCATGCCGGTGCCGAGCGGGAACGCCACTTCGAGGCGGCCCTTCGACATCACGTCGAGCATGGCATATTCCTCGGCGAGCCGGTTCGGCAGCATGAAATTTGGCGGCGTGCCCCAGACGCAGATCTTCGTATTCGTCGTCTGCGGGATGAGCGCGGCCGCGATCAGCGACGGACAGGCCATCATGCTGTAAACGGTGTTGTGGTGCTCGTTGACGACGACCGCGTCGTAACCGAGCTTGTCGGCGAGCACGAGCTGCGAAAGATACTGATTGTAGAGATCGAGCCCCTTGTGCGGGTCGTAATACTTGTTCGGGAAGCTGACCCAGGTCGATTTATATTCCTTGTGATTCTCCGGCAGATGCACGTAAGGCATGAAGTGCATCACGTTGAACCGCAGCGCTGCGCTCATCATACTCTCCCTGTCGCCGATCATTCTCATCTCATCGCGTGGCCGTCACGGCTGCGCGACTCGGACTGCATCGATTCACGCGATGGACACGCCGCCTCCGACGGCTGTCACTCGCGAGCAGAATTCGTTTTGAATGGTCCGCGGCACATTCGCCCCGCAGTTTCCTCCCATTCATTCTTCTTTTGGTAGTTATTCTAGGGATTTGCGAACAAGCGAGTCAACGGATTCGGCACGGATACGGGCGCTTGCGCGTGCGCTTATGCGCAGTGCACTCCCGAAGCCCCCGGATCCAGAAAATAGTAGGATTTCCAACTATTCTGGAACATTTCCGTCCCCTGGACGCCGATTTCGACCGAAAACGGTCGACCGGAGCGCAACAACGGGCACCATCCCATTCGGGATGGCGCGCTATCATCCCGCTTCTTTTTTCACGCCGCCTTCACATCTCGGCGATGGCGCATCACGCGGATCCGGCTCGATCAGGCGTCCAGCGAGCCCACGCGCCGCCGCAGATTCTCCAGCGCGAAAATCTCTCCCCGGCGACCGAGAAGCAGGCATATGACTGCCGGCACCAGGGCCGCCAAGCCGAAACTGAGAAACAGGCTGCCACGCGCAAAGCCCGGATCGGGGAAGAGGAACCCGCCGGCGATCAGGCCGAGCAGCGATGCGGCGATGGCAACGTTACCGGACAACCGTGGCTCGTAGAGACCATAGAAGGTCGGGACGGCCGCGGCGACGCAGATCAGGTCGGCGAGGAGAAAGAGATAGAGTACGCTGTAGCCCTGCAAGGCGATCAAGCCGGCGAGCACCGCCGGAACCAACGTAAGCCAGCGGCTGACCAACAAGAGGCGCTCGCCGGAGAGGCCGGGACGCAGCCGCGCCGCATCGACGGTGAACAGGCTCGCAAGCGCGCTCAACAACGTATCGACACTGCTCATGACCAGGGCGACCGCAAGCACCAAGGCGGCGATCGCAAGGGCGGGAACCGCAAAATGCCCGAGCAGATCGAACAGGGCTGTCGACGGCTGGGTCAGGATGCCAGCCGCCTGGGCGATCAGCCCGAAACTGCCGGCGAGGAAGATCGCGGGCACCGTGACGAGCCCCGCAATATAGAAGGCGCGGCGAAGGTCTTCGTCGGTCCGGCAAAGCCACACGCGCTGCCAATATCCCTGATTGAACAGATTGGCGCCGATGAGCGCGAGGACGAGGGCAAACGCCGTCTCCCAACCGGAGAGCGCGGCGGGGCTCAGGAGTTCGGGATGCTTCTCGCTCAGCGCTTGCGTGACGGCGCCCCAGCCGCCCACATATATGACAAACAAAACCGGAAGGACGACGAGCAACACCACGATGAGTGCGGCTTGCGGCACGTCGGTATTCAGTGATGCGCGCAGACCGCCATAGGCCGTATAGGCGAGCGTCGCGATCAGAACCGCAAGCACCGTCGTTGCCGGATTAATGCCGGTGATGGCGGCAACGGCCGCGCCGATCGCCGTCAGCTCGGCGGCGAGATAGATGAACATGTAGGCAACCGTCGCAATCAGGACGAAGGCGTACATCACGCGTCCATAACGGTGGAATACGAACTCGGTAATGGCGTGTCCTTCGGGCAGGAGACGCCGCATCCGCGCACCGACCCAGGCGAAGACGGCAATCGCGAGCGCACTGCCGACCGCGTAGCCGGCGAGCGCGACAATGCCGGTGCGCGCGGCGGCCTCGGCGGGGCTGAACAACACCCAAGCTCCAAGCGTGGAAGCGATGAGCGAGAGCGCCACAACACCCGCGCCGCTCGAACTGCGCGCGCTGATGAAGTCTTCGACCGATGCAATGCGGCCGCGGGCAAGCGCAATGCCGAGAACCGCAAAAGCAACGGCAGTCGTGAACAGGGCAATCAGGCCAATCGATTCACTCACGTTCCCCCTCCTGGGTTGTGGCCCGGAGGTGCCGAAAACCGTGGAATCGTGGAATTGGCCTATCACGGCCGCTGGTGCGGCGGACCGTTCTCAGCTTTCCCCACGCCGGTATGAGCCGGATCGGGTTTTCGGGCTCGGCGGCGGATTCGGCCACCCTCTCAGCCCGGCTGCCCCGGACTCACCCAAGCCATCAATTTGCGGCGGCACGTTAGCATCGCCGGGCGGGCGGTCAATGGCCCGCCGCGTCTGCCTGCCATGCGCGGGACGAGCCGCTAGCGTGAGAGTGTGCGAAGCACGGCATCGCGCCAGCCGGCAACTCTCGCGTCTCGTTCCGCCGCGGCCATCGACGGCGTGAAGCGGCGTTCTCGGCGCCAGCTCTTTGCAAAGCCTTTCTCATCGGGCCAAACACCGGACTGGCGACCAGCAAGCCAGGCGGCGCCAAGCGCCGTCGTCTCCAGCATGACAGGCCGGTCAACCGGAGCGTTCAGGATGTCGGCGAGGCGCTGCATGGTCCAGTCGCTCGCTACCATGCCGCCGTCAACGCGGAGCACGGTGTCGGCCGGGGCCGCCCAGTCGCGGCGCATTGCTTCCAGAAGATCATGCGTCTGGAAGCAGACGCTCTCGAGCACCGCGCGGGCGAATTCCTTCGGACCTGTCGCCCGGGTGAGGCCGAACAGCGCGCCGCGTGCATCCGCGTCCCACCACGGCGCGCCGAGGCCCGTGAAGGCGGGCACGAGATAGACGTCCTGCTTCGGATCGGCTTCCTCCGCGAGGAATCCGGATTGATCCGCCCGCTCGATCAGGCCGAGACCGTCGCGCAGCCATTGCACAGCTGCGCCGGCAACGAAGATCGAGCCTTCGAGCGCATAAGTGGTACGGCCATCCAGGCGGTAGGCGATCGTGGTGAGCAGCCGGTTCTGCGATCGAACACAGTCGGCGCCGGTGTTGAGGAGCGCGAAACAGCCGGTGCCGTAGGTCGATTTCATCATGCCGGGCGCGAAGCAAGCCTGGCCGACGGTCGCGGCCTGCTGATCCCCGGCAACGCCCCGGATCGCAATCGACGCGCCGAAGTGCGCGGCATCGCTCACGCCGAACTCGGCGGCGGAGTCGTACACTTCGGGAAGTACGGCGCGCGGGATCTGAAAGAGCTTCAGGAGCTCGTCGTCCCATTCGCCGGTGGCGATATTGAAGAGAAGGGTGCGCGCCGCATTCGTGGCGTCGGTCGCATGCACCCGCCCGCCGGTCAGGCGCCAGAGAAGAAAGGTGTCGACGGTGCCAAAGGCAAGTTTTCCCGCATTCGCGGCGACGCGCGCGCCCTCGACATGATCCAGCAGCCAGGCAAGCTTGGTCGCGGAAAAGTAGGGATCGAGGATGAGACCGGAGCGCGCCGTCACTTCCGGTTCGACGCCCTGCGACTCCAAGCGCGCACAGATATCCGCGGTGCGGCGGTCCTGCCAGACAATCGCAGGGTGGACGGGCTTTCCCGTCTCGCGATCCCAGAGTAGCGTCGTCTCGCGCTGATTGGTGATGCCGATCGCCGCGATATTGGACGCCGACAGCTTGGCGTCGGCGAGCGCGAAGCGGACCGTCTCCAGAACGGTTCGCCAGATGTCTTCCGGATCATGCTCGACCCATCCCGATCGGGGAAAGTGCTGTATAAATTCGCGCTGACTCACGCCATGCACGCGGTATTCGGCGTCGAATATAATCGAGCGCGTGGATGTCGTACCCTGATCGATCGCGAGAATGTAGTCGGCCATGAGGAGCAGCCAAGCGTCGGTGCGGCGAGCAGCGCTTCAGCTTAGCGGAACGGGAAGTATTGGAAAGCGGCTACGCTGCGCACTGCCGGACGCGCTCGCATGCTCGATCACTAGAGCAGCAGTTCCACCGGGAAATCGGTGTCCGCGCGTCCGTGGCAGATGATTGCAATCAGGTCGCGCGCAGCCGCCTCGGGGCTGCCGGCATTGGAGATTGTGAAGTCGGCCGACACAAAACCGGCGATCGCATCGCCGCGCGCAAGCCGAGTAGTGATTGTTTCGCGGTTCTCCCGCGTGCGCGCCGCGAGGCGCTCCGCGAGCAGTTCGGCCGGCGCCGTCACGAGCACCACGAGCACCCGCTGATAGCGCCGGCGGATTTCCTCGACGATCGCACGCGAGACGTTGCAGACAACAGTGCGCCCGGCGCGGAGATCGCCGTCGATCGAAGCCGGAATACCGTACTTCAGTCCGTGCGCGTCCCACGCCAAGGCGAACCGGCCTTGCTCGAGCGCCAGCGCAAACTCGTGCTCGGTCAGGCTGTCATGATCTTCGGCAAGGTTCGGGGGCCGTGTCACCGCGCGGCGAGGAAACACAACGCGCTTGTCGTCGCGCAACACCGCCCGCGCGCGTGCAAGCAGCGTGTCCTTGCCGGCACCGCTCGGCCCGACAACCAGAATGAGACGTCCGGGTCCGATCGCTTCGGTCATGCCACCCGTTGGCCGGCCCGCCACACGCTGCGCGCCATGGAAACGCCGCCCGCCACATGCACGCGCACGAGATCAGCGCGCTTGCCGGGGGCGATCTCGCCGCGGTCGTCGAGGCCGACAGCTTCCGCCGGCGTTTTTGTCACCATGCGCACGGCAGCAGCGAGGTTGATTGAAGGCACGGCTTTTGGCAGCGCCAGCGCCGCCATCAGAAGGCTCGCCGGCACGTAGTCCGACGAAAGGATGTCCAGCCAGCCGGCGCGCGCAAGCTCTGCGGTGGCGATATTGCCCGAATGAGAGCCGCCGCGCACGAGGTTCGGCGCCCCCATGAGGATGCGAATGCCGGCCGCGTGCAGGGCCTCGGCTGCTTCCAGCGTGGTCGGGAACTCGGCGATGGCGACGCCGTCTTCGGCGGCCTGCGCGACATGCTCCAGTGTCGTGTCGTCATGGCTGGCCATCGGCGTCTCGTGCGCCTTGGCGAGTTCGACAAGCCGACGGCAGTTCGCAGTGCCATGCTCGACGCTGTGACGTCGGCGGGTCTCGAACAGGAGATCGAGCTCATCGTCGGAAAGGGACGTCTTTCCTTTATAGTAGGCACGCAGCTTGTCTTCCTGCCGGAACTGGCGCTGGCCGGGCGTGTGATCCATCAGCGAGAGGAGCCGCACCTCCGGCCGTTCGATCAATTCCTCCGCCTCTGCAACCACCTGCGGCATTGGCACCTCGCAGCGCAGATGCAGGAAATGATCGGCGCGCAGGAGGCCCTCGCCCGCCGCCACCGCAATGGCGTTGGCGAGAATCGCCGCCTGCCCGTCCGTTTCTTCGAGCTTGTCCTCGCGGGCGACCCGCAGGGAATCGAGCACGGTGGTGATGCCGCTCGTCGCGAGCTGTCCGTCGTAAGAAACGACGGCCGCAACCGGGTCCCAGTACACCTTAGGGCGCGGCATGTAGTGCGCTTCGAGATGATCTGTGTGCAGTTCGACAAGGCCGGGGGTCAGCAAGTCGCCATCCAGACTGATGCCACGCTCGGGCGCACGGCCTTCGCCGATCTCGGCAATCGCGCCATTCGTGACCGCAACCCAGCCATGCTCGATCACGCGGTCGGCGAGCACCACGCGGGCATCGCAGAGAACAAAATTCGTATCGACTTGCGTCATAGAATCCTCAGCGCCCTCATGCTGCCGCAGCAAACTTCGTCACGTCGATCACACGATCGGCGACTGCTTCCCGCACATCCGCATCGTGGACGATCGCGACAATCGCAACGCCCTGGCGCTTCTTCGCCCCGACGAGATCGATCACCACCGCCCGGTTCGCCGCATCGAGAGACGCGGTCGGCTCATCGAGCAGCAGGATCGGAAAATCCGGCAGGAAACCCCGTGCGAGATTGATGCGCTGCTGCTCACCGCCGGAGAAGGTCGCGGGCGGCAGCTCCCAGAGCCGCGGCGGAATGTTGAGTCGGGCGAGCATCGCCTCGGCCGCGCTGCAGGCTTTCTCGCGAGCAGTGCCGGCATCGATGAGGGGCGTTGCCACCACATCTCGCGCCGGTACGCGCGGCACCGCACGCAGGAACTGCGAAACGTAGCCGATCGTGTCCCGCCGCAGCGTGAGGACACGCCGCGGCTCGGCGCGGGCGACATCGATGACTTCAGTTTGTGTGTGGACACGAATTTCGCCGCTGCCACAGCGATAATTGCCGAAGATCATCTTTAGGATCGACGACTTGCCCGCACCGGACGGTCCGCCGAGCGCAACGCATTCGCCGGGCTGCACGGAGAAATTGACGTTTTCGACGACCGGCAGGCGCAGCCCCTCCTGCAGGTGCATGGTGAAGGACTTGCCAACATTGGAGAGTTCCAGCACGGGGTTCATGGATCCTCATGCAGGCAGGATCGAAGCCACAAGGAGCTGCGTATAGGGCTCGCGCGGATCGTCCAAGACCTGGTCAGTGAGTCCGCTCTCGATCACTTCGCCGTCCTTCATGACGAGAATGCGGTGGGAAAGGAGCCTCGCCACGGCGAGATCGTGCGTCACGATGATCGCCGCGAGCCGTAGCTCGGAGACGAGGCTGCGTAAGAGGTCGAGCAACCGCGCCTGAACCGACACGTCGAGGCCGCCGGTCGGCTCGTCCATGAACACGAGCCGCGGCTGCGTTACGAGGTTTCGCGCGATCTGCAGCCGCTGCCGCATGCCGCCGGAAAAGGCGCGCGGGGCGTCGTCGATGCGCTCGGGATCAATCTCCACGCGCTCGAGCCACCCCGACGCCGTGGTGCGGATGCGCCCATAATGCCGCCAGCCCACGGCCATCAACCGCTCGCCAACATTGGCGCCTGCAGAAACGGCCATGCGCAGGCCAAGGGCGGCGTCCTGGTGGACATAACCCCAGTCCGTGCGGAATAGAAATTTCCGTTCCGCTTCCGTGAGTTGCCAGAGGTCACGAATCTTGCCGTCGCGCATGCGGTAGCGCACGCTTCCGGCGCTCGGCTCAAGCTGCGCCGACAGCAATTGCAGAAGCGTGGACTTGCCTGAGCCCGACTCGCCGACAATTGCAAGCACCTCGCCCTCGAATAGGTCGAGCGATACATCGCGACAGCCAAGGCGGCGACCATAGAACCTGGTCAGTTCGTCGGCGATAAGGAGGGGTTCGCCGTTCATCGGTCCGCTCCCGGATCGACGACGAAGCTCAGGCCGTGCTGGGCGAAACCGAGCCGTTCATAGAACTCGTGTGCCCGCTTGCGCCGCGCGTTCGAGGAGAGCGCAAGCTTGTAGCAACCCTGCGTGCGAGCCCGCGCGATCGCGTCCGCCATCATCGCGCGGCCGATGCCATGCCCTTGCATATCCGGATCGACCGCCACGGATTCGACGACCGCCGAGAACGCTCCGCCGTGAGCGATGTTCTGCGCCATCAGGAGCGTGTAGGTGCCAACGATCTTTCCGTCCGCCTCGGCCGCAATGAGCGAATAGGACGGATAGTCCTGCATACACCGGAAAATCGCTGTTGCACCTTCCAGCGAAATAACGCGCTCACCGTCGAGCTCAGGCTGCGCGTAGAGCCGCAGCACACCGGGCAGATCGTCCTCCGTCGCAAGCCGCATTTGTACAGCAACTTGTTGATCGAGCGCCTGTGCAACAACACTCATCGCGAGGCCTCTTCAACTTGCTGCTTTTCAGCCGTACGCCGCTCGCAATAATCGGTATCGGAGCAGACAAACATCCGACCACCGCAATCGTCAGTGACCACCTCATCGAGAAAAGTATCGTCGGCGCCGCAAAGCTCGCAGGCGGCCTGCGTGCGGCTCGCCTCGAAGGGATGGTCCTCGAAATCGAGGGAGACGACCGTTGTGTGCGGCGGAATCGCGTAGATGCGCTTCTCGCGGCCGGCGCCGAACAACTGCAGCGCCGCGCAATCGTTCATCTTCGGATTGTCGAACTTCGGCGTCGGCGACGGGTCCATCACATAGCGTCCGTCCACCTTCACCGGATAGGCGTAGGTAGTAGCGATATGGCCGTGCCGCGCGATGTCTTCGTAAAGTTTCACATGCATGAGGCCGTAATCGGCGTGCGCGTGCATGCGCCGGGTCTCGGTCTCGCGCGGCTCGAGGAAGCGCAGCGGTTCCGGAATCGGCACCTGATAGACGAGCACCTGATGTTCACCGAGCCGCGTCTCCGGGATGCGGTGACGCGTCTGGATCACCGTTGCTTCGGGCGTGAGTGTGGTCGTACGTACGCCTGCTGTCTTCGCAAAGAACTGGCGGAGGGAGACGGCGTTCGTGGTGTCGTCGGCGCCCTGATCGATCACCTTCAGGACGTCGTCCGCGCCGAGGATCGAGGCGGTCACCTGCACGCCGCCGGTGCCCCAGCCATAGGGCATCGGCATCTCGCGGCTGGCAAACGGCACCTGATAGCCGGGAATCGCAATCGCCTTCAGGATCGCGCGGCGGATCATGCGCTTCGTCTGCTCGTCGAGATAGGCGAAGTTGTAACCAGGCGCGTTCATTCGGCGGCCTCCCGCGCAGGCGACTCGCCTTCGGCAGCGGCGGCGATCTCCGCGCGCATGCGACGCAAGAGCCCGAGCTCCGCCTGGAAGTCGACGTAGTGCGGCAGCTTCAGATGCTCGACGAAGCCGGTCGCCTGCACGTTGTCGGAGTGCGACAGTACGAACTCTTCATCTTGCGCGGGCGCTGTGCGCTCCTCGCCGAGTTCGCCCGCGCGCAACGCGCGGTCGACGAGGGCCATCGCCATCGCTTTCCGCTCGGAGTGCCCGAACGCGAGCCCGTAACCGCGCGTGAAGCAGGGCGGCTCCGTGGCCGAGCCCTTGAACTGGTTGATCATCTGGCACTCGGTGACGGTGATGCTGCCGAGCGGCACGGCGAAGCCGACCTCCTCGGCCACGAACTCGACCTCCACCTCGCCGAGGCGAATTTCCCCGGCGAAAGGATGGTTGCGCGCATAGCCGCGCTGGGTCGAGTAGCCGAGTGCCAGTAGAAACCCCTCGTCGCCGCGCGCGAGATTCTGCAGACGCAGGTCGCGTTCCGCTGGAAATTCCAGTGGCTCGCGTGTGAGATCACCGACGGGTCGCTCGGGGTCGGCGGCGGGTGACGGCTCGATGAGGTCGTCCTGGCCTAGTAGATCGGAAACGCGCGGCATGGCCGCTTCCTCGGCGGTCGCGCGGGCGGGCTCCGTCACTTCCGAGGCTTCCGCAAGCTCCGCGTCGAGCAGCCGGTGCGTATAGTCGAAAGTCGGACCGAGCACCTGGCCGCCCGGCAGATCCTTGAACGCCGCCGAGATGCGGCGGCGGATCTGCATGGCGCCAGTATCGACCGGCTCCGTCGCACCGAAGCGCGGCAGCGTGGTGCGGTAGGCGCGCAGCAGAAAGATTGCTTCGATCAGATCGCCGCGCGCCTGCTTGATCGCGAGTGCCGCAAGCTCCCGGTCGTAGAGCGAGCCCTCGGTCATCACGCGATCGACCGCGTGGGAAAGCTGCCCGGAAATCTGCGCAAGCGAGACCTCCGGCACCGACGGATCACCGCGGCGCTCGCGCGCGAGCAGCCGGTGCGCATTGGCGATCGCCTGTTCGCCGCCCTTCACCGCCACATACATGGTTCAGGCTCCCCGCACGAGACGTGTCGAGCGCGGCAGTGCCGTCACTGCCTCGTCCGTTACGAACAGAAGATCGATCCCTCGTGGAAACAGCGCGCGGTTGGCATCGAGAGCATCCGCGAAATACTCGGGCATGGGCGCGAAGGAGAAATCCCGCTCGCCGGCGATGCCGGGTCCTGCGAGCCTTAGCGGCTGCTCGCCTTCGAATGCATCGACCTGGACGACGAGCGTTGTCGAACGATCGGGGTATTCCATGCTGCCGGAGAAGAACCGGCTGAACGGCGGCAGAACCGCAGCGCTGGAGATGAACGCGAAGGCCGCACGTATGGAGTCGTCGACCAGCGGCGCACCGGTGTGGAAGCGAAGCCACTCGCTCACGTCGCCCCCCGCGGCGAGCACCGGATCAAGCCAAACCGGCGTCTCGTAGTCGAGCAAAGTAAGTGCGACGGCCGCCGCACCGTTTGACAAGGAAGACGGCGACTCGAGATCAAATGCAATTGGCCTGATCGTGCCGGGGCGGGCCATCGCGTCCATCACGGCGCGAAAGACGCCTTGGGACGACGCCACCGGATTCCTAAAGGCGGTTGCGAGCGCCGCCATCTCAGTCCTCTCCCCGCACCAGCGTGAAGAAGCTGACGCGCGTTGCCGCCGTCTCCTCGTGCCTGCGTCGGCTTTCGGCCTCGATCCGCGCCCGCACCGGCGCAAGCACGTTCTTTTCAACCTGCTCGCGATGTCTCCCGCTCTGCCACAATGCATCGGCGAGCGCCGCAAGTCGCGCTTTCTGCCGGTCGCGCCCGAGCACGTAGGAAAAGCCGACCGCACCGTTGGCAAGCTGAACGGCGGCACGCGTCACCGTCGCTTCACCGAAATTGAACGGCGCGCCGTCGCCACTAATGCGGCCTCGAACCATGACAAGCCCGGTCTCCGGCGGACGCAGCTCGTGATGGGCGTGGGTGCCGCACGCCTGTAGCCCCGACGACAACTCGCCGACGGATGCCTGCGCATAAACGGCCATCGCTGCGCGGCGTTCGTTCTGTTCGCCGGGATCGTCTTTGCGCCGCGCCGCCTGTAATCGCGCTGTCATCAAACCGAAATCGAAGTTGTCTAGCTTGCTAGACAACTCTTTAGCGCGGATTCGATGAAGCTTTGATGACGCGAGCCGCGCAATGTGAGCCGATGTGGAGAATCGTGAATGCGCGGCATCGCGACGACGGAATCATCCCCGCTCAACGGCGTTACGCGCTGGCGGCAGATCGCCGACGACCTCGAGCAAGCGATCATCCACGGTGAATTCCCGCTCGGCGCGCGCCTGCCGGGCGAGACAGAGATCGCAGAGCGCTTCGGCGTCAATCGCCACACCGTGCGCCGCGCGCTCGCCGAACTCGCCGAACGCGGCCTCGTGCGGCCCGAGCGCGGCAGTGGCACCTATGTCGAATCGAAACGCCTGCCCTATCCAATCGGTGCCCGCACGCGCTTTTCCGAGATCGTCGGCAAGGCCGGCCGCCAGCCGGGTGGACGCCTGATTTCCGGCGCGATCGAAACGGTCGTCGGCGAGGTGGCGAACCGGCTGGCGCTCCTGCCGGGCGCGCCCGTCGCGCGCCTTGAGCTTTTGCGCAGCGCCGACCGCGTGCCGCTTTGCTCGTCCACCATCTGGATGCCGGTCGAGCGCGTGCCGGACGCGATTCGCCAATACCGGAAAATACAGTCGATCACGCCGGTGCTCGAAGCGGCCGGCATTCACGATTATCGTCGCCACAGCACGCATGTATCGGCGGCGATTGCCGACGCGGTCGATGCACGACGATTGCGGCTTGCGCCGGGTCGGCCGCTGCTCGTGATCGACGCGGTCGACGTGGCGCTCGACGGCGTTCCCATCCTGACGAGCCGCGCACGCTTTGCCGCCGACCGTGTAGAGCTGATCGTGGAACGATGATCGGCGTCAGACCAACATGCGGCGGAGCCGTGCGCTGAGGATGTCGATGATCATCACCGAGAGCACGATAATGATGACGATCGCCGCGGTCTGCGAATACTGGAAGCTGCGGATCGCTTCATAAAGCGTCTGGCCAACGCCGCCGGCGCCGACGATCCCGAGCACGGTCGCCGATCGCACGTTCGTCTCGAGCCGATAAAGCGTGTAGGACGACCAGAGCGGAATCACCTGGGGGATTACGCCGAAGATCACTTCCTGCAGGCGCGAGGCTCCGGTCGCGCGGATGCCCTCGACCGGCCGCGGGTCAATCGCCTCCACCGCCTCGGAGAAGAGCTTGGCAACGATCCCCGTATTGTGGACGAACAGCGCCATGACGCCAGCAAACGGTCCGAGGCCAACGGCCACCACGAACAGGAGCGCGAAGACGATCTCGTTGATCGCACGGCACGCATCCATGAGCCGCCGTACCGGCTGCACGACCCATTGCGGCGCAATGTTGGACGAACTCAGGATGGCAAACGGGATGCCGAATACGACGGCGAGCGCTGTGCCCCAGATCGCAATCTGGACCGTGACAACCATCTCACTGACATACAGATCCCAGTCGCGGAAGTTCGGCTGCAGGAAAGCCGAACCGAACTCGGCCATATTGCGCCAATCGGTGACGAGATTGGCCGCCCGCCACATCTCGGCCGGCGAGAAACTCCAGGCCAGTAGCAGCGCGACGACGGCCCAGATCGCCATCGATCCGAGCCGCCGGCCAAGCGAATGCCGCGGGATCTCGATATGCGTCGCGTCGTCGAGGACCTGCGAAGGTGCCTTCATTGTGGATGCCGGCTTCCGTGCGACGAGAAAATATGCGGCCGGCGACGGGGCAGACGCCGGCCGCTATCGCTCGTCAGGCCCACTCACATACTCGGCACCTTGTCGGCGAGCGCATTCACTTTTTCGACTTCCTTCTGCAGGGAAGCGAGTTCCTTCGTCTTCTCCGCATCATCGAGCTTCGCGTCGCCTTTGATTTTGAGGATCTGCTTGTTGAGCTCGAGCTGGCGGATCGGATAGAGCTGCGCATCCGAGGAGGGTCGGAACGGCGCCCATTGCAGCCCCGCCAGCACCTTGCGGGCAGCCGCGATCTCGTCGGGTGTGCCGAGGCGGCCATAGGTCATGATGAAGGTATAGAGCTTCGATTTCAGCGTGGGATCGAGGTCCTTGCGCCAGACCAAGGGATCGCTCGGGATCAGCGGCGAGGTCCAGACCACCTTGAGCTTCTTGCGGGCCTCCGGCGCGGTCACTTCCAGGCGGCGCAGGTTCTCGCTGTTGTTGGTTGCCGCGGCGACCTGCTTGTTCGCGACGGCCATCGCGTTCGCCTCGTGCGATGCGTTGCGAACCGTCTTGAAGCAATCCTTCGGATCGACGTTCTTGGCGGCGAAAATATAGGTCGTCGGCACGAGGAAGCCCGACGTCGAATTCGGATCGCCGATGCCGAAATCGATCGTCTTGTCGCACTTCAGCACATCGTCGAGACTATTGATCGGACTGTCGACGTGTACCAGCACATGCGACCAATAGCCGGGATTTCCCTCGCTATCGACGGACTGGGCGAACACCTCGCCGCCAGCACGGTCGACGGCTTCCATCGCCGATTTGTTACCGAACCACGCGACCTGCACCTTGTTAAAACGCATCCCTTCAATGACACCGGCATAGTCGCTCGCGAAGAAGCCGTTGACCTTGAGGCCCGTCGCTTTCGCCATCGCGTCCAAGAACGGCTGCCACACCGTCTTCAGATTGCTGGACGATTCGGTGGAGATGATGCCAAAATTGATTTCCTTCACATCCTGCGCCTGGGCAGCAGGCGCAGCCACGACCGCAGATGCGAAGGCGGCCCCAGCCAACGATTTCAAGATTGCGCGCATCGATTGCTCCTTCCTCGATTTGGACGTTTGCCGCGGATTCGATGTGCCGCGACAATCTGCTTCCTGTGATCTATGCGGTTCCGGCTTGCACGCTTTCGGCAAAACTCTCGGCGATATGCGGACGATGCCCGCCATTGATCCGATGGAGCGGCACGCGGTCGCGCTCTGCGGAAAACTCGCTGCCAATCAATTCTTTTTCTTCCACGCCGGGCAGGAACAGCTCCTTACTCTCGGCGCCATAAAGCTCATTGAGAAATGTCGGCGTCAGCGCTTCTGAAGGGCCATCATAGACGATGCCTCCGTTTCGCAGGGCGATCGTGCGCGGGCAGTAGCGCAGCGCGTACTCAACCTGATGTAATGACACGAGTACCGTGATGCCTTCACTCCGGTTGAGCTCGGCGAGGATGTCCATCACGCGGCGCGCGGAATTCGGATCGAGCGAGGCGATCGGCTCGTCGGCGATCAGAACATCAGCGCCCTGCAACAATGCCCGCGCGATGGCTGCACGCTGCTGTTGCCCGCCCGACAGATCCGATCCGCGCTTCAACGCATGTTCTTCGATGCCGACGCGATGCAGCGCCCGCATGGCGCGGCGCTTCTCGTCCCGCGTAAAACGGCCTAGCGAGCCGCGCCAGCGCGGCACCTGCCCGAGCAACCCCAGGAGCACATTGGTCAATACCGACAGTCGCGAGACGAGATTGAACTGCTGAAACACGACGCCGATGCGCGCGCGCAACTCGCCGGCCGCCTGCTGCAGCTTGCCGCCGCTCTGGATCGGCCTGCCAAAGATGCGGATCTCACTCGACGGTTCGCGGTCGATCGCGAGCAATCCGGCCGTTGCGCGGATCAGCGTCGACTTGCCCGACCCGGAGGCGCCGATCAACGCCACCATCTCGCCGGCGGCGATCTTCAGGCTGACGTCACTGAGAACCGGCTTGCCGCGGGCAAAGCACTTGCGGACCTGCGAAAGTTCGATGGCCGGTGCTGTCACGTGCGGGCCCCATCTTGCTGTGTCGCAACATGAGGTCACGTAGCAACGCGCTGTGACAGCCGGACTACGCGTTTATGACAACCAGATGATGTGGAAAACTGTGCGCAGTTGGCTGAAACCCGCTTATCCGGCGGCGCGAATGGACGTGCTGGCTGGGCCGTGGCCTGCATATTTTTCCACAAATTGAGCGACGGACAGGCTTCGGAAATCCTTCAGCGCGCCGTGCAGGCGCTCGTGATCCCAGTCCCACCAGGCGAGCGCGATCAGGCGTTCCGCGATATCGGCGGGAAGCCGCCGCTTCACCGGCTTCGCCGGGATGCCAGCGACGATGGTGTAGGGCTCGACGTCACGGGTGACGATCGCGCCCGCTGCAACGACGGCGCCTGTTCCAATGGAGCGACCCGGGAGGATAATCGCGCCATGGCCGATCCACACGTCATGGCCGATCGCGACAGGATGCGCGCGGCGCCAGGCAAAGAATTCGTCGTCGTCGGGCTCGCCCGGCCAGTATTTGCCCGAACGATAGCTGAAATGCGCCTGTGAGGCGCGCCACATGGGATGGTTGCCAGGATTGATGCGAACGTGGCTCGCGATCGAGCAGAACTTCCCGATCCGAGTATAAATAATGTCGGAATCGTTGACGACGTAGGAATAGTCGCCGAGATCGCTCTCGACCACGGAGGTGCGCGGCCCTACCTCGGTGTAGCGGCCGAGCTTGCAGTCCCTCACACTCGCGGTCGGATCGATCGTCGGCTGCGCGCTCAATCCGGATTCGGACATCGTCAACCTGCAAGCTTCGCCCGGTGCACGACACGAAACGGCGTTTTCGGCCCGTCCTGGCGCGCCATCGCAACGGCATCGATTTCCCATGATTCGCTTGCCAGCGCGGCGAAGGCTTCGCGTAACGCCTTGCGCCAGGTCTCGCGGCGCTCTTCCGGCAACGGACCGGCCAACGTCAGATGAAATCGGAATTCGTCGAGGACGTAGGGGTAGCCCCACCGGTCGAGCAGCGCGTCTTGTCGGGGCGTCAGGCCCGCCGTGCGGCGGCGTTCACATTCATCCACAGGCGGCGGCGCCCGAAACTCGTCGAAAGCTTGCAGACAATCGGCTGCAAGATCATCAACAGACTTGGTGTTTTCGGCAGGCCGTAGCGCGAAGAATGCACCCATCTGCTCCACGACGAGGCGCCCGATCGAGACCGGACGGCGGTTGCCGCAGAATGCATCGAGGGCTGTTCGCAAATCCGACTCCGACCGGCCCGTGCGCAGACGAAACGGCGCCTTCAGCGTTGCGTGGAATCCGTATTGTGCGGGCGACTGCGTCATCTGCCGCATTTCGTCGGCATCGATTGCAGACAACGGGACTTGCGGAACGGGCGCGCCGCGATCGCAATCGTAACCCAGAACGGCATTTCCGAACGTTGCAAGGCGTGAATTGGGCGGCGGGACGAAATAGATGGCAAAGCGGGGTGACATCGAGATTGGCGGGCTAAGCTAAGGGCGCCGGATGACGAGCGCGTGACAATCTTAATGACAATATTGAGGCGCGGTAGCCCGTCCGTCGCTAAGTGCGCACCGCAAACGATTTCTTCCCCACCTTATCCGAGCGGACAGCGACCGCTCATTCCGGCGTTTCGCTCGGCGGGAACCGGCGCGGCGGTCCCTTGAGATCGATGCCGGTCGCCATGAGGGGCTGATCCGCGGCTCCGTCGGTCGCCCCGGTATTCTCGCCCTTGTGAGAGCCGCTCCAGCCGGTCGAACCCATATGATCCGGCCCCGTACCTCCCTGCGCTTCCTGGCCGGAGGGCGGCGCTTGCTGTGCGTCGGCCGGCGCGAATTGCGCCGCTCCGGCGGTCAATGCCGCAATCAAAAGCGTGGCTGCAAATCGGTGACGTATTCGCATGCGGACACTCCTTCGGTCTTCGCTTCGCTTGCCTATTCGTTGCGAAATGCTCCCTGCCGAAGGCCGTTCCTTCAGCGTCTCGAATTTGTGAACGCGGCAACCCGAATTCTCCACGTCGCGCAGGAACCTTGGGCCCAAGCTCAAGTTCCGGAATCAGCGTCCGCGCGATTCCGTGAGAAGACGCACCGTGTTGCACCTGGGAGGGGGTGCTTTTCGTCCCCGGTCGGGGCTCAGACAGGAGCCGAGACCCATGAACATGGAATTGTCGCGCCGCGCATTCTTTCGCGTGGCAGGGGCAGGCGCCGCGGCGACGACCATCGGCGCGCTCGGCTTTGAAACCTCCGAAACGGCTTACGCACAGTTAATCCGGACGTGGAAACTCGAAGCTTCCACGGAAACACGAAATACCTGTCCCTATTGCTCGGTCGCGTGCGGAATCATCATTTACTCCAAGGGCGACATCACCAAGGGTGAGAAAGCCGACATCACCTTCATCGAAGGCGATGCGGACCATCCGACCAATCGCGGAACACTGTGCCCCAAGGGGGCGGGACTGCTGCAATTCGTGCACTCGAAAACGCGGACGCTTTATCCGCAGGTCCGCAAGCCGGGTTCCTCCCGCTTCGAGCGGATTTCCTGGGACGCCGCGCTCGACCGCATCGCGCGACTTATGAAGGACGACCGCGACAAAAACTTCATCGAGCGGAATGAAGACGGCGTCACAGTCAATCGATGGACGACGACGGGCTTTCTCGCAGCTTCGGCCACCACCAACGAGACGGCATGGGCGACCTACAAGGTCGTTCGCGGCGCGGGGATGGTCGCCTTCGACAACCAGGCGAGAGTCTGACACGGCCCCACGGTGGCCAGTCTGGCCCCGACCTTCGGCCGCGGAGCGATGACGAACTCCTGGACCGACATCAACAACACCGATCTCGTCATCATCATGGGCGGCAATGCCGCCGAGGCGCATCCTTGCGGATTCAAATGGGTCACCGAGGCAAAGCATAATCGCGGCGCCAAGCTCATCGTTGTCGACCCGCGCTACACTCGTTCGGCGGCGGTGGCCGACGTCTATGCGCCGATCCGGCAAGGCACGGACATCGCGTTCCTGCTCGGCGTGCAGAACTATTGCATCCAGAACGACAAGGTGCACGGGGACTATGTGAAGGCATTCACGAACGCGACGTACCTCGTGAAGGAGGGTTTCGAATTCCACGACGGTCTGTTCACGGGCTATGACGACGTCAAGCGCAATTACGACCGCTCGACATGGGAGTACGAACTCGGGCCGGAGGGCTACGTCGTCGCCGACGATACTTTGCAGCATCCGCGCTGCGTCTGGAATCTGCTGAAGCAGCACGTCTCGTACTACACGCCCGAAATGGTCGAGCGCATCTGCGGAACGCCGAAAGAGACCTTCCTGCAGATCGCCGAGATGATCGCCGAGTGTTCGTCGTCGACCAAGCGTATGACGTCCATGTATGCGCTCGGTTGGACGCAGCATTCTAAGGGTTCGCAGAACATCCGTTGCATGGCGATGCTGCAGCTCCTTCTCGGCAATATCGGCGTTCCCGGCGGCGGCATGAATGCGCTGCGCGGCCACTCCAACATCCAGGGGCTTACCGATCTCGGGCTGATGTCGAACCTTCTTCCCGGCTATCTGACGATTCCGACGGAGAGAGAGCCGACGCTCGAATCCTACATGTCGACCCGCGGCTTCAAGCCGTTGCGGCCGAACCAGACGAGTTACTGGCAGAACTACCGGAAGTTCTTCGTCAGCTTCCAGAAGGCGATGTGGGGATCGGCGGCGACTCCCGAGAACGACTTCGCCTATGACTATCTGCCGAAGCTCGATGTGCCCGCCTACGACCTCCTGCGCGCCTTCGAGCTGATGCATGCGGGCAAGATGAACGGCTATTTCTGCCAGGGCTTCAACCCGCTGCTCGCCGCGCCGAACCGGGGCAAAATCACAGCCGCCCTGTCGAAGCTCAAATTCCTCGTGGTGATGGACCCGTTGCAGACGGAAACCGCGCGGTTCTGGGAGAACCACGGGCAATACAACGAAGTGAAAACCGAAGGCATCCAGACCGAGGTCTTCGAACTGCCGACCACCTGTTTCGCGGAGGACGAAGGCTCGCTCACGAACTCGGGCCGCTGGCTGCAATGGCATTGGCCGGGCGGTACGCCGCCTGGCGAGGCGAAGACCGACCACTGGATCATGGCGCAGCTTTATCTGCGGCTGAAAGCGCTTTACGAGAAGGAGGGCGGTACCGCGCCCGAGCCACTTCTCAATCTCGATTGGCGATACCGCGATCCGGGTGCGCCGACCGCCGAGGAACTGGCGAAGGAGATCAATGGTTATGTTGTCGAAGACGTCGCCGATCCGAGCGACCCGGCAAAGCGGCTGCTCGAGAGGGGCAAGCAGGTCGTCAGTTTCGCGGCCCTGCGCGACGACGGCAGCACGGCATGCGGCTGCTGGATCTATTCCGGTTGCTTCAATGAGGCGGGCAACAACATGGCCCGCCGCGACAACGCCGACCCGTCGGGACTCGGCGTTTATCCGAACTGGTCGTGGTCGTGGCCCGTCAATCGCCGGATTCTCTACAATCGCGCTTCGGCCGATCTGAACGGCAAGCCGTGGGATCCCGAGCGCGCGCTGCTCACCTGGAACGGGACGAGTTGGACCGGCCCGGATGTGCCCGACATCGCGCCGAATGCGCCGCCAGACGAAGTGGGCCCCTTCATCATGAACCCGGAAGGGACCGGCCGGCTGTTCACGCGCGGGATGATGCGGGATGGCCCGTTCCCGACCCACTATGAGCCATTCGAGTCGCCGGTCGAGAACGCGCTCTGGCCGAAGATTCGCGGCAATCCGGTCGCGCGCGTGTTCCAGAACGACATGGAACAGTTCGGGGACGCGAAGGACTTTCCGTATGCGGCGACGTCTTATCGCCTGACGGAGCATTTCCACTACTGGACCAAGCACTGCCACAACAACGCTGTGATGCAGCCGGAACTTTTCGTCGAGATTTCCGAAGAGCTTGCGCGAGAGCGAGGCGTGCAGAATGCCGGATGGGTGCGCGTGTGGTCCAATCGCGGCTCCATCGAAGCGAAGGTTTACGTCACGAAGCGGATCAAACCGCTCACGTGCAACGGCAAGGTCGTGCATATCGTCGGCATTCCCCTGCATTGGGGATTCACCGGCGAGACGAAGAAGGGCTACGGGCCTAATTCGCTGACGCCTTATGTGGGTGACGCCAATATCGAGACTCCCGAATACAAGGCGTTTCTGGTCGATCTTGAGCCGATCGCCGGACCGGTCGCGTAGCGGAGGTTGCGATGTTTCCAACGATTCCCAACCCGCCGGTCAAACCGACACCTCCGAAATTTGGCGAGGAAGATCTCGTTCGGCGCTCCGCGTCGTCCGTGCCGCCGCCCACCCGAACGCTCACACCAGTCGCGAAGTTGATCGATGTCTCGAAATGCATCGGATGCAAGGCGTGCCAAGTCGCGTGCCTTGAATGGAACGACCGCTTCGAGCAGGTCGGGGAGTTCGCGGGCACATATGACAACCCGCTGGATCTCACGCCGGAAAGCTTCACGCTGATGCGCTTCAGCGAATGGGTCAATCCCGAAACGAACCGTTTGGAATGGCTGATCCGCAAGGACGGATGCATGCATTGCCAGGACCCAGGCTGCCTGCTCGCCTGTCCGGCACCGGGTGCGATCGTGCAGTATTCCAACGGCATCGTCGACATCATCAAGGAAAACTGCATCGGATGCGGGTACTGCGTGACCGGATGCCCGTTCAACATCCCGCGCATCTCCAAGGCCGACCACAAGTCCTACAAATGTACGCTGTGCTCCGACCGTGTCGCCGTCGGCCAGGGGCCTGCTTGTCAGAAGGCCTGCCCGACGCAGGCGATCGTGTTCGGCACGAAGGACGAGATGAAGCAGTGGGCGGACCTGCGGATCGCCGATCTAAAATCGCGCGGCTTCAAGAACGCGGGGCTATATGATCCACCTGGCGTCGGCGGCACGCATGTAATGTATGTGCTGCAGCATGCCGACCAGCCGGAAATTTATGCGGGCCTTCCGAACAATCCACGCATCAGCCCATTCGTCGAACTGTGGAAAGGCGCCACCAAGTACGCCGGGCTCAGCATCATGGCCGTGTTCGCCGCCATCGGGCTTGTGCACTACGCCACATCCGGCGGCAATAAGGTGACGCGCGAGGACGAGGAGAGCGCGAAACATCTTGTGGGGCGCTGACCGACGATCCTATTTCTCCACGAATGCGCGTTCGACCACGAAATGCGCCGGCTCCGCATTGCTTCCTTCCACGAAGGACATTTCCGCAAGCATGCCGCGCATTTCCTCGATCATCTGCGGGCTCCCGCAGAGCATGATTCGATCCTGCTCGATCGAAAGCGCCGGCTGACCGATCTCCGAGAACAACGTGCCGGACCGGATCAAATCCGTGATGCGGCCACGATTGACGAAAGGCTCGCGCGTGACGGTCGGAAAGTAGGTCAGGCGATCGCGCGCCAGCTCGCCGAGGAACTCGTCTTCCACCAGCGACTTTACGATGGCTTCGCCATAAGCAAGCTCGGCAACGAACCGGCATCCATGGATGAGGACGATCTGCTCGAATTGCTCGTAGGTCTCGAAATCCTTGATGATGCTGACGAACGGCGCCAGGCCCGTGCCGGTGCCGATCAACAACAGACGCCTGGCCGGAAGCAAATTGGCGAGCACGAGGGTTCCGGTCGCCTTGCGGCCGACCAGAATGGCGTCTCCCTTCTGGATCTTCTGAAGCCGCGACGTCAGCGGCCCGTCCGGCACCTTGATGCTGAAGAACTCCAGCTCCTCGTCGTAGTTCGCGCTCGCCATGCTGTAGGCACGCAGGAGCGGCTTGCCCTCGACCTCAAGCCCAATCATCGTGAACTCACCGCTCCGGAAGCGGAAGGAGGGATTTCTGGTCGTCCGGAAACTGAACAGCGTATCTGTCCAGTGACGCACATCCAGCACACGCTCTTCATTCAGGTTGTTCATGACTTCAGTCTTCCTCGATACTTGGCCATAGCGGCGAATTCGCTGCGCTCATTGCTTGTCGGTTGTGAAATTCAATCCGCCCGATGCTGTAACCAGACACGTATCCTCATAGGCAACGGCATGGCCACGGTAGGGCCATTGATATTCGCAGCAGGCGATCATTCCTTCGCGCAGCGTTCCCCGCTCCGAAGAGACGAACTTCAGATGAGACAAGTTGTTTTTCCCAAGCAGGTGGCCGACGTCGCGGTTGTAGTCGGCGACAGGATTCTTCAGATGCGGCATCAGCGGATTGTTGGATAAAGCCCTACCATCCTCCGGCCAGATGGCGCCGACTCCCGCCTTGTGGATGCTCGAGCCGGCGGCGCCGGCCTTGCATGCCGGCACCAGGACATTCCGAACGCCATATTGCTCGCATGCATAAATCGCTTCGGCATCGTCGGAGAAACAAAGCGTCCGCGCGATGTCCGAGCAGCCAAGCAGCGTGCCATCGGTATCGAACAGCAGGCATCCGGCGTCCACCTTCAACGTATTTGCAGCGGGCGTCAGCGGAAAGGGCGCGGGATTCGCCGGAAAGATCGTTCGCGCGGACGTGTGAAAGTTGGTCAGGGTGCGGGCGACTTGGAGAAATGGCGCGACTTCCGCGACGAAGCCGTGCAACGCTTTCAGGTATACGGAATATGGGTCCATTTCCGTGACCGCCTCGCCCGCCCGCACCGCGTCCTGCGCCCACGACAACGCGGATTCGATGCTGTGCGCCGATGCGCGCGCGGCAATGATGTAAAAGGCGAGATCGGGAAGCGTATCGTTGTCCCGCCACTTGCGCAGCAGATCGTCGACGGCCGCATGGCCGCGCCGGTCAAGCCGTAGCGATCGGAACAACCCGATCTCCATATCTTCCGCCTCGATCCCGATCGCACCATCCTGCAGCAAATGCGCGAGCGCCTGACGCGGGCTCGGAATTTGGTCGCCGTCGGGCGCAACGCCGGACTCGATCAGCCAGATTTCCCCGCCGCGCAGATAGAGCGCTGCGAGCGGACGGCGCTTGCCCCACATGGGAATGCCCGCAATCTCCTGAATGTTCAGGATCGAGGTCGCGAGAACCCCATTCAGTCCCGCGTCCGCGAGCAAGGCATCTAGGGCAGCAAATCGCGCATTGCCGCCCGCTTCCAGGAAGGGGCGAATACGATCCGCCACCGGCGAGCGCGCCAACAAGCGCGACGCCGCCTCATTGGCGGCCCCGCGATGCCGGGATAAGCGCGCCTCCACTTCAGGGGGATTGACGCGACGAATCGTGACCGTTCCCAGCTCGGGCCCGGTCTCCACTTCGGCCGTCAGGCGCCGCGAGAGCCGCTCGAAAACGGAGACCGGCAAGCGACTATCGACGACGATCCGCGGCACGCCGTCCGCGAGCGCGAGCACTGCATCCTCCAGTGTCGCGTGGACCGGTCCGCCTTCCGCCGGATCGAACAAATAATATGGCTGGTAGTAGATCGGCGCGATGTCCGGCGGCAGACGTGCCGCTTCGGCATTCCCCTTTTCGACCTGCAGGAAGAGACCGAACCGGCGGTCATCTCGCGCGACCAGAAACGGGGCGACCGCCTTGCGGTTATCGAAGGAGCGCAACGGCATCAGGAATCGGTCGACGAGCGAGCAGCCGAACTGCCGCTCCAGATAGCCCCAGTCCGTGTGCAGATACATCATGACGAGGCGTTCTTCTCGAAATCGAACTGGTGATCCCGCGCCATGCTCAGGTTGACGACCGTGTCCTGAACCTGCAGGTCGCCGCGGATCGGCTCGATCACCATCCCGTCTTCAATAGGGACCATGCAGGCGGTTTCGATCTTGCCGTTGGCACGCACGACACAACAGGCGCACATGCCGCGACGGCACGACAAATAGTAGCCAAGGCTGCCGTCGAAATGACGGGCGATATATTGCAAGGCCGTGCTGATGCTCGTCGCCTCTGTGACCGGAATGTCGT
>Ga0180222_1000200_pt1 | contig 105321 bp, 102 predicted proteins | sample eDN5th37CKraftOP_FD_151336 | JGI IMG/M metagenome (GOLD analysis project Ga0180222, IMG submission 151336) | Enriched Organic Plus compost microbial communities from Emeryville, California, USA - eDNA 5th pass 37_C Kraft OP (version 2) (version 2) ... | reverse complement strand
GCCGATCGAGAGCAGGGGATCGTTCATGACGCCGTTGTACTCCGATTCGGCAGGTGGGAACAAAAAGTGAACAATAGCCCGCCGCCACGCCGGCTTCAAGCGCTGCTATGGCCGCGATTGACCGCCTGTCGGCGAGCCCTTACATCGCCGCGCATGGCTCTGCGCGAGATTCTTTCCATTCCCGACAGCAAACTGCGGCTGGTCTCCGACCCGGTGACGTCGTTCGACGACGCGCTGAAGGCGCTGATCGACGACATGTTCGAGACCATGTACGACGCGCCCGGCATCGGGCTCGCGGCGATCCAGATCGGCGTGCCGCTGCGCGTCGTCACCATGGATCTCGCCAAGAAGGACGAGCCGAAGCAGCCGCAGGTCTTCATCAATCCGGAGGTGACCTGGCGCTCGGAGGAGAAGAGCACCTACGAGGAAGGCTGCCTCTCGATCCCGGACTATTACGAGGAGGTCGAGCGGCCGAGCGCGGTCAAGGTCAGGTATTTCGATATCGCCGGCAAGGCACACGAAATCGAGGCTGACGGCCTGCTCGCCACCTGCCTGCAGCACGAGATCGACCACACCAATGGCGTGCTGTTCATCGACTATATCTCCAAGCTCAAGCGCGACATGGTGATGAAAAAGTTCAGGAAGGCCGCGAAGCGCGGCCATCCGCATCCGCCGCGTGACAAGAAGGCGCATGTCGTCTGATGCGCCTCGTCTTCATGGGCACGCCGGACTTCGCCGTGCCGACGCTCATGGAGATCGCCGGCCGCGGCCATGACGTCGCCGCGGTCTATACCCGCGCCGCCAAGCCCGCCGGCCGCGGCATGGCGTTGCAGCCGAGCCCGGTGGAACGCGCCGCGCAGGGGCTCGGCATCCCGGTGTTCACGCCGGCGACCCTGAAGAGCGAGGAGGCGCAGGCGACGTTCCGCTCGCTCGGCGCCGAGGCCGCGGTGGTCGTCGCCTATGGCCTGATCCTGCCGAAGCCGATCCTCGACGCGCCGCCGCTCGGCTGCTTCAACGTCCACGCCTCGCTGCTGCCGCGCTGGCGCGGCGCCGCGCCGATCAACCGCGCCATCATGGCCAGCGACACCGAGAGCGGCGTCACCATCATGAAGATGGACGAGGGGCTCGACACCGGCGCCATCGCGCTCGCCGACCGGGTGCCGATCCCGGACACCATGACCGCCGGCGAGCTGCACGACGTGCTGGCGCGGCTCGGCGCCGACCTGATGGCGCGCGCGCTCGGCGCGCTGGAGCGCGGCTCGCTGACGCTGACGCCGCAGCCGGAACAGGGCGCGACCTATGCGGCGAAGATCGGCAACAGCGAGACGCGCATCGACTGGTCGCGGCCGGCCAAGGCGGTGCACGACCATATCCGCGGCCTGTCGCCGTTTCCGGGCGCCTGGTTCGAGCTTGATGGCGTGCGCGTGAAGGTGCTGCGCGCGGCGCGCGCCGAGGGCTCGGGCGCGCCCGGTACCGTGCTCGACGTGCAACTGACGGTCGCCTGCGGCGACGGCGCGGTGCGGCTCCTGCACGTGCAGAAGGCCGGCAAGCAGCCGATGAGCGCCGAGGATTTCCTGCGCGGCACCGCGGTTCCGCCGGGCCGCGTTCTCGGCTAAGCCGGGGCATGCCGCGCTACAAGCTCACCATCGAGTATCATGGCGCCGCGTTCCTCGGCTGGCAGATGCAGGCCGCGGGGCTCACCGTGCAGGGCGTGCTGACGGAAGCCGTGTTCGCGCTGACGGGCGAGCGGGCGGCCGTGAACGGCGCCGGCCGCACCGATGCCGGCGTCCATGCCCGCGGCCAGGTCGCGCATGTCGACCTGTCGAAGGAATGGCGCACCGACGTGCTGCGCGACGGGCTCACCGCGCTCGTTCGGCCGCATAAGGTCGCGGTGCTCTCCGCCGAGGCGGTGGCCGACGATTTCGATGCGCGGTTCTCGGCCACGGCGCGGCACTATCTCTACCGCATCATCACGCGGCGGCCGGACCTGACGCTCGAAGCCGGGCTGGCGTGGCGCTGGCCGCGTCCGCTCGATGACCGTGCGATGCACGCCGCCGCGCAGCAGCTCGTCGGCAAGCACGACTTCACCACGTTCCGCAGCACCGAATGTCAGGCGAAATCGCCGCTGAAGACGCTCGACCGCCTCGACGTCGGCCGCGACGCCGACAATGTGTTCGTCCATGCCTCGGCGCGCTCGTTCCTGCACAACCAGGTGCGCTCGATGGTCGGTTCGCTGGTCTGGGTCGGCGACGGCCGCTGGAGCGCGGCCGATCTGCGGCGCGCGCTCGAGGCGCGCGACCGCGCCGCCTGCGGCCCGGTGGCGCCGCCCGACGGGCTCTATCTGATGCGCGTCGATTACGCGAAATAGGCGGCGAGTATCTTGCGGTAGATCGCGGTCAGCGCCGCGAGGTCGGCCACCGACACGCGCTCGTCGGTGGCGTGCATGGTCTGTCCGACCAGACCGAACTCCACCACCTGGCAATAGTCCTTGATGAAGCGCGCATCCGAGGTGCCGCCGGTGGTGGACAGCGCCGGCCTGCGGCCGGTCACCTCCTGCACCGCCTCGACCACCACGTCGGTGAACGGGCCGGGCTGCGTCAGGAACACGCCGGCATTCGACGGCTCGAACGCGAAGCGGAATTTCACCTTGCCGCCGCCGGCGCGCGCCGCGCGCTCCTGCAGCAGCGCCTTCAGCGAGTCGAGCGTATGCCGGTCGTTGAAGCGGATGTTGAAGCGCGCCCGCGCCTCGCCGGGGATCAGATTGACGGTCCTGTTGCCGACGTCGATCGAGGTGAATTCCAGGTTCGACGGCTGGAAGTGCTCGCTGCCGGCATCGAGCGGTTCGGCGATCAGCGCGGCGACGATGGTCACCAGCCCGTGCACCGGGTTCTCGGCGCGCTGCGGATAGGCGACGTGACCCTGCCTGCCGGTGACGATCAGCGTGCCGTTGAGCGAGCCGCGGCGGCCGATCTTGATGGTGTCGCCGAGCGTTTCCTGGTTGCTCGGCTCGCCGAGCACGCAGTGGTCGAATGTCTCGCCGCGCGCCGCCGCCCATTGCAGCAGCTTCGGCGTGCCGTTGACCGCGACGCCTTCCTCGTCGCCGGTGATCAGGAACGAGATCGAGCCGCGCCCGTCGCGGCGCGGCCGCCCGCCGTTCGCCGCGAGATGGTCGAGCACGGCGGCGATCTTGCAGGCGATGCCGCCTTTCATGTCGACCGCGCCGCGGCCATAGAGCGCGCCGTCCGCGACCTCGCCGGCGAACGGCGGATGCGTCCATGTCGTCTCGTCGCCGGGCGGCACCACGTCGGTGTGGCCCGCGAACATCAGGTGCGGCCCGGTGGTGCCGATGCGGGCATAGAAGTTCTCGACGTCGTCGGCGCCCGGCTCGCTGAACGTCATGCGGTGCACGGTGAAACCCGCCGCGCCGAGCACGCGCTGCAGGTAGCTGAGAGCGCCGCCTTCCGCCGGAGTCACCGACGGGCAGCGGATCAGATCGCGGGCAATGGCGACGGGATCGGCGGGCATCAGTGCACCTCACCGTGCGAACAGTCTCCGCTCATTCCCGCGCAAGCGGGAATCCACCCTCTAAAGAGTGGGTCCCCGCTTTCGCGGGGACGAGCGGCGGGTAGAGCCTTCATGACGGCAAAATCAATCCCTCAACAGCTCGTTGATCGAGGTCTTGGCGCGGGTCTTCTCGTCGGTCTTCTTGACGATCACGGCGCAGTAGAGACCGGGGCCGCCGTCCTTGCCGGGCAGCGTGCCGGGCACCACCACGGAGTAGGGCGGCACCTCGCCAATATGGATCGCGCCGCTGTCGCGATCGACGATCTTGGTCGAGGCGCCGATGAACACGCCCATCGCCAGCACCGCGCCCTCGCGCACGATCACGCCCTCGGCGACCTCCGAGCGCGCGCCGATGAAGCAGTTGTCCTCGATGATGACCGGCCCGGCCTGCACCGGCTCCAGCACGCCGCCGATGCCGGCGCCGCCGGAGATGTGGCAATTCCTGCCGATCTGCGCGCAGGAGCCGACCGTGGCCCAGGTGTCCACCATGGTGCCGGAATCGACATAGGCGCCGAGATTGACGAAGGACGGCATCAGCACCGCGCCGGGCGCGATATAGGCGGAACGGCGCACGATGGCGCCGGGCACGGCGCGGAAGCCGGCCTTGCGGAATTTCGCCGCGGTCCAGCCCTTCATCTTGGAATCGACCTTGTCCCACCACGCCGCCCGGCCGGGGCCGCCGGGGATCACCGCCATATCGTTGAGCCGGAACGACAGCAGCACGGCCTTCTTGAGCCACTGGTTGACGCGCCAGGTGCCGTCGGCCTGCCGCTCGGCGACGCGGACCGCGCCGCTGTCGAGCAGGTCGAGCGCGGTCTCGACCGCCTTGCGCACCGGACCCCGGGTCTTGAGACCGATGCTGTCGCGCTTGTCGAAGGCATCGTCGATGGTGGCGGCGAGCTTGCTCGTGAGCTTGGCGAGCTTGTCGGCTGGCGTGTCGGTCGGCATGGAAAATTCCCCCGCGAGGCGCCGTTTTGTCAGGGCAGCGCCCGGGGAAGTCAAGCGCCGCGGCTGTTGATGATGCGGTCGAGGAAACCGACCAGATTCTCGGTCAGGTGATCGATATGCGGGCCGTCGTGGCCCTCGAGCTCCCACGCTTCGCGCAGCACCACGCGCTCGCCTTCCGGCACCACCAGCACGGTGGTCATGCCCAGCGCATGCGGCACTTCGAGGTTGCGCGCGAGATCCTCGAACATCGCGGCACGCGAGGCATCGACGCCATGCCTGGCGAGGAAACGCTCGTAGCTGCGCTGCGACGGCTTGGGCTCGAGCTCGCCGGCGACGATGTCGAACACATCCTCGAATTTCTCGTGGATGGCGAGCCGCTGCATCACGTTCTGCGCATGGGTGCGGGTGCCGTTGGTGAAGATCAGCTTGCGGCCGGGCAGCCGCTCCAGCACGTCGCCGAGCGCCGGGTTCGGCTGCAGCGGCGAATGATCGATGCGGTGCACGAAATCGAGATAGTCGTCCGGCGTCATGCCGTGCTCGGCCACCATGCCGCGCAGCGTGGTGCCGTAGCGTCGGTAGTAATCCTTCTGCAGCCGGAACGCTTCCTCTTTCGTGATATTGAGATAGCTCGCGACATAGGTGCGGATGCGCTCGTCGACCTGCTGCCAGAGGTTGAGGTGATGCGGATAGAGCGTGTTGTCGAGGTCGAACACCCAGGTCTCGACGTGGTCGAAGCTGCGCGGCGTCCTCTCCCCGCCTGTGGGGAGAGAGTGGCTGGGGCGAAGCGGAGGCCGGGTGACGGGCGGTGTCATTACGGGTGGTCTCTCAAAGCCGAGATAAGACTATCCAGGACACCGTCCATGTTTGACAAGACATCCGTATTCCAAAATCTCATGACCCTGTATCCCTCGCTGGCAAGCGCGATGTCACGAGTTCTATCGGCTGCATTGTCGGCGTGTTGTCCGCCATCGACTTCAACGACCAATTTACGATCGCGACAGACGAAATCAACGATGTAAGGGCCGATCGCTGATTGCCGGACGAACTTGAAACCGCCGAGCCGGCGATCCCGCAGGGCCAGCCAGAGCTTGGTTTCTGCCTCGGTCGCATTGCGGCGCAGCTTGCGTGTTCTCGCGGTGATGGTTGGCTGAGCACCGCGCATCATTGCCCCTCGCCCGGCTCGCTTACGCTCGTCACCCTCTCCCTGTGAACGGGGAGAGGGGCAGAAAGCCGCGACTCTCTCCCCGCTGGCGGGGAGAGGGTGGCCGGAGCGAAGCGGAGGCCGGGTGAGGGGTGGTGCCATGCAGCGCGCGGGGACGAGGCGCGCGTCATCGGTGGATCAGTGTGCCGGCGCCGTGATCGGTCAAAAGCTCGACCAGCACCGCGTGCGGCACCTTGCCGTCCATGATCACCACGCCCTCGACGCCGGCTTCCAGCGCGTAGATGCAGGTCTCGACCTTCGGGATCATGCCGCCGGAGATGGTGCCGTCGGCGATCAGCCGGCGCACGTCGGCGACCGACATCTCGTTGATCAGCGTCTTCGACTTGTCGAGCACGCCCGGCACGTCGGTGAGGAGCAGGAGTCGCTTCGCCTTCAGCGCGCCGGCGATGGCGCCGGCGAAGGTGTCGGCGTTGACGTTGAAGGTGCCGCCGTCGGCGGAGGTCGCGACCGGCGCCAGCACCGGGATCATCTCGCGGCCGAGCACCTGGTTGAGCAGCGTCATGTCGAGCCGGTCCGGCTCGCCGACGAAGCCGAGATCGACCACCTTCTCGATGTTGGAATCCGGATCGACCACGGTGCGCGTCACTTTCTTGGCGATCACCATGTTGCCGTCTTTGCCGCACAGGCCGAGCGCCTTGCCGCCGGCGGCGTTGATGTAGCCGACGATCTGCTTGTTGATCGAGCCGGCCAGCACCATCTCGACGATCTCGACGGTGGCGGCATCGGTGATGCGCAGGCCCGCCGCGAACTCCGACTTGATGCCGAGCTTGGCGAGCATCGCCGCGATCTGCGGGCCGCCGCCGTGCACCACCACCGGATTGATGGCGGCCTGCTCCAGCAGCACCACGTCGCGGGCGAAGTCGCGCGCCGTGGCCTCGTCGCCCATGGCGTGGCCGCCATATTTGATGACGATGGTTTCCTCGTCATAGCGCTGCATGTGCGGCAGCGCCTCGACGAGCACCTGGGCCTGCTCCTGCGGGCTGATCTTGCGGGGGTTCTTCATTCCGAGTCTCCGGGCGGGCGCTTTCTAGCTCACCGCGGCAGATGCGACAATGCGCTCCACCGCTGCGGCCGCTGGTCTCAGCCGCGTTCCGCCGGGTGGCGGCAGCCGCCGGCTTGCGGCACTGTGTTGCCCGGTTGGGCCGACCGGCAGCCTGAAGCGAGCAGCATGACCGACGACGATTCCAAGACCGCCGCCCACCGCGGCCTCAGCGAGGCCGAGGCGCAGGCCAGGCTGGCGGCCGAAGGCTTCAACGAGCTGCCGCAGCCGGACCGGCGCACCCCGCTGCGCATCATGCTCGAGGTGATGCGCGAGCCGATGCTGGCGCTGCTGCTCGGCGGCTGCGTCATCTATCTGCTGCTCGGCGACCTCAAGGAAGCGCTGCTGCTGCTCGCCTTCGCCACCCTGTCGGTGGTGATCACGGTGGTCCAGGAATCGCGCACCGAACGCGTCCTGGAGGCGCTGCGCGACCTCACCAGCCCGCGCGCGCTGGTGATCCGCGACGGCGTGCGCAAGCGCATCGCCGGCCGCGAGGTGGCGCGCGGCGATGTCATCGTGCTCGGCGAGGGCGACCGCGTGCCGGCCGACGCCGTGCTGCTGGAAGGCCGCGACCTGCAGGCCGACGAATCGCTGCTGACCGGCGAATCCGTGCCGGTGCGCAAGATCGCCTTGGCCGGCCCCGTGTCGGACCGCTCTCGTCCGGGCGGCGACGACCAGCCCTATGTCTATTCCGGCACGCTGATCGTGCGCGGCAGCGGCATCGCCGAGGTGCTGGCGACCGGCCCGCGCAGCGAGATCGGCAAGATCGGCCAGTCGCTGCACGGCCTCGAGACCGAGCCGCCGCGGCTGCGGGCGCAGACCGCGCGGATCGTGCGGCTCGCGGCCGTGGGCGGCGCCGCGGTCAGCCTGGGCGCGGTGGTGCTGTACGGCACGCTGCGCGGCGGCTGGCTCGATGCCGTGCTCGCCGGCATCACCATCGGCATGTCGATGCTGCCGGAGGAATTTCCAGTGGTGCTCGCGGTGTTCATGGCGATGGGCGCCTGGCGGATCTCGCGGGCGCGGGTGCTCACCCGCCGCGCCGCCGCGATCGAGACGCTCGGCTCGGCGACGGTGCTGTGCACCGACAAGACCGGCACGCTGACCGAAAACCGGATGTCGATCGCGGAACTGCGCCTGCCGGCCGGCGCGGCATTCCGGCCGCACGAGGCGCCCGATGGCGCGGTGCCGGAGGCGTTCCACGCGCTCGCCGTGCATGGGCTGCTCGCCAGCGCGCCGGAGCCGTTCGATCCGATGGAGCGCGCGTTCCATGAATTCGCGCGCCATCGCCTTGCCGGCGCGGCGGCGCTGCCGGACCGCGGCTGGACGCTCGTGCACAGCTATGGGCTGCGCCCGGAGCTGCTCGCCATGACCCAGCTCTGGCAGCCGGGCGGGGCAGCGTCCGAGCGGATCGCCGCCGCCAAGGGCGCGCCGGAGGCGATCGCCGCGCTGTGCCGTTTCGATGACGCGGCGCTCGCGGCGTTACGGCAGACGGTCGACGCGATGGCCGCGGAAGGCTTGCGCGTGCTCGGCGTCGCCCGGGCCGCCGCCGCCGGCGAGACGCCGGCCTCGCAGCGCGACTTCGCGTTCACGTTTCTCGGCCTGGTCGGGCTCGCCGATCCGCTGCGCGCCAGCGTGCCGGCCGCGGTGGCGGAATGCCGCTCGGCCGGCATCCGCGTGGTGATGATCACCGGCGACTACCCGGCCACCGCGCGTGCGATCGCGCGGCAAGCCGGCATCAATGCCGGACTCGATACCGAAGAACTCCTGACCGGAGACGACCTCGACCACATCGACGACGCCGAGCTGGCGCGCCGCGCCCGGACTGCGACGGTATTCGCGCGCATCATGCCGGAGCAGAAGCTGCGCATCGTGCAGGCGTTCAAGGCCGATGGCGAGATCGTGGCGATGACCGGCGACGGCGTCAACGACGCGCCGTCGCTGAAGGCGGCGCATATCGGCATCGCGATGGGCGGCCGCGGCACCGACGTCGCGCGCGAGGCGTCCTCGATCGTGCTGCTCGACGACGATTTCGGCTCGATCGTGACGGCGGTGCGGCTCGGCCGCCGCATCTACGACAATCTGCGCAAGGCGATGGGCTTCATCTTCGCCATCCATGTGCCGATCGCGGGACTCGCGCTGCTGCCGCTGCTGCTCGGCCTGCCGATCATCTTCAGCCCGATCCACATCGCGTTCCTGGAGATGGTGATCGATCCGGTCTGCACGCTGGTGTTCGAGGCCGAGGTCGAGGAGGAGGACGTGATGCGCCGGCCGCCGCGGCCGCCGGCCGAGCCGCTGTTCTCCTGGTCGCTGATCGGCTGGGGCCTGCTGCAGGGTGCGCTGGCATTGGCGGTGGTCGCCGGCATCTTCCTACTCGCGCTGGAGCGGGGCATGGCCGAGAACGAGGTGCGCGCGCTGACGTTCTTCTCGCTGGTGATCGCGATCGTCGGTCTGATCGTTCTCAACCGCTCGTTCAGCGCCTCGCTCGTCACCGCGTTCCGCCGCCCCAACCCGGCGCTGGCGGCGATCGTGCTGATCGTCGCCGCGATTCTTGCCCTCAGCCTGCTGTGGCCGCCTGCGAGCGACATGTTCCGTTTCGGGCCGCTGCGCTGGAGCGATCTCGCGCTGGCCTTCGCCGCGGGCGGCGTGTTGCTGATCGCGCTGGAGCTGTTCAAGCCGCTGTGGCGCAGCCGGCTTCAGGCGTGATGGCCTGCATCGAGCGCTGAAGCGGCGGCCTCGCGACAGCGCGAGAAGCCGTTCGCCGGTGCATGAAGGTTGCAGCCGCAACAGTCGGCGCCTGCAACGGTCACGGACCTGAGCGCCTTGCGTGCCGGCGAAGGCCATCCCTTCTGTGACCTTCGCGCGCGTCCAGCGCCTGAAATGTTATTGCAATCGTTTTGGAAATGCGATGGAATTTTGCAATGTCGATGGTCGGCCCGCCTCAAGACGCCTGTCGCTCATTCCTGCTCCCGGAGCCAACGGGGCGCCGGCAGGTCGGCGTCCGCCGGCTTATCCCGTTCGTCGCACGGGCTATTGCTCGATCAGCGCGATCGCCTCAATCTCCACCATCAAATCCGGATGCGAAAGTCGGCGCACCTCGACCGTGGTGCTCGCCGGCAGGCCGACGCCCAGATAGTTGTGACGGACATCGACATGCTTGAAGAACTCGTCGATGTCGGTGACGAAGGTCGTCGTCTTCACCAGATCGGCAAGGCTGGCGCCGGCCGCCTCCAGCGCCGCCTTGAGATTTTCACCGACCTGCTTGATCTGCGCGCGCATGTCGCGCGGGCCGACGATCACGCCCTCCGCGTTGCGCGCGAGCTGCCCCGATACGAACACGAATTTCTGTCCGGTCGCGACAACGACGTGGTGATACAGCATATGGCCGTTCACCACGCGCTGGCTCAATTGCTTGGGCTGGATCTTGGCGATCGGCATTGGGAGACCTCATCGATAACTTAATGCAGCAATGGCCGATGATACTCGGATGGAGCAATCGCGCCATACCGGTATTGCTTGAATATTCCGGACACGACTGTTGGTCGCACCAGGGGAGACGTTCATGCTGAATTATTCACGCCGCAGTTTCGTGCAGCTCGGCGCCGGCGCGGCCGGTGCGGCGGCCCTCGGGGCGTTTGGCGCCTCGGCGCAAAACGCACCCGTCAAGATCCGCTACGCCACCGGCGGCGGCATCGGGCCCAACGAGATGGAGACGATCATCTTTCTCGACCATCTCAAGCAGAACGTTCTGCAGAACTACGGCAAAGCCTATACGGTCGACATGACGTTCACCCGCGGCACGCCGGAGGCGGCCGCGCTGCTGGCGTCGGGCCAGGTCGACCTTGCCACGCTGTCGTTCTCCGCGTTCGCGACGGTGATCACCAAGAACGCGGTGCCGGGCGGCCTCACCATCATCTCTGACAATTATCAGGACGGCCATCCCGGCAATGCCTCCAACACATTCTTCGTGCCGAAGGATTCCCCGATCAAGAGCATCGGTGATCTGAAAGGCAAGAAGGTCGGCATCAACGCGTTCGGATCGGCGGTCGATCTGGTGCTGCGCGTCGTCCTCAAGAAGAACGGCCTCGATCCGCGCCGCGACGTGGAGATCGTCGAGATCGCGTTCCCGAACATGGCGTCGGCGATCCGCGAGAAGCGGGTGGATTGCGGCGTGCTGGTGATCCCGTTCCTGGCGGCGGAAGCGCCGAAGGGCGATCTGCGTGCGCTGTTCAACGGCGGCGACGCGTTCGGTCCGTCTTCGGTGATCTTCCAGGTCACCACCAATAGCTTCCTGAAGGCCAACGAGGCGGCGGTGCGGGCGTTCCTGGCGGATTACGTGCAGGGGCTCAACTGGTACTACGATCCGGCGAATCGCGCCAAGGCGATCGACCTGATCGCCGATTTCACCAAGTCGCCGAAGCCGGTGCTGGAATCCTACTTTGCGACGCCGCGCGACTATTATCGCGACCGCAACGGCTGCGTGCCGGCGATCGCGATCCAGAAGCCGATCGACGCCATGGTCGACGAGAAGCTGCTCGATCAGAAGGTCGACGCATCCAAATATATCAATCTCAGCTATCTGCCGAAGCCGTGCGCAACCTGACACCGAAGATCGATATCCGCGGGGTCTCGAAGTCCTATCCGACCGACGGCGGATCGGTATTGGCGCTGCGATCCGTCGATCTGGCGATCGAGGAGGGCGAGTTCGTCTCGATCGTCGGCCCTTCGGGCTGCGGCAAGAGCACCTTGCTCTACGTGGTCGGCGGTTTCCTGTCCGCCGAGGGCGAGGTGCTGGTCGATGGCCGGCGCATTTCCGGGCCGGGCACCGACCGCGGCGTCGTGTTCCAGGAATATGCGCTGTTTCCCTGGCTGACGGTGCGCGACAATATCCTGTTCGGCCTGGAGCGGCGGGCGATGCCGCAGGCCGAGCGGGAACGGCAGGCCGAACGGCTGATCGGCGTGATCGGGCTCAAGGGTTTCGAGCATCGCTATCCGCGCGAACTGTCGGGCGGCATGAAGCAGCGCGTGGCGATCGCCCGCACCATGGCCTGCAATCCCGACATTCTGCTGCTCGACGAGCCGTTCGGCGCGCTCGATTCCCAGACCCGCGAGGTGATGCAGGACGAACTGCTCCGCCTCTGGCTCGACATGCGCAAGACCGTGCTGATGATCACCCACGACGTCAGCGAGGCGGTCTATCTGTCGAACCGGATCTGCGTGATGTCGGCGCGGCCGGGCCAGATCGTCGAGGAGTTCAAGATCGATCTCGACCGCTCGCAACCGCGCGAGACGCTGTTCCTGTCGGAGGCGTTCAACCGCGTCCGCAACGAGGTGTGGCTGTCGGTGCGGCGGCAGGCGGTCGAGCACGCGGGCCAGCATGCCGCCTAGCCTGCGTCCGCTGCGCTGGGCCTGGCGCGTCGTGCCGCTGCTGATCTTCGGCGCGCTGTGGCACCTGCTCAGCCATTCGGGGCTGGTCGATCCCGCCTTCCTGCCGGATCCGCCAAAAATCCTCGCAGCACTGATCGATCTGCTGCGCGGGCCGCAGATCGCCGACAATCTGGCGATCACCCTGTTCCGCGCCTTCACCGGCCTCGTGCTCGGCGGCATCGCGGGCGTATGGATCGGGCTGATGATGGCGCGTTCGGACAAGTTCCGCGCCTATGTCACGCCGATCGTCGGCGGCACCTATTCGCTGCCGAAATCGGCGCTGATCCCGCTGTTCATCCTGTGGTTCGGCATCGGCTCGGTCACCGCGATCTGCGCCGTGTTCCTCGCCTGCCTGCTGCCGATGATCGTGCAGACCTTCCACGGCGTGCGCGCCACGCCGCAGGTCCTGGTCTGGAGCGCCGAGGCGATGGGCTATTCGCAGCGCGACATCCTGCGGCGGATTTTCCTGCGGCACGCGCTGCCGGACATCATGACCGGGCTGCGCATCGCGCTCGGATTCTCGTTCGTGCTGGCGATCTCCGCGGAGATGATCGCCTCGACCAGCGGTATCGGCAAGCTGATCTTCATGTACGGCGAGAACGGCGCCTATGACTACATGTTCGCCGCGATCGGCTGCGTCGTCGTGGTGGCGTTCCTGTCGGACCGCGCGCTGCTGGCGCTGACCGCCTCGATTCTGCGATGGCACGAATCGGCCGTCGCGGAATCGCACTGAGGAGGAGGGCGGTGGATCATCACCCGCACCGCACTGCCCTTGGGCTTCGCCTGCGGTCGGCGGCAACGGTCCTGATCGTCGTCGCGGCCTGGGAGGCGGCGGCGCGGCTGCAATTCGTGCCGACGCTGTTCCTGCCGCCGTTCACCACGGTGATGGCGCAGCTCTGGGCGAGCATCGCGGACGGCACGCTGTTCAAGGATCTGTCGCTCAGTCTGCTGCGGGCGTTCGCCGGTCTGGTGCTGGCGACGCTGGTCGGGGTTGTGCTCGGCGTCACCATGGCGCGCAACCGCTTCATCAACTGGCTGTTCGATCCGATCATCGCGCTCGGCTTTCCCTCGCCGAAGATCGCCTTTCTCCCGGTCTTCATCGTGTGGTTCGGCATCTACAGCCTGTCGAAGATCCTGCTGGTCGCGTTCGCCTGCGTATTTCCGATCGTGATCGGCAGCTACAGCGCCGCACGCGGCATCAACCGCGTGCTGATCTGGTCCGGCTATTCGATGGGGGCCTCGCGCATGGTGATGCTGGCCCGCGTGGTGCTGCCGGCCTGCTGCCCGCGCATCTTCGCCGCGATGCGGGTGGCGCTGCCGGTGGCGCTAATCACCACCTTCACGGCGGAGATGGTGGCCGGCGGCGGCGGGATGGGCGCGACGCTGATGTACTCGCAGCGTTTCTTCGAAAGCCCGGTGGTGTTCGCCTATATCGTCGTGATGCTGGCGATCGGCCTCGTGCTCGACGCCGTGCTGGTGCAGGTCCAGCGTCATGTCCCCGCGGCGCGGGGCGATTGACCGGCGCCGCGGCCGACCTCCCCCTTTCAGGGGAGGTGAAGACGGAACGACTCCGCTTCAGGCTTAAAGCAACCGCGCTTTATTCGCCCGAGAAGCTCCGCGGCAGGCTGCACTTCACGACGGTCGCGCGCCGCACCGTTTCCGGCGTGTTGCGGCTGCGGCCGACGAAGCGCGGAACGCCATCGGTGATGACCGCGGCAACGCCGGGAACATCGCCGTTCCTGAGCGCCGACAGCGCATCGTCGGTGGAGCCGCCAAGGCACGCGTCCACCAGCACGATGTCCGCATCGCGGCCGGCCGCGATCACGCCGGACCGCAGCCGGTAGACGCGCGCATTGTTGCCGGTGGCCATGGCAACGGCGATTTCCGGTTCGACGCCGCCCAGCGCGCAGAGATGGCTCATCGTGTAGAGCGGACCGAGCGGCATGATGCCGCTGCCCGTCGGGGTGTCGGTGGCGATCAGCAGGCGGTGCAATTGACCGGCCTCGGCGAGCAGCTTGGCCACCAGCAAAGTGGTGCGGAGATTGCCCGCCGTGCACACCTGCATGGCGACCGAGGATTCGTTGACGAGCCGCGGGAAGTCGGCGTCCGGCATCGCGATCGGCCCGCCGTTGACGTGGTAGGACACGTCGGCCTTCATCGTCAGCACATGGTCGGCCCAGATTCCCGCGGAGCCGGGGATCGAGGAGCCGCCGGTGTGCACCATCGTCACCATGCCGTGCTGCTTGGCGAGCGCGATATAGGGCTCGTATTCGTAGGGCGTGGCAAAGTTGCCGAATCCGGCCTTCGCCAGCCAGACCCCCTCGGCCTGCATCTCCGCGAAATCATCCGCCGTCAGTCCCGGCTCGAGGATGACCGAGCCGGCATGGACCTTCATGCCGCCGGGGCGGTAGGTCAGGAACGACTTGCGCGCGGCGATGGCGAGCGCCTTCACGCCGGCCGGATCGCGCGGCCGGCCGGGGACATGGACTTCCGACGCGGAGATGCACGTCGTGATGCCGCCGTGCACATAGCTTTCGAGGAAGCCGACCGTCTTCTGGCGCGGCGTGTAGTCGCCGAACGTGATGTGCACGTGCGAATCGATGAGCCCCGGCATCGCCATGGCGCCGCCGGCATCGATGACGACCTCGCAGTCGTCGATGGCGGAGCTGGCGCCGACGGTCTCGATCTTGCCGTCCGCCATGACGATGGAATCGCCTGCCGCAACCGGCGCATCGATATCGCCGCTCAGAATCTTCCCGATATTGACGATTGCGACTTTCATGGCTTGCCTGCCTTGCGCCGCTGCTGGACCTGGTCATGGGTGAGGCCGCCGACGCGGGCGTTGATGCGGCCGCGATTGGCGACGCAGAAGATCAGCGCGATCTCGTCGGGCAGCGGCGTTCCCGCCAGAGCGAGCGTCATGCCGTCATAATGCGAGCGGACATAGACGTCGTCCTTGTGGTTCATCGGGATGTCGATCGGCGTCCCCGGCGCGCAGACCTTCGTGTAAGACGAGATCCAGGCATCCGCGCTGCCGATCAGCTTGCGGAAGGGATCGGCAAAGGCGGTGGTCAGCAGCGCATTGGCATGCTCCTGCTCGCCGTCGGTGCCGACCAGGCCGCCTTTGCCATAGCTCTGGATGTCCTTGCTGTCGAACACGGAGCGCATCCGCTCCGCCATCAATTCACCGAGCGCGACGCTGGCCTCGACCATCGGCTTGAGGTCTTCGACATAGCGGCCGGCGTAAGGATTCTGCACGACCGCGACCACGGCGGCTCGGCGCAGCGGCGGATCGGCGACCTGACCGGCCTCCTCCCTGCGTTCTTCGGAAACGGTGAACAGCCGGCGCGGCGTGATGATCATGGTGCTTTTTCCCGGTGTGACATGGTGTGGTTTGCCGTCAAGATCATTGAAGCAATTTAACAGGAACGAGAGTGATCGCGGGCACATAAGTGACCAGGACGAGGACGGCCAGATAGAGCACCAGGAACGGCAGCACGCCGCGGTAGAGGACGGGAAGCGGCGCCCGGAAGATCGCGTGCGAGGCGAACAGGTTCAGTCCGAACGGCGGCAGGAACATCCCGATCGCCAGGTTGATCGTGACCACCAGGCCGAAATGCAGCGGGTCGATGCCCGCCTTCATGATCATCGGCGTCAGCAGCGGCGTCAAAATCAGGATCGCGGCCGGCGGCTCCAGCACGCTGCCGACGAACAGCAGCAGCACATTGATGACGAGCAGCAGCAGCCACGGCTCGAGGTGGAGATTGTCGATGAAGCTCATCATCTGGATCGGCATGCCGCTGGTGGCCACGAGCCAGCTATAGGCGCCGGCCGCCGCGACGAGGATCATGATCTGTCCGATCAGGACCGAGGAATCCAGGGCGATGCGCCACACATCGCGCAGCGACAGCTCGCGGTGAAGCACCGTCGAGACGAAGATCGCGTAGACGCAGGCGACGCCGGCGGCCTCGGTCGGCGTGAACGCCCCGCCATAGATGCCGCCGAGGATCACCACCGGAGCGAACAGCGACCAGGTGGCGCGGCGCAGCGCGGGCAGAATGATGCTGAGGCGCGGCCTGCCGCCGGTCGGGATGTTCTTGAGCGTCGCGCGCGCGATGACATAGGCGCTCAGCACGATGGCGATGATGATGCCCGGCACGATGCCGGCGATGAACAGCTGCGTGATCGACTGCTGCGCCGCGATCGCATAGATGATCATCGGAATGGACGGCGGAATGATCACATCGATCACGCCGGTGGCGGTGATGAGGCTGACCGAGAAATTCCGTCCATAGCCGCTTCGCTCGAGCGCGGGCAGCGTCAGCTTCCCGATCGCCGCCACGCAGGCGACGCTCGAGCCCGACATGGCTCCGAACGTGGCGGCCGACGCCACGGTCGCGACCGGCAGCGAGCCGCGGATGCCGCCGATCATCGACATGATCAGCTCGATCAGCCGCTGCGCGATGCCGCCGCGGGCCATGATATCGCCCGCAAAGATGAACAGCGGAATCGCCAGAAGCGGAAAGCTGTCGAGGCTTCCGAAGACGTTGGTATGGATGACGACCAGCGAGCCGAGATCGAGATAGAGAATGCCGCAGACCGTCGCGATGAGAAGCACGACGAACACCGGCATGCCGAGCGCGAGCAGGCCGACCGGAATGATAAAGAAAATAAGAAAGCTCACAGCGCATCCTTTGCGACGATGTCGAGTTCCGTCTGTCCACGGGCCGTGCCATGCACGTAGAGGCGCATGACGGCCAGAATCGCAAACAGCCCGAAGCCGGCCGCGATGAAGCCTTGCGGGATCCACATCGGCATCTCGAGCGCATCGGTCTTCTGCTCGAAGCTGTAGAGCGTCATCACCACCTCCGAGCTGAAGAAGCTCATCGCCGCGAGCGTGACGATCGCCACGACGCTGATGACGAAGACCACGGCGGCGCGAAGCGCCGGCGGAAACCTGTCGATGATCAGCTCGATGCGCATATGCGTATTCCGCCAGGTGACGGTCACCGCCCCGGCGAAAACGATGAAGATCATCAAATAGACCATGGCTTCCTCTGCCCAGCTCCAGGCGGCGCCGAAGAGATAGCGGCGCGCCACGTTGATGCTGCAGATGCCGACGATGATCAGCAGGGCGAGCGCGGCGGCAGCGGCGCAGATATCGGCGACCGAATCGCCAATGGCGCGGACGATGCGGATGGGCAGGCTATTATGGCGTATTCCGTTCAACGGAATTTCATTCTGCTGCATTGCGGCGAGACCCCTCTCTTCATTGCGCGCTGCCGGTGACAGCTTTTCCGGTTACCCGCAAGCTTCACAATTCGAGGATCGGCGACGTGCCTGTAAACGTATCGGCTCCCGGCCGCTATTGATGATGCATGAACAATGCCGAAGGCGATGTCACGACAGGACCTTTGCTGCACAGAGAATCGGCAGACGATTTGCAGGTGTGTGGCATGCCGCGCCTTGACATCTCAAAAATGTATCATCTACGTTAAATATTGGAGTGTGATAAAAATCTCGTCAAGGCCGTTTCGCGCGACATAAATCAATTCGGCGCGCACCATCGACAATCACTGCAGCAAGTCCGAAAGGGGAGGGGCGAACGCAATGACCATCAGGGCGACTCGGCGGCTGGCATTGGCGGCACTGCTGATTGCGGTTTCAGCACCTGTTGCGACGGCGCAAACTTCGCCGATCGTGATGAAGCTCGGCACCTCGACGCTGAACGACAGCATTCACGAATGGGCAAAGATCTTTGCCGCTCATGTCGAGAAGGATTCGGGCGGCCGCATCAAGGTCGAAGTCTATCCGGGCAACCAGCTCGGCACCTCGCCGCGCATGATCGAGCAGACGCAGCTCGGATCGATTCAGGGCGTCGCCGGTGCGCCGGAGTTTCTGAGCGGCGTCAATCCCGCGTTCCAGGTTCTCGGCGCGCCGGGGCTCTTCAAGGACCTGGCCCACACCAATCGCGTGCTGCAGGACCCGGAGTTCAACGCCGCCTATCTGAATCTGGGATCGAACAAGGGTCTCAAGGGTATCGGCCTGCTGATCTCGGGACCGACGCTGTTCGTGTCGCGCAAGCCGATCACCAAGCTGTCCGACTTCAAGGATCTCAAGACCCGCGTGCTCTCGGGTCGCCTGCAGCTCGCGCAGATCCGCAAGCTCGGCGGCGCGCCGGTGCCGATGCCGCTCGGCGAGGTCCTGCCGGCGTTGCAGCAGGGCGCGCTGGACAGCGTGATGTCCTGCATCCCGGTGTTCGTGGCGCTGCGCTATTATGACGCCGCGAAATACCTGGTGGAGACCAATCACGGCCTGATCGCCGGCGCGACGATGATCAGCAAGGTGTGGTTCGACAAGCTGCCGCCCGATCTGCAGGACGTCATCGTCAAGGCCGGCCAGAAGGCCAGCAATGACGTCTATCAGTTCTCCGTGGATGACGTGAATCGCGGCCGCGACGCCTGGATCAAGGCGGGCGGCACCGTCACCAGGCTCGAGCCGGCGGAGCAGGAGCAGCTCATGAAGGCCATGGCGGAAGTCGGCATGCAGGAAACGCAGGAGACGCCGCAGGAAAAGGCCATGTACGAGCTGCTGAGAAAGGTCGCGGCGCGGACTGCGCAGTGATGTCCGGAAGCGGGGCGCGGCGGAAATCGCCGCGTCCCGGCTTCGCCGACCAAAGGGATGGAAAACCTCTCCCGCCCGGAGAACGAGAAGCGTCCCTCGAGCGGTTGTTAAATCACGCGATTCGTGGTTTTTGCCCGTTCACCCTCCGCATCCGTGGAGCCTGCCGGGAGTCGTGCGTTGACGGCAATCGCGTTCCAGAACTGACGCCGAACAGTCGGGATCCTGATGAAGCAGAAGCAATCGATCAGCTGGATGGACGTCGACCGGCGTCCACGGTCGTATGAGATCCATGCCTATATGCGGATCGTCGCGGAGGCGCGGTATGTCTTTCGCACCGTCCAGCGCATCATCGATGACTGCGCGAAAGGGCACGGCGTCGAGCCGCTCGAATATCAGGCCCTGCTGCAAATCTTCGGCGCGCGCGAACAGAAGCTCCCTATCGGCCACCTGGCCGAGCGGCTCAACATCGTCTCGGCGCTGGCGTCCCGCCTCGTTCAGCAGCTGGAGCGCCGCGGTCTCGTCGCGCGCGAGCGTTCACAGCGGGATCGCCGGGCGACCTATGTCAGCGCGACCAAGCCCGGCGAGGCGCTGATCCGCGCCGTGTTCGATGACGTCCACGACGAGGTCGATTATTTCCGCCTCAAGGTCACGGAGGAGCAGCGCCGGGCGGCCCATGAGATCACGGCGTTCTATGTCGGGTCTCTCGATAAGGGCATCGGCGCGCGCGCCAAGTATCGGCAGCGGCGCTCGCCGGCGCCGCGGCCGGTCAAGCGCAGTCTGACGGCGGCGCTGCGCCGCCGTTCCTGATCGCCTGAGGCGGCGCGCCGCGCATTCACGTTGCCGGCGGCACGGCATTATCGCTCGTTTCACCTTGCGGGTTGTGCGGCGCAGCGCGCCTGCCGTCGTGTCGCCGCGCTCCTATGCGCGCCGCGCCGGGCGTCGAATTGACACGGGAAGGCGGCCTGCTTAAATTCTATCTAACGGCATTAAATTCCATTAAACGGAATTAGGAACTTGAGGATGGGATCGGACGATCGGGGCGCGGACGCGGTGCTTCCTTCCGTTGTCTGTCTGGCGGGAGACGCCATCGCGGACAAGGACGGCCGCCCCGTCCTGGTCGGCGCACGCTGCAACGACTGCGGAACGCTGGCGTTCCCGCGCGTCGCGGTCTGCTCGAAGTGCATGTCGGAATCGTTCACCGACGAGCCGATGCCGGAGCGCGGCAGGCTCTATAGCTGGACCACGGTCCATGTCGGGCCGGCGCGCATGAACAAGCCGATCGTGCTCGGCTATGTTGATCTCGAGAACGGCGTGCGTGTCTTTTCCCATCTGGCGTCCGGCGGGCGGCCCCTGATGATCGATCAGCCCGTGAAGCTTGCCGTGGCCACCGTGGGCAAAGAGGCCGATGGCCGTCCGATCGAGACGTTCGTGTTCACACCGGCGGAAACCAATCAATGACCAGTGGCGTTACGGTTCTCGGCGTGGGGATGATCCCGTTCGGGAAATATCCTTCGACGTCGATCGTCGATCTGGCGTGGCCCGCTGTGAAGGCGGCGATCAAGGACGCCGGCGTTGCCCCGGCCGACATCGAGGCCGCTTATTGCGGTACCGTGTTCAGCGGCATGATGTCGGGCCAGCGCATTCTGGCGCGGCTGGGGCTTTCCGGCATCCCGATCACCAATATCGAGAACGCCTGCTCGTCCAGCTCGACGGCGTTCCGCCAGGCGGTCGTTGCCATTGAAAGCGGCGCCTGCGACGTGGCGCTCGTCATCGGCGTCGAGAAGCTGACGAAGTTCGGCGGCGGCACGCTGCCGCTCGAGGAGGAGGACTGGGAAGTCAGCCAGGGCATGGTGATGCCGGCGCTGTATGCGATGCGCGCCAACCGCTACATGCACGATTTCGGCCTGACGCTCGAGCAGCTGTGCATGGTCTCGGTCAAGAACCGGAAGCACGGAGCGCTGAACGAGGATGCGCAGATGCGCAAGCCGGTCACGCTCGAGGAGGTTCTGAAGTCGCGTCCGATCGCCGATCCGTTCACGCTGCTGCAGTGCTGCCCGACCGGCGACGGCGCCGCGGCGGTGGTGCTGTGCTCGTCGCGGGTCGCCAAGCAATACCGCAGCGATGCCATCAAGGTCGTTGCATCCGACCTGACCTCGGGCCGGTACACCAACGGCTTCCGCGACATGACCATTCCGGAGATCACGGTTCGCGGCGCCAAGGAAGCTTATGAAGAGGCCGGGCTCGGTCCGGAGGACATCGATGTCGCCGAGGTGCACGACGCCTTTTCCATCGCGGAAATTCTCTACTACGAGGCGTTCGGATTCTGCGGTCGGGGCGAGGGCGGGAAGATGCTCGAGCGCGGCGAGACCGCGCTCGGCGGCCGCCTGCCGGTCAATCCGTCCGGTGGCCTTCTTGCCAAGGGGCATCCGATCGGCGCCACTGGCGCCGCGCAGATCGTCGAGATCGTGCGGCAGCTTCGCGGCCAGTGCGGCGCCCGTCAGGTCGAGGGCGCCAAGGTCGGCCTCTCCCATGCTACCGGCGGCGGCATTTCGGGCTTCGATCACGGCGCGTGCTCGATCCATATCTTCACGCGCTGAACGCGCTGGCGGCCGGTCGCCGGCCGTGACCGGGACTTGAGTTTGACAGTCATGCAGTCTTCGCAACCACCGCTGGCGGGCGTCCGCGTCCTCGATATGACGCAGTTCCTCTCCGGCCCGTTCAGCACCCAGATCCTGGCCGACCTCGGCGCGGACGTGATCAAGCTGGAAGCGCCGCAGGGCGACCTCGCGCGGCATATTCCGCCGCACTTCGTCGGCAAGGACAGCGTCTATTATCTGTCGATCAATCGCGGCAAGCACAGCATCGTCGCCGACCTGAAGACGCCGGACGGAGTCATGCTGGCGCGCAAGCTGGCGCTGGCGTCCGACATCGTGATCGAGAATTACCGCCCCGGCGTGCTCGACCGTCTCGGCCTGCCGGCCAGCGAGCTGCGCCGGGAGAAGCCGGGCCTGATCTGGTGCTCGATCAGCGGCTTCGGGCAGAGCGGTCCCTATCGCGACAAGCCGGCCTATGACATGATCGTGCAGGCGCTGTCGGGCGGCATGAGCCTGACCGGGGAGGCCGGCGGCCATCCGGTGCGCGCCGGCATTCCGATCGGCGATCTTGCCGCCGGCATGTATGCCGTGATCGCGGTGCTGGCGGCGCTGCACCGGAGCAAGGAAACCGGGCGCGGCGAATATGTCGACATCGCCATGCTGGACTGTCAGGCGGCGATGCTTTGCTATCAGGGTGCCTATTACCTGCACTCCGGCAAGGTGCCGGGCCGCCAGGGCCGCGGCCACGATTCGATCTCGACCTATCGTGCCTTTACCGCGAAGGACGGCGTCGATGTCGTCGTCACCGCCAATACCGAGCGGATGTGGGTGGGACTGTGCCGCGCGCTCGGCCTGCCCGAACTGCCGGACGATCCGCGCTTCAAGACCGGGCAGTTGCGCTACGACAATCGCGAGCAGCTCTGGCCGCTGCTCGAAAAGGCTTTCCTGGCGAAGACCGCGGACGAATGGGTGCCGCTGCTGGAGCGGGAGGAGATTCCGGTCGGCGTCGTCAACACGCTCGACCGGGTGATGGTCGATCCGCAGATCAATGCCCGCGAGATGATCATGGACCTTGCCGCCGATGACGGCCGCAAGGTGCGGGTCATGGGCAATCCGATCCGCTTCGAGGAGGCGGCTGCGGGCCGGCCGCTCTATCCGCCGGCACCGGGCGAGAATTCCCGGGAAATCCTGTCGCGCGTGCTTGGCCTCAGCGCCGAGGAGATCTCCGGTCTCGCCGAACGCAAGGTGATCGTCGACACTGGACAAGACTGAGCCGGACATTCCGATGGCCGCAGCAACAATCACCGCGAAGCTGGTTCGGAGCGGCCTCGATGTTGCTGTCAGCCATTTGCCCGATGACGTCGTGAGGCTGGCGACGCTATGCCTGCTGGATTACGCGGGCGTTGCCCTTGCCGGCGTGTCCGATCCGGCCGCGCGTATCTTGCGCGAGCAGGCGGTCGAGGAAGGCCGGGGACCCTGTGCGGTCATCGGGCATTCCGCCCGGCTGAGCGCGACGCAGGCCGCGCTGGTCAACGGCACGGCGGGACATGCATTGGACTATGACGATGTCCATATGAGCCTGCCGGGCCATGTCTCCGTCACGGTGCTCCCCGCGGTGCTCGCCTTGGCGGAGGCCCGCGATCTTCCGCCGCGGGAGGTCATCGCCGCCTTCGTCGGCGGATTCGAGACGGCGTGCCGCATCGGTCTCCTGGTCGCGCCCGGACATTACGCGCGCGGCTTTCACGCCACGGCGACGATCGGCAGCTTTGCGGCGGCGCTGGCCTGCGCCCATCTGCTGCGTCTCGACGAGGCGCGGACCGTGCACGCGCTCGGCATCGCCGGTGCCCAGGCCGCGGGGCTGAAGGCGCAGTTCGGAACCATGTGCAAGCCGTTGCACGCCGGCAAGGCCGCGCAGAACGGAGTGCTGGCTGCGCTGCTGGCCGAACGCGGCTTCGAAGCGTGCGCTGACATTCTGGGTGGATCGCAGGCTTTTGCCGAGGCGATGAGCGACGATGTCAATCCCGAGGCCGCGCTCGCGCCGCCGCCGGCGGGATTTCATCTGCGCGACAATCTCTTCAAGTTTCATGCATCGTGCTACGGCACCCACGGCCTGATCGAAGCCGTGCGCAAGCTGCGCGAGCGCGGCGTAACGGAGAGCAATGTCGCCGTCCTGACCGCGCGCGTCGGCAGCGTCAACGACAAGATGTGCAATATCCCGGCCCCGCGCAGCAGTACCGAGGCCAAGTTCAGCCTGCGTCTGATGGGCGCTTATGCGCTGCGCGGCATCGACACCGCCCGGCTCGACGCCTTCGAAGAGGCGACCATAGCCGCGCCGGAGATCGTGCGGCTGCGCGACAGGATCAGCATCGTGCCCGAGCAGGCGCTCACGATGACGCAGGCCGTCGTCACCGCGCGGTTGGCCGATGGCCGCGAGGAAACGGCCGAGCACGATGCATCCTCGCCCGAGCGCGACCTCGACAGGCTGGCGAGGCGCCTGCGTCAAAAATTCCTGGCGCTCGCTGCGCCGGTCCAGGGCGACGCCCAGGCCGCTCAACTGGCGGACACCATGATGAATTTTGCGGCATTGCCTGTGGCCGGCACACTGATGCGCGGCCTCGCCGCGGTTCGCGCGGCTTAATTGCCGATTGCGGGCGGCCGCGTTCTGCCCTAGCATAAAAGTAGAATTAAATTCCATTCAGCGGAATTAATGGGGAGGGGATTCTGATGCGGTCGATGGTGATGGCGGGCGTGGCGCTGGCCACGTTGCTGGGAATGGTCGGAGAGGCCGCGGCGCAGGCCGAGGTGAAGGTGGCGCTGATCGCGCCGCTGTCCGGTCCGTATGGCCGTCAGGGCCAGCTCATGCAGTTCGGTGCCGAACAGGCGATCGAGCAGATCAACCGCGCCGGTGGCATTAAGGCGCTGAACGGCGCGAAGCTGCGCCTCGTCAGCATCGATGCCGGCGACTCCATCGAGAAGGCGCGCAACGCCGCGCAGCGGCTCATCGCGCAGGAACCCGACATCGTCGCCGGCACCGGCGCGTGGCTGTCGTCGTTCACGCTCGCGGTCACCGAGGTGACGGAGCGTGCGGAAATCTCCTGGCTGACGCTGTCCTATTCCGACCAGATCACGGCGCGCGGCTTCAAATACGTGTTCCAGATGTCGCCGTCCGCCGGCACGCAGGCGAAGGAGGCGATCCCGACGATCGTCAAGCTGGCGCAGGAGCAGAGCGGTAAGCCTCCGACCACGGTCGGCATCATCCAGGACAACACCGCGCTGGCGATGAGCTTCACCAAGCAGATGCGGGAAGGCGGCCTGCAGGCAGCCAACCTGAAGCTGACGGTCGACGAGACCTTCACGCCGCCGTTGAGCGACGCGACCTCGCTGATCCAGAAGCTGCGCGCGGCGCGTCCGGACTTCCTCGTGCTGCTGCCGAGCAACGTTCCCGACACCAAGCTCCTGATCGAGAAGATGACGGAGTTCGGCCTCGGCAAGGGGCGCATTCCGGCGATCTCCAGCGGCGGCCAGACCGGCGCGCCGGAGCTGCTCAACGTCGTCGGCAAGGACAATCTCGAAGGCTTCATGGGCATCGTCGCGAACTGGCCGATCAAGGGCACCGAGGAGATCGTGGCGAGCTTCCGCGAGCGCACCAAAGAGCCGTGGATGACCCAGGACACGATCATGACCTATGTCGACATGTACGTGATCAAGGCAGCGCTGGAAGCCGCCGGCAGCACCGACCGCAAGAAGGTCGGCGAGGCGATGCGTGCGCTCGACATCCGCGATGGCGCCGCGGCGCTGACCCCCGGCGGCCGCATCCGCTTCGATCAGACCGGCCGCCTGATCGATGCTCCGCTGGTCATCATCCAGTGGCAGGACGGCAAGCCGGTGACGGTCTTCCCGAGCGCGATCGCCGCCGCCAAGCCGATCTGGCCGAAGCGATAGCAGCAACGGACTGATTGCCCGGAAAATCGGCGGCTTCAAAAGTCGCCGATTTTTTCAGCGCAACCGGGCTATAGTCTTCCTCCTCCGCGAGCGAGTGTCCCGCCGCATGCCGTCGCTTGAGACATTCCTGCAGTCCCTCGTTTCCGGAATCATGATCGGAAGCGTCTACGGCCTGATGTGCATCGGCCTCGCGCTCATTTTCGGCATCATGCGCGTGATCAATTTCGCGCAGGGCGAGTTCCTGATGCTCGGCATGTATGCCGCGCTGTTCATGATCCCGGCGATCGCGAGCGTCATGGTCGGCGGCTCGGCGCTGATGGCGATCCTCGCGGCCTTGGCGACGGCGCCGTTGCTCTACGGGCTCGGCTATCTGCTGCATGCCGGCATGCTGCGTCCGCTCGCCCGCGTGCATGCCTATGCCGGTGAAGCCAAGTCCCAGCAGGCGCAATTCATCATCACGCTCGGCATCTCGATCGCCTTGCAGAACGCCTGCATGGTCCTGTTCGGGTCCGACGTGCGCTCGATCCGCACGCCGCTGTCGTCGACCGCCTGGCCGCTGGCCATCCCCTTCACGGAGGACGGCATCATCTTCCTCAATCAGGCCCGCGCCGTCACCTTCGTCGCCGGAGCGCTGTTCGCGGCGGCGCTGCACTATCTGATCAACGCCACCTGGCTCGGCAAGACCTTGCGGGCGACGGCGGACAACCCGCTCGCGGCGACGTACATGGCGATCGACATCGATCGCATGCACCGCATCGCCTTCGCCCTCGGCACCGCGATCACCGGCGTGGCGGGCGCGCTGGTCGCGCTGCAATACCCGTTCCAGCCCTATGTCGGCCTCGACTTCGTCATCATCATGTATACCGGCGTCGTGCTCGGCGGCATGGGCAGCATCATGGGCGCGTTCTGGGGCGGCATGGTGATCGGCATCATCCAGCAGTGCTCCACGCTGATCCTGCCGATCCAGCTGCAGAACGTCGCGATCTTCGTGGTGTTCATCGCGCTCCTGCTGATCCGTCCGCAGGGCTTCTTCGGCCGCTCGGCGGAGCGAGCCTGACATGTTCCGCGACTGGAAGCGCGACGCGCTGCTGATCGTCCTGTTCGGCCTGGCTTATCTCGCCGCCACGCTGCTGATCAGCGACAGCTATTATCTGCTGATCGCCACGCTCATTCCGATCTGGGCGCTGCTGGCGCTGTCGTGGAACATCCTCGGCGGCTATATGGGGTTCGTCTCGTTCGGTCATGCCGCCTTCTTCGGCCTCGGCGCTTACGCCGTCGCCATGGCCGAGCACCATTTCGGCATCAGCCCCTGGTTCACCATCCCGGGCACCGCCGTGCTCGGCGCCGTCGCCGGCGTGCTGATCGGCTATCCGACGTTCCGGCTGCAGGGGCATTACTTCGCCCTCGCCATGCTCGCCTATCCGCTGGCGCTGCTCTACATCTTCGAATGGATGGGCTATCAGGAGATATCCATCCCGATGCGTCGCGAGGCGCCGCTCGCGCACATGCAGTTCAGCGATCCGCGCGGCTACTGCGTGATCGCGGTGGCGCTGATGCTGGGAGCGATGCTGGTCTCCCTTGTCATCGAACGGTCCCGTTTCGGCCTTGCGTTGTTCGCGATCCGGCAGGACGTGCGGGCGGCGGAGGCGGCCGGATTCGACACGCGGCGATGGAAGATGCGCGCGATGGCGGTCAGCGGGATGATCGCGGCCGTGGCGGGCGGGCTCTATGTCGTCATCATTCTCGTCATCACGCCGCCGAGCGTGTTCGGCCTGATCACCTCCGCCCAGGCGCTGATCCTCACCTTGTTCGGCGGCGCCGGCACGTTCTGGGGGCCTGTCATCGGCGCGATGACGCTGGTGCCGGCAGTCGAACTGCTGCACACGCATCTGGGCGAGATCCTTCCCGGCATCCAGGGCGTCGTCCTCGGCCTTGCCATTGTCGCGATCACGCTGGCGGCGCCGGGCGGCATCTATTGGTGGGCGCGCGGCCGCCTCGGCATCCGCTCGACACCGCTCACGCTGCCGGCGGCGGTCCCCGCTATGCCTGTCGGCAGCGGCGTGGCGACGGATTCCGCCGCGCCGATCCTGCGCGTGCGCGGCATCTCCAAGGCGTTCGGCGGCGTGCATGCCTTGCGCGATGCCGATTTCGACGTGCTGCCCAACAGCATTCTCGGCATCATCGGTCCCAACGGCGCGGGCAAGACGACTCTGTTCGACGTGCTCAACGGCTTCACGAAGCCGGACAGCGGCACTGTCGAATATGCCGGCACCGTCATCACAGGATTGCGGACCAACAGGATCGCGGCGATGGGCATCGGGCGGACCTTCCAGGTCGCACGCGTCTTCCCGGAAATGACCGTGGCCGAAAACGTGCTGACCGGCGCATGGTCGGGCGCCACCGACGTGAACGAGGCGCTGGCGCGTACGGTGAATGCGCTCGCCTTCGTCAACCTGACGGAGCGCGCCGGCGCCGAGGCGGGCGCCTTGACCAACCGCGAGGTCCGGCTGCTGGAGATCGCTCGCGCGCTTGCCGGCCGTCCCCGGCTGCTGCTGCTCGACGAGACGCTGGCGGGTCTCAGCCGCGACGATGTGACCGACGTGATTGCGGTGGTGCGGCGCCTGCCGGGTGCCGGCATCACGGTCGTGCTCATCGAGCATACGATGCACGCCATGTTGCAGACCGCTGACCGCCTGCTGGTGCTGGATCACGGCAAGGTCCTGACGACGGGACTGCCGAACGAGGTGGTGAAGGATCCTGCGGTCATCGAGGCCTATCTCGGCCACAAATGGATGGCGCGTCATGCTGAGGGTTGAGAACCTGTCGGTGGCGTATGGCGGCCTCGCCGCATTGCAGGACGTTTCCATCCACGTCGAGCGGGGCAAGCTGGTCGCGGTGATCGGATCGAACGGGGCCGGCAAGTCGACCCTGTTCAAGGCGATCTCGGGGGTGGTGCCGGCGCAGTCCGGCCGGCTGCTGTTCAACGGGGTCGATATCGGCGCGGAGGCGCCCGCGGCGCGGGCGGCCCGCGGCATCGCGCATGTGCCGGAGGGCCGGCAGGTCTTCAAGTCGATGACGGTGGCGGAGAATCTCGAGCTCGGCGCCTTCCGTCCTGCGGCGCGTGGCCGCTTTGCGCAGAACCTCGACATGATCTTCACCCTGTTTCCGCAGCTGCATGAACGCCGCAAGCAGCTTGCCGGGACCCTGTCCGGCGGACAGCAGCAGATGCTGGCGATCGGCCGCGGCCTCGCCTCGGATCCGGAACTGCTGATGCTGGACGAACCGTCGATGGGGCTGGCGCCGTTCGTGGTCGATCAGATCTTCGAGAGCATCCTCCGGCTGCATCGGGAGCGGCAGCTCACCATCCTGCTGGTCGAGCAGCGGGCGGCCGAAGCGCTCGAAGGTTGCGACAGCGGCTATGTGCTTGAAACGGGCCGTATCATCCTGGCGGGGGACGGCCGGACCCTGATGGCAAGCCCGCTGGTCCGCAGCGCCTATCTCGGCACGGCCTGACGGCCGCGCATTTTCTCAAGCGAAGGAGAGCAATGATGAAGAAAGTGGACCGGCCGCAGCCGCAAGGCGTTTTCTCCAGAAACTATGAGGGCAAGCCGCTGTATTCACAGGTGGTGGCCGTGGAGAATGCGCGCCTCGTCTACGTCTCCGGCCAGATCGCGCGCGACGGCGAGGGCCGCGTCGTCGGCAAGGGCGACATGCGGGCCCAGATCGAGAAGGTCGCCGAGAATGTCGAGCGCTGCCTGAAGGCGGCCGGACTGGGACTTTCGGACATCATCAAGATGACCGCCTATGTCACGGATATCGACGAATATTCAAAGCATGCCGATCTGCGCGCGCGCTATTTCGCCGCCGCCGCGCCGGCCAGCGCCACGGTGCAGGTGGGCCGTCTCGCCGGGCCCGACTACATGGTCGAGATCGAGGTCGTCGCTGCCGGCTGAGGCCGTTCAGGAACGTGCGCGCGGATGTTCCGTTCGGAGGCGCAATAATCATGGAGAAGCCGCTTCACCATCCATGAGACGGCGAAGCGGTCCGGCGCACGATCCGTCTGAATTGAATCTGCTCCCTCATCCCACTCGTCACCGCGCCGGCGGGACCCAGGCTCAAGCGTGGATTCCCGCTGACGCAGGAACGAGCGAGAGGCGGGAGAGCATGCTTCAATCCTCCTGGATCGTGCCGCTCCGTTCAGTCCGCCGCCGCGACGCGAGCGGAGGGCGCCCCCAGCCGCAGCGACAGCTCCTTGGCCTTGATCCTGATCAGATCGCGGATTTGCTTTTCCTTGGCCGCGGTCAGCTCGGAAGCCGGAGCCGTTGCGGCGAGGCAGCCGATCACCACGCCGCTGGCGCCGAACACCGGCGCTCCGATGCCGACCGCGCCCTGAATCTTCTGGCCGCGGCTGATCGCGACGCCGTTCTGACGGATTTCGGCGAGCTCCCGGTCGAGCCGCCGGCGCGGCGGCACGGCCTCTCCCGAGGCCGGCGCTGCGCTTTCGTTGGCGTAAATGCGGTCGATATGGTCCTTCGGCAGAAAGGCGAGGATGGAGCGGCCGCTGGCGCCCCAGAACACCGAGATTTGCGTGTTCAACGGCAACTGGTAGCGGAGCGCCCGGCTGGAATCGACTTTGGCGGCGAACGTCATCTTGCCGACGTTCGGAAGATAAAGGCCGAGGATGCAGGTTTCGTCGCACGCGCTCACGATTTCATGCAGCACTGGCATCGCCAGCGTCCGCACGTCGTAGCGCTCGAACACCTTGGCGGCGAGGCGGAAGAACTCCGGTCCGATGCGGTAATTGCGCTCGACCGGATCGTGCTCGACGATGTTCTCCCTGCCCAACAGGTCGAGCAGCCGGTGGATCGTGCTCGGCGCCAGCGAGAGGGCGGCAGACGCGTCCTTGATCGTGGTTTTTCCATGCTCGCCGAGATGCTGCAGCAGCTTCACGCTGCGGGAGATCGGACCGAGGGCGAGGGATTTTCTCTTGGGGGGCAAGGCAACACCTTTGTCTCGTGCGCCGGATTTGAGGCTGGCAGCTTGTCAAAAACCGGCCGGTACAGTATGTCTTTTATAGACCGGAATTTTATTCCGTTAAACGGAATTTTGTTTGACAGGGAGACGAGAGGTTGAGTTCATATTCCTTGGCGGTCGACATCGGGGGGACGTTCACCGACATTGTCTTGAAGGCGTCTGACGGACGGTTATGGGTTGATAAGACGTTATCGACGCACCAGGACCTGCTTCAAGGCTTCTTCCGCGGCGTGCACGGCGTGCTCGGCAAGGCCGGCCTTCAGCCCAAGGATGTCAACGGACTGCTCGTGCATGCCACGACGACCGTGACCAATGCGCTGATCGAGCGCAAGGGACAGACCACCGCGCTGCTCGTCACCGAGGGCTTCAAGGATGTTCTCGTCATCCGCGCGGAGCATCGCTACGACATCTACGATCTCCAGCTCGAATTCGCCGAGCCGCTGATCCCGAACGATCTCGTCTTCGGCGTCAAGGAACGCACGCTGGCAAGCGGCAAGGTGGTGCGCGAGATCGATCCCGACGAGGTTGCGGCGCTGGCGGAGCAGCTCCGCCGCAACAAGGTCGTCTCGCTCGGAATTTGCCTCCTCAATTCCTATCAGAACCCGCAGAACGAGCGCCGGCTCGCCGAGCTCGTGCGCAAGCATCTGCCCGATCTGTATATTTCGCTCTCGTCCGAGGTCGCGCCGCAGATCCGCGAATATCCCCGCACCTCGACCACCGCGATCAACGCCTATACCGCGCCGATCGCGCAGCCCTATCTGCGGGCGCTCGCCGTCCGCCTCGAGCAGGAAGGTTTCCGCAATCAGCCGCTGATCATGTTGAGCTCGGGCGGCATCATCGGCACCGAGGTCGCCGGCCGCAATCCGGTGCGCATGATCGAGAGCGGCCCCGCTGCCGGGGCGCTGGCGGCCACGCATTTCGCGCAGCAACTGAAGCTCTCGCACCTGATGTCCTTCGACATGGGAGGCACCACCGCCAAGGCCTGCCTGATCGAGAACGGCAAGCCGCTGATCACCGGCCATCTCGAGGTGGATCGCCGCTATCGCTTCAAGGAAGGCAGCGGCATGCCGGTCAGCGTTCCGGCGATCGACCTGATCGAGATCGGCGCCGGCGGCGGCAGCATCGCCAGCGTCGATGCGCTCGGCCTCCTCAAGGTCGGCCCGCGCAGCGCGGGCTCCGAGCCCGGCCCGGCCTGCTATGGACGGGGCGGCGAGGACCCGACCGTGACCGATGCCGACGTGGTGCTGGGCCTGCTCGATCCCGACAACTTCCTCGGCGGCGAGATGAAGCTGGACAAGGCGGCGGCCGAGACCGCGTTCGCCCGGCTCGGCAAGCGCATCGACAAGACCGCCGTGGAAGTCGCCGCCGGCGTCTACCGCATCGTCGCCGAAGCCATGGCCGCGGCGGCCCGCACTCACGCCACCGACCGCGGCGTCGACCATCGCGGCATTCCGCTGCTCGCCTTCGGCGGCGCGGGCCCGGTGCATGCCTGTCAGGTCGGCATGCTGCTGCAAAGCAAGTCGGTAATTTTCCCGCCGCAGGCCAGCGTCCTGTCCGCATTCGGAACGCTGGTGTCGCCGCCGCGGCTCGATCTGGTCCGCAGCGCCATCGGCATTCTGCGCGAGCTGAACTGGGGCGAGGTCGACCGCATCTATGATGAGCTGACGGCCGAAGCGCGCGACGCGCTCGTGGCCGCGGGCTGCGTGGCCGACGAGATCGTGTTCAGCTTCGGCGCAGACCTGCGCTATGCCGGCCAGCAGCACGAGATCGCCATCACGCTCGCGGAGGATCCGCGCAAGCATCATGACGTCGGCATCATCGCCAGCACGTTCGAGACCGCCTATCTTGCGCATTACGGCGTCGCGCCCTCGCATGTCGACATCGAGATCGTGAACTGGCGTCTGGTGGCGCAGGGCCCGGCCATGGAGGTGGTGACCATACCGCCGCCGCAGGGAAAAGCCGCCGCACCGAAAGGACAGCGCTGCGTTCACCTGTGGCCGGATGCGCCGGTCGCCGTGTACGACCGCAACGCGCTGACGCTCGATCAGTCCATCGCAGGCCCCGCCCTGATCGAGGAGCGCGAGACGACGATCGTCATATTGCCGGGCTGGAAGGCCACGGTGGACCGCCTGGGCTGCATCGTGGCCGCGCGAGGTTGAGACATGGACAGCATCGAACTCGAAATCCTCTGGTCGAATCTGCAGAGCATCGTCACCGAGCAGGCGCGCGCGCTGCAGCGCACGGCCTTCAGCCCGATCGTGCGCGAGGCCGGCGACCTCGCGACGGGAATTTTCGACGCGCGGGCGCGCGTGGTCGCGCAGACGACGGCGGGCACGCCGGGGCACATCAACTCGCTGGCCGAGGCCGGCCGCCGCATGTCGGAGCAATACAAGGGACGGCTCGAGCCGGGCGACGTGCTGATCACCAACGATCCCTGGATCGGCGCCGGACATTTCTTCGACATCACCGTGCTGGCCCCGGTGTTCATGAACGGCAAGCTGATCGGCTATGTCGGGGCGACCTGCCATCACACCGACATCGGCGGCTACGGTCTCGGCGCCGGCGCGCGCGACGTGCACGAGGAGGGCCTGTGGATTCCGCCTTCGAAGCTGTATGAGCGCGGCAATCCTAATCCGCTGCTGCACGACATCATCAAGCACAATGTGCGCACGCCGGATTACGTGTTCGGCGATCTCGCCGCGCAGGTTTCAAGCTGCCGCACCGGCGGCGAGGCGCTCATCAATATCTGCCGCACACATGGCCTCGATGACATCGAGGCGGTGGCGGACGAAATCATCTCGCGTTCGGAGAGCGCGACGCGCGAGGCCATCCGCAAGCTGCCGGCAGGAACCTCGCACGGCGAGAGCCGGTTCGACACGCCCGGCGGAGAAATCGTGACCCTGAAGGCGACGGTGACGGTCGATCCCGTGGCCGGCGAGATCGTCGTCGACTTCGCCGGCAGCTCGGGCCAGAGCAAGACCGGCATCAACGTGGTGATGAACTACACCCACGCCTATGCCGCCTTCGCCGTCCGGGCCTGTCTCAATCCCGAGGTCCCGAACAATCACGGCAGCCTGGCGCCGATCAAGGTGGTCGCGCCGAAGGGCTGCATCGTGAACTGCGAGTATCCGGCGCCGGTCAATGCCCGCCACGTCGTCGGCATGTATGTGCCGATGCCGATCCTCAAGGCGCTCTATCACGTGATGCCCGACAGGGTGATCGCCGAAGGCTCGGGCTCGGTCTGGACCGTGCAGATCCAGGGCAAGCGCGAGGATGGCAATGCCTTCACCTCGTCGGTCTTCAACTATTCGGGCGGCATGGGTGCGCGCGCCGGCAAGCCGGGCCTGGGCGCGACCTGCTTCCCGGCCGGCGTCTCCGCGGTGCCGGTCGAGATTCTCGAGGCGGCCATGCCGATCGTGTTCGAGCGCAAGGAGCTGCGCAAGAGTTCCGGCGGCACCGGCGCACAACGCGGCGGCGACGGACAGGTCATCGCCTTCCGCATGAACACCACGCATCCATGGGTGCTGAACGCCTCCCCGGTCGGTCTCGACAAGGGGCCGGAGGGCCTGGCGGGAGGCGGCTCGGGCATGCCGGGGCGCTGCACGATCAATGGCAAGCCGTTCTCGGATTCCCGCAAGCTGACGATGAATCCCGACGATTTCGTCGTGCTGGAGACGCCGGGCGGCGGAGGCTATGGCGCGTCGCGCTGAGGTGCCGCCATGGCCCGGCTTGTGCTCTATCATCACAGCACGTCGGTCTGCTCGGCGAAGGTGCGTCTCGTGCTGCAGGAAAAGGACCTGCAATGGGAAGGACGCTTCGTCGATATCCTGGCCGGCCGCCAGTTCGATGAGGAGTATCGGCGTCTCAATCCGCGCATGCTGGTGCCTGCGCTGGTCGACGGCGATAGCGCGATCATCGAATCCACCGTCATCAACGAATATCTGGAGGAGACGTTTCCCGCGATGGCGCTGGCGCCGAAAGATGGCGCCAGCCGCGCGCGCATGCGGGTCTGGACCAAGACGGTCGACGAGAAGCTGCACGACGCCTGCACCGTCATCACCTATGTCGCCCAGCACCGGCACCGGCTGCTGGCGCTCAGCGAAGCAGCCCTGGCGGACATCCTCGCGCAGACGCCCGATCCGGTGTTTCGCGAGCGCAAGCGGCGCTGGGTGGCCGATGGTCTCGCCGCGCCCGATCTGGCGCAGGCGCTGCGCGTCTACGATCGCATGATCGCGGACATGGACGAGGCATTGCAGGCTGCGCCGTGGCTCGCCGGAGACGTCTACTCGCTCGCCGACATCGCGATGACGCCGTATATCAATCGCCTGGCGATGCTGCATTTCGACGAGATGTGGGCGGCGCGGCCGCGCGTCGGCGCCTGGTTCGAGCGCATCCGGTCGCGGTCGGCTTTCGCCGCGGCGGTGATTGCGCATATCCCGGCGCCGCTCGCGGCCGAGATGGCTGAGCGCGGCCGCCAAATATGGCCCGCGATGCGGACCATCTGGCAGCAGGGCTGAGGCCGGTTGGTTTCTTGACAGTGCGGAATTATGTGATTTACGTTACATATCGAAGTTAGTTTCATCGGTCCAACATCTCTGATGATCGAGCATAAACTCACCGGCCGCGTGGCGCGCGTCACGATCCGGCGGCCGGAGGCCAGAAACGCCGTCACCGGCGACATGGTCCGCCAGTTCTGCGAGGCGCTGCGGCAGGCGCATGAGGGCGCCGATGTTCTGGTGTTCCGCGGGGAAGGATCCGACTTCACCATCGGGCGCGACCGCAAGGAGCCCAAGCCCGCCGGCGGCCCGTTCGAAGCGTTCCGCATGCTGGCGGAAGCCAATCGGCTGCTGTCGAGCTTTCCTGGCATTGCCATCGTCGCCGTGCAGGGGCAGGCGCACGGCTTTGGCGTCGGCGCGATCATGCGCTGCGACATCGCCATTGCCAGCGAGGATGCGCACTTCGGCTTCGATGAAGTGGCTCTCGGTTTTCCGCCGATGTTCGTCATGCAGGAGATCCTGCAGCACGTGCCGCCCAAGCGCGCATTCGACGTTCTGCTGTCGGGCCGCGATTTCGGCGCAGCGGAGGCACTGGAGATCGGGATTCTGTCGCGCGTGGTGCCGGCAGGAAAACTCGACGCCGAGATCGAGGCACTGGTCGAGGAGTTGAGCAAGCGCGATCCCGCCGTGCTGAGAGCCTGCAAGCGCTATCTGCATGAGGTCACGCCGATGGCGCCGGAGGCGCGCGGCGCTTATGCGCTGGTCGAACAGACCCGCTTTGCGCTGGCGCCGCGCTGATTCATTCCTTTGGTCTTTGCGTCGCGTCATCGGAGGCGCGGCCGCCGTTTCCGACGCGTCCTTTGCGTGCGGTTGAACCGCCGCGGCGGGACGATGCAGATGCCCGCTTCCGCCATGAAAGCCCCGATGGCGCGAGGGAATGGTTGACTTTCCCTCCGCCAGATATGTTACCAAAGTAACAGATTCCGGTAATCTATCCCGGGCGTTGGCCGGGGCGGGCAAGCGGTGGAACGAAGATGGGTCGAATTCGCAGGGTTCTGGTGGTGGGCGGCGGCGTCGGCGGCCTGGCGGCGGCGATCGCGTTCAGCCAACGCGGCGTCGAGGTTTTGCTCATCGAGCGCAGACCCGATTTCAGCATCCCGGGCGTCGGGCTGGGGCAGCCGTCCAATGCGCTGCGCATCTACGAGCGGTTCGGCGTGCTCGAGAATATTCTCGATACCGGCTATATCTTCGATCGCCTGACCTTCTTCGATAACCAGCGGCGGCTGATCGCCGATCACAAGTTTCAGCTCGGCGACGAGCGCATTCCGGCGTTCTGCGCGTTGCCGCGATCGGACCTCCACGGGATTCTGATGGGCGCGGCGAGGAAGCTCGGCGTCGCCGTCCGCATGGATACCCACGTCATCGAGTACCTCGAGAACAACGACGAGGGAGTGACGGTCAAATTCTGCGACGGCAGCGAACACAGCTTCGACCTGGTCGCCGGCTTCGACGGTATCCGCTCGACGACCCGTCAGTATCTGTTCGGCAATGCGTTCCATCCGCGGCACTGCGGCTTCGGCGCCTGGCGCATCCAGGTGCCGCGGCCCGATTACGTGACCGGCATCGAAATCTGGCAGGGCGTCCGCGGCAAGTCCGGCGGCATGCCGATCGCCAAGGACATGATGTATGTCTTCAACATCCTGCCCGAGCCGGTCGATGCCTTCTACAAGCCGGAAGAGCTCGCGCCGCTGTTCAAGGAGCGTCTTGCGCAATACGGCGACTACATCGCGGAAGTCCGCGAACAGCTCAATGAAACGTCGGACATCGTCTACAGCCCGCTTGAGCCGCTGCTCGTACCCTGGCCGTGGCACAAGGGACGGGTGCTGATCGGCGGCGACGCCGCTCACGTGGTGCCGCCGCACCTGACCCAGGGCGCGGCGCAGGCCGTCGAGGACGCCTATGTGCTGGCGCGCGAACTGACCCAGGCGGACGGCTCGGTCGAAGAGAGGCTGATGCGCTATTCGCAGCAGCGCTATATGCGCAATGCCTTCGTCTATTCCTTCGCGCGGCAATGGCTGGACGAGGAGCAGTGGGTTCAGAAACCGGAGCTGATGGAGGCGGCGCGACGCGATCTGGCCGAGAACGTTTCGGCCCGCATCGGCGTCAGCGATCGAATCCTGGATTCGTTTGTCCTGTAGGCGCTAGGCTGCGCGACGGCGCATCCATGACGGGAGGAGGGGACAATGTCGTCGCTGCGGACGTTTGTTGATGCTCTCGATCCTCAGGACGTCATCCGCATTGCCTCGCCCCACGATTACGTGCCGACGGCGATCGTCATGGAGGCGGAGAAGAAGGGCCGGTCTCCGGTCATCGTGGTCGATGCGGAAGACGGCCAGCCTCCCGTCATTGTCAATCTGTTCGGCGATCGCGGCCGGATCGCACGCATCGCCGGCGTGACGGAAGCCGAGTTCTTTCCGCGCTGGGGAGAATTCCTGAGCAAGCCGATCGCTCCCCGCGTGGTTTCCGACGGACCCGCGCACGAAGTCATCACGCAGGGCGACGACGTCGACTGCCGCGCCTTGCCGATCTGCCGCCACTTCACGGAGGAAGCCGGCCGCTACGTCACCGCCGGCGTGTTTGTCTGCAAGGATCCCGATACCGGCGTGCGCAATCTCAGCTATGCCCGCATGCTCCTGAAGGGGCCGCGGCAGTTCTCGATCAATCTCGGGTCGCGCGGCGACTTGTGGGACCATCATCGTCGGGCGGAGGCGGGAAAGCGCAATCTCGAGGCCGCGGTCGTGATCGGAGCCGCACCGGCCTTCTATCTTGCTGCCGCCGCCAAGGTGGCGATGAGCTTCGACGAATACGATCTCGCCGGCAGCCTTCTCGGCCGTCCCCTCGACATCGTGAAGTGTCGGACGATCGATGTGGAGGTGCCGGCTGATGCCGAGTACGTGCTGGAAGGCGAGATTCTCGCCGACGTCCGCGACGATGAGGGGCCGGCGGCGGAATACACCGGCTATGCCAGCGAGAAGTCGACCCGCAACGTGTTCGTCGTCAAGGCGATGACGCGGAAAACGGCCCCGCTTTATCTCGATATCGTTCCCGGGAAATCCGCCGAGCATCTTCTCATGGCGGGTATCGCGCGCCAGGCGCGCGACTACAGCCGCATCAAGGAGATGGTGCCGAGCCTGCACGCCATCAGCTTTCCGATCTCGGGGAATCTCTTCCACGCCTATCTGTCGCTGAAGAACCCGATCGCCGGCGAGGCGCGCCGCGCCTTGCTGGTGCTGTTCGGAGCGGACCCTTACGTCAAGCTGGCGATCGCCGTGGATCACGACATCGACGTGTTCGACGAGGCGGCGGTTCAGGGGGCGCTGGCCACGCGCTTCCAGGCCGATACCGGCCTGTTCGTCGTGCCGAAAACGCTCTGCAACATGCTCGATCCGTCTTCGGCCGGCGGGGTCGCGGCGAAGCTCGGAATCGACGCGACCTTGCCTCCGGGCTGGACCGAGAAACCGACGACGCTGCCGGCCGACGCCGTGCGGGCGGCCCGGGATGTCCTGGCGACGTGGCGCGCCCGCTAGCGACCGCCCCGCTCGCCTTGACTCAACTTAAATACGTCATTTACGTTACATATCGAAGTTCACTATAATTCCGGGGCGGGACCTGAAATCCGCGGGACTGCAACGCGGCAACGGTGAGGGAGATTCTTGCATGGCTTTTACGGGTCGGATTCACGCCGGTGCTGTCGGAGCACTCATCGCCGCCACGCTGACGGTCCTCGCGTCCTTCGCCGCGTCCGCGCAGACGCCGCTGGTGATGAAGCTCGGCAGCGGAACGCTCAACGACAGCATCCATGAATGGATGAAGCTGTTCGCCGCCGAGATCGACAAGACGGCGGGCGGCCGCATCAAGGTCGAGATCTATCCGGCGAGCCAGCTCGGCTCGAACGCGCGCATGGTCGAGCAGACCCAGCTCGGCACCATCCAGGGCTATGTCGGCGCTCCCGAGTTCATGGTGGGTGTCGATACCCGCTATCAGCTGTTGAGCGCGCCGGGCATCTTCAAGGATTTCGATCATGTGAACCGCGTGCTGCGCGATCCGGAATTCGAGAAGGCCTTCCTCGGTCTCGGCGCCGACAAGGGGCTCAAGGGCATCGCGCTGATGATTTCCGGCTCGGCGACATTCTCTTCGCGCGAGCCCATCCGCAAGCTGAGCGATTTCGAGGGCCGCAAGGTCCGCGTGTTTGCCGGCCGGCTGCAGCTCGCGCAGATGACCAAGCTGAAAGCCTCCCCGGTCCCGATGGCGCTCGGCGAAGCCCTGCCTGCCCTGCAATCGGGTGCGCTCGACGCGGTGCTGGGCGGAATTCCGGTGCTGACGCGGCTGCGCTATTTCGGCCCGGGCAAGTATCTGCTTGAAACCAACCACTCGCTGATCGCGGCGATCACCGTGATCAACAAGGCCTGGTTCGACCGGCTGCCCGCCGACCTGCAGGCCATCGTGCTGCAGGCGGCCTCGAAGGCGAGCGACGGCGTATTCCGCTTCTCGGTGGATGATGTGGATACGGCGCGCGCCGACTGGATCAAGAACGGCGGCGAGGTCATCAAGCTGCCTGCCGCCGAGCAGGACAAGCTGATGAGCGAGCTGCGGGAGGTGGGCACCGAGGAGCTGACGAAGACCCCGCGCGACAAGGAGATGTATGAGCTGCTCCTCGCCGTCGCCAACCGCACGGCGAAGTAGGGCCTGCAGTCTCGCGCAGCGCTGATCCGGCGCACGGGAGCAATGGGTTCGGTCGAGGCGCTCCGCCGTAAGGCGGGGCGCCTTTTGTTTACGCGTCCTTGAGAGGACGGACCCGCCTGCCGGCGAGCCTAGCCCAGGTCAGGGGCCCTGAGCCGCCGGCGACAGCGCTTCGATGATCCGGCAGTCGGCCACCGTGCCGCAGCGGCATTGATCGATCATGCTGCTCAATTCGCGCCGCAGCGCGCGCAGATCGGCGATCTTGCGGTCGACCTCGGCGAGATGCTCCTTGGCGATCGCGTCGATCGCCTCGCAGGGGCGTTGATGATCGTCGGACAGGTCGAGAAGCGTCCGAATCTGATCGAGCGAGAAGCCGAGGTCGCGCGAGCGCCGGATGAAGCTCAGCCGGTTGAGATGGTCGGGGCCATAGGCGCGGTAGTTGCCTGCCGTGCGCTCCGGCGCTGCCAGGAGCCCGATCCGCTCGTAATAGCGGATGGTCTCGACCTTGGTTCCCGTCAGCCGTCCAAGCTCGCCGATCGTCAGAGGGCCGCCCTTCATCCCTTGACCCTGTAGTTGCTACAGGGTCCATATGGGAGGTCACGTCGAATTTGTCGAGGTGACGCCATGGCTCCTGCCGTCCCGCTGAAGCTGCGCATCGAGGGCATGGATTGCGCCGCGTGCGCGCAGAAAATCGAGACCGCAATGGCCCGGCTTCCGGGAGTGAGCGACGTCGATGTCAGCTACGGGGCCGGCACGCTCGCCCTTCGATTGGACGCGGACCGCACTCCGGTCCAGGCGATCGAGCAGCAGATCAGGGCGCTCGGCTATAGGCCGGGCCCGGCTGCGGCCGAAGCCGCGGCGGGTGCTCCCAAGACGCGCGTTCGCGAGCGATGGTGGCAAGGGCGGAAGGCGCTTCTCGTCATCGGCACCGGCGCTTTGTTCGTCCTCGCTTTCGGGCTCGCCCAAGTCCTTCCCGCATGGGAGCGCTGGCTGTACGCGGCAGCAGCGCTCATCGGCGTGCTTCCCTTCGCACGGCGCGCAGTGGCCGGAGCCATGGCCGGCTCGCCCTTCACGATCGAAACCCTGATGACGATTGCGGCGCTCGGTGCCGTCGCCATCGGCGAGGCCGAGGAGGCAGCCATCGTCATCTTTCTGTTCGCAGTGGGCGAGCTCCTGGAAACCGTCGCAGCCGGCCGCGCGCGAACCGGCATCGAGGCTCTGATCGACCTCGTGCCGCGCGTGGCGTTCCGCGAACGCAACGGCGCGGTGGAGAAGGCCGCGGCGGAGGACCTGAAAATCGGCGATGTCGTCGTGGTGCGGCCGGGCGATCGCATCCCCTCGGACGGCGAGGTGATCGACGGCACATCGGAGGTGGACGAGGCGCCGGTGACGGGCGAATCCGTGCCGGTCCTCAAGGAGCCGGGCTCGAAGGTCTATGCGGGCAGCATCAACGCCAATGCGGAGCTGCGCTTGCGGATCAGCCATGTGGCCGCGGACAACACCATCGCCCGCATCATCCACATGGTCGAGGAGGCGCAGGAATCGAAGGCGCCGACCGCACGCATGATCGACCGCTTCAGCCGCTGGTACACGCCTGCTGCGATGCTGGTGGCGCTGCTGATCGTCGTCGTTCCGCCACTCGGCTTCGGCAGCGACTGGATGACCTGGATTTATCGGGGCCTCGCGGTGCTGCTGATTGCCTGTCCCTGCGCGCTCGTGATCTCGACGCCGGCCGCGATCGCGTCCGGCCTTGCGACCGGCGCGCGGCAAGGACTGCTCGTCAAGGGCGGCGACGCGCTGGAGACGCTCGGCAAGGTCAGGACGGTCGCCTTCGACAAGACCGGAACCCTGACGCGCGGGCGTCCGCGGGTCACGGATGTGGTGGCGATGTCCGGTATCGAGGATACCGTCCTGGCGAGAGCGGCGGCTGTCGAGCGCAACACCAGCCATCCGCTCGGCCAGGCCATCGTCGAGGCCGCGCAAGCACGCCGGCTGGAATTGCCGCCTGTCTTCGGCGGCGCCGTCGCGACGCCCGGCAAGGCCGTGACGGTGCGGCTGAAGGACGGCTTCGCCTCGGTCGGCTCGCCACGCTATGCCGCGGAGCAGACGATCATCTCCCCGGACCTGGCGGAGACGGTCGCCGCGCTCGAGAGCGAAGGCAAGACCGTCGTCGTGCTCCTCTCCGGCAAGACGATCGAGGGGTTGATCGCGCTGCGCGACGAGCCGCGCGAGGATGCAGCCGAAGGTGTGAGGCGGTTGAAAGACCACGGCATCCGGGCGGTGATGCTGACCGGCGACAACCGGCGTACGGCCGATGCCATTGCGGGTCAGCTCGGGATTGCGGCGCGCGCCGAGCTTCTGCCCGATGCCAAGCTCGCCGAGATCGGCAGGCTGAAGCAGGCCGGCGCCGTCGCCATGGTGGGCGACGGCATCAATGACGCGCCAGCGCTGGCTGCGGCGTCGGTCGGCATTGCCATGGGCGGCGGCGCGGACGTGGCGCTGGAGACCGCGGATGCGGCGCTGCTCAAGAGTCGCGTGACCGGCGTTGCCGAGTTGATCGTGCTCTCCCGGGCGACGCTCGCCAATATCTGGCAGAACATCACCATCGCGCTTGGCCTCAAGGCGGCGTTCCTCGTCACGACGCTGTTCGGCGCCACGACGCTGTGGATGGCGATCCTTGCCGACACCGGCGCCACCGTGCTGGTCACCGCCAATGCGCTGCGGCTGCTCGCTCACCGAGCGTTCCGTTAAAGCGATGCATTACCCGGCGACGCCGTCCTGATTGCCGGATCTCGACAGGAGGTTCAGTTCGGCGCGCAGATGCTCCGGGTCCGACAGCGCTGTCTCGATCTCCGCGTGGAGATGCCGCCAGATCGGCAGTGCGCCGACCAGAACCGCCCGGCCGTCTGGCGTCAGCTGAAGCCGTCGTGTGCGCCTGTCCTTCGGGTCCGTGGCCGTCTCGACGAGACCCCGACGCTCCAGCGGCTTCAGATTGGCAGTCAAAGTCGTCCTGTCCATCGCCAGCAGCGCCGCCACGCTGCCGAGGTTCGGCGGCTCCGGCCGATTGAGCGACATCAGGAGCGAGAACTGCCCGCTGGTGATGCCGGCAGGCTTCAGCGCGACATCGAAGCGGCGTGCGAGCGCACGCGCCGCCCTCTGCGCGTGCAGGCACAGGCAGGTGTCACGCACCTGACATGTGGTTGCGAAAGTGAGATCGGCGGACGGCTGCATCCGAGGGGTTGACATTCGATTCGCTTTTACGTTGATATCAACTCAAATGGAGGAGGTCAATCGTGGAGGACAGGATGCCGCATCGCCCGGTCGTCTCCCGGAGGACACGGGTCGAAGCGTAGAGTTCGGAAGAGCGCGACGGCGCTGACCCGGCTGCACGGGGCGGCGACTGCTTTCACACGGATTTGACATAGGAGAGATGCGGCCGTGTCCGCGATGCAGCCATTCCTGATGTTCCAGGGCGGCCATGCCGAAAAGGCGATGAACCTCTATGTCTCGCTGTTCGACGACGGCGAGGTTCTCGACGTCACACGCTGGCAGAAGGGCGAGCAGGGCGCGGAAGGCAGCATCAAGCTGGCCCGCTTCAGGGCTGCCGGCCAGAACGTGCTGGCCAGCGACAGTCCGGTCAAGCACGCCTTCGACTTCACGCCGTCCTGGTCCTTCTTCGTCGACTGCGCGTCGGGCGAGGAGCAGGAGCGGCTTTTCGCCGAATTGTCGGACGGCGGCACGGTGATGATGCCGCTGGACGATTACGGCTTCAGCAAGCGCTTCGGCTGGGTCGCCGACCGTTTTGGCGTGTCCTGGCAGCTCAATCTCGCCTGACGCGCTTCGCAGCCCAATCAGAAAGGAGATGATCATGAAAATCGTGACCAGCTTGAGCTTCCGGGGCCAATGCCGCGAGGCGTTCGAGTTCTATGCCAAAGTCCTGGGCGGAAAGATCACCGCGGCCATACCCTACGGCGATGCGCCTCCGGGCATGCCGATCACCGATGAGAAATACAAGAGCTGGCTGATGCACTGCTGGCTCGAGGTCGGCGATCAGGCGCTGATGGGCGCCGACATGGATGTCGGCTGGGCGCCCAACATCGACAAGCCGAAGAACGGCTTCGACGTCACCCTGCACACCGAGGACAAGGCGCAGGGCCAGCGCTGGTTCGATCAATTGTCTGAAGGCGGCAAAGCGGTGATGCCGTTCAGCGAGACGTTCTGGTCGCCGGGCTTCGGCGCGATCGTCGACAGATTCGGCGTTCCGTGGATGGTCAACACCATTCCATCGGCTGGCTGGAAGCCGACGCAGGGCTGAGCCACCCCGAAAACATCCATAGAAGACTGCAACCGGAGATCGGCCGGCGGCGTGGCGTGATGCGCGAAACGCTCCGGAGAACACCATGAACCATTCCTATCGTTGGGTGATCGTCGCGGCGGGCGGCCTGCTGGGCTGCGTCGCGATCGGCGCCATGTTCTCGCTGCCCGTCTTCCTGCGGCCGATCTCGCAGGACACCGGCTGGTCCGTTACCGGCATCTCCACGGCGATGACAATCGGTTTCCTCGCCATGGCGGCGGCCAGCATGGCATGGGGCAGTCTTTCCGACCGGTTCGGGCCGCGTCCGGTGGTGCTCACGGGATCGGCCGTGCTGGCTGCGAGCCTGGTGCTCGCCAGCCGCGCGGGATCGCTGATCGAATTCCAGCTTCTGTTCGGTCTTCTGGTCGGCGGGGCGACAGCGGCCGTCTTCGCACCGATGATGGCCTGCGTGACCGGCTGGTTCGACACGCAGCGCGGCCTCGCCGTCTCGCTCGTCTCCGCCGGCATGGGCATGGCGCCGATGACCATGGCGCCGCTCGCGGCCTGGCTGGTGACCGTCCATGACTGGCGCGCCGCCATGCTGATCATCGCCGGCATCACGGCAGTCCTGATGATCCCCGCTGCGCTCCTGGTGCGCCGGCCGCCGGCGCTCGCCGGCGGGCAGGCCGAGACGGCGGTGGACGCGCCGCAATCGGACATGACGGTCCGGCAGGCGGTGCGCTCGCCGCAGTTCATCACGCTGTTTCTGGCGAATTTCTTCTGTTGCGCCACCCATTCCGGCCCGATCTTCCACACGGTGAGCTACGCAGTGACCTGCGGCATTCCGATGATCGCGGCCGTGTCGATCTACAGCGTCGAGGGGCTGGCTGGCATGGGCGGGCGCATCGCCTTCGGCGTGCTCGGCGACAGGTTCGGCGCGCAGCGCGTGCTGGTGGTCGGATTGCTGGCGCAGGCCTTTGGCGTGCTCGCCTACGTGTTCGTCTCGACGCTCGGGCCGTTCTACGCGGTGGCGGCGATGGTCGGCTTCATCTATGCCGGCACGATGCCGCTCTACGCCGTCATCATTCGCGAGAATTTTCCGCTGAGGATGATGGGGACGATCATCGGCGGCACGGCGATGGCCGGCAGCCTCGGCATGTCGACCGGCCCGCTGCTGGGCGGCCTGATCTACGACCAATTGGACAGCTACGTGCTGATGTATGTGGGCTCGTGGGGCATGGGGCTGGCGGCGATGCTGATCCTCATGGCCTTTCGTCCGTTCCCCAGGAGGCAGGCAGAGTTGGCGGTGGCGTAGCCGATTCGTGCTGCGATTCCGGTCCATCGTGCCGGCGCTCCGGAGACGCGCCGTCAGGCAGGAATGAACATGATGGCCAAGACATCCAAGACATCCAAGACATCCAAGAAGGGGACCAAGCGGACTGCTGCAAGGGCGGCCAAGCCGCGCAAGCCGGCGTCAAAGTCGCGATCCGGAAAAGACGCCAAGCCGAAACTGCTTTCAGGCGGCAATCCTCAGATCGCCAAGGGCTATGGCGACGCGCCGGTGCAAGCCTATATCGCGGCCATGCCGGGCTGGAAAAGCGATGTCGGGCGCCGCCTCGATGCGCTCATCGCACGCACCGTCCCCGGCGTGAGCAAGGCGGTCAAATGGAACTCGCCGTTCTATGGCGTCGAGGGCGAAGGCTGGTTCCTCAGCTTTCATTGCTTCACGAAGTACATCAAAGTCGCCTTCTTCGCGGTGCGTCGCTGCGTCCTGTTCCTCCGGGCAAGTCCAAGCACAAGGAGGTGCGCTATCTCGATCTCTACGAGGGCCAGCTCGATGAAGCGCAGTTCTGCGACTGGGTGAAGCAGGCCAGCCAATTGCCTGGCGAGAAGATGTAGACGGCGAGGGCGAGCGAACGATGAACACATATCGTTTGTTTCAATAGATTGCTCGATGGGAGAGGTTAGGATCTCATCCGACAGAACGCGCCAGCGTCAACGCATTTCCGAGCGCCGCCCCCAAAGCCGTGTTGTCGAAGATGCACCATGTCGGCACATTGCGCCGGCAACTTTCGTCGAGTTTTTTCTTCAAGGAAGCGAGCGCTGCGGCATCGTAGTCGGAAAAATAAATCCGCGGCGAGCCGTGCCAACGATAATACGCCAGACCGCTCCAGCCGCCTGGCTTGTCCGCTTCGGCGACCGGTGCGGGATCGGCCGCAACACGCGCTATACCAAAATCAGCGAGCCAAGCCGCCACCTCGGACTTGAACCAGCTCCGATGCCGCGGCTCCAACACGACGGGCGTGTCGATACGCGTGCGCAGGGCCCGGAAGAACCGATCGGCCACCTGTTTGTCGAAACTGAAACTCGGCGGCAATTGCACAAGCAAGACGCCGAGTTTGTCGCCGAGCCCCGACACCTCCGCCACGAAACGATCAAGCATCGCATCGCAATCAGCCAGCCGGGCCTCATGGGTGATTGCTTTCGGCATCTTCACCGAGAAGCTAAAGCCGGCGGGCGTCGACCGCGCCCAGCGCTCATAGGTCTTGCGCTGGGGCCGATAGAATGATGAATTGATCTCGACGGCGTTGAGACACCGGGCGTAGCGTTCGAGATGACTGCCGCCGTGCGGCATCACTCCAGCGTACAGAGAGGGTACGGTCCAGCCGGCGGTACCAATCCGCAAAGGCAATTCGGGCATCGAATGAGTGTAAACCGCTTCGGCTCATTTTCGAGTTGGCGCTTTATTTGGTGCGGCCCGCTCTGGTGGCAATTTTATTCCTGATGGCGGAATTTGGCGCGCCGGAAGGGATTCGAACCCCTGACCCCCAGATTCGAAGTCTGGTGCTCTATCCAGCTGAGCTACCGGCGCCTGCGCATGGCCGGCGCGGGGAGGGCCCGGCGCGGCGATGGCAATAGAGAGGGCGGCCACCACGCGAGGCGACGGCCTGCCCGGCCAGGACTTAGCACAGCCGCCCGCACGGCAGGAACGTTTTCGCGCCGGTCCGCTTGCCTGTGCATGAAGCAGCCAAAGACCATCCCGGAACTGGTGGCGATGATCCGGGTGCGGCTCGGCGACGTGCCGGCGCACTACATCGCCATCCGTGCCGCCGGCACGCAGGACTGGACCGCCCAGATGAACGGCAGCGAGGACGTGGTGGCTGCCTATCAGCCCCGGTTGGAGGCGATCTGCGCCGATCTGCGGCGCCGCTACAGTCTGGCACTTTGAGGCGCGTCCCCGGGGCAAGGCAAAACGAGCCCTGTACGAAGTCCCGTCATTCATAGAAACTCAGGGCCGTGCTTGCCGGCAGTCGATTCCCGGCGCCGAGACTGTCGACGCCGAGGCCATCCCAGTGATCCTCACGCCACCCTTTTGCGTCATGAGCTTTCCACCATGACCTTTCCGTCATGACGCTCAGCCGCTTGGCCATCATCGGCGCGGGTGGGATCGCCGCCACCGCGCTCACGGCGCTGGCAGACGGCCTGCGCCGGCCCTTGCAGCAGGTCTCGATCCTGGTGCCGCCGCCATCCGTCGGCCAGGCAGAGGCGCTGCTCGCGGGGCTTGGCGACCGCCTGGCGGCGGCGCGCCACGTTCGCACCGATATCGCTGCCATGCTGGCCGACGCGCCTGAGGTGGTGGCCGAATGCGCGGCGCACGCCGCGGTGCGCGATTGCGGCCCCGCGGTGCTCAGGGCCGGCTGCGACCTGGTGGTGATCTCGATCGGCGCGCTGGCCGATGACGCCATCCGCGCAAGCCTCGAACAGGCGGCGGCCGCCGGCGGCGGCCGCATCGTGCTGCCGGCCGGCGCGATCGGCGGCATCGATGCGCTGGCAGCGGCGCGGCTGTCCGGCATCGAATCGGTCGTCTATACCGGGCGCAAGCCGCCGCAGGCCTGGCGCGGCACGCCAGCCGAACAGCTGCTCGATCTCGGCACACTGCGCAAGCCGGCGATGTTCTTCGAAGGCAGCGCGCGCGAGGCCGCGCGGGCCTATCCGTTCAACGCCAATGTCGCGGCCACGCTGGCGCTCGCCGGCGTCGGCCTTGACCGAACGCAGGTCCGCCTCGTCGCCGACCCGGCCGTCTGCCGCAATGTGCACGAGTTTGCCGTCCGGTCCGGTTGCGGCGATTTCACGGTGCGGCTCGACGGTCGCCCCTCTCCAGCCAATCCCAAGACCTCGCTGATGGCCGGCTACAGTGTCGCCCGCGAATTGCTCAACCGCGCCGGCGCCATTGTGATCTAGCAGTCAGGCTTTGCACGAGCGGACCGTTGCGGCGCCGTCGCGGCTGCGCCAAAGTCCGCCCGCATCGGCAACAGGAGGACACGATCCATGGCGGAGAGCCCGGCACGCCATTCCCGTGGCGGCATCTATTTCGAGGATTTCCTGGTCGGAACGCTCTACCAGCATCCGTTGCGTCGCACGGTGACGCAGATGGACAACATGCTGTTCTCCAACATGACGCTGAATCCGCAACCGTTGCACATCGACCGCGAATACTGCGCCAAGGAGACCGAATGGGGGCAGCCGCTGATGAACTCGCTGTTCACGCTCGGCCTGATGATCGGCATTTCGGTGAGCGACATCAGCGTCGGCACCACCATCGCCAATCTCGGCATGACCGAGGTCCGGTTTCCCAATCCGGTGTTCGAGAACGACACCCTGCACTGCACGACCGAGGTGGTGAGCAAGCGCGAGTCAAAATCCCGCACGAACGCGGGCATCGTCGAACTGCATCATCGCGCCTACAACCAGGACGACAGTCTGGTCGCCGAGTGCCGACGGCAGGTTTTCGTGCGCAGGCGGCCGGCATAGGCGGTACGGGCGGTACCCAAGGGCCGGGAGAGGGGAATTGCCGCTCTGCGCTGCGGTCATGGACCCGAAGGCCAGCTCAGCCATTATCTTGCGGGCATTGGCGAGGTCGGCATGCGCGGCAAGGTTCGAATCGGCTGGTTCGATGCGATCGATATCGAGGTCATGGTTACGGCGCTCGAGGCCGCATGGAACTTTATGAGGATCGAGGCGGGGCCGGCCACGACCTTGAGCCGGAGCGGGCCGGCGCGGCGTTATCTCGCGCGGCGGATCGTCCAGTGCTACCAGCAGGGCGAGACCAGCTATGGCGGCCTGCTGCGGTTCGCACTGGCGGAACTGGTCGACGACCGCCGGCCGGCGGCGTGAATCCGGAATCGCAACCCAAGGCCGACACCGTCAGAAACCACACCAGCGGCGGATCAGCGCGCGGTAGATGTCCGCCGCCTGCTCGATGCGATCAACGAAACAGTATTCATCAGTCTGGTGCGCCAGCGCAAGCTCACCTGGACCGACGATCACCGTCGGCGGCGCGCCGAGCGCGGGCGTCAGCGCCGAGGCATCGGTGAAATAAGGCGCGGTGGCGACCGGCGCCGCCATACCGGTGATCTCCTGCACCACCGCGAACACCTGGCGCATCCAGGGATCGTCAGGATCGGTCCATACGCTCTCGGCATCCATGATCGCCTCGAGGGTCACCTCCGGCCCGAGATAGCTCGCGAGCTGCTCTTTGAGCGCGGCGTGGCGCTGGCCGGGAATGGTGCGCAGATCGACGCCGATGACGGCGCGATCCGGCACCGAATTGATGTTGAGACCACCGCTGATGGTGCCGACATTGAGCGTTGGCGGTCCCATCACCGGATGGCGCGCGACATTGAAGTCGAACTGCTCGAGCTTCGTCACTGCGCGGGCCGCCGCATAGATGGCATTGACGCCTTTCTCCGGCATCGAGCCATGTGCAGTCACGCCGCGGGTCTGCGCCGACAGCCAGAGCGCGCCCTTGTGCCCGACCAGCGGGTGGTTGCCGGTCGGCTCCGCCACCACCAGCGCGCCGGCGCGGCCGAGGCCGCCGCGGCGGGCGAGATCGACGGCTCCGTCGCAGCCGGTCTCCTCGCCGGCGGTGATGACCAGCAGCACGCCCGGCCTGCCGGCCCAGCGGCCGGCGAACTCCGCGGCGGCGGCAACGAAGGCGGCGACGCCGCTCTTCATGTCGGAGGAGCCGCGGCCATAAAGTTTGCCGTCACGAATCTCGCCCGCGAACGGGTCGACCGACCACGGCTGTGCGCCGAGCGGCACGGTGTCGAGATGGCCGGTGAAACACAGTGGCGGCGCATCGGACGACCCGGCGCTGCGGGCGAGCAGCTGCGCCCGGCCTTCGCCGAACGGGATCAGCTCGATCGTGAAGCCTGCACCTTCGAGGATGCGCGCCAGATGGCCCGCGCAAGCCTGTTCGTCGCCGGGCGGATTGACGGTCTTGAATCGGATCAGCTCGCGCGTCAGCTCCACCGCGGACAACGGCATTGCATCATGTCCTTTGTTCTGTTCTGGACGGACAAGCTCCGTCACCTACATCTTAGCTGAAATAGGCGTCCTGGACTTCTCTCGTCTTGCTGAGCTCGTCCGGAGTGCCGCCGGTCACGACCTTGCCCTTCGACAGCACGTAGCCGTAATCGGAGATCGCCAGCGTCTGGCGCACGTTCTGCTCGACCAGGAAGATGGTGATGCCGCGCTCGTTGATGCGGCGGATGATGTTGAAGTTCTCCTTCACGAACAGCGGCGACAGGCCGAGCGACGGCTCGTCGATCAGCAGCAGCTTGGGCGCGCCCATCAGGCCGCGGCCGATCGACACCATGGCCTGCTCGCCGCCCGACATGGTGCCGGCGAGCTGCTGGCGCCGCTCGAACAGCCGCGGGAACAGCGTGAAGATCTCCTCCATGCGCGTCCGCGTCACCTGCTCGGAGCTTTCCTGATAGGCGCCGAGCCGCAGATTCTCCTCGACCGTCAGCTTCGGGAATACCTTGCGGCCTTCAGGGATGCAGGCCATGCCGGTCGCGATCACCTTGTGCGTGGCGAGCCGCGTGATGTCGGTGCCGTCGAACACGATGCGGCCGGAGCGCGCCGGCGTCAGGCCGAGGATCGAGCGCACCAGCGTGGTCTTGCCGGAGCCGTTGGAGCCGAGCAGGCAGGTGATCTTGCCGGGCGCGATCGACAGCGACACGCCTTCGAGCACGTTGGCCCTGTCGTAGGCGGTGTAGACGTTCTCGATGTCGAGGCGGGCCGTCATCATTCGACTCCGAGATAGGCTTCCTGGACCTGGCGGTCGGCGGCGACCTCGCGATACGGTCCCTCCGCGATCTTGCGGCCGAAATTGAGCACGACGCAACGATTTGTGATGCGCTCGATCACGCCCATCTCGTGCTCGACGATCACAATCGTCAGGTTCTTGCTGCGGTCGCGGATCTGCAGGATGTCATCCATCAGCTCGGTGGTCTCGTCGTGCGTCATGCCGGCGGACGGCTCGTCGAGCAGCAAAAGCTGCGGCTCGCTGATCAGCGCGCGGCAGATCTCGATGCGGCGGCGGTCGATCATCGGCAGGCCGGCGACCGGCTCCGACAGGCGGCCGGCGAGCTCCGGCTTGAACACGCCGAGCAGCGCCTGCGCGGCGCGATAATTGTCCTCGAACTGCCGCTTGAACGCCTTGCGCGACATCAGGTTGAACCACAGGCCCTGATTCAGGTTCTTGTGGTTGCCGATCATGACGTTGTCGAAGATCGTCAGCGGCAGCGACAGCCGCGAGCGCTGGAAAGTGCGGGAGATGCCGGCCTCGTAGACCTTGCGCGGCGCCGCGCGGGTGATGTCGGCGCCGCCGAAGCGCACGCTGCCGCCGTCGGCCGGATAGAGTCCGGTCACGACATTGAAAAAGGTGGTCTTGCCGGAGCCGTTCGGCCCGATCAGGCCGACGATCTCGTTGCGCTCGACCGTGAGGTCGAGGCTGTCGAGCGCGGTGAGGCCGCCGAACCGCTTGGTCAGGCCGCGGGCTTCGAGCAGCACGGTCATGGCCGCCATCCCGGGAAATAGCGGCGCACCGGGCGCGGCAGCAGGCCCTCGGGACGGTACAGCAGCACGGCGATCACCAGCAGCGCATAGAGTAGGAAACGGTATTCCTGGATGGTCTGCAGCTTCTCGGGCACGATCACGACGATGATGGTGGCGACCACCACGCCCCACGGGCTGCCGATGCCGCCGAGCAGCAGCACCGAGACCAGGATGAGCGAGTCGGCGAAGGTGTAGTTGTTGGGTGCGACGAAGCTGCCGACCATGCCGAACAGCGCGCCGGCAATGCCGATCACGAAATTGCCGATCACGAAGGCGACGATCTTCCAGCGCACGATGTTGAGGCCGAAGCAGCTCGCCGCGGTCTCGTCGAGCCGCAGCGCGTCAAGGTTGAGCCCGATCCAGGAGCGTTCGAGCCGCCGCACCAGGACGAAAGCGCCGACCAGAAGCAGCACGCCGAGCACGAAATAGTTGAGATAGAACGACAGCGCGACGCCGCCGATCTCGATATTGTTGTTGAACGACCAGCCCAGGATGTTGGCCGCCGGCACCTGCAGGCCCTGCGGCCCGCCGAGCACGTCGTTGACCTCGAGGAAGGTCTTGAGCAGCAGGGCGAAGGCGATGGTGACGACCGCGGCGTAGTGGCCGCGGGTGCGCAGCACCGGCAGCAGCAGCAGCGAGCCGATCAGCGCCGCCAGCAGCCCGCCGATCACCAGCACGAGGAGATGCGGCACCGCGGTGTGGGTGTTGAGCACGGCGGAGGTATAGGCACCGACGCCGAAGAACGACGCACCGGCGAAATTCAGCACGCCGGCATAGCCGAACTGGATGTTGAGGCCGAGCGTCGCCACGCTGTAGAGCATCACCGTGATGACGAGCAGCAGCACGAAGTGATCGTCGTGGAAATAGGCGGCGACTGCGCACAGCGCGGCGATGGCGACCACGCCGAGCGCATCCTCGCGGTCGGCGAACGAGCGGCTTATCCGCGGCAGCAGGTTGAACCAGCCGGCCGCCAGCACCGCCACGGTGCCGGCCACAAGCAGCACGATGATCCAGGTCTGGTTCTCGGCGGCGAGCAGCGCGATCAGATAGACGGTGGCGAGCGCCAGCGTCAGCAGGCCGGGCAGCAGCGGGGCACGCCTCGATGCGTCGTGGTCCACCGTCACACCCGCTCGCTGATTTTTTCCTGGATCAGCCCGGTCGGCCGCCACGCCATGATGGCGATCACCACGGCAAAGGCGAACACGTCCTTGTAGGCGCTGGCGAACGGCATCACGGTGCCGATCGTCTGCAGCGCGGCGAACATGAAGCCGCCGAGGATGGCGCCGTAGATGCTGCCGAGCCCGCCGATGATCGCGGCGGAGAAGCCGATCACGCCGAGATAGAGCCCGATGCTGAAATTGATCTCGTTGTAGTAGAGCCCGTTCATCACCCCGGCGACCGCGGCGAGGCCGGAGCCGATGGCGAAGGTGATCAGCACGATGGCGGTGAAGTTGACGCCCATGGTGCGCGCGGTCTCCTCGTCCTGCGCCACCGCGCGGATCGCAAGCCCGAGCTTGGTGCGGTTGAGCAGAAGCTGCAATCCGACGATCACCAGCACGCCCGCAGCGAGCATGATGACGTTGTCGAGCCGCAGCAGGAAGCCGCCGAAGTCGATTGCGCCCTTGGGCAGCAGCGCCGGAAACGGCTTAGGGTTGGCGCCCTGCGGATAGAACAGCCGCACCGCCTCGCGCAGCACGGTGCCGAGCATCAGCGTGATCAGCAGCGTGTTGAGCGCCGGCGCGGAACGCAGCGGCATCACCAGATAGCGCGCGATCAGGATGCCGAGAAATGCCATCGCCAGCGTCGACACCACCACCATGACGATGAGCTCGAATGTCGGCGACGCCACGCCGGCCGCCTGCATGCCGACATAGCAGGCAAGCGCCGTGAAGGCGCCGACGGTGACGACGTCGCCATGCGAGAACTTGATGATGTCGAGCACGCCGAAGAATAGCGTGAAGCCCACCGCCACCAGCGCATACACCATGCCGAGCATCAGCCCGTTCATGACGTATTGGGCGAGCAGCCATCCATCCATGGCGTCAGGTTTCCGGGACAGTGCGGGATCGGCGGAACGGAACGGGCAGGGCCGCGGTCCGCGGCCCCGCCAGGCTTGCCGCTATTTCTGGCCGGGCAGCTTGCGCTTGCCGGTCGCGTATTCGCTGTCTTCCCACTCGACGAACTTGCCGTCCTGGACGACATATTTGGTGATGACAGCGACGGTGTTCTGGCCGTGATCGTCGAAGGTGATCTTGCCGACGATCGAATCGACATCCTTCACTTTGCTCAGGTCGTCGATCACCTTCTTGCGGTCGGGGCCGACCTTCTCGATGGTGTCGAGGATCAGGTTCATCGCCGCGAAGGCAAAGGCGCCATAGGCCTCCGGCGGATTGTCGTATTTCTGGGCGTTGTACTTCTCCATGAAGAACTTGCCGCCCGGCAGCTTCTCCGTCGAGGCGCCCTCGCGGAACGCCAGCGCGCCCTCGGCGAGCGGCCCCAGGCCCTGGATGAAGGCGTCGGAGACGATGCCGGAGGTGCCGTCGAACACCGCCTTGATGCCGAGCTTGTCCATCTGCGAGCGGATGCGCACGCCGATCGGCGTCAGGCCGCCGAAATAAACCACCTCCGGGTTGAGCGACTTGATCTGTGTGAGTTCGGCGGTGAAGTCCTGCTGGTCGGCCGTGACGCCGAAGGTGCCGAGAATCTTGCCGCCCAGCTTGGTGAACGCCTTGCTGAAATATTCGTTGTGGCCCTTGCCGTAATCGGTGGTGTCGTGGATCACCGCCGCGGTCTTGTAGCCGAGCTTGGTGATCAGCTCGGCATTGGCATCGTTCTGGTTGATCATCGTGCCGTTGACGCGATGAATCTCCGCATATTTGTTGCGATAGGTGATGTCGGGCAGCACCGCGCCCCACACGATCACCGGGAAGTTGAAGCGGTGATAGACGTCGACGGTGGCGATCGCGGTCGCGGAGCAGTAATGCGTGGCGGCGGCGATGATGCTGCGGTCGGCCGCCATCTTGGTCGCGACCTGGACTGCGACATTGGGTTTGCACTCGTCGTCGAGCACGACCAGCTCGTATTCATATTTCGCCTTCGGATCGGCATTGCGCAGCCGCACCGCGAGATCCGTGGAGTTGCGGCCGCCGAGGCCGTTCGCCGAGACGCCGCCGGTGAGCGGGCCGATGAAGCCGACCTTCACCTTGTCCTTTGCTACGGCGGGAGCGCCGCCCGCGAGCGCGACCAGTCCGACGCCGAGCGACAAAGCTGCAAACAGACTGACTTTTTTCATCTGGTTCGTTTCCCCACTAGCTCGTTCCAAGCGCTGCACGGCTTCGCCTTGCGCGAAACCTTGTCGGTTGGCGCGGGATCGTAACATGCCCGGAGCGTCCGGAGAAATACGGGGCGCGCTGCAGCGCGCCGGTGCGGCTGCGATTGCATCGCACAAATCGTCAGCGACAATTCGCCACGTAAAATGAAATTCCGCTACGGCTTCAATCGAGGCCGGCGTTGCGCGCCTGCTCGCGAGCCATCACCGCCCAGTCCTTCTCGCCGTCGCCGTGCGCGATGGCGCTGAGCAGGCGGTCGCGGAAGATGTTGAGCGCGGGCAGCGGCACCTCGGCCATGCCGGCGGCGGCGAGGATCAGATTGGCGTCCTTGAGGCCGAGCCGGGTGGTGAAGCCGACGCTGCCATAGCTCTCCTCGGCGATGATCTTGCCGTAGCCCTTGTACGCCGGTGCCGAGAATAGACCGTCGGTCATCATGTCGTAGAGCACGTCGGGCTTGACGCCATATTTGCGGACCAGGGCATAGGCTTCGCCCATCGCTTCGATGGCGCAGCCGAGCAGCAGGCTGTTGGCGAGCTTCACCGCAGCGGCATGCTCGGGCTTGTCGCCTGCGTCGAACACGCGGCGCGACAGCGCCGGCAACAGCGGCCGGCAGCGCGCCGCAGCCTCGGGCGGCCCGGCCAGCAGCACGCCGAGCTGCCCGGCGGCGGCCGCGTCGGGCCGGCCGAGCACCGGCGCGCTGACCAGGAACTGGCCGGCGCGTTCGTGACGCTGCTGCGCAGCGCGGATCGCGGCGGTGCCGTGCGTGCCCATCACGAGGTGGATCGCGCCGGCGGCGAGCGACTCGCACAGGCCGCCGGCGCCGAGCGCGACCTCTTCCAGCGCCGCGTCGTCCGACAGCATGGTGACGACGACTTCGCGTCCGGCGCAGGCGTCCTTGATGCTGGCCGCGACCGTGGCGCCGGCAGCGGCGAGGTCCGCGGTCTTCCCCGGCGACCGGTTGTAGACGATGAGTTCGTGGCCGGCGCCGGCAAGACGCAGCGCGATCGCGCTCCCCATGCGGCCGAGCCCGACGAATCCGATCTTCATGGCGATGCCTCCTGATGAATGCGGCTCAGCTTCCGGCGCGTTCGTCGTTCGAGCGGTTGACGATGGCCCACACCGCGATTGCGGGCTCGCTGCCGATGGTCCACAGCCGGTGCGGAATTTGCGAGCCGAAGGACAAAGAGTCGCCGGGGCCGAGCTCGTACTTGTCGAAACCGATCTGCACGCCGAGCCGGCCCGACAGCACATAGGCGTATTCCATGCCGCCGTGGCGGATCAGCGCCTCCTCGGGACAGGATTCCGCCCCGGGCGAATATTTCACATAGAGAAACTCGACGTCGTCGTCGGCCTGCGGCGTCAGCCGCTCCCATTCCACGCCGCCGGCGAGCCGGATACGGGCGCGGTCCTTGGCGCGCTGGACATAGCGCGGCGGCGGCCCGCCGTTGCCGCGGCCGCCGGCAGGCCGGTCCTGTTCAGGATTCCTGAACAGTTCGTCCATGATCAGGCCGAGCGCGGCGGTCATCGACCACAAGGTGCCGACCGACGGCGTCACCAGCCCGCGCTCGATCTGCGAGACGAGGCTGGGCGACACGCCGATGCGCCGCGCCAGCTCGCGCAACGCCAGTCCCTGGCGCTCGCGTTCGTGCCGCAGCCGTGCGCCGAGCTTTTCCGGATCGGTCGGCGATCGCAGCGCAACAAGAGCCGTAGCCTTGCGCACCAACGGGACGGCGGTTTTCTTGCGTCGTGCGGGTGCTGTCATGCCGATGCGGCTGCGCGTCACGGGACCTGTCGATGCGGAGCGATTGACTCGATGCTGTTTATCTCGGATAAACTGTTCAGTATCGCTACACGCGGTTATAACCTGCCCAGGGAGAAAGACAAGCGTGCACCACGTTCTCCGCGCCGCCGATATCAAGCACATCCCAGCTTATCCCGGCCACAGTGCCGGTTTCGAGCGCTGCTCGGCAGTCGACCGCGCAGTCGGTTCGACCCACACCGGCCTTGGCCTGTGCCGGCTCGCTGCCGGCGGCCACGTCGACACGCATGTGCAATCCTATGAGGAATTGTTCTATGTCACCGCCGGCGAGCCGACGTTGATCCTCGACGGCCGCGCCTATCCGCTGCTGCCGGGCGCCTGCGGCGTCGTGCCGGTCGGCACGCCGCATGCGTGGCTCGGTCCCAAGAACGGCACCGCGACCTGGATCGACATGCTGACGCCGATCCCGCGCGGCCCCGGCGAGCCGGACGACATCTTCTTCCTCGGTCCGCCCAAGGCATTTGACACCGGACCGCTCGACATCCGCGATCCGCGCTCGCGGCACCTGTTCCGGATGACCGACGACGACATCACGCTCGACAAGCTCAAGGTCGGCGCCCGCATTGACGCGCCCACGGTGTCGGCCAGCATGGCGACCGCGCTGCTCGCCTATAGCGGCATCGCCGTGAAGATGCTGGTCGACCAGCGCCTGTCGGCGGCGCTCGCCACCATGTTCATGGTCGAGTACCAGCCCGGCGGCGCCGCGCATCTGCACGACCATCCGCTCGAGGAGGCTTACGTCATTCTGCAGGGCGAGGTCGAGGCGGTTGCCGACGACAAGACCTACATTCTCAAGGAAGGCGACGTGCTGTGGACCGGCGTCGGCTGCATCCACGCCTTCTTCAACCGCACCAACACCACCGTGCGCTGGCTGGAGACGCAGTCGCCGCAGCCGCCGGCGCGGCACTCGTATCGTTTCAATCGCGACTGGGATTATCTGAAGGAAAAGCTGGCGAAATCCTAAACCGGTTTCGTGCCGCCAATCCGACATCAAGCAACAGAGGGACGGAAAGACATGGCAGACGGCGCAATCATCATTGGCGGCACGCAGGGCCTCGGGCTGGAGCTGGCCAAGATCATGGCCGGGCGCGGCGACCGCGTCACCATCGCCGGCCGCGATGCGGCGCGCGCTGCGGCCGCAGCCAAGGAGGTCGGCAACGGCTGCCGCGGCATCTCCGTCGATCTCACCAAGCCGCACAGCATCGCCAAGTCGCTCGCCGATGTCGGCCCGGTGCGCCATGTCGTGCTCAGCGCCATCCACCGCGACGCCAACACGGTGCGCGACTACGACATCGACCGCGCCATCAACCTCGCGACGCTGAAGCTCGTCGGCTACACCGAGACGATCCACGCGCTGCTGCCTAATCTGGCGCAGAACGGTTCGATCGTGCTGTTCGGCGGCCTCGCCAAGGAGCGGCCCTATCCGGGCTCGACCACGGTGACGGCGATCAACGGCGCGGTCTCGACCATGATCCGCACCCTGGCGCTGGAGCTGGCGCCGATCCGGGTCAATGCCATCCATCCCGGCATCATCGGCGACAGCCCGGCCTGGTCCGACAAGAAGGAGACGCTGGAGCGGGTTCTGGCGCGCACACCGACCAAGCGGCTCGCGACCACGCGCGACGTCGCTGGCGGCGTGCTGTTCCTGCTCGATAACCAGTCGGTCAACGGCATCAACCTCAACATCGACAACGGCTGGCTGCTGACCTGACGCCGTTGCGCGGGACGCCGGCGGCAGCGACATTATAGGGGACGTGCCGCGCCGCGGCGTCCGATGTGATCGATCCGGCTCGGCCGGCCGCGCCCGCGCTGCCGGCCCGGCGCCTCGGGCAGCGTTCGAACGAAAGGGCAGAGCCATGAAATACAACAGTCCACATGCGACCGCGTCCTGGGGCATGATGGCCAAGGACTGGGAGCGCGGCGTCGATTATCACCGCCTGTCCAAGGAGCGCCTGGCGCGTGCGCAGGCCGCGATCCGCCAGGCCGGCCTCGGTGCGGTGCTGTGCTTCAATTTCGATAACATCCGCTACATCACCGCGACCCATATCGGCGAATGGGCCCGCGACAAGTTCATGCGTTACACGCTGTGCCCGGTGGAGGGCTCGCCCTATCTGTGGGACCCCGCGCCGCCGGCCAAGCGCATCTCCTCGCCGTGGATCGCCGACAATGTCGCAGCTCCGATCACCACCATGCAGGGCGCGATCCCGCTGTGGATGAACGTGCAGGGCGATTTCGCCAAGCAGATCAAGAAGGCGATGGTCGATTACGGCGTCGACAAGGAGCCGCTCGGCATCGACATCATGGAACTGCCGATGATCCGCGCGCTGGAGAAGGAAGGCATCGAGGTGGTGGACGGCCAGCAGGCCATGCTCGACGCCCGCGAGATCAAAACCCAGGACGAGATCGAGCTGCTCAAGGTCGCAGCCGCGATGGTCGACGCCACCTATGTCGACATCGCCCGCGCGATCAGGCCCGGCACCCGCGAGAACGAGCTGGTCGCGATCGTCAACGACCGGCTGTTCCGCATGGGTTCGGAGCGCGTCGAGTGCGTCAACTCGGTGTCCGGCGCGCGCGGCCGGCCGCATTCGCACACTTTCTCCGACCGCATGATCCAGCCGGGCGACATGATCTTCCTCGACATCATGCACTCGTTCAACGGCTACCGCACCTGCTACTATCGCACCTTCATCTGCGGCGAGCCGAACAAGTACCAGATCGACGCCTACGAGACCGCGTCGAAGTGGATCAGCGCCTCGATCGACATGATCCGTCCCGGCGTGACGCCGGACGAGGTGGCGCAGGTCTGGCCCGACGCGCAGGAGTTCGGCTATCGCGACGAGGCCGAGGCGTTCCTGCTGCAATACGGCCACGGCGTCGGCCTGTCGCTGTGGGAGCGGCCGATCTTCTCCAAGCGGTTCCGTGGGCAGAACAAGGGTCTGCGCGAAGGCATGGTGTTCGCGCTGGAAACCTGGAAGGGCGCCGAGGACGGCTCGGGCGCGGCCCGCATCGAGGAAGAGGTCGTGGTGACCAAGGACGGCTGCGAGATCATCACCAACTTCCCGTCGGACCGGCTGATCTCCTGCGGCCTGCCGGGCTGCGAGGTGTTCTGAACCGGGTCCGTCTGGATCGGAGCGGGCTCCGGTCCCATATTGACGGATCATGCCGCGCGCCTGCGCCACTGGCGCGCGGGTTGCGACCGTTGAGCCATCGGGTCCAATGACCAGTCCGGACAAAGACGCGCCGCCGCGAATCCCGGTCACCATCGTCACCGGCTTTCTCGGCAGCGGCAAGACCACGCTGCTCAATCGCGCGCTGCGCGCGCCGGAGCTGGCGCGCACCGTCGTCGTCATCAACGAGTTCGGCGAGATCGGGCTCGACCATGCGCTGGCGGCCGCGAGCGACGATGCCGTGGTGGTGCTGGAGAACGGCTGCCTGTGCTGCACCGTGCGCAGCGACCTGGTCGGCACGCTCAACGACCTCTACCGCTCGCGCAAGGCCGGGCGCATTCCGCCGTTCGACAACGTCGTTATCGAGACCTCGGGGCTGGCCGAGCCCGGCCCGGTGCTGCAGGCGTTCCTGTCGGAGCCGACGCTCGACGGCCTCTACCGCGTCGCCAGCGTGGTGGCGCTGGTCGATGCCGTGAACGCCGAGGCGACCTTCGAGCAGCACGAGGAGGCGGTGCAGCAGGTCGCGCTCGCGGACCGCATCCTGATCACCAAGCTCGACCTGGCCGACGACGCGGCGCAGCGCAGCACGCGGCTGCGCGCGCTGCTGCGCGATCTCAATCCCTCCGCCGCGATCGACGACATCAACGACCCGGCGGTGAACCCGGTGGCGCTGCTGACCTCGCGCGGCTTCGATCCGGCCGACCCGCAGGCCGATCCGCGCCCGTGGCTCAATCTCGACGCCTATGCCGCGACGCGCGAGCACCACGATCACGATCATGACCACGATCACGGCGACGCCCATCATTGGCGGCACCGCCAGATCGAATCGTTCTGCCTCATTCGCGACGAGCCGCTGACGCGCGCGGCGCTGCAGTTCCTGCTCGACGGCATCGCGCAGAATCTCGGGCCCAATCTGCTGCGGGTCAAAGGCCTGGTGAACGTTGCCGAGGAACCGGAACGGCCCGCGGTGATCCAGGGCGTGCAGCATCTGCTGCACACCATGACCTGGCTCGAACGCTGGCCCGACGCCGACCGCCGCACCCGCATCGTCTTCATCACCCGCGGCATCGTGCGCGCGGAATTGCAGGAGATCATCGAGCTCCTGGACCGCGTGGCCGCGCGCACCTCCCGCGCCCGCCAGCGCGCGGCGCAGCAGTCCTGAGCTTTCTCGTCAGCGGCTCACCGCCGCTCGTTGACGAGGCGCGCGATCGCGGCGCGCAACTCGGGCAGCCCGGCGCCGGTGTCCGACGATGTCGCCAGCACCTCGGGAAACGCCGCTGCGCGCCGCGCCAAGGCCGCCGCGGTGTCGGCGAGGCGCTGCGCCAGCTCCGCCGGCTTCACCGCATCGGCCTTGGTCAGCACCACCTGGTGGCTGACCGCGGCGGCGCCGAGCGTGTCGAACACCGCCTCGTCGGCCGGCTTGATGCCGTGGCGCGCATCGATCAACACATAGACCCGCGCCAGATTACGGCGGTTGCGCAGGTAATCATGGATCAATGCGGTCCAGGCCGCGATCTTGTCCTTCGGCGCAGCGGCGAAGCCGTAGCCCGGCATGTCGACCAGCGTCAGCGGGCCGCCGGCGGAGAAGAAGATCAGCTCCTGGGTGCGGCCCGGCGTGCGCGACGTGCGCGCCAGCGCCTTGCGGCCGGCGAGCGCGTTGATCAGGCTCGATTTTCCGACATTGGAGCGGCCGGCGAGCGCGATCTCGATGCCGTGCGATTTCGGCAGCGAGGCCGCCGAGGAGGCGGCGCTGACGAATTGCCATTCCTCGGCGAACAGGCGTCGGCCCTGCTCGATTTCGGCGCGGGTGAAGCTGGTCATGTCGGACGCTTACCACACCTCTGTCATTCCGGGCGCGCGAAAGCGCTGACGGCAAGCGCCCCGGAATGACGGAAGGCGAGCCTAGCTCTGCGCCTTCTTCCCGAACATCGCCTTGATGTTGTCGAACAGCTCGATCTTGGCGCCGTTCTTCTTCATGATGATCGACTGCTGGATCACCGACAGCAGGTTGTTCCAGGCCCAGTAGATCACGAGGCCGGCCGAGAACGACGCCAGCATGAAGGTGAAGATCAGCGGCATCCAGTCGAAGATCATCTTCTGGGTCGGGTCAGGCGGCGCCGGGTTGAGCTTCATCTGCGCCCACATCGTGATCCCCATGATGATCGGCCAGGCGCCGAGCATCAGGAAATGGCCGAGCACCGGCACCTGCGAGGGATCCCACGGGATCAGCCCGAACAGGTTGAAGATCGTGGTCGGATCGGGCGCCGACAGGTCCTTGATCCAGCCGAAGAACGGCGCGTGCCGCATCTCGATGGTGACGAACAGCACCTTGTAGAGCGCGAAGAACACCGGGATCTGCACCACGATCGGCAGACAGCCGGCGATCGGATTGATCTTCTCGCGCTTGTAGAGCTCCATCAGCTCCTGCTGCTGCTTCACCTTGTCGTCGGGATAGCGCTCGCGCAGCGCCATCATCTGCGGCTGCACCGCCTTCATCTTCGCCATCGAGGCATAGGACTTGTTGGCGAGCGGGAAGAAGGCGAGCTTGACCAGCACGGTGACGATCAGGATGGCGATGCCGAAATTGCCGACCAGCCGGTAGATGTAGTCCATCAGGATGAACATCGGCTTGGTGATGAAATAGAACCAGCCCCAGTCGATCATCAGATCGAAACGGTCGATGTTCTGCGTCTTCTCGTAATGATTGATGATGTTGACTTCCTTGGCGCCGGCGAACAGCCGGGTGCTGACCGCGGCGGTCCCGCCCGGCGCGACGGTCTGCGCATCCTGGAGGTAGTCGGTCTGATAGGTCTTCAGCGCGCCGACCGTTCCCGAGGAGAACCGCGCCTTGATATGCGCATCGGAGGCGGGCGCCAGCGTCGCCGCCCAGTATTTGTCGGTGATGCCGAGCCAGGCCTTGGAGACGTCGAACTGCAGGCTCTTTTCTTCCTCGATCTTCTTGTAGGTGATCTCCTGCAGGCCCTTGTCGCCGAGCACGCCGAGCAGGCCCTCGTGCAGCAGGTAGTAGCCTTCGACATGCGGCGTGCCATGGCGTGAGATCAGCGCATAGGGATAGAGCGAGACGGCGGCCGAGCCTTTATTGACCACCTCGTCCTTGATCGTGAACAGATAGTTGTCGTCGACCGTGATGGTGCGGCGGAATTCGAGCCCTTCGCCGTTGTCGAAGGTCAGCGTCACCGGCTGCGACGGGGTGAGCGGGCCGGAACCCTGCTGGGTCCACACCGTCTCGGCGTTCGGCAGCTTCGCCGCGCTGCCCCCCGCCGGCACCCAGCCGAACTCGGCATAGAACGGCTGCGGACTGCCCGAGGGCGACAGCAGCACGATCGCCGGCGAGTTCGGATCGACCGTTTCGTGGTACTTGATCAGCGAGATGTCATCGATGCGGCCGCCCTTGAGCGCGACCGAGCCGCGCAGGCTCGGCGTCTCGATCGGCACGCGCGGGGTCGCGGCGATCGCCGCGGTCCGGGTCATCGGCTGCACCGTGGCCGCCGGTGCGCCCGGCTGCCCGGGAACCTGCGGTGCGGCGCCGGGCGTAGTCGCGGCCGGCGTCTGCGCCGGCGTGGCGGGCTGGCCCGGCTGCGGCTGCTTTTGCGCCTGCTGCTGGGCCTGCTCCTGCCGCTGCTTCTCGAGCTGCGGCACGCCGACGAAATATTGCCAGCCGATCAGCACCAGTGCTGACAGCACGACGGCGATGATCGTGTTTTTCTGGTCGCTCATGGCCTGTTGGTCTTCCCACCGTTGCCGCGTTGCCGCCCCGTCTCCAGACGCCGCAGGGCGGCGTCGAATTCCTGTGCGATCTGCGCAAACGGCAGCGACAACGCTGCGCGCCGGCCGATCAATACATAGTCATGGCCCGGGCGGAGCCGCGCCGCATCGGCGAGCCGGACCACCTCGCGCAGCCGGCGGCGGATGCGATTGCGCTCGACTGCATTGCCGATCTTCTTTGTCACCGTGAAGCCGACGCGCGTTGGGCCGGTCTGCGCCCGCTGCCGCGTTTGCAGCACGAAGGCGGCGGCCGGAACCTTGATGCCCGAGGCAGCGGCGAGGAAATCCGCGCGTTGTCTCAACCGTTCCATGCCAGCCGCGGCGGAAGCGTCACGCCGCCTCTTGACGTCGTTGCCGCCCTTTGGCCGCCTTCCGGCTGCCTCGCGGCCGCCTTATCGCTGCGTGTTCTTGCTGCGTTCCTGCCGCGCCCTTCACCGCGGTCAGGCGGTGAGCCGCTTACGGCCGCGCGCCCGGCGCTTGGCGACGACCCGGCGGCCCCCCTTGGTCTTCATGCGGGCGCGGTAACCGTGGCGGCGCTTACGCACCAATTTGCTGGGTTGATAAGTCCGCTTCACGAAATCTGTCTCCGCTCGAAGGCACGCCGGGGGCATGCCGGAAGGCCGGGATATGCCTGAATTTGCGCGGCTTATACGGGAGCCTACCCTTGCTCGTCAATGCGACGGGACGCGGCGCGCGGCCGGCCCGGCGGAGCCAAAACCGGGCGGAAATGCCGGTTTGACGGGGCTTTGGGTGCGGCGCATCATCCATATATCGATTCCGAGATGTTCGGTAGTCGGGGTTGCGAGATGAACGAAGGCAGCAGGCCGGAGACGGCGGGGGCGGCGGCAGCCCTGCCGCGGCGGCCGGGGCTCGGCCTGTCCGGCAAGCTCCTGATGCTGACGCTGCTGTTCGTCACCTTCGCCGAAATCCTTATCTATGTGCCGGCGATCGCCAATTTCCGGCTCAACTGGCTCACCGATCGGCTGGCCGCGGCCCACACCGCCGCGCTGGTGCTCGACGCGGCGCCGAGCGGCATGGTGCCGGAGCCGCTGGCGCGGCAGATCCTCGACAGCGTCGGCGCCAAGACCGTGGCGATGAAGATGGGCGACCAGCGCCGCCTGCTGGCGGTCGCCGACATGCCGCCCGCGATCCATCACGACGTCGACATGCGCTCGGTCTCGCGCACCATGGCGGTCTTGGACGCGCTGCAGACCATGTTCGTGTGCGGTGACGACGATTATATCCGCGTCGTCGGCGACGCGCCGATGGGCGGGCAGTTCCTGGAGATCGTGCTACCGGAAGCGCCGCTGCGCGCGGCGATGTTCCGGTTCTCGCAGAACGTGCTGCTGGTGTCGCTGATCCTGTCGCTGATCACCGCGGCGCTGATCTATGTCGCGCTCAACACCATGTTCGTGCGGCCGATGCGGCGCATCACCGCCAACATGATCGCATTCCGCGAGGATCCCGAGAATCCGGCGCGGGTGATCGTGCCGTCGAACCGCCGCGACGAGATCGCGGTGGCGGAGCGGGAGCTCGCCGCCATGCAGCAGGACCTCGCCTCGATGCTGCAGCAGAAGAACCGGCTTGCCGCGCTGGGGCTCGCCGTCTCGAAGATCAACCACGATCTGCGCAACCTGCTCGCTTCCGCGCAGCTGTTCTCCGACCAGCTGTCGAGCTCGGCCGATCCCAAGGTGCAGCGCTTCGCGCCCAAGCTGATGCGGGCGATCGAGCGCGCCATCGCCTTCTGCCAGGCCACCTTGTCCTACGGCGCGGTTCAGGAGCCGGCGCCGGACCGCAAGCTGATGCCGCTCGAGCCGGTGATCGATGAGACCCGGGACGCGCTCGGCCTGCCGCCGGACTCCGGTATCTCCTGGATTGTGTCGGTCGAGCGCGGGCTGATGATCGATGCCGACCATGAGCAGCTGTTCCGCATCCTGCTCAATCTCGCGCGCAACGCGCGGCAGGCGATCGAGGGCAATGTGGCCGATCCGGGCCGCGGCCAGATCCGCATCACCGGCCGGCGGGTCGGCGCCGTGGTCGAGATCGAGGTGGCGGATACCGGACCTGGCTTCTCCGAGAAGGCGCGGGCGCATCTGTTCCAGGCGTTCCAGGGTTCGACCCAGGCCGGCGGCTCCGGCCTCGGCCTCGCCATCGTCGCAGAGCTGGTGCGCGCCCACGGCGGCGAGGTGCGGCTGATCGACGGCACGATCGGCGCGACCTTCCGCATCACCATCCCCGACCGCGTGGTCGACATCGAGACCAGACGGCGGGCCTGAGCCGGCGCGTGGACGGCAAGGGCACGGGCGGGGACGCCGCGCGGCAGGTATCTGAAATTCTCGGATGACCACGTGGAAGGATCGTTCTGCAGACCTCGCGAGGAGGGGCTATGCGCTGTTCCATTCCGGCTCAAGGGCGGCTTGAACCGTGGATGCCGTTCCCCTGGCGCGCCAAAAGCATTGTCGAAGCCATCCCGAGCGCCGGCGAGGGCCTTGAGAAGCCCTCCCGCGAGCCTTGCCAAGGACCGGGCGAAACGTTAGCTATGCGCCCGGTCCTGCCGCTCTCGCCAGGCACCATGCGCCCGTAGCTCAGCTGGATAGAGCACCAGACTACGAATCTGGGGGTCAGGAGTTCGAATCTCTTCGGGCGCGCCATTTCAGTACAGAATTCTTAACGCCGAACGCCGCCGGTTTCCCGCTCGAAGCGGCGACCAGCGTTCGCAGCAATTCCGACTTCGATCACATGATGCGAACCTCGTCGTCGGCGACCTCGACGCGCTGCGTCAGCGCGCGCAGGTGGTCGCGGCGGTAGTCGCCACCTTCTAAACGAATGCGCTGGCGGACCGTGGGGGCGAAGGTCTGACCATATCGGGGCTGACGGCCTGATTGCCGGGATGATCGAGGGCCGCCTGGACGACGCCCTCCACCTGATTGTCGATGAAGGTGTCCGGTCGAAGTCTGACCTGCTGGCGCTCGAATTTACGATTCCAGCGGGGATGTTGAAAATCTGACGGGCCTGCCGCCCGGCTGGTTCACAGATGAGGCGGCGACAGTGGTTCGTCTCAAACCCAGCCCTGGCCGGGCGTCTGCTGAGACGGAAACGGAGAGGTAATTTCATTCCGTCGTCGGGATTGACGATACGATCAACCTTCTATGATCGAGGCGCGTCCGCCAAGGCGTCCAGCATCTCCTCGACCCATTCCTCATCCCTGGATCGCAGCAGCACGGCCGCCAGCAATTGCACCATACGTGGCACCTCAGCGGCAGCCGGATAGTCGGGCAGCAGGAAAGAGATATCGCCGGACGCATCGACGACGAGCGCCGCTGCATCCGGCGGAAGAACACTGCCGTAGTCAGTTGAAGTGTTGGTCATTTGGTTCACCAATAATACTTATGTGGGCGGTTGTTCCCGAGGTCCCAGATAAGGGCGTCGGGATCGTTGCCGCGATGCACGCGCTTGACGCCGTTCGCGTCACGCCGACGGTGGGGCCGATTGTGGAACAGGATGTTCCAGTGCGAGGGCGTTCCGCTCGGGAAAGCGCCGACGCTGTGGCTCTTAGTGCGAGCCTTCTTTCGCCTGTAGTGCATGATGCTCTCCAGGGTTTCAGGGCACGCGAAAAGGCGCGCCGACCTGGAGGTCCGCGAACGGGGGGCAGAGGTGCAGAGCGATGAAAAGCGTTGTCTGCGATCCCGATAGCAGATCACGCCGTGTCAGAAAAGACCGCTCGCTGGGGAGGGGCGGCTATCGGAGATGTGGCCAGGTTGTCACGGACGCAATAGCACCTGACAGCTGCCGCTTGCCCGCCGCGTTCGTCAGAAGACTTCTTGCCCCCAACGTCAGCTGCGTCACTTGGGCCGAGGCCAGTCCGCGAGCAACGTGATGCCGAAATGTGGCGAAGCCTCACGGAGACGCCCGATCTCCTCGGGTGTCGGTGGCCCGACGACCTCTTCCGATCGAAGCTTGCGGCCAGCTTCCTCGACAAACCGGTCGAAGAGAGCCGGAGTCCCGATCAAGACATATCTGCAAGGGTTGCCGCTCACATTGATGAGCTGGTGCGCAATGTCGCGCGGCAGGAAGATGCTCTCGCCTGCAGTCAGGCGCCGAGGCTGACCGTCGAGGATCGCCGTCAGCTCGCCTTCGATGATGTAGATCGACTCGTCGTCACTGGCGTGGACATGGATCGGCGTTCGCGTGCTTCCGCCGCTTTTGTTCTCAAAGAGGCAGAACTGTCCGGCAGTCTGTTCTCCGGACAGCAGGCATTTCATGACGATTCCCGCAAGAACGAACACTTTGCTGCCGCTGTCGCGCATTGTCGTTTCCTTTCCCCGGTTCGTGCAGGTGAAGGGTGGAGGGAATCTCCATTCAGCGTGTTTTGGCGCGGTTTTACGCGGGCACTTCAGGCCGAGAGGGCGCTGACCGTCACGTAGTAGCCGTCCGGTCTCCAGCGCAGCATCCGTTTGGGCGCAATCGGAAGTGATCCGGTCGTCGTCTTCTGTGGCAATCCGTGTCCGGCGCTGGTGCGACCGACCTTCACCAGAGGCCCGGCAGGAGCCGAAACCGGGTCCGCCGGGCATAGTCCGCATAGCCGTCGAGTTCAGCGTGGAGGAGGGCATCCTCCCAGCTCGTCCGCACGATCAGGATCGCGCTGGCGCAAGCCGCCGGAATCAATGCCCACCACGACGCCAGCGCGAGCGCGATACCGACAAACACCATCAGCGCGCTGACATAGCCGGGATGGCGAACGATCGCGTAGGGTCCGGAACTGATGACGTGCTGGCCACGCTCGCGCTGGAGGCGCACGCCCGGCTCGAAGAAGCGGTTGACCGCCTGTGCCCAGGTGCCGAGCGCGATGCCGGCGCCAAGCAGGAAATAGCCGAGAATGACGATCGGGAAAGGAACGGCCGACCAGAACATTCTGCCGGCGTCGAGGGTGGCGAGCGGGATCTCCGCGATCATGGCGGGCAGCATCAGTGCGAGCAGGATCCGGTCCCAGCGTTCCGTGCCGGGCTGGAAGCGGCTGCGCGCCCGGTAGATGACGGGATTCACACGCCACAGGATCAGAGCCGACGCAACATAGGCGACCACCACAAAGACGATGAAGAACCATCCCGGCGACCAGTCGAGACGGCCGACCGGCAGGAAAACGAGCGCGAGCAACGCCAGCGGCAGGCCGGTCGCGTAGGAGATCGCGGCGGCTCGCGACATGGGCTCGGGTTCGGTGACGGTCATTCACAATCTTCCCATGCCGTTGAGCGCGATGATGAAGCTTCTAATTGACAATGCGATGAGGATGGGCGGCGGAAAGGCTGCGCCAGCGCTTGCGTCTCGCCATTCATGCTGTCCGCTCCGATCGCCACACTCCATCCTTGCGCTGAACCAGCCGCCAATCGCGAGCCGCGACCTGGGTGCACTTCGCCGTGCGGTATGCCGGAACACGGAGATCAATGGCGCCGTCAGCCGAGCGCCATTCCGCGATGACAGTCACCCCGTCTCCAAACTCGACCAGGCATTCCGGCTCGCGCGCCGCATCGTCCTCGACGATAACGTGACCGCCGGGAAATGCATGGCTGTGCGGAAACACGAAACGCATCATCCGACCTGTTCGAAAGCGGCGCTCCGACCGGCTGCCGACCCAATCGTCGCCGGAAAGCGCGATCTTCGGCGAACCCCATATTTGGGTTAGCCTGTCTGGTTAGATAGTCCGTTCCTTGTGATGGCGCTAATTTGCTGATAAATAACGAGAAATCTTCCCTCGATCCCGGTCGGGCATGACGACGTTCTGATGCTCACGGAACGGCATGAAGGTCCCGTTCGCAGAACCCGTTCGGGAAAAGTTGGAAGTTCCTGATGGGCTCTTCCTGATAGTTCTTGGCAAGCAGCGTACCCGGCGCTGTTCGCGCGTGCGCCGCTATCGTCTGTTAGCGACGGCTATCTGCGGCCGCTCGAATCCTCGATCCTGACCGCGGCAGTTTGCAACATGCCGTCACGCTCGAATGTGAGCTGCACGCGATCACCGACGCGGCTGAGGCCGATCTTGTTGCGAAGTTGCGCGGCGCTGCGGATCGGCACGCCGTCGGCCGCGACAACGATGTCGCCTTTCCGGAGACCGGCCGCTTCCGCAGGAGAGCCGCGGATCACATCGGCGATGAGCGCACCCTCGTTTCGCGCCGCGACGCGGGCTCTTTCGTTGGCGATGCTCAGGTCCTGGACGGATACGCCGATCCGGCCGCGCCGCACCGTGCCGGATTCAATGATCTGTTCCATGACGCGCCGCGCCATGTTGATCGGCACGGCAAAGCCGATCCCGACATTGCCGCCGCCGGGCGAGATGATCGCGGTGTTGATCCCGATCAGCTCGCCTTTCAGGTTGATGAGCGCCCCGCCGGAATTGCCCGGATTGATCGGCGCGTCGGTCTGGATGAAATCCTCATAGCCTTGTTTGCTAAGGCCCGTGCGGCCGAGCGCGCTGACCAGACCGGAGGTGACGGTCTGGCCGAGGCCAAACGGGTTTCCTACGGCGATCACGAAGTCGCCGACCTCCAGCTTGTCGCTGTCGCCAAGCCGGATGGCCTTGAGGTTGTTGCCGCCCCGAATCTGCAGCACCGCGATATCGGTCGCCGGGTCGCGCCCGACCAGCCTGGCCGAGAACCGTCTGCCATCCTTTGTCGTGATCTGAGCCGTCGAGATTTGCGCCACGACGTGATTGGCGGTGAGGACATAACCGTGTTGCGCATCGACGATGACGCCGGAGCCGGTGGCCTGGATTTCTCTTTCTAACTGCTTTGGCAGGTCGAAGAACTCGCGGAAGAACGGATCGCGATAGAGCGGGTTGTCTTCCTTCACGCGCCCCCGCACGGAGATGTTGACCACGGCCGGCGTCACCTCGCGCACCAGGGGCGCAAGCGTCGGGATGCGCCCTCCACCCAGGTCGGGAATTTGGGCGGCGGCGGGACACCACGCCACGGTCGCTCCGACAACTGTCAGGATGAGAAGGATAGGCCGCAGCATGGCAATCGGGCAGGACGTGATCATCGCTTTGTCAGCCGGCAATTAAAGATTGGTGTTTCTCAAGACTGCTCGTGATGTGGAGACATCGCGAGCTGGACGTGAGCGAAGCCGGCCGCGGCGAGCCGGCCGGCAGGTTTGCCTCAGGCTTCGGGAAGGCCCGGGCGCGCGCCAAGGGCCGCGCCCAGACGCCCAGCCATCTCAGTTCGATCCGTTGATGGCGATGCGCTTCGCCTTGCTCTGCGCACGCTCGGTCTTCGGCAGGGTCACGGTGAGGACGCCGTTCTTGAACGATGCGTTCACCTTGTCCTGCTCGATGTCCGGACCGACGGCGATCCGCCGTTCGAACCGTCCATAGAAGCGTTCGCTGAACTGACGCTCCTTGTCCTCGATCTCGGATTTCTTCTCCCCGCGCAGCGTCAGCACGTCATCTTCGAGGAGCACCTCGATGTCCTTTTCCTCGAGTCCCGGCACTTCCGCCGTGATGCGCAGCTCCTTGCTGGTTTCGGAAATCTCCACATTGGGCCAGTTCGCGCCCACGCTGGAGACGCGGCCAAAGGTCGAGGGAAGCTCGAGGCCGCGAAAGACATTGTCGAACAGCCGGTTCACCTCGCGATGGAGCGACAGGAACGGGCTCTGCTCGAACTCACGGTAGACACTCGGAGCCTGGTTGCCGCTTCGGCCCCAGGGGATGAGATCACGCACACTCATGGCCTTCTCCTGTGATGACAAGAATCTCCGTTTTATCGACACGAGGCGGCGGCCTTCGATGCCGACGGCAGCCGGCATCGAACGAGCGCCTTCCGGTTGCCGGTTTCACGCGGCTTGCTTGCGCTCACCGTCGATCTGTCGCGGCGCCGCCTTGGCCTGCGGCGCGGCAGCTTTGATCTCGATCCGCCGCGGCTTCATTTCTTCGGGAATTTCGCGCTGCAGATCGATGGTCAGCAGGCCGTTGACGAGATTGGCACCCGTCACCTTGACATGGTCGGCCAATTCGAAACGCCGCGTGAACGAGCGGTTGGCGATACCGCGATGCAGATACTCGCCGGTGGGTTCGGCGGATTTCTCGCCGGCCACGACCAGCAGATTCGGCTGCGTCGAGATATTGAGTTCATCCTGCGAGAAACCGGCAACCGCCATCGAGATGCGATAGGCATCATCGCCGATCTTGGCGATGTCATAAGGCGGCCAGTTGTCGGACGTCTGTCCGCGCGCGGCATTCTCGAGGAGATCGAAGATCCGGTCGAAACCGATGCTCGACCGATAGAGCGGGGTGAAATCGAAGCTGGTTCTCATAGCCACATCCTCCATTGAGCAACATGGGTACGAGAGGCGCCAAAGAGCTGGGCGCCCCTTGGGTCGAGCCATCCCTCTTCAGCGAATGGCGATTTTGATTTGGGAGCAGACCGACGTCCGTCAAGAGGGCGAAACTGCGGCAACGCGTCGATGCCTGGCACGGAACGTCCGGGAGGCAGCATCGTTCGTGGTCAAAGGGTTGACGAAATGGGAGATCCAGAATGGCCTCTCTGACGCGCGAAGACGTTCTCTCCGTCGTTGGCCCCGCCGACGAGGTTCTGATCGCCGATATCATCGCCACCCGGGCGACGCTCGAGGAACTGGCCCAGGCCTGGGCGTGGGTGAACAATGACGAGGCGCTGATCAACGAAGGCCGGCCGCTGCCGAGCGGCCGGACCGCCGAGCTGGTCGAACTGCTCGCTCCTCAGGACGACGAGGAAGCGCAGGCGCCATAGTAGCGGAAAGCGCCGGGCGGATTTCGGGCCGCGGCCGGTGCGGCCTTATCCTCTCGACGTCGTCGCCGTGGCTTTCACGTCACGGCAAGGGAAACGGTTCCGACCGGCGGAGAGGCCGGAGCGGCGCCGGAGGGCCGGCCCAGATCGTCCAATCGCTGCAGCGCTTCCATGACCGCATCGAACGATACCGGCGCGGGAGAGCCGGGGATTTGGCGCAAGGCCGGCATGGATTCCACCGCGCAGGCGTCCGATGCCCAGGAGGACAGAATGGCGCGCTTCTCTTCGGGAGCGAGGTACGGCCTGCTGACGATCCTCGCCGACATGTTAAGCGTCCATTAACCGCGGCGTCGTCGGAAATGGCACCCGTGCTCCGGTGTTAATCGGCCGGCCGTAGGATTTACGGGCGGGCGCAAGGGAATGCGAGAGAGCGCGGGATGCTATTTCGAATGGAGACAGTGCGTGACGGCGTCTATGGAGAGCTCGTCCGTAGCCTCTATACGACGCTGATACCGACGACGATCATGTCGGTCGGCTACGTGCTGTCCTTTGGCGTCATGGCGTTCGAGGCAGGCGATCCGGTCCTCGCCGCCTTCGCGCTTGCAGGAGTCTTGTCCAGCACCGCGCGGATCGTTGTGCTGATGGGCGGTCGCGCCGACGTTAAGGCTCCCAAGATCGACATCGAGCGTGCGCGCGTGCTCGAGAGGCGCTTTGCGCTTGCTTATTATCAATTCGCGGTTCTCCTGGGTGCGTCCGCGGCCTATGTCTTCACGCTGGAGCCCGCGCGCTTTCATATGCTGATGATGTGCCTGCTGGTCGGCTATGGCGCCGGTGTTGCGGCTGGCGTGGGGTTGAGGCCGTGGATCGCGATTCCGAGCATGATGGTTGCCATCGTGCCAGCCATCGTCGTCGCCCTGCTGCGCTGGGACCCGATCTATTGGGTCACGGCGGCGATGACGAGCGCCTTGCTCGCGGGCGGCTCGCAGAGCCTGCTCGGGCGCTATCGCGTGACCAGTATCGAGATCGCCAAGCGGCTCACGTTCGAAGCTTTGGCGCGCCAAGACGTCCTGACAGCGCTGCCAAACCGGCTGGCGCTGCGCGAGTGGTTTGACAGCCATATCGCCGTCGGCGCCGGCCAGCAGCTTCTCGCGGTTCATTGCCTCGATCTCGACAATTTCAAGCCGGTGAACGACGTGTTCGGTCATCCTGTCGGCGATGGCCTGCTCAAGGCGATTGCCATGCGGCTGATGCAGGCGCTCCGGTCCGGTGATATCGCGGCGCGGCTCGGAGGCGATGAGTTCGCCGTCATTCAGCGAGATATCGGCAGTCCCGAAGAAGCCGCGGCGCTGGCGCAGCGGCTGCGCGCCACGATTGCCGAACCGTTCTCGATCCAGGGCCACGACATCAGCGTGTCGACCTGCATCGGCTATGTGCTGTGCCACCGCGCGACGGCCGACCTGGATGAGCTTCTCGCTCTGGCGGATCAGGCGCTTTACCTCGCCAAGAACAACGGCGGCGGCGTGGAGTACAACGACTCGTTGATGAAGACCGCCGGGCGCCTCGCCGCCTGATGCGGAACGCGACCGGCTTCGAAGAGGTGCGAGACGCGCTGCCGGCCGCTTTTGAACTATCGCCGCGGATAGGTGATGATCGACAGATAGCTGATCGGCTGGCGGGTGAACTCCTCCGGACCGTGGCGAGCGCTGGCATCGAAGAACAATGCATCGCCCGGCCGCAGCGTGTAGCTGCGCTTTCCATGGCGGTAGACCATCGTGCCGGTGAGCATATAGAGAAATTCGTTGCCGGCATGACGGAAGGTCGTGTGCGGGACGGCATCGGGCCCCAGCGTGATCAAGTGCGGCTCGATCGTGATCTCGCCGTCGAAGGACCGCCCGATCAGCAGATCATAGAGATAGCCCGCGCGGGTGCCGCGGCGGTTCATTCGCGTGCCCTGGCCGGCTCTGACATAGGAGCACGGCGGCTCGCTGGCGCTGTCGCGGAAGAACTGACGTACCGACACGTTCAGCGCCTTTGCCAGTGCGCTCAACGTTGTCAGCGACGGCGAGATCGCGCCGTTCTCGATCTTCGACAACATGCCGGCGGACAGGCCGGCCGCGGCGCTCAGTTGCGCCACGGTCAGGTCGAGCCCGCGGCGAAGCTGCCGCACCTCCTGACCGATCTCCGCTTCCAGGGCCCGGTCGTCATGAACCGACGATTCCAGCAGCGCTGATGGCGCCGATTGCTTGTTCGAAGGCGATGACCTCGGCATGACCGCCGTCTCCTGGTTCCGCCGCACGCGGCAAGTTTCCGCTCGGGAAACGCGTCACGCGCGCGCAATGGCCGGCTTGAACGGCAGGACGATCCGCTGCGCCGGCAGCCGACCTTAGCCGGTCTATTTCCTGATAGGAAACAAAATTTCGCACTGGTTGACAGCCTGCGCAAAATTGTCAGAGTTTTGGCCGCGCGCAGGCTTGCTGCGGCCGGTGACGAAGGGTGCCATGAGTGTGATTGCTGCCATCGACGCCGTGTTCTGCCCATCGAGCATTGCCGTCGTTGGCGCGTCGTCCGATCCGACGAAATTCGGATCGCAGGTCTTCCGCAATCTGCAGACGTCCGGCTTCCCCGGCGCGCTCTATCCGATCAGCCGCTCGTCGCCGGAAGTGTCGGGCGTCAAGTCCGTGCCCGCCTTGCGCGACCTGACAAAGCCGGTCGATCTCGTTCTGCTCAGCGTGCCGGCGCAGCACGCGGCCGCAGCGATCGAGGATGCGGCCGCGATCGCGGCGAAGGCGGCGGTGGTGTTCACCGCCGGCTTTCAGGAGACGGGACGGGAAGGGCGCGCGCTGCAGGACGACATGCTGCGCCGTGCGGGTGGCAAGGTGCGGCTGATCGGCCCGAACTGTCTCGGCGTCCGCAATTTCCATCTGCCGATGAATGCGTCGCCAATGGCGAATGCGGCGCTGCCGGCAGGTCCGATTGCCTTCGTGTCGCAGAGCGGCGCATTCGGCAATGCCGCCATCGCGGCGCTGACCGAAGCGCGGATCGGCATGTCCAAGCTCGCCAGCGTCGGCAATATGGCTGACCTCAACCATGCGCTGATCTTCCGTTATCTCAAGGATGATCCTCAGACGACCGTGATTGCGGCGTTCGTCGAGGGCGTACCGGATGTGCCGCAGTTTCTCGATGCGGTCGCAGAGGTGAGCCGCGTCAAGCCGATCGTCATTCTCAAGGGCGGGCGCTCGCGTTCCGGCCAGCGCGCCGCGCTGTCGCATACGGGATCGATGGCCGGTGACGGACGCGTGTGGGATTCGCTGCTGCGCGAAGCTGGTGCCAATGTCGCCACCAGCAGCCAGGAATTATTCGATGTGGCGGCGGCCTTCGCGCGCAACAGCGGCCGGCGCTTCAACGGTCGCCGCGCGGCGATCTTCGCGCTGGCGGGTGGGCCGAGCGTCGTTGCCGCCGATCACTGCGACGAGCACGGCATCGACCTGCCGCCGCTCGATGACAAGCTGCAGGAACTGCGTGCGATCGTGCCGCCCTATGCGGCGCTGGGCAATCCCGTCGAGGTGACCGGCCAGACCCGGCGCGAGCATCTCGGAACCTGCGCACAGGCGATCACGCGTCAGCCGGAGATCGACGCGCTGATCGGCATCGCCATCGGACTCGATTTCAAGGAATTTGCCGAGGCACTCGTCGCGGCAAACAAGGAGAAGCCGGTTGTCGCCTGCGTTGTTGCCGCAAACAGCGAGGCCATTCTCGCGCGCGAGGGCGTGGCCAACTATCCGTCCGTTGACCGGGCGGTGCGCGCGCTGCGTCATCTCATGGACCGGCGCGCGGATCGCCCGCAGGCGCAGGCTCCCGAGCCGCTCAGCGTCGCGCCGTTGCCGGGCGGTGTGTTGTCCGAGGCGCGGTCCAAGATCTATCTCGCTGCTTACGGGCTGCCGGTCACCACCGAGATCGTCGCCGCGGACGCCGCTGCAGCAGCAGATGCGGCGTGCAAGATCGGCTTTCCGGTTGCGGTAAAGGTGTGCTCGGCGGACATCGCCCACAAGTCGGATGTCGGCGGCGTGGTGTTGAACCTGCGGACCGAACAGGAGGTGCGGTCTGCGGTCGATGCCATGCAGGCGAGGCTCGGGCGCTTCGATGTGCTGGTCCAGCGAATGGTCAAGCCCGGCCTCGAGCTCATCATCGGCGCGCGGCGCACGCGGGCGACCGGCGCGGTGGTGATGGTCGGGATCGGCGGCGTGCTCGCGGAGGTGCTGGACGACACGATGTTCCTTCGCGCGCCGGCAACCCGCGACGCGGCGCTTGCCGCGCTTTCGCGGCTGCGGTCACAGACGCTGCTGAATGGCTATCGCGGCGCCGCAGCGATCGATCGCGCGGCGGTGGCGGGTATCGTCTCGCAGCTCTCGCGCGTGATCGCGGCCAATTCCGGCATTGCAGAGATCGATCTCAATCCGGTGATCGCCGATAGCGAAGGCGCGATGGTCGTCGACGCCTTGATCCGCGTCGACAACACGCAATGCGAGGAGAGGTGACGTGAAGGCGGCCATCATCGGCACCGGCGAGGCGGGCTATACGCGGCATCCGCGGCCGGACCAGAACACCCATACGTTTCTGCGCGACGCCGTGGTGTCGGCGCTGAAGGATGCCGGGCTGAAGCCGTCCGACGTGGACGGGCTCGCGGTCTGCTCGTTCTCGATCGATCCCGACAAGGCCGTCGACCTGGCGTGGCGCTTCGGGCTGTCGCTGCGCTGGCTGCTGCACGACAGCAACGGCGGAGCGTCTGGCATCAACATGCTGGGTCATGCGGTGCGCGGCATCGAGGCTGGCGCGGCGTCCAACATCGTCATCGTCTCCGGCGATTCCATGAATGCCGAACAGGTCGCGAAAGTATCCTCGAACTACAACCGTGCCATTCGCGATCACGTGGCGCCGCTCGGCCATTCCGGCCCGAATTCGCTGTTCGCCCTGCTGACCCAGCGGCAGATGAAGGCCTATGGACTGACGCGGCAGGACTACGGCCATATCGCGGTGGCGCAGCGCGCCTGGGCGGCGAACAATCCGGGCGCGGTCTATCGCCATCCGCTGACCATGGAGGAATATCTGGCGTCACCCATGGTTGCGGACCCGCTGTCGCGCTTCGACTGCGTGCCGTCCTGCTGCGGGGCCTCGGCGCTGGTGGTGTCGACCGCTGATCGCTGTCCGCCCGACCGGCGGCCGGTGCATGTGCGCGCGCTGCGGCAGAGCTTCAACTATGACCATCAGGAGGGTGCCGGCCTGAGCACCGGCCTGTCGAAAATCGCCGACGATCTGTGGGCCGCCGCCGGTATCGGCCCGGACGACATGGACCTCGCGTCGATCTACGACGATTACCCGGCGATGGTGCTGGCGCAGCTCAACGATCTGAAGATGATCCCCGGCAACGATCTGGCGCGGTTTGCCCGTGTAACCATCGGTGAGAGGCGGTTTCCGGTGAACACCTCCGGCGGGTTGCTGTCGGCCGGTCAGGCCGGAGCCGCCGGCGGACTCAACGGCACGGTCGAGGCCGTGCGCCAGTTGCAGCACCTCGCCGGCGCCCGGCAGGTGCCCGATGCGCGGCGGGCGGTGGTCAGCGGCTACGGCATGGTTCTTTACCGCTACGGCGCCTGCGCCGGCGCGGCTGTTCTGGAGCGCGCCTCATGACACCGGGTATTCCGCTCTCGCGTTGCACCGGCTGCGGCACCGGATTCTTTCCGCATCGGCTGATCTGTCCGCGCTGCGGCAACGCGTCGTGGCGCGCGGATCGGGTCGACGACGGCGTGGTCGAGCAGATGACGACGGTGCGCTATGCCGCCGGTCGCGACCAATGGCAGCCGCGTTACATTGCTTGCGTGCGCACCAGCGAAGGCCAGGTGATCAATGCCGGCCTCGAAGAGCCGCTGCCCGAGCAGACGCCGGTCAAGCTGTTCGACCGCGACGGCTGCCCGATCGCGCGTCGGGCGTCGCGCTGAGGAGATCGCAGGAGCTTGGAAGCCTGACGTTGGTTTTGCGACAACAAGGGGACCCGATCATGCGCCGTTCGCCATCGCCCCAGGGCAGGAGACCTGCCCCGCCTTTTATGCGTCTCATGCGGTTTCCCGTCGTCGGATTGGTGCTGGCCTTGTCGGCACTGGCGACGCCGGCGCCGGCATCGGCCCAGGATGCGAAGCCAGCCAACCAGACGATCCGGCTGATCATCACGTTCGCGCCGGGCGGTGGTGTTGACGTGGTCGCGCGCATCATCGCAGAGCGGTTGACGGCGTCGCTCGGCCAGACCGTGATCGTCGAGAACCGTCCGGGCGCTGCCGGCGTGATCGCCGGCCGGCAGGTGGCGAGTGCGGAGCCGAACGGCACGACGGTGCTGGTGGCTTCGAACCCGTTGCTGATCAACCAGCTCTTGAAGCCGGAATCGAACTTCAAGATCGCCGACGAACTGACGCCGGTGGCAAGTGTCGCCCCGCAAGCCATCGTCATTGTTGCCTCGCCGGAACTCCCGGCTAATTCCCTCAAAGACCTGCTGGCGCTCGCGCGGCAGAAGCCGCTCAATTATGCGACGACCGGCGCGGGATCGCTGTCGCATCTCGCGGTGGAATTCCTGCTGACCGGTCAGCCCGGCCTGCACATGCAGCATGTGCCGTTCCCCGGCGCGGCACCGGCGCTGACCGCGGTGGTCGCCAATCAGGTCGAGGTCGGGTCCGCGACCGTTCCGCCGGCGGTGCCGCTCATCAAGTCCGGCAAAGTGAAGGCCCTTGCGGTGGCCAGCGAGCAGCGGTCGACGCAATTGCCGGAGGTGCCGACCTTCGGCGAGGCGGGAGCTCCTCCGTTGCCGGTTCTGGCCTGGGTCGGCTTCTTCGTCTCGGCGAAGACGCCGAAGCCGGTCGTCGACCGGTTGTCGCAGGCGATCGTCGATGCCGCCCGCCTGCCGGATGTGCGCAAGAAGTTCAGCGAGATGGGTTTCGAGGATCGGACCAGCGATGCCGCGCAGTTCGACCGTGAGCTTGCTGCAGAACTGGCGATCTGGAGCGACGTGGTCAGGAAAGCCAATCTCGCAGGTCAGAACTAGCGGATCAGCGCTTCATTCCGAACAGCAAAGGATCGGGGCCATGACCAGGACATTGTCGGGATCTTTGACGTGCGCGGTGCGGATGTTGAGCTGCGCGATGGCGCTGATGGCGGGCTTTTCTTCGGCGGCAGTGGCGCAGGAAGCAGCCTTTCCGACGCGGCCGGTGCAGCTGCTGGTGCCGTTCCCGCCCGGCGCCTCGACCGACCTGCTGGCCCGGTTTCTCGCGCCGAAGCTCAGCGCCGCGCTCGGCCAGCCGGTGGTCGTGGAAAATCGCGGCGGAGCCGGGGGTCTGATCGGCGCCGGCGTCGTGGCCAAGGCGGCGGCGGACGGCCACACGCTGCTGGTCGCCAGCAGCACGGTGATGCAGAGCCCGCTGCTGCAAAAGAATCCGTCCTTCGATGCGGTCAAGGACTTCGTGCCTGTCGCCGCGGCGTTCCAGCATCCCTTTCTGATGGTGTCGTCGGCGACTGTTCCGGTGCACACGATCGCCGAGCTGATCCAATATGCGAAAGCCAATCCCGGCAAGCTGAATGCCGCATCGCTGGGTGGATTCAGCGATGTCATCAGCATGATGTTCCGGCATGCGGCCGGTCTTCAGTTGCAGATCGTGCCCTATCGCGGCGGCGCCGAGGCGATGATGGGCGTGGTGCGCGGCGACGCGCATATCGTCTTCAATCCCTATTCCGCCATGCAGCCGCAGATTCAAAGCGGCCAGTTGCGGATGATGGCGGTCACCTCGCTTCAGCGCAGTCCGATCCTGCCGGACGTGCCGACGATGGCGGAGGCGGGTCTCAAGGATTTCGAGATCATCAATGTCGTCGGCATCTTGGCTCCATCCGGGACGCCGCAGCCGGTAGTGCAGCGGCTCAACCGCGAGATCGCGGCGATCATGACGTCTTCAGAGGGCAGCCAGTTCGTCACCGCTCGGGGAAATGACACAATTTCCGATCATTCGCCCGACTATTATGCGAAACTGCTGAAAGCGGCGGACGAGAAATATCGCCGTGTCATCGACGAGATCGGCTTCGTGAAGCAATAGCCACGACGCGTCCGCGAAGTCTTTTTTGGCCTGGAGTATGCGCGATCCGTGCGGCAAGGTCGCCCTTGCCGCACGAAAGCCGTTCTGCACTCTTTCAGGAATTGCGCGAATTGCTTCAGTGCCGGCCGCCTTCACGGCCGGCGCGGGCGGCTCGGTCCCGGTCATGGGCGAAGTTGCCGCCGCTTTCGTGGCCGCCCTTGCGTCCGGCTGCAGCCGCAAGCTCTCGGTCCTGAGAGAAGCTGCGCTTCTCGTCCGGTACGCTCTGCCCGCCCTTGGACGCGATCTCGCGCTGCTTCTGCTCGTCCACGCTCGCAAAGCCACGATCGGATGTTGCCATCGTTCAGTCTCCCGTTGTGCGAGGTTGAGGACTGCCGTCCATACCGAATGAACGCGAGACGCGCGTCGATGTTCAAACGGAAGCGGCGGAATTTTTGAAATGGCCTCGCTTCGCTGACAGCGATATCAAGCATCCGCATTCTCGACATATTCGGCACGCTGACGTCGATGCGGCTGCGCGATTGACATTCGCTAAAAGATATATTCTATATACATGTATAGCGGTCCGGCCGCATGTTTTTACGGCTGCCCGGACTGGTGTGGTCAGAGTGTCGCACCGCCGCCGTCCGCGGGCGGAGAGGAGCACGTCATGTTGAGCGATGCCCATCACTTCGTTCGCCCCGCCGATGCTGCCGAGCGGGCCTATCTCGAATCCCTCATCCGCGAGGATTTCGACCGCTGCCATCCGGGCGAGACGCTCGAGGACATCAAGCGCCGTGCCGCTTTCGAAGGAGGACCGGCGACTGTATCAGGACTGGATGGCTGTCGCCGCGATGCGCGCCCAGGCGCTGGCGGCGACGGAACGATCGGCAGCGGCGTGCCTGCCGGCCGCAGCCTAGCCGGCCGGCAAGCGCGATCGGCGTGCTCGATCGGTCCGATCGATCGGTCCGGCCGCTTTTTGCCAAAAGACAAAGAGGCCGCTAATCATCGCCCCATGTTGTAGCCCTCCTTATCGGTCCGCCGGGACCAGCAGCCCGATCCATCCTCAAAACCACCGAGACCACTCAATGCTTGACGAAAAGCTGGAGCCGATTTTTGCCGACGTCCTGCGCCGCAATCCGGGAGAGGACGAATTCCATCAGGCCGTCCGCGAAGTGCTCGACAGCCTGGGCGCCGTCGTTGCCAAGCATCCGCACTATGCCGAAGGCGCGCTGATCGAGCGCATCTGCGAGCCGGAGCGGCAGATCATCTTCCGCGTTCCCTGGGTCGACGATAAAGGCCAGGTGCAGATCAACCGCGGCTTCCGCGTCCAGTTCAATTCCGCGCTCGGTCCATTCAAGGGCGGGCTGCGTTTTCATCCCAGCGTCTATCTCGGCACCATCAAGTTCCTGGGCTTCGAACAGACCTTCAAGAACGCGCTCACCGGCATGCCGATCGGCGGCGGCAAGGGTGGCTCGGATTTCGATCCGAAGGGCCGCTCCGAAGCCGAGATCATGCGCTTCTGCCAGTCCTTCATGACCGAGCTCGGCCGTCATCTCGGCGAATACACCGACATCCCGGCCGGCGACATCGGCGTCGGCCAGCGCGAGATCGGCTTCATGTTCGGCCAGTACAAGCGCATAACCAACCGGTACGAATCCGGCGTGCTCACCGGCAAGGGTTTGACCTGGGGCGGCTCGCGCGTGCGCACCGAGGCGACCGGCTACGGCGCGGTCTATTTCGTCGAGCGCATGCTCGGCCAGTGCGGCGAAAGCTTCGACGGCAAGAAGGTGGTCGTGTCGGGCGCCGGCAATGTCGCCATCTACACCATCGAGAAGGTGCAGCAGCTTGGCGGTCGCGTCATCGCCTGCTCGGATTCCGACGGCTATGTGGTCGAGGACAAGGGCATCGATCTCGCGCTGCTGAAGGAGATCAAGGAGCACCGGCGCGGCCGCATCGCCGATTATGCCGCCGCGCGCGGCGCGGGCGCGATCTACGTGACCAAGGGGCGGATCTGGGACGTGCCGGCCGACGTCGCCATGCCCTCGGCGACGCAGAACGAGCTCACCGGGCAGGATGCGCGCACGTTGATCAAGAACGGCGTGCGCGCGGTCGGCGAGGGCGCCAACATGCCATGCACGCCGGAGGCCGTGCATCATTTCCTGCAGGCCAAGGTGCTGTTCGGTCCCGGAAAGGCCACCAATGCTGGCGGCGTCGCCACCAGCGCGCTGGAGATGCAGCAGAACGCCTCGCGCGATTCCTGGAGCTTCGAGGAGACCGAGCAGCGGCTCGCTGCCATCATGCACGGCATCCATGACAATTGCGCGCGCACTGCCGAGGAGTACGGCGCGCCCGGCAATTATGTGCTCGGGGCCAATGTCGCGGGCTTCATCCGCGTCGCCGAGGCGATGCGTGCGCTCGGCGTGATCTGAGCTGCGGCGTGCGCGCGTCCCCGCTGCATGGCGGGGCGTTTCCCGGCAGCGTATTCCGGCCTATCGTTTGGTCCCGGCGGCGCTTAGCGCCGCCGCCCGACGGAACGGACGATGACCGAGGCTGCCGCCGAATCCTGCTTCTGGAGCGAGGATGTCGCCGTGCTGACGGCGGCGCTCGGCTCGGGGCCGGGCGGGCTCTCCGGCGATCGCGCCGCCGCCCGGCTTGCTGAGGTCGGCGCTAACACCGTCGAGGAATCCGCGCAGCTCGGCACGCTGCGCCTGCTGCTGCGTCAGTTCGGCAATCCGCTGGTGCTGATCCTGATATTCGCCGCCGCGATCTCATTGTCGCTGCGCCAGTGGCTCGACGCTGCCATCATCGTGGCGATCGTGCTCGGCAGCTCGCTGCTCAGCTTCTTCCAGGAATACCGCGCCTCGACCGCCGTCCAGGAGCTCAAGCGCCGCCTGGCGCTGACGGCGCGCGTGCTGCGTGACGGCGCCGTGCGCACCGTGCCGGTCTCCACCATCGTGCCCGGCGATATCGTGCTGCTGTCGGCCGGCAATCTCATTCCTGCCGACGGCCTGATCCTGGAGGCGCAGGATTTCCTGGTCAGCGAAGAAAGCATGACCGGAGAATCATTCCCGGTCGAGAAGCGACCGGGCCTGGTGCCCGCCGATGCGCCGATCACGGCGCGCACCAATGCAGTCTTCCTCGGCGCCTCGGTGCGCAGCGGCACCGCCAAGGTGCTCGTGATCAGGACCGGTCGCCATACCGAGTTCGGCGCCATCGCCGCGCGGCTGCGATCGCGGCCGGTGGAGAGCGACTTCGGCCGGGGCGTGCGGCAGTTCGGTTACCTGCTGATGCGCGTGATGCTGGTGATGGTGCTGCTGGTGCTCACCGTCAATCTGCTGCTCGCGCGTCCGGTGATCGAATCGCTGCTGTTCGCGGTGGCGCTCGCGGTCGGGCTGTCGCCGGAGCTGCTGCCGGCGATCATCAGCGTGACGCTGTCGGCCGGCGCCCGCACCATGGCGCGCCGCGGCGTGATCGTCCGCCGGCTCGATGCTATCGAGAACCTCGGCAGCATGGACGTGCTGTGCACCGACAAGACCGGCACACTGACCGAGGGCGCGATCGTGCTGCGCGAGGCGATCGATGCCGCCGGCCGGTCCTCGGACGCGGTGCGGCAGTTCGCCTTCCTCAATGCGGCGTTCGAGACCGGCATCGACAATCCGCTCGATGAAGCGATCATGGCGGCGGGGCGCAGCGCCGGGCTGAGCGCGGCAGGCTTCTCCAAGATCGACGAAATCCCCTACGACTTCGTGCGCCGTCGGCTCACCATCGTCGCGGCGGAGGGCGCCGCGCCATCCCGGCACCTCATCGTCACCAAGGGAGCCTTCGCCGAGGTCCTCGACGTCTGCGCCACGCTCGAGCACGACGGCGCCACGGTCCCGCTCGATGCCGCACGGCGCGCCGAACTGCAGGCGCTGTTCGAAGCCAGGAGCGCGGCCGGCTACCGGGTGCTGGCGCTCGCCACCCGGCAGATCGAGGTGCAGCAGGTCGGTTCGCAGCCCCGCTACGGCCGCGACGACGAGCGGGACATGACGTTTCGTGGCTTCCTGGTGTTCCACGATCCGCCCAAAGCGGAGGCGCAAGCCACGATCCGCAACCTGACCCGGCTCGGCGTCCGCATCAAGGTGATCAGCGGCGACAACCGCTATGTCACCACGCAGCTCGCCAGGACGGTCGGGCTAGATCCGTCCTCGATGCTCACCGGCGAGGACCTGGCGATGCTCAAGGACGAGGCGCTGTGGCACCGCGCGCCGCGCACCAGCCTGTTCGTCGAGGTCGACCCGCAGCAGAAGGAGCGCATCGTGCGCGCCCTGCAGCGCACCGGACACGTCATCGGTTATCTCGGCGACGGCATCAACGATGCGCCGGCGCTGCATGCCGCCGACGTCGGCATCTCGGTCGAAGGCGCGGTCGATGTTGCGCGCGAGAGCGCCGACATCGTGCTGCTCAGCCGCGATCTCGACGTGCTGCGCGCCGGCGTCGAGGACGGCCGGCGTACCTTCTGCAACACGATGAAATACATTTCGATCACCACCAGCGCCACGTTCGGCAACATGGTGAGCATGGCGCTGGCGACGCCGCTGCTGCCGTTCCTGCCGCTCGCCGCCAAGCAGATCCTGCTCAACAATTTCCTCGCCGACCTGCCGTCGCTGGCGATCTCCACCGACAATGTCGATCCGGCACGCCTGCTGCGACCGCAGCGCTGGAGCGTCAGGGAGATCCGGCGCTTCATGCTGGTGTTCGGGCTGCTCAGTTCGGTGTTCGACCTCGTCACCTTCGCGGTGCTGCTCGGCGTCTTTCATGCCGGCGAGGCGCTGTTCCAGACCGCCTGGTTCGTGATTTCGGTGCTCACGGAGCTCGCGGTGATCCTGGTGTTGCGCACGCGCGGGCCGGTATTGCGGAGCAGGCCCGGCCGGCTCCTCGCCGCCGCGATCGTCGCGGTCGGTGTGGTCGCCGCGACGCTTCCGTTTCTCGGGATCGCGGGTGCGGCGTTCGGCTTCGTGCCGCTGCCGCCGGCGCTGATCGCGACCGTGGTGCTGATCGTGGCCGGCTATGTCATCGCCACGGAGAGCGCCAAGCTGCAATTCTATCGCGCGCGGCGGCGGCGCGGCGCGTCCCGCCGGCGCTATCGCTTGCGGCGCTAACGGCGCGTCTACCGCTCCGGTAGCGGAATGAACTCGGTCTCGTCCGGGACCGGCGCGAAGCGGCCGCTCTTCCAGTCCTCTTTCGCCTGCTCGATGCGCTCCTTGCGCGAGGACACGAAATTCCACCAGATGTAGCGCGGACCCTCGAGCGCGGTGCCGCCGAGCAGCATCAGCCGCGCCGGCCGGATGGCACGCACGGTGATGCGGTCGCCGGGCCGGAAGATCAGCATCCGCGCCGCCTCGAAGCGGTCACCGGCGATCTCGACCTCGCCGTCGGCGACGTAGATCGCGCGCTCCTCGTGATCGGCATCGAGCGGGATGCCGGCGCCGGCCTCGAGCACGACCTCGGCATAGAACCAGTCCGACAGCATGCCGACCGGCGATGATTTGCCGAACATCGATCCGGCGATGACGCGCGCGGTGAAGCCGGTGTCGCGGACCTGCGGCAGCACCGAGGCGTCGAAGTGCTGGAAGCTCGGTTCGCTCTCCTCCTTGTCGCGCGGCAACGCGATCCAGCTCTGGATGCCGAACAGGCCCTGGCCGCTCTTGCGCTGCGCGTCCGGCGTGCGCTCGGAATGGGCGATGCCGCGTCCCGCGGTCATCAGGTTCATGGCGCCGGGCTCGATCGCCAGCGCATTGCCCTCGCTGTCGCGGTGCATGATGCGGCCGTCGAATAGATAGGTGACGGTGGCGAGCCCGATATGCGGATGCGGCCGCACGTCCATGCCCTGGCCGCTGACCATCTGCACCGGCCCCATCTGATCGAAGAAGATGAAGGGACCCACCATCTGCCGCCGCCCGTGCGGCAGCGCGCGGCGCACATTGAAGCCGTCGCCGAGGTCGCGCACGCGCGGCACCACCACCAGTTCGAGCGCGTCGCAGGAATGCTTGTCGCCGAGCACGGGATCTTTGTCGGGCATCCAGCTCATGACGGGTCTCCTCTGTGTCGCGGAGGCTCGCCTCGCGCGGGGACGCGCGAGGCACAAAGCGCTACTGCGTCTTGATGAACGTGCCGCTGCGCAGCTCGGCCACCGCCCGATGCAGCTCCTCCTGGGTGTTCATCACGATCGGGCCATACCAGGCGACCGGTTCCTCGATCGGCTTTCCGGACACCAGCAGGAAGCGCACGCCTTCCTCGCCGGCCTGCACCGTGACCTCGTCGCCGCGGTCGAACACGATCAGCGAGCGGTTGCCGGTCTGCTCGCGCACCGTGATCTCCTGGCCGTTGACCTCCTTCTCGGTCAGCACGCCGAACGGCTGCGAGGCCGACACGAACGCGCCGGAGCCGGCGAAGATATAGGCGAAAGCGTGCCGGTCGACCTCCACCTTGAACGTCTTCTTCCGCCCGGGCGGAACGGAGATGTCGAGATAGCGCGGATCCGCCGCGACGCCTTCGACCGGACCGGTCTTGCCCCAGAACGCGCCGGTGATGATGCGCACCTTGGTGCCGTCGTCGTCGATGACCTCCGGGATGTCCTTGGCCTTGATGTCCTGGTAGCGCGGCTTGGTCATCTTCAGCGCGCGCGGCAGGTTGGCCCAGAGCTGGAAGCCGTGCATGCGGCCCTGCGCGTCGCCGCGCGGCATCTCCTGATGCATGATGCCGGAGCCTGCGGTCATCCACTGCACGTCGCCGGCACCGAGCGTTCCGCGGTTGCCGAGGCTGTCACCGTGATCGACCTCGCCGGCCAGCACATAGGTGATGGTTTCGATGCCGCGGTGCGGATGCCAGGGAAAACCGGCCAGATATTGCGCCGGATCGTCGTTGCGGAAATCGTCGAGCAGCAGGAACGGATCGAATTCGGCGGTGTCGCCGAAGCCGAAGGCGCGGCGCAGATGAACGCCGGCGCCCTCCAGCGTCGGCTTGGATTGCGAGATGCTTTTGACAGGTCGGATGGACATTTCTTTATGCCTTTCCGGGACCGCCCTCGAGCAGCAGCGGTCCCTTCTGCGGGGTTGCGGTGGCTGCGCTGGCGAATCGCGTTATTTGGCGACCAGCTTGCCGAGCAGGGCCGCGAACTGGTCGAGGAAGCTCTTGAGGAACGTCCGCACGCTCTCGTCGGTGATGGTGCCGTCGCCGGCGATGAGAGCGTCGTTGAACCGGATATAGGCTTCGCCGCCCATCAGCGTGACACCTTGAGCGCTGAGAATCTGCCGCAGATGCTGCTGCGCCAGCGCCGTGCTGATCGCGCCCGCCGAGGTGCCGGTGATGGCGGCGACCTTGCCGGTCCAGCTGTTCTTGCCCCACGGCCGCGCGCCCCAATCGATCGCGTTCTTCAGCGCCGCCGGAATCGAGCGGCTGTGTTCCGGGGTTACGAACAGGATGCCGTCGGCCGCCGTGATCTCCGATTTGAAGCGGACCACGCTCGGCGCCAGGTTGGCCTCGTCGTCCTGGTTGAACAGCGGCAGGTCGTCGATTCGCGGCATGGTGAAGGTGAACTGGTCCTGACCGAGCTTGGCCAGCGCCTGTGCCAGCTTGCGGTTGATGGACTCGCGGCGGGTGCTGCCGACAACAGTCGTGATCTTGAACGAGGCCATGACAGTGTTACCTTTCGGTTAGTTACGGATTGATACCGAGGCTAGATAGATGACTGTAGAAATCCGGCAAGAAGGCACATCGGTGATACCGGGTACCCTGCATGAGCCCGAAGACTGCCGCGCCGTGAGCGAGGTGCTGGCCCGGATCGGCGACAAATGGACCGTGCTGGTGGTCGGTGTGCTGGGCGGCGGATCGAAACGCTTCAACGAGATCCGCCGCGCGCTCGGCAGCATCTCGCAGCGCATGCTGACGCTGACCCTGCGCGGCCTGGAGCGTGACGGCCTGGTGATCCGCACTGTGCATCCGACGATTCCGCCGCGCGTGGATTACGAATTGACGCCGCTCGGCCGTTCGCTGCTCGAGCCTGTCAACCGTCTGGCTCTGTGGGCGCGGCGCAACCGCCACGCCATCGATGCCGCGCGGCGACGATACGATGCCGCGCTGAATGGCAGCGACTGAGCGCTGGCACTCGTCATATTCATGAATCATAGTTTGGGAATCGCAGCGTGACGCTGTGTTTTGCCGCGCAGCACCATAACGACGCACTGCACAACATTATTATGTATACACGCGCAAAAATTGCCCGGTAGTATTATCGGCCGATAAACCCGTTCTATCAAACGGGAATAATCGGGAAAAATCAGCCGACACAACAAGATCGGCGCGTCAGACAAACCGGGAGGACGCCTTCATGATTCTCTCCTCGTACAATCAACAATTGCATATGCACGTGTTGCAGAGGTTCGGTCTCTGCGCGATAGCGGCGGTCACCATTGCGGCCGCAGCGCCGGCTGCCCAGGCGGCATGGGAACCGACTCGCCCCGTCGAGATCATCGTCCCCGCCGGCACCGGCGGCGGCGCCGATCAGATGGCGCGCGTGGTCCAAGGAATCGTCACCAAGCACAGCCTGATGAAGCAGCCGATGGTGGTGATCAACAAGTCGGGCGGCGCCGGCGGCGAAGGCTTCCTCGACGTGAAGGCATCGCGCGGCAATCCGCACAAGCTGATCATCACGCTGTCGAACCTGTTCACGACCCCGCTCGCGACCGGCATTCCGTTCTCCTACAAGGACCTGACGCCGGTGACGATGATGGCGCTCGACGAGTTCATCCTGTGGGTGAACGCGGAGAAGCCCTATAAGACCGCGAAGGACTATATCGAGGCGATCAAGGCAGGCAGCGACGGCCAGTTCAAGATGGGCGGCACCGGGTCCAAGCAGGAGGACCAGATCATCACCGTCGCGCTGGAAAAGGCGACCGGCAAGAAGATGACTTACATCCCCTACAAGGGCGGCGGCGAGGTCGCGGTGCAGCTCGTCGGCAACCACGTCGATTCCACCGTCAACAATCCGATCGAGGCGGTGGCGCAATGGCGCGCCGGCAAGCTGCGCCCGCTCTGCGTGTTCGACAGCAAGCCGCTCGATTACAAGGACAAGATCACCGCCGACCAGTCGTGGAACGACATCCCGACCTGCAAGTCGCAGGGCATCAACGTCGAATATCTGATGCTGCGCGGCTTCTTCATGGCGCCGGGCGCGACTCCTGATCAAGTCGCCTATTACGTCGAGCTGATGAAGAAGGTGCGCGAGACGCCGGAATGGGGTCAGCTCATGAAGGACGGCGCCTTCAACCAGACCGCGCTCACCGGCGCGGAGTACGTCAAGTGGGTCGCCGAGGCGGAAAAGACCCACGAAGCCCTGATGAAGGACGCCGGCTTCCTCGCCGCAAAGTGACCGTCGTTATCGCCGCCGGCGGATCGCCCGATCCGCCGGCGGCGTCGACGTGCCCTGTCTCCTCGCAGCAGAGTTCATCATGAGCAAATCAGGTCCAAGCAAGCCGGGTGCATTGATGGCGACCGACGGCCCTCCGCATCGCACGATCGAGATCGCCGTCGCGATCGCCTGCTTGATTTTTGCGGTCATCACCATTCTCGGCAGCCTCCAGGTCGGCATCGGCTGGGGAGCGGAAGGTCCGCAGTCCGGCTTCTTTCCGTTCTATATCGGCCTCATCGTGCTCGGCTCCAGCCTGGTCAATCTCCGCCACGCCTGGGCGCTCGATCCGACGCCGTTGTTCGCAAATTGGGGTCAGCTCGGCCAGGTGTTGGCAGTGGTGATCCCGACCACGGTCTACGTGCTGGTGCTGCCCTACACCGGAATCTATCTCGCCTCGATGGTGCTGATCGCAGGCTTCATGATCTGGCTCGGCGGCTATCGCTGGACGCTTTCGGCTGCGATCGGAATCGCCATTCCGGTCGCGATCTATCTGATGTTCGAGAAGTGGTTCCTGGTGCCGCTGCCGAAAGGCCCGATCGAGGACTGGCTCGGCCTCTGAAACGCCTGCTGTCCTGCGGCGCGCGGAGACCGCCGCGCCGCCGGCAACGCCGCAATACAAACAAAGCTGCATAAAAAGCGACTCCGGGTAGGAAACCGCCATGTTGGAAGATATCGGCAACCTGTTTCACGGCTTCGCGGTCGTGATCCAGCCCTTGAACATCCTGCTGATGGTGATCGGCATCCTGCTCGGCGTCATCATCGGCGTGTTGCCGGGACTGGGCGGGGCGAACGGTATTGCCATCCTGCTGCCGCTGACCTTCAGCATGTCGCCGACGTCGGCGATCATCATGCTGTCCTGCATCTACTGGGGCGCGCTGTTCGGCGGCGCCATCACCTCGGTGCTGTTCAACATACCCGGCGAACCATGGTCGGTGGCGACCACCTTCGACGGCTATCCGATGGCCCAGCAGGGCAAGGCCGGTGAGGCGCTGACGGCGGCCTTCACCTCCTCGTTCGTCGGTGCGTTGTTCGCCGTCATCGTCATCACGCTGGTGGCGCCGCTGGTCGCGAGCTTCGCGCTGGAATTCGGCCCGGCGGAAAAGTTCTCGGTGTTCTTCCTCGCCTTCTGCAGCTTCATCGGCATGGGCAAGGAGCCGCCGTTCAAGACGCTGGCGTCGATGATGATCGGCTTCGCGCTCGCTGCGGTCGGGCTCGACAGCGTCACCGGCTCGCTGCGGCTGACGTTCGGCTTCACGGAGCTGCTCAACGGCTTCGACTTCCTGATCGCGGTGATCGGCCTGTTCGGCATCGGCGAGATCCTGCTGACCATGGAGGAGGGGCTGTCGTTCAAGGGCAAGGCTGCGGGCATCAATCCCAGAGTCGTGCTGGAGACCTGGAAGGAACTGCCGCGCTACTGGGCGGTGTCGATCCGCTCCTGCCTGATCGGCTGCTGGATGGGCATCTCGCCGGCCGGCGCCACACCGGCCTCGTTCATGAGCTACGGCATCGCCAAGCGCATCTCCAAGCGCGGCGACAATTTCGGCCGCGGCGAGATCGAGGGCGTGGTGGCACCGGAGACCGCGGCGCATGCCGCCGGCACCTCGGCGCTGCTGCCGATGCTCTCGCTCGGCGTGCCGGGCTCGCCGACCGCCGCGGTGCTGCTCGGCGGTCTTCTGATCTGGGGCCTGCAGCCGGGGCCGCTGCTGTTCGTCGAGCAGAAGGATTTCGTCTGGGGCCTGATCGCCTCGATGTACCTCGGCAACCTGGTCGGCCTGTTGATCGTGCTGACCTGCGTGCCGCTGTTCGCCGCGATCCTGCGCATTCCGTTCAGCATCATCGCGCCGATCATCTTGGTGATCTGCGCGATCGGTGCCTACACCGTGCACAATTCCAGCTTCGACGTGGTGTTGATGATGGTGTTCGGCGTGGTTGGCTATGCCATGAAGAAGACCGGCTATCCGCTGGCGCCGATGGTGCTGGCAATTGTGCTCGGCGACAAAGCCGAGGAGGCGTTCCGCCAGTCCCTGCTGGCGTCCGGCGGCAAACTCGGCATCTTCTTCTCGAATGGCCTGGTCGGCACCATCATGGTGCTCGGCCTGATCGCGCTGTTCTGGGGCGTGATCGCCAAGGGCTGGTCGCGGCTGCGCCGGGTCCCCCATGCGGCCTGAGCGGGCTTGCTGGAATAATGTATGCCAGATATGATCCACGGATTGGTTGGGCGCTGAATTTCAGGAAGCCATGAATTTTAGGAAGCCATGACGGACCGGATCGGCAGCGGCGCTCCGCGCGGCGGACTGACAGGGCGGCGGCTTGGCCCACGGGGCGCCGCCGGCGCAGCCGCGCGCATCGCGATCGAGCCGATCGACACCGCGCTCAGCTTCAAGCACAAGGCTTACGCCGCGCTCAAAAGCGTGATCGTCGGCATGGACATCTATCAGAGCCGCGAGGACATCCGCCTCGACGAGCGCCAGCTCGCGCATGACTTCGGCATCAGCCGCACCCCGGTGCGCGAGGCGATGGCGCAGCTCGAGCGCGAAGGCTTCGTGCGCTCGGTGCCGCGTCGCGGCGTCTATGTGGTGCGCAAGACCAAGCGCGAGGTGATCGAGATGATCACCGCCTGGGCGGCGCTCGAAAGCATGGCGGCGCGTCTGATCACCCAGACTGCGCTCGACGCCGACATCGCCTCGCTGCGCCGCATGTTCTCGACCTTCGTCGACGGCACCATTCTCGCCAATCTCGACGAATATTCCGAGGTCAACATCCAGTTCCACCAGTCGATCATCCGCATGAGCGGCAACCGCGTGCTCACCGACATGGCGGAGAACCTGTTCACGCATATGCGGATGATCCGGCGCAAGACCATCGTCGAGAAGGATCGCGCCGACCGCTCGATCCGCGACCACATGCACATCATCGAGGCGCTCGAGGCGCGCGACACCGACCGCGCCGAGAAGCTGGTGCGCGACCATGCGCTCGGCCTCGCCGAGCACGTCGAACGCTACGCCGATTATCTGGACTGAGATGCGGCCGCGCGCAGCGCGACGCTGAAACAGGAGACGAGGAATGTCCGCTACAGTACAGAGCATCGACCCAAATGCGGTTGCGGCCGAGCCGGAGCTGACCGACGGCTTTCATCTCGTCATCGATGCGCTCAAGCTCAACGGCATCACCACGCTCTACGGCGTGCCCGGCATCCCGATCACCGATTTCGGCCGCATGGCGCAGGCCTCGGGCATCCGCGTCCTGTCGTTCCGCCACGAGCAGAACGCGGGCTACGCCGCATCGATCGCGGGCTTCCTCACGAAGAAGCCGGGCATCTGCCTTACGGTATCGGCGCCCGGTTTTCTCAACGGCCTGACCGCGCTCGCCCATGCCACCACCAACTGCTTCCCGATGATCCTGATGTCCGGCTCATCCGAGCGCGAGATCGTCGATCTGCAGCAGGGCGATTACGAGGAGATGGACCAGCTCGCCATCGCCAAGCCGCTCTGCAAGGCCGCCTACCGCATTCTGCACGCGCAAGACATCGGCATCGGGCTCGCGCGCGCGATCCGCGCCGCGGTGTCGGGACGTCCGGGTGGCGTCTATCTCGACTTGCCGGCCAAGCTGTTCAGCCAGGTGATGGACGTCGAGGCCGGAAAGCGATCGCTCGTCAAGGTGATCGATCCGGCGCCGGCCCAGATTCCTGCGCCCGAAGCGGTCAAGCGTGCGCTCGCCGTGCTGAAGGGCGCCAAGCGCCCGCTCATCATCCTCGGCAAGGGCGCCGCCTACGCGCAGGCCGACGAGGCGATCCGCGCTTTGGTCGAGAAGAGTGGTGCGCCGTTCCTGCCGATGAGCATGGCCAAGGGGCTGCTGCCCGACACCCATCCGCAATGCGCGGGCGCCGCGCGCTCCACGGTGCTGAAGGACAGCGACGTGGTGATGCTGGTCGGCGCGCGGCTCAACTGGCTGCTGTCGCACGGCAAGGGCAAGACCTGGGGCGACGCGCCGAAGAAGTTCATCCAGATCGACATCGAGCCGAAGGAGATGGACTCCAACGTCGAGATCGCGGCGCCGGTGGTCGGCGATGTCGGCTCCTGCGTCTCCGCGCTGCTGGAGGGCATGGGCGATAAGTGGCCCACGCCGCCGGCGGATTGGACCGCTGCGGTCAAGACCAAGAAGGACGACAACATCGCCAAGATGGCGCCCCGGCTGATGAACAACAACGTGCCGATGGACTATCACGGCGCGCTCGGCGCGCTGCGCAGCGTCATCAAGGAGCGGCCGGACGCGATCCTCGTCAACGAAGGCGCTAACACGCTCGATCTGGCGCGCGGCGTCATCGACATGTACCAGCCGCGCAAGCGGCTCGATGTCGGCACCTGGGGTGTCATGGGCATCGGCATGGGCTATGCCATCGCCGCGGCCGTGGAGACCGGCAAGCCGGTGCTCGCGGTCGTGGGCGATTCCGCGTTCGGCTTCTCCGGCATGGAGGTCGAGACCATCTGCCGCTACAAGCTGCCGGTCTGTGTCGTGATCTTCAACAACGACGGCATCTACCGCGGCACCGACGTCAATCCCGCGGGGACCGACCCGGCGACGACCGTATTCGTCAAAGGCGCGCGCTACGACAAGATCATCGAGGGGTTCGGCGGCGTCGGCGTCAATGCGACCACACCCGACGAGCTCAAGCGTGCCGTGGACGCTGCCATGGATTCCGGCCGGCCGACGCTGATCAATGCTGTGATCGACCCGGCCGCGGGCAGCGAGTCGGGCCGCATCGGCAACCTCAACCCGCAGAGCAAGCTGAAGAAGAAGTAATCCACCTGCCGCTCGTCCCCGCGGGGGGCCCAGCGCGGCGCAGACACTGGATGCCTGCTTCACGCAGGCATGGGCGCAGATCAAGGAGATGCAAGATGGCAGTCCGCAGAGCAGCCAAGACCTCGAAGATGAGGACGACAGCCAAAGCTGCGAAACCCAAAGCGGCGAAAGCCAGGACCGTGAAAGCCAGGACCACGAAGTCCAAGACCGCGAAGGCCAAGACAGCGAAAGCCAAGACCGCGAAGCCGAGATCGCGTGCTTCGGCCGCCAAGGTTGCGAAGCCCGCCCGCACCCTGGCCCTGGTGCGCAAGGCTGCCACCAGGAATGGCAGGAACGGTCATCTCAAGAACGGCAGCCTGCCGAAACCGTCCAGCAAGCCCTTCGGCCAGGCTGGCAAGGCGCTCGACGGCGTGCGCATCCTCGACTTCACCCACGTCCAGTCCGGCCCGACCTGCACGCAGCTCCTGGCCTGGTTCGGCGCCGACGTCATCAAGGTCGAGCGCCCCGGCATCGGCGACATCACCCGTGGCCAGCTCCGCGACGTGCCGAACGCCGATTCGCTTTACTTCACCATGCTCAACCACAACAAGCGCTCGATCACGATCGACAGCAAGCATCCGCAGGGCAAGCGGGTGCTCGATGAACTGATCAAGAGCTGCGACGTGCTGGTCGAGAACTTCGCGCCCGGCGCGCTCGACCGCATGGGGCTGACCTGGGAGCACATCCACAAGCTCAATCCACGCATGATCGTCGCCTCGGTCAAGGGCTTCGGCCCCGGACCTTACGAGGACTGCAAGGTCTACGAGAACGTCGCGCAGTGCACCGGCGGCGCGGCCTCGACCACCGGCTTCCGCGACGGCCCGCCACTCGTCACCGGCGCGCAGATCGGCGACAGCGGCACCGGCCTGCATCTCGCGCTCGGCATCGTCTGTGCGCTCTACCAGCGCAACCGCACCGGCCGCGGCCAGAAGGTGCTCGCCGCCATGCAGGACGGCGTGCTCAATCTGTGCCGCGTCAAGCTGCGCGACCAGCAGCGGCTCAAGCACGGCCCGCTCACCGAATACAGCCAGTACGGCGAGGGCATCCCGTTCGGCGACACCGTGCCGCGCGCCGGCAACGATTCCGGCGGCGGCCAGCCCGGCTGGATCCTCAAATGCAAAGGCTGGGAGACCGATCCCAACGCCTACATCTACTTCATCACCCAGGCGCCGGTGTGGGAGGCGATCTGCGACGTGATCGGCGAGCCGACCTGGAAGACCGATCCCGACTACGCCACGCCGCGCGCGCGGCTGCCCAGGCTCAAGGCGATCTTCGACCGCATCGAGCAATGGACCATGACCAAGACCAAGTTCGAGGCCATGGACATCCTCAACCGGTACGACATCCCGTGCGGGCCGATCCTGTCGATGAAGGAACTTGCCGAGGACCAATCGCTGCGCAAGACCGGCACCGTGGTCGAAGTCGACCATCCGACCCGCGGCAAGTATCTGACCGTCGGCAATCCGATCAAGCTGTCGGATTCGATCTCGGAGGTGAAGCGCTCGCCGCTGCTCGGCGAGCACACGGACGAAATTCTGAAGGATGTGCTGAAGCTGTCGGCGAGGGAGATTGCCGAAATCAAGAACTCCGGCGCGCTGAGCGCGCCGCAGAAGGACAAGGCAGCTTAGTCACGACCGCTCGTTCCTGCGGCAGCAGGAACCCAGACCGTATTGCAGCGCTGGATGCCCGCGTCGCGCGGGCATGAGCGGAGGAGGGGGAGTAATTGAAGATGCGGATCGTCGTTCACGGCCAGCAGGCGTTCGGCAAGGCGGTGCTGGAAGCGCTGTTGAAGCGCGGCGAAAACATCGTCGGCGTCTACGTCGCGCCGGAGAAGCCCGGCGCCAAGGCCGACCCGCTGAAGGAGGCGGCGCTCGCCGCCAACCTGCCGGTGTTCCAGCCGGACAGTTACCGCAAGCCCGAAGTGTGGGAGCAGTTCCGCTCGCTCAAGCCCGACCTGCAGGTGATGGCCTTCGTCACGCTGTTCGTGCCGGAGGATTTCCTCAACATCCCGACCCACGGCTCCATCCAATATCACCCCTCGCTGCTGCCGGCCTATCGCGGCGCCAGCGCGATCAACTGGCCGATCATCAAGGGCGAGAAGGAGACCGGGCTGTCGATCTTCTGGCCGGACAACGGACTCGATACCGGCGACATCCTGCTGCAGAAGAAGACGCCGATCTCGGACACCGACACGCTCGGCACCGTCTATTTCGACCGGCTGTTTCCGATGGGGGTCGAGGCGATGCTGGAAGCGGTCGACCTGGTCAAGGCCGGCAAGGCGCCGCGCATCAAGCAGGACGAATCCAAAGCCACCTATGAGGGAAAATGCGGCCCCGGCAATGCCAGGATCGACTGGGGCAAACCTTGGGAACAGATCGACCGGCTGATCCGCGGCTGCAATCCGGCGCCTGGCGCCTGGACCACGCTCAACGGCGTGACGGTGAAGATCTTCGACGCGAAGCCGATCCCGGCGCGCGATCCCAGGGGCATCGGCGGCAAGCTCGGCGAGATCGTCGCGGTGGAGGCCGACGGCATCACCGTGGTTTGCGCCGACGGTCGCTTCAAGATCGCCCGCGTGCAGCCCGCCGACGGCAAGAAGATCGATGCCGGCGAATGGGCGAAAGGGGTCAACCTGCAGCCGAAATCCCTGTTCACGTGAGACCTGCTCTTGTCATGGCCGGACAACCGGGACCGATCCTCGGTCGGCCCGGTCGTAAATTTGTCCCGGCCATCCACCGTCTTGCCTGGGTTCAAGACATGAAGACGTGGAGGGCCGCCATGACGAACTCGAAAGATCGCGTCACTTCCTGTCCCATCAACGGAACGTTCCCATGCCTGCTTCGCAGCATCAGAATCCGAAGTCCGATATCGAAATCTCGCAGGCCGCGACCAAGCGGCCGATCCTCGACATCGCCGGGGAAAGGCTCGGCATCGCGCCTGAGAATCTCGAGCCCTATGGCCACTACAAGGCCAAGGTGTCGATGGACTACGTCAAGACGCTCAAGGACAAGCCGAACGGCAAGCTGATCCTGGTCACGGCGATCTCACCGACGCCGGCGGGCGAGGGCAAGACCACCACCACGGTCGGCCTCACCGACGCGCTCAACCATATCGGCAAGAAAGCGATGTGCGCGCTGCGCGAACCCTCGCTCGGACCGTCGTTCGGCATGAAGGGCGGCGCCGCCGGCGGCGGCTACGCGCAGGTGATCCCGATGGAGGACATCAACCTGCACTTCACCGGCGACTTCCACGCCATCACCTCGGCGCACAACCTGCTGGCGGCGCTGATCGACAATCACATCTACTGGGGCAATGCGCTCGGCATCGACGCGCGCCGCGTCACCTGGCGCCGCGTGATGGACATGAACGACCGCGCGCTGCGCGAGATCGTGTGCTCGCTCGGCGGCGTCGCCAACGGCTATCCGCGCGAGGCCGGCTTCGACATCACCGTGGCCTCCGAGGTGATGGCGATCTTCTGTCTCGCCAAGGACATCGAGGATCTCAAAGAGCGGCTCGGCAACATCATCGTGGCCTATACCCGCGAACGCAAGCCGATCCGCGCCCGCGATCTCAACGCTCACGGCGCGATGGCGGCGCTGCTCAAGGAGGCGATCGCGCCGAACCTGGTGCAGACGCTGGAGGGCACGCCGGCCTTCATCCACGGCGGCCCGTTCGCCAACATCGCCCATGGCTGCAACTCGGTGGTCGCGACCACCACGGCGCTGAAGCTCGCCGACTATGTCGTCACCGAGGCCGGCTTCGGCGCCGATCTCGGCGCCGAGAAGTTCATCGACATCAAGTGCCGCAAGGCCGGCCTCGCGCCGGACTGCGTGGTGATCGTCGCCACCATCCGCGCGCTGAAGATGCACGGCGGCGTCAAGAAGGAAGACCTCAAGCAGGAAAACCTCAAGGCTCTCGAAGCCGGCATGGCGAACCTCGAGCGCCACATCGAGAACGTCAAGAAATTCGGCCTGCCGGCGGTGGTCTCGATCAACCGCTTCTCGGCCGATACCGATGCCGAGATCGCGCTGGTCAAGGAGAAGTGCAGGGCGCTCGGCGTCGAGGCGCTGATGGCCGACCACTGGGCGATGGGCGGCGCGGGTGCCGCCGACGTCGCCCGCGCCGTCGTCAAGGTGATCGACGAGGGCAAGGCCAAGCTCAAATTCCTCTACGGCGACGACCTGCCGCTGTTCGAGAAGGTGCGCACCATCGCCAGGGAGCTCTACCGCGCCGACGACGCCACCGCCGACAAGTCGGTCAAGGACCAGCTCAAGCAATGGGAGGAAATGGGCTTCGGCAAGCTGCCGGTGTGCATCGCCAAGACGCAGTATTCGTTTTCGACCAATCCCGACGCCAAGGGCGCCCCGACCGGCTTCACCATCCCGGTGCGCGAGGTACGGCTGTCGGCCGGCGCCGAATTCGTGGTTGCGATCTGCGGCGAGATCATGACCATGCCGGGACTGCCCAAAGTGCCGTCCGCGGATTCGATCGACGTCCGGGATGGCAAGATCGTCGGGCTGTTCTAGCGGCGGCCCACGCGGACGCCGGCTTTACGAGGATCAATGCCATGCTCAAATTCTACTACAGCGGCGCGCCGAACCCGATGAAGGTGGCGCTGTTTCTGGAGGAGGCCGGGCTCGCCTACGAGGCGGTCCCGGTCGATACCCGCAAGGGCGACCAGCACAAGCCGGACTATCTCGCCATCAATCCCAACGGCAAGGTACCGGCCATCGTCGACGGCGACGTCACCGTGTTCGATTCGAACGCGATCCTGCTCTATCTCGCGGAGAAGACCGGCAAGTTCTTGCCGCCGGCGGGCGACAGGATGCGCGGCGAGCTGCTGTCCTGGCTGATGTTCGTCGCTTCCGGCGTCGGGCCCTATGCCGGCCAGTCGGTGCATTTCCGCAATTACGCGCCGGAGAAGATCCCCTATGCCGTCAACCGCTACGCCTTCGAGGCGCAGCGCCATTTCGGCATCCTCGACGCACGGCTCGCGAGGCAAAGCCACATGGTCGGCGGCACCTATACCATCGTCGATATGGCGGTGTGGGGCTGGGCGCGCCTCGTTCCGAATGTGCTCGGCGAGGGCGCCTGGGCGAAATTCCCCAACCTGAAGCGGCTGGTCGATGAGATCAGCGCGCGGCCCGCGGCGCAGCGCGCGGTGGCGCTCAAGGACCGGCATGCGTTCAAAGCCGAGATGGACGATGAAGCGCGGCGCGCCATGTTCCGCCATCTGACGGAGCAGGTCGCCTGAGCGCGCAGCCGCACCGATCAGGCCGTCGCCGGCGCGGTCCGCGGCCGGCGAACCGGCTCGCTTGTCGGTTCGGTTGCCGATGCCGTGCGCGGCGACGGCGCGTCGAGCTGCGGGGCAACGCGCCGCGCCTGCGCCACCAGTTCGGCGGTGATCGGCATCATCGGCTCGCGCGCCGGCACGATCAGACCGATGGTCTGCACCGCCTCCGGCTGGACGATGGGAATGGCGCGGACATTGTCGGACAGGCCGAGCGCTTCCGTGAGCTTGGCCGGCATCACGCTGGCCCAGCGGCCGGTGCGAACATGAGAGAACAGAAGGATCATCGAATCCGATTCCAGCATCGGACGGCCTTCGCCACCGGCGGCACGCAGCAGCCGGTCGATGATGCGGCGGTTCTGCATGTCGGGCGTCAGCAGGCAGAGCGGCACCTGCGCGACATCGGCCCAGGTGACGCTGACGCGGTCGGCGAGCGGAGCATCCGCCGCGGTGAGCAGGTGATAGCGCTCGTGATAGAGCGGCACCGTGCTGACGCGTCCGAGCGGCTCGTTGCCGATATAGGTGATGCCGGCATCGATCTCGAAATTCTCGAGCAGGCCGAGGATGTCAGCCGAGGTGCGCGAGTAGATCGCGAACTGCACGTTCGGATGCTGCTCGCGATAGGGCGTGGTGATCGCCGCGATCATCGGCAGCGCGGTCGGGATCACCGCCATGCGCAGCCGTCCGCTGAGGCCGTGCCGCAGCGTATGGATTTCCTCATGCATCTGCCGGCTGTCGGCGACGATCCGCCGCGCCCATTCCAGCACGCGCTCGCCTTCCGGGGTGAAGCCCTGGAACCGGGAGCCGCGATTCACCAGCAAGACGCCGAGCTGCTCTTCGAGTTGCTTCACGCCAGCGGACAATGTCGGCTGCGTCACGCCGCAGGATTCCGCGGCATGGCCGAAATGCTTTTCGCGCGCCAGAGCCAGCAGGAACTCGAGCTTGTCGATCATTCCTTCGAAAACATAGAGTTTTCAGTATGATAAAAGCAGTGTCTCATTCTCGCCTTTCATGTAATAATAGATGAGATAAGCTTCAAATCAATAGATTTTATCTATTTAATGATGACGGCCACGGGGATTGCCCGATCGTTAGAATGGTTTCAAATGAGCGGGGAGAGTGCCGATGAACATCCATAACCCGCCAGCAACCGGCCCGGCCGGCGCGCGTGGCAATGGCCCGCGCGGAAAGAAGAAGCCGCGCGGCACGCCCAAGGGCCGCCAGGTCGATGCCGCCGCACTCGCGGACATCCAGGCGCTGCTCGGCGACCGGCCGCGCCGCCGCGATCTGCTGATCGAGCACCTGCATCTGATCCAGGACAAATACGGCTACATCTCCGCGCCGCATCTTGCCGCGCTCGCGGTCGAGATGAAGCTGGCGCAGGCCGAGGTCTACGAGGTCGCGACTTTCTACGCGCATTTCGACGTGGTGAAGGATGGCCCGCCACCGCCGCCGATGACGGTGCGGGTGTGCGATTCCCTGTCCTGCGCGATGGCCGGCGCCGAGCGGTTGCTCGCCGAATTGCCCGCGGCGCTCGGCAGCGGCGTGCGGGTCATCCGCGCGCCGTGCATGGGCGCTTGCGACCATGCCCCGGTCTGCGCGGTCGGCCATGTCCAGACCAAGCACGCGACCATCGACAGCGTCGCCGCGGCGGTGGCGGCGAAGCCGCATCCGCACGCGCACCATCCAGAGGTCGATTTCGCCGCCTATCAGGCGGCCGGCGGCTATGCGGTGCTGAAGGACTGCATCGCCGGCAGGCGCACGCGCGATGAGGTCATCAAGATCGTCAGCGACGGCGGTCTGCGCGGCCTCGGCGGCGCCGGCTTCCCGACCGGCCGCAAATGGTCGCTGGTGCGCTCCGAGCCGGCGCCGCGGCTGATGGCGGTCAACTGCGACGAGGGCGAGCCCGGCACGTTCAAGGACCGCTATTATCTCGAGCGCGACCCGCACCGCTTCCTCGAAGGCATGCTGATCGCGGCTTGGGTGGTCGAGGCCGCGGCGATCTACATCTATGTCCGCGACGAATATCCCGAGATCCGGCTGATGCTGCTCGAGGAGATCGCGCGCATCGAGGCCGCGGGGCTTGCGACGCACACCGCGATCCATCTACGCCGCGGCGCCGGCGCTTATATCTGCGGCGAAGAATCCGCGATGATCGAATCGATCGAGGGCAAGCGCGGACTGCCGCGCCACCGGCCGCCCTATGTCGCGCAGGTCGGCCTGTTCGGCCGGCCGACGCTGGAGCAGAACGTCGAGACGCTGTACTGGGTGCGCGACATCGTCGAGCGCGGGCCGCAATGGTTCGCGTCGCAGGGCAAGGAAGGCCGCACCGGCTTCCGCAGTTTCTCGGTGTCGGGCCGGGTCAAGAATCCCGGCGTCAAGGTCGCCCCGGCCGGCACCACCATCCGCGAGCTGATCGACAACTATGCCGGCGGCATGCAGGACGGCCACACCCTCAAGGGCTTCCTGCCGGGCGGCGCCTCCGGCGGCATTTTCCCCGCCGCGATGGCGGATCATCCGCTCGACTTCGGCACGCTGGAGAAGCACGGCGGCTTCGTCGGCTCGCATGCCGTCGTCATCCTGTCCGATCAGGACGACATGAAGGCGGTGGCGCTCAACTTGATGCGGTTCTTCGAGGACGAGAGCTGCGGGCAATGCACGCCGTGCCGGGTCGGTACCGAGAAGGCCGTCAAGCTGATGGAGCAGGGCCCGTGGGACACCGATCTGCTGACCGAGCTCGCCGGCGTGATGCGCGATGCCTCGATCTGCGGCCTCGGTCAGGCGGCACCGAACCCGCTGTTGTCGGTGCTGACCTATTTCCCCGAGGACCTCGCCAAGCCGCTCGGACGTTGGTGATATGACATTGGTGATATCATGATGGCTATCCGGATGTCGTCTCCGCGCCAGCGGACATCAAGAAGGGTCGACCGATGACCGACATCACCGCACGCAAGGCTTCCGGCTCCAGCGCCGAGGCTCCGCCTGCGCCGACCTTCTTCATCGACGGCCGCGAGATCGACATTCGCAAGGGCGAGAGCATCTTCCGCGCCGCGCAGCGGCTCGATATCGAGCTGCCGCATCTGTGCTACGCGCCGCAGCCGGGCTATCGGCCCGACGGCAATTGCCGTGTCTGCATGGTCGAGATCGAGGGCGAGCGCGTGCTGGCGGCAAGCTGCCTGCGCACGCCCTCGCCGGGCATGAAGGTTCACACCCAGACCGCCCGCGCCAGGACCGCGCGCAAGATGGTGGCCGAGCTGCTGCTGACCGACCAGCCGGCCAAGGAGGTCGCGCACGATCCGCAATCGCAGCTCTGGAAGGTGGTGGAGGACGAGGGCCTGAGCGCCAGCCGCTTCCCCCGCCACGATGCCGCGGACGTGCCGCCGGTCGACCGCAGCCATCCGGCGATGGCGGTCAATCTCGATGCCTGCATCCATTGCAATCTGTGCGTGCGCGCCTGCCGCGAGGTCCAGGTCAACGACGTGATCGGCATGGCCGGCCGCGGCATCACCGAGCAGATCGTGTTCGACTTCGGCGATCCGATGGGGGCCTCGACCTGCGTCGCCTGCGGCGAATGCGTGCAGGCGTGCCCGACCGGCGCGCTGATGCCGTCCTCGCTGCTCGACGAGCGCAATGTGCGCACGGAGTTTCCGGACCGCACCGTCAACAGCGTGTGCCCGTATTGCGGCGTAGGCTGCCAGCTCACCTATGAGATCAAGGACGACAAGCTGATCTCGGTGCGCGGCCGCAACGGCCCTGCCAACGAGAACCGGCTGTGCGTCAAGGGCCGCTTCGGCTTCGACTATGTCAGCAATCCGCAGCGCCTCAAGGTGCCGATGATCCGCAAGGACGGCGTCGGCAAGCGCGCGGACGATCTGGTCGATCCCAGCAATCCCTGGACCCATTTCCGCCCCGCCAGCTGGGAGGAGGCGATGGAGCGCGCCGCCTCCGGCCTCAAGCGCATCCGCGACCGCGACGGTCCGCAGGCGCTTGCCGGCTTCGGCTCCGCCAAGGGCTCCAACGAGGAAGCCTATCTGTTCCAGAAGCTGGTGCGCACCGGCTTCGGCACCAACAATGTCGACCACTGCACGCGGCTGTGCCACGCCTCCTCGGTGGCGGCGCTGCTCGAAGGCGTCGGCTCCGGCGCGGTGTCGGCCACCTTCAACGAAGTGAAGAATTCCGACTTCATCATCGTCATCGGCTCGAATCCGATCGAGAACCATCCGGTCGCCGCCACCTATTTCAAGCAGGCGGCCAAGCGCGGCGCCAAGCTGGTCATCATGGATCCGCGCGGCAGCGGCATGAAGCGCTATGCCTGGCGGACGATGCAGTTCAAGAACGGCACCGACGTCGCGATGCTCAACGCGATGCTCAATGTCATCGTCACCGAGAAGCTCTACGACCAGCAATATATCCAGACCTATGTCGAGGGTTTTCCGCAGCTCGCCGAGCATGTGAAGGACTTCACTCCGGAGGAGATGGCGCCGATCTGCGGCATCCCCGCCGAGACGCTGCGCGAGGTCGCGCGCGCCTATGCGCGGGCCGAGAGCGCCATCATCTTCTGGGGCATGGGCGTGTCGCAGCACACTCATGGCACCGACAATGCGCGCTGCCTGATCGCGCTCGCGCTGATCACCGGCCAGATCGGCCGTCCCGGCACCGGGCTGCATCCGCTGCGCGGCCAGAACAACGTGCAGGGCGCCTCCGACGCCGGCCTGATCCCGATGTTCTTCCCCGACTACAAGTCGGTGGAAGAACCGGCGATCCGCGACAAGTATGAGGCCGCCTGGGGCGTCAAGCTCAATCCCAAGCGCGGCAAGACCGTGGTCGAGATCATGGACGCGGTCCATGCCGACGAGATCAAGGGCATGTACATCATGGGCGAGAACCCGGCGATGTCCGATCCCGATCTCAACCACGCGCGCGGCGCGCTCGCGCATCTCGAGCATCTCGTGGTGCAGGACATCTTCCTGA
>Ga0180222_1000199_pt1 | contig 105435 bp, 103 predicted proteins | sample eDN5th37CKraftOP_FD_151336 | JGI IMG/M metagenome (GOLD analysis project Ga0180222, IMG submission 151336) | Enriched Organic Plus compost microbial communities from Emeryville, California, USA - eDNA 5th pass 37_C Kraft OP (version 2) (version 2) ... | reverse complement strand
GCGGCTCGATCACAGACCATTCGAAATCTGTCAGCTCAAAACGGCGACGCATCTCCAAGACTCCTTTCCCGAGCCTTGAATCAATCACTGCCGCCTCGCGCAACTCAGTTTATGAGTTTACCGCCTAACGTACCGATGCCGCGCCGTGGCACGGCGTGCTGACGTTCGGTCTTCCGGGTGGATGGGCCCTTAAGATAAGCGCGAAAGCCCATTTGCAGCATCGGCCTGGCGAAGGCACGGCGGCGCGGATCAGTGCTTATCGCGGGAATTGCGGGAATCAACCGCGCGTGCCGCAAAAGGTGAGATCATCCTTATACTGCCGGAACGATGATTTATCCTGCTAGACGAAGGCGCTGAGCATCAGCATCAAGCTTGAGGACGCCAACCCCGCATATGGCAACCAGCCCCAGCAAATAAACGCGCCCGCCGGCGCCGGTTCCTTCCGCTGCTTTATGACGATGAGCGCAAGGTTGATCGCCGCGAAGATCATCATCGTGCCTTGGGCTGCAAGGTCAGCAAGTCCTTCAAGTGGAACAGCCAACGTCAAGATGAGAATGGCAGCGATTGCATAGGCTGTCGCGACTATGGGTGTTCGGGCGGTCCTGTGCACCTGGGTCAAATGCTCGGGAAGATTGCCCTGTTTGGCCAAGCCATAGAGCACCCGGGCAATCATGATCATGTGCACGACGATTCCATTGAGCGTGGCAACGATCGCGATGAGACTCATGTAGACGAGGGGTTGGCCGGTGAGGCGCTGGAAGACCAGCGCCAGCGGGGCAGCTGCCTCCGCGAGTTCATCTGGCGGAACGGTGATCACCGAGATCCACACGACGAGCATGTAAAGCAGAGTCGTGACACCAAGCGTGATGAATAACGCACGGGGCAGAGTACGGCTCGGCTCCCTCAGTTCTTCGGCAATATTCACCAGGTGTTCAAAGCCTATGAAGGCAAAGACGGCAATTATGGTCGTGCTGCCGACTGCGACCCACGCGGCACCATCGAGAGCCGCGGGAACCATAGCGGGCAAGCGCGTGATAGCCTCGCTACCCTGCGCGAGGCCAGCCGCGACGACCAACGCCAAACCGCCCACTTCAATTAGAGTCATCACCCCGGCGAAGGCGACCGATTGGGTCGTCGCCAGGCAGGCTATGGCGCCCATCGAAAGAATTACACCGACAACGATCCAGGCAGAGGGTAGCGGGAGGAAAACCTTGAGATAGCCGACACTTCCTGCCGCAATTGTCGCAGCCGAAATCGCGGCTGAAGCGACTACGAGGAGTCCTATCGCGACAGTAAGCCAGCGACGACCGAACGCCGCGTCCACATATGCTGCTTCGCTCGCGCTTACCGGCATGCGGGTACCAAGTTCTGCGAACGAAGCCGCAGTCAGACCCATGGTTACAGCGGCGATCAAAAAGCCCAGTGGAGCGTGCATGCCGCTGCGGCCAGCAGCGATCCCGACGAGAACATATATGCCAGCCCCAATGGTGACCCCGACACCGTATAGCACGGCGTGAGTGAGGGTCAGACGTCTCATCAACCCTGGATTTGAGCTCGAACGATTTCCCACCATCAATTCCTGTAATGCGTTCGCATCAAGTGTAGCATTCCATACTCGCCCTGGCAGCGGAATCTAAGGCGGGGGGAATCGGTATAGGCATGAAATGCGGCGTGCGACATCCTGCTTGGGTGAAGCATCACGGCATGGATCCGCCACAACCTGCCGCCACCGATCGGCGCCGGACAAACTAGCCGCATTCGCCCGGTATGGCCGTCCAAGATATCATTGGTATCAGGCGAAGCCCAAGGCGGATGGTGGGGTCGCCAGCAGGCTGGATTCCTGACGGTGTCGGCCCACCGAACTCGCCCAACATCTTCGATTACCGATCTTGAATTGTGACTAGGGGCGCGCGGCTGCAGACTCCAGGTTCGGACCGCCACGGGGATATTTGCTAGGGCAGTGCCCCCGCGATCAAGGCGAACAATCCGGTTTATCCCACCTCAATGGCCCCGGGGACCCAGGGCGACTCACGCGGAATGAAAACCGTGCGAGGGTCCGTCCCGTTCACTTATTCTGTCAGAATATTATTGATCACTGCCTCGCAAAATCTGCAGGAAATGGCGGGAAGATGATGGTGAGCCCTGCTGGGTTCGAACCAGCGACCTACTGATTAAAAGTCAGTTGCTCTACCGACTGAGCTAAGGGCCCGTCGCATCGCCGCGGTCGGCGTGCGAAAGTGAGCCGCCGCCCTAGTGCGGTGCGGCGGCGTGGTCAACCGGCTTTGGGCGGCGAAGATGCGCGGCGAGCTGACGGACGCTGCGCGTCGCGATCGGGTGGCGCCAGCCCGGCGCGATGGCGGCGAGCGGGCCGAGAACGAAGGCGCGCTCTGTCATCGCCGGGTGCGGAATCGTGAGCGCGCCGTCACTCCACGCGCCTCCCGACCAGAGCAATATGTCGAGGTCGAGCGTGCGGGCGCTCCACCGCTGGCCGGTGCGACGGCCGAACGCGGCTTCGATGGCTTTCAGCCGCGCGAGCATTTCGGGCGGGCTGAGCGATGACGCCACCAGCACCGCCGCATTGGCGTAGCGCCGCCGTGACGGGCCGAGCGGCGCGGTCGCGATGATCGGGCTCGCGTCGACCGGTTCGATGTCGTCGGCCTCTATCGCTGCGAGCGCTGCCATGAGTACGCGTCGAGGATCTCCGAGCCGCGCATGGCGGCGATTTGATCCAAGCCCGATGGCGTAAAGGGCAAGCGGGTCGCTGCGAGTGGGCGTTGCGCCGGTCATGCTGCTGCGCCTATCGCAGCGGGATGGCGATTGCCAGCCCGCTTCCCGGTACCGAACCGCCACGCGATTGTCCGCGCTGCCCGCGGCTGGTGGCGCTGCGCAATGCGTGCCGGGCCGAGCATCCGGACTGGTGGAATGCGCCTGTCCCGGCCTTTGGTGATCCCCATGCCTGGCTTGCTATCGTGGGGCTCGCACCCGGCAAGCATGGCGCCAACCGCACGGGAAGGCCCTTCACCGGCGATTATGCCGGCGATCTGTTGTTCGCGACGCTCACCGCTTTCGGTCTGAGCAAGGGTCAATATGAAGCACGCGTCGACGACGGTATGGCCCTCGACGGCGCTATCATCGTCAACAGCGTCAAATGCCTTCCCCCGCAGAATAAGCCGCTGCCGAGCGAGATCGCCGCATGCCGGACATTCTTCGAACCGCAACTCGCCGCCTTGCCCCAGGTTCGGGTAATCATCGCGCTGGGACGGATTGCGCATGATGCGGCGCTGCGAGCCGCCGGGTTGCGACTCGGGGCCTTTCGTTTCGCGCACGGGGCCGTGCATTGCCTTCCTGACGGGTGCCACCTCGTCGACAGCTATCATTGCTCACGCTACAACACGAACACGGGGCGGCTGACGCCCCAGATGTTGGCCGACGTCTTTCGTTCCGCACTCGCCCTCCGGGATCAGACGAGCGGGCCGAACTCCTCGACCAGCCCGCGATAGAGCGCGCGCTTGAAGGGGACGATCAGCCTTTCGATCTCGTCCAGTTCCGCCCAGCGCCAGGCGCGAAATTCCTGGTGCTCGGTGTGAATATTGACGTCGCTGTCCTCCCCCATGAAGCGCATCAGGAACCAGTACTGGCGCTGGCCGCGATATTGGCCGCCCCACATCTTGCCGACGAGATGGTCGGGCAGATCGTAAAAATATTCCTGACGGCTGCGCGCGATGATCTCGACCAGCCCGCCGTGCACGCCGGTTTCCTCGCCCAGCTCGCGGATCGCAGCCTCCTCCGCCTCTTCGCCGGGGTCGATGCCGCCCTGCGGCATCTGCCACGCCTCGCTCGTCGTATCGAGTCGCTGGCCGACGAAGACGCGCCCGTCGCGGTTTGCGAGCATCACTCCGGCGCAGGGGCGATAGGGAAGGTGGCTGTAGCCTTTCATGCGGTGGCTTCGGCGATCATAGTCTTGAGCACAGCCAGATTGCCCCTGACGTCGACGGCTGCGCTCGGGATGGCCTTGGTGAGGCAGATATAACCGTGAATGCTGCCCTTCGCCTCGCGATATGTGGTCGGCACCCCCGCCTCGATCAGCTTTGCGGCATAGGCGCGGCCCTGATCGCGAAGCGGGTCGAGACTCGCCGTTACGAGCAGCGTCGGCGGAAGGCCCTCGGCGGGGAAATCGATCGGCGCGGCGCGATAATCGTCGGGGTCGGCAGCATATTGGTCGCCAAACCATTTCATCCCGCCTTCGGTCAGCAGATGCCCTTCCTTGAAGTCGCGATAGCTCTGCCAGTCATAATGGGTGGTCACGGCGGGATAAATGGGGTGGATCGCGATCACCGCCTTCGACGCCGGCTTGTCGCGCAGCGTCAGCGCGGTCGCGATGGTCAGGTTCCCCCCGGCGCTGTCGCCCGAGAGGACGAGGCCGGTGCAGGGGATATTGTCGGCGACCCAGCGCGTCGCCGCCTCGCAATCCTCGGGCGCAGCGGGAAAGGGATGTTCGGGCGCGAGGCGATAATCGACCGCGATCACCGGCATGTCGAGCTGGCGCGCGGCTTCGGCGCAATAGGGATCGTGCGTCTCCAGATCGCCGATCACCCAGCCGCCGCCATGATAAAAGACCATCACCGGTCCCGCTTCGCGGCCCGGACGATTATCATAGATGCGGACCGGAATATCACCCGCAGGTCCGGGAATCGTCCGGTCCTCGACATGCGCGATCTCCCCCCGCGGTGCGTCGGCAAGCTCTCCCATTGCGCGCATCATCGCGCGCCCGGCTTCGGGCGGCAGTTCCTCCATCTTTGGTCCCTCCTGCGCGTTGAGGAAGGCGAGAAAGGCCGCCACGTCGGGGCGCGTATAATGGGTGGTGCCGTCGGTCATCCTGTCGGGTCCCTCTCTTTTTCGATCATCATTTTCGGATGCCAGCTATTCGTCATCGCCAGCCAAACTTCAATGGCGAAATGAAACTCACCGGGGGTCCGCGCTTTGCAGTGCACAATTTTTTCTGAATTGCGGCTTGCGGTCGAGGGGCCTAGGCCCATCTCGCAAATTGGCAAAGTTGGTGAAGGCAGAAGACATAATGGCGACAGCGGTTGAGGACCTAGCCGACAAGCGGCAGTCCCCCCTTTCCGACGCGGTGGTGGTGCGGTTCGCCGGCGACTCCGGCGACGGGATGCAGTTGACGGGCGGCCAGTTCACCCTTTCCACCGCGCTCGCGGGCAACGACCTTGCGACCTTCCCCGATTTTCCCGCCGAAATCCGCGCTCCGCAGGGAACGCTCTTTGGCGTCTCGGCCTTCCAGATCAACTTCGGGTCGAGCGAGATCACGACCGCGGGCGATGCGCCCGACGTGCTCGTCGCGATGAACCCGGCAGCGCTCAAGACCAACGTCCCGTCATTGAAGCCCGGCGGGCTGATCATCGCCGACTCCGGAGAGTTCAATGACCGCAATCTCGCCAAGGCGAAATGTGAGTCGAACCCGCTCGAGGATGGCAGTCTCGCGAAGTGGCAGCTGCTGAAACTCAACATCAGCCAGCTGACAATGGACGCAGTGAAGCCCTTCGGCCTCGGCAACAAGGAAGCGCTGCGCTGCAAGAATATGTGGACGCTGGGGCTTGCGCTCTGGATGTTCGACCGCGATCGCGCGCCGCTGATCGAATGGCTCAAGGCGAAGTTTGCGAAGGCGCCCGAACTCGCCGAAGCCAATATCGCCGCGCTCAACGCAGGCCACGCCTATGGCGAGACCGCCGAACTGGCGGGTCCACTCAAGCAGCATCATGTCGCGCCTGCGCCGGTCGCGCCAGGCCTCTACCGGACGCTGACGGGCGCCGAGGGCATCGCACTCGGCCTTGTCGCGGGGGCGCAGCTGGCGAAACTGCCGATGTTCTTCGGCGGCTATCCGATTACGCCGGCGTCGGCGATCCTCCATCATCTGTCGCGGCTCAAGGAATATGACGTCACGACTTTCCAGGCCGAGGATGAGATCGCCGCGATCTGCGCCGCGATCGGCGCAAGCTATGGCGGTTCGCTGGGCGTTACCAGCTCGTCGGGGCCCGGTATCGCGCTGAAGGGGGAGGCGATGGGTCTTGCGATCATGACCGAGCTCCCTCTCGTCATCGTCAATTCGCAGCGCGGCGGCCCCTCGACAGGCCTTCCCACCAAGACCGAGCAGTCGGACCTTTATCAGGCGGTCTATGGCCGCAACGGCGACGCGCCGATGCCCGTCATCGCAGCGCGCTCGCCGGGGGACGCCTTTGAATGTGCGATCGAGGCGTGCCGGATCGCTACGCAATATATGACCCCGGTGATGCTGCTGACCGACGGTTATATCGCCAATGCGGCCGAGCCGTGGGCAGTGCCCGATCTGACGGCCTATGAGGCTTTCCCGGTCGAGTTTCTGACCGAGGTTCCCGAAGGCGGTTTCAAACCCTACAGCCGCGACGAAAAACTGGCGCGGCCTTGGGTCAAGCCCGGCACGCCCGGGCTGCTCCACCGGATCGGCGGCATCGAGAAGGAGGTCGATACAGGCCACCTCAACTACAACCCCGAAAACCATCAGGCGATGACGAATCTCCGCAAGGCGAAGGTCGACGGCATCCGCATTCCCGACCAGATCGTCGAGCTCGGCGCCGAGGGCGGCAATCTCGCGGTGGTAGGTTGGGGCTCGACCTTCGGTCCGATCCATCAGGCAGTGCGCCGCAAGCGCGCCGAGGGCCATGACGTCAGCCATATCCACATCCGTCACATCTGGCCGCTCCCCGGCAATCTGGGCGAACTGCTCAGGAGTTATGACAAGGTAATCGTCCCCGAGATGAACACGGGGCAGCTCAAGACGGTGCTGCGCGACCAGTATCTTGTCGATGCGAAGCCGCTCAACAAGGTGTCGGGGCAGCCCTTCCGCATCGCCGAAATCGAAGCCGCCATCGAGGAGGCGCTGGGCTGACGCGAAAGCGTTGTTGCCCCGAGAGGAACGACCATGAACGAGATGACCACCATCGCGAAGACGACCACGCTCAAGGACTGGGAAAGCGACCAGGAGGTCCGCTGGTGCCCCGGCTGCGGCGACTATGCGATCCTGAAGGCGGTTCAGCGCACCATGCCCGAAACCGGGACGCCGCCTGAAAAGACCGTGTTCATCAGCGGCATCGGCTGCTCGTCGCGCTTTCCCTATTATATGGAAACCTATGGCTTCCACACGATCCACGGCCGGGCGCCAGCGTTCGCCACGGGGCTGAAGCTCGCCAATCCGGAGCTCGACATCTGGATCGTCACCGGCGATGGCGACGGGCTTTCGATCGGCGGCAATCATACGATGCACCTCATCCGCCGCAATCTCGATTGCCAGATCATGCTGTTCAACAACGAGATCTACGGGCTGACCAAGGGGCAATATTCGCCGACCAGTCGCGTCGGCACCAACAGCCCCTCGACCCCCTATGGCTCGGTCGATCGTCCCGCGCAGCCCTGCGCCTTCGCGCTGGGCTCGGGCGCCCGCTTCGTCGCGCGGGGCTTCGACGTGTCGAAGGAATTGCCGAACGTCCTGAAGGCAGCGCACGCGCATAAGGGAGCGGCGTTCGTCGAGATTTTTCAGAATTGCATCGTCTACAACAAGGATGTGTTCCAGGACTTCGCCGCGCCCAAGGGCGCCGAAGATCGTCAGCTCTGGCTGGTGAACGGCGAGCCGATGCTGTTCGCGAAGGGCACGAAGGGCATCGCGCTCGACAATGAGGCACTGACGCTGAAGGTCGTCGACGTCGTCGATGGCGACTGGAAGGCCGCGGGCGTGATCGTCCATGACGTCACCAACCGCAGCGTTGCGCACATGCTCGTCGAGATGCGGTTCGGCGAATTTCCGATGGCGCTCGGCGTCCTCTACGACGACCCGCGTCCGACCTTCGAGGCCGACGTCGTTCGCCAGAACCAGGCGGCGCGTGAAGGCAAGACTGCCGATCTGCAGGGGTTGCTCAAGAAGGGGCAGACGTGGACCGTCAAGGAAGGCGGACCCGAGCTCTGATCGCCAGGGGCTCCTGCCCGGGCTGGTAAGCGCACGCCGCGCACAAGTCGACATGGACGCCGACGTCTATCGTACCGCGTGACTTGCGACGCGACGGGGCATTTCCTGCGCCGAACACGCCAACCGGCGGCATGACGTCATGCCACAGGCGATTGTCAGGCCGCTGCATTTGCGGCACAAAGATGCAATGAACACGCATGTCAGTCCCCGCCGCGGCAAGGAATTGCTGCGTGCCGACCGGGTGTTTCGCTCGGGCGGCGGGCTGGCGTGGCTGATGGCGCACGCGCCGTCGGGCGTGTTCCACCGCATGCTCGACCGCATCGACCGCGGCCTCGATTATGGCACGCTGGAGGGCCATCTGCCCGACGGCAGCGTGCGGATTCTGGGCGCTCGGGATGAAGGGCCCACTGCCGTCGTCCATCTGCATAGCTGGGCCGCGCTGGCGCGACTCGCGCTAACGGGGTCCGTTGGGTGGTATCGCGCCTGGGAGCACGGCGAATGGTCGTCGCCCGACCCCGTGCCGCTGTTCGACCTGTTCATGCGCAACGGCGAAGCGCTCGGCAGCGTCGGCCGCGCGCACGGACCGTGGCGCTGGGTGAATGGCTTCGTCCACGCCTTCAACCGCAACAGCCGCCGCGGGGCAAAGCGAAACATCCATGCTCATTATGATTTAGGCAATGATTTCTATCGCTTGTGGCTCGATTCCAAAATGAATTATTCGAGCGCGCTGTTCGCAAGCCCCGAAATGACGCTCGATGAGGCGCAGAATGCCAAGGTCGACGCGATCCTTGACCGGCTCGACCTTCGCTCGGGCAGCCGGTTGCTCGAGATCGGCTGCGGCTGGGGCGCCCTTGCCGAGCGCGCCGTCGAGCGGCACGACGTTCTTTACACGGGCATCACCTTGTCGCCTGCGCAGGCAGAGGTCGCTGCGACGCGTATTGCGGCGGTCGATCTTGTCGGCCGATCGAAGGTCGAGCTTTGCGACTATCGGGACGTGCAGGGACCGTTCGACGCGATAGCGAGCGTCGAGATGGTCGAGGCGGTCGGGCACGCCTATTGGCCCGCCTATCTCGACGCGATCGCCCGCTTGCTGCGCCCCGGCGGCAAGGCAGCGATCCAGTACATCATGATCAAGGACACGTTGTTCGAGGCCTATGCGGCGGGCAGCGACTTCATCCAGGCTTATATCTTCCCCGGCGGCTGCCTGATCTCCGAAAGCCGCTTCCGCGCGCTGGCGGAGGCGCGAGGACTGGCCTGGCGTGATGTGCGGCGCTTTGGCGAGGATTATGCCGAAACGCTGCGTCGGTGGCGCGAGCGCTTCGACGCCGTCGTCGCGTCGGGGCAGCTTCCCGCCGGGTTCGACGAGCGCTTTGTGCGACTGTGGCGCTATTACCTCCAATATTGCGAAGGCGGCTTCCGCGGCGGCGGTATCGACGTCGCCCAGGTAACACTCGAAAAGAATGTCTGAAAACAGGGGAGAGGAAGGTTGATGCGACGATATCTAGCGGCGGCGCTGCTCTGCGCCGCTGCGGTGGGCTATGGAACGCCCGCTGCCACCCAGGTCACCGATAATCTGCCAGAGGATCTGAATGTGCTGTTCTGGAGCCAGGATCAACGCGACGCCGCCTTTCGTACCATGGAAACCGTTCCCAAGGTCGTCGTCCACACGATCAAGGCGGGCGGGACCGCCTATCCGCTGCCCGATGGCCCTGCGCTCGACGTCGGCGTCGATGTCGACGCTTATATGGCGAAGCAGCGCAATGCTGGACTGATCATCGTTCAGGACGGGAAGGTCCGGCTCGAGAAATATGCGCTCGGCTATGGCGCCACGGGCCGCTGGACCAGCTTTTCGGTCGCAAAGAGCTTCACCTCGACCCTTGTCGGTGCGGCGGTGAAGGATGGCCATATCAAGAGCCTCGACGACAAGGTGACGGCCTATATTCCCGGTCTCAAGGGATCGGCCTATGACGATGTCAGCGTGCGCCAGCTGCTCACCATGACCTCCGGCGTCAAATGGAACGAGGATTATACCGATCCCAAGTCCGATGTCGCGCAGTTCAACCTCCAGAAGCCGGTTGCAGGCGAGGATATAACCGTCAGCTATATGAAGACCTTACCGCGCGAAGCGCCCGCAGGTTCAAAGTGGGTCTACAAGACCGGCGAAACCAATCTGATCGGCGTTCTGGTGTCGAGCGCGACGGGCAAGACGCTGTCCGACTATCTGTCGGAAAAGGTCTGGAAGCCCTTTGGCATGGAGCAGGACGCGGTGTGGATGCTCGGGCCGACGGGCCACGAGATCAGCGGCTGCTGCATGTCGGCCAGCCTGCGCGACTATGCGCGGTTCGGTCAGTTCATCCTCGGTGGCGGCGTTGCGGATGGTCAGAAAGTGTTGCCGGACGACTGGCTCGCCGCGGCAACCACCAAGCAGGCGGACATCGACATTCCGGGCCGCGGCTATGGCTATCAATGGTGGACCAACGACGATGGCAGCTTTGCCGCGCAGGGCATCTTTGGCCAGGGCATTTTCATCGACCCGAAGCGAAAGCTGGTGATCGCCTCGAACGGCAACTGGCCCGCAGCCACCGACCCCGAGGGCGTCGGCGCGGCGCGCGAGGCTTTTTACAGGGCGGTGCAGGCTGCGGTGGACCGCGAAGCCGACTGAGATTGCCTTATCTCGTCATCCCGGCACGCGCTGGGGTGACGGGCCCTTAACTCGCAGCGAGGCTCGTCGTGCGCTGCGCCGCCCAGGCGGCCGCGAGCGGGACAAGAACCCCGAGCGCCATCATCCAACCGGCATCGGCCAGGGTGACCGCGCGGTAGATGCCGGCGCCGATCACCGCGCCCGCGACGATCCAGCCCGGTCCGGCGCGGCCCGAGACGCGCATCGCGACCCATCCGCCGGCGAAGGCGCCCGCAAACCAGCCGATGACCAGCGCGACGGTGGCGCCCGCGGGGATCAATATCTCGCCGGTTGCCGGGTCATAGGCCTCGGGCGACACCTCGCCGCCCGCATATTGCGCGAGCAGGATGAGAGCGAAAGCGACGAGAATCCCGACGGCGGTTGCGATGATCGAACGGAGAAATGTGCTGGCCATGGCGATGCCTTTTGCAAAATGCGAACCAGCGGCTTCCTATACAGGGGAAAGCAAAGATCGCGTTAAGCGTCGGCCATCACCTTGGGCAGCGCGTGATAATCGGTGCTGTCGAAGCCGTCGATCATTAGTTTCGCAACGAACTCGCCGACTGCGGCGGGTTCCTTGATGCTCTGCGGATCCTCGCCCGGATAGGCGCGCGCGCGCATCTGGGTGCGGGTGCCGCCGGGATTGAGGATTGCGGTGCGAACGTTGGAGATATTGCGCATTTCGGCGCCGTAGCTGGTCACCAGCACCTCAAGCGCCGCTTTCGACGCTGCATAGGCGCCCCAATAGGCGCGGGGCTCGCGCGCAACGCCGGTCGACAGCGCGAGCAGGCGGCCGCTTGCCGCGCGACGGAGCAGCGGGTCGAAGTTGGCGATCAAGGCCTGCTGCGCGACCAGATTCAAGGTCAGCAGCTTGTTGAATTCCTTGCCATCAATCGCGCCCACGGGGGTCAGCGTGCCGAGCATTGCGGCGTTGAGGACGAGCATGTCGAGCTGTTGCCAGCGTTCGGCCATCGCACTCGCGAGGCGGGCGATGCTATCGCCGTCGGTCAAGTCGAGCGGCGCAATGGTCGCGCTACCGCCGGCGTTGTGAATGCGGTCCTCAAGCTCTTCGAGTCCTCCCGCAGTGCGCGCGGTAATGACGACGTGGGCACCGCGGGTCCCGAGCGAAAAGGCAATCGCTTCCCCTATACCGCGGCTCGCGCCGGTAACGAGCGCAACCTGGCCAGCAAGCTCTTGTGACGTTCTGCTCATTATTTCAGACAACTCGTTCAGCAAGCAACGAAAATTGATCCTCCAGCGCGTGCTCATCGAAATCTGTCAGCGTGGTCGGATAGTCGCCGGTAAAGCAGGCGTCGCAATATTGCGGGATATCGTCATTGCGCTTCACTTCGCCAAGCGCGCGATAGAGACCGTCAATGGTCAGGAAGGCGAGGCTGTCGGCGTTTATGAAATTCGCCATCTGGCCGATCGTCATCTGCGCCGCGAGCAGCTTGGCGCGTTCGGGCGTGTCGACGCCATAGAAGCAGCTATGTTGGGTCGGTGGGCTCGCGATGCGCATGTGCACCTCGGCCGCGCCCGCATCGCGCATCATCTGCACGATTTTCAGGCTGGTCGTCCCGCGCACGATCGAATCATCGATCAGCACGATCCGCTTGCCCGCGATCAGTGCCTTGTTGGCATTGTGCTTCAACTTGACGCCGAGGTGCCGGACCTTGTCCCCCGGCTGGATGAAGGTACGCCCGACATAATGCGAGCGAATGATGCCAAGTTCAAAGGGAATGCCCGATTCCTGCGCATAACCGATCGCCGCCGGCGTGCCCGAGTCGGGGACGGGAATGACCAGATCGGCCTCGACGGGGTTCTCGCGCGCGAGTTCGGCGCCGATCGCCTTGCGTACCGAATAGACGCTCGTGCCGTCGACGATCGAATCCGGGCGCGAGAAATAGACATATTCGAAGATGCACGGGCGCGCGGGCCGATCCGCGAACGGATGGTGCGAGGTCAGTTCGCCGTCGCGGATGATGACGAGTTCGCCGGGTTCGACCGAGCGGACGAACTCTGCGCCGACGACATCAAGCGCCACCGTTTCGGAGGCGAGGATGAAGGCGTCGTTGAGCTTGCCGATGACAAGCGGACGGATGCCCAGCGGATCACGGCAGCCGATCATGCCCTCTGCGGTCAGGACGATCAGCGAATAGGCGCCCTCGACCTGCTTCAGTGCGTCGATGAAGCGGTCGAGCAAGGTGCGATAGCTCGAGGTTGCGACAAGGTGGATGATGACCTCGGTATCGCTGGTCGATTGGAAGATCGAACCGCGGCGAACGAGAATTTTCCGCAGCGCCGTCGCATTCGAGATATTGCCGTTGTGCGCGACGGCGAAACCACCGGTTGCAAGGTCGGCGAACAGCGGCTGGACATTGCGCAGCGCGGTCTCGCCGGTGGTTGAATAGCGGACATGGCCGATCGCGGATGCACCGCCGAGCTGACGCATGATGTCGTCACGGTCGAAATTGCCCGCGACATGACCCATTGCCCGATGCGAGTGAAACTCCCTGCCGTCAAAGGCGGTGATGCCAGCCGCTTCCTGTCCGCGATGCTGCAGTGCATGGAGGCCAAGGGCAACCACGGCGGCGGCGCTATCGGCGCCATGAATGCCAAAGACGCCGCACTCCTCGCGGAGTTTGTCGTCGTCGAAAGGATGGGTCGTCAGCATGATGATCCGGGGCGTTGGGGGCGGCAACTGGCGCGCATATAGGAGGGCCGAAGGCAAATGTCGCCCCCTTGTTTGGACTCTTTTCGCCAAGGGGCCTTTTCAGCCACCTTCTGGCTGTCCTAAAGCGCCTGCATGGCCGACCCGCGCGACACCACCGACCGCTTCCTGCCCCGCTTCGATGCCGCGGGGCTGGTGACCGCGATCGTCGTCGAGGCGGACACCCACGCACTGTTGATGGTCGCGCATATGAATGCAGAAGCAATCCGGCTGACGCAGGAAACCGGGCAGGCGCATTTCTGGTCGCGCTCGCGCGGCGCGCTGTGGCGCAAGGGCGAGACCTCCGGCAACGGATTGTCGATGGTGGAGATGCGTGTCGATTGCGATCAGGACGCGCTGTTTCTGGTCGTGCGACCCGCGGGCCCCGCTTGCCACACCGGGCGCCGTTCCTGCTTTTATCGCCGGGTGGAGGACGACGGGACCCTGACGTTCCTCGACGATGATGCGCAGGGCTAGCTGGCCGCTCCTTTTGAGCGCGCTGCTGCTGGCCGGCTGCAACCGGCCTCTGCCGGAGCAGCAGGACCGCTCCATCGACACAGGCAACCCGCTCGAAATCGCAGCGCGAGAGCGCGGCGTAATCCGGCGCGATGCGGCCGAGCCGACCGGGGTGTTCGAGCGCTCGCACGAGCTTGGCCGGGACGCGCTTTGCGTCGTTCCGGCCGGCACTGGGTCCTGGCGCTTTGCCGTCAGCGCGGCGTTCGGTGCGGGTCTTTCCTGCCGCGCGGCCGGGTCGGTGGCGCGCGAAGGGGAGGGCTGGCGTTTCACCTTCACGAGCGTCGAGGATTGCAGCATCGTGCTGCACGAAGAAGAGGATGAATTGCGGCTGCCAGGCAAGCTTCCGTCGCAATGTGACAGCCTTTGTCCGGGTCGGACATCACTGGCGGGGCTTCGTTTGCCGCGCGCCAGTTGGTCGGCGGCCGATGCGAAACGCTTGCAGATGCGCGACCAAGAAGGCAATATGAGCCTGCCGTGCAGCGATTGAGCCTGCGGAGATCTCCTGATTCTGCGAGACTTGACGTTCACGTCAACGGAAACTAATTCTGTCACCATGACCGACGAATACGGCCACGCCCATATCGACACGCCCGACCATCTGGGACGCGAACAGTTCAGCATCACCGATTTGTCGACCGAATTCGGCGTGACGGCGCGCGCACTTCGTTTTTACGAGGATGAAGGGCTGATCAGCCCTTCGCGCAAGGGGCTGTCGCGCATCTATTCCAAGCGCGATCGCGCCCGCCTCGCCTGGATTCTTCGCGCCAAGCGCACCGGTTTCAGCCTCGCGGACATTCGCGAAATGATCGATCTTTACGACGTCGGCGATGGCCGCAAGCTGCAACGCCAGGTGACGATCGAAAAGTGCCAGGAACGGATTGCGCTCCTGCGTCGCCAGCGCGATGATATTGACAGTGCTGTAGATGAACTGTCACGCTTCATCGAAATGGTGAAGAAGGTCGACGCCGGCCAGAAGGCCGACTGAGCGCCTCCCAGGCAAGACCCGATCGCGCCCTGTAACCCGATTCCAGGAAGGATACCCCATGCCCGCCTATCGCGCTCCTGTGCAGGACACGCTTTTTCTGATCAACGATGTGCTTGGCATTGAGCGCTATGCGAGCCTGCCGGGCTTCGCCAACGCGACGCCCGACATGATCGAGGCGGTGCTGACCGAAGCGGGAAAATTCTGCGAGGAAGTGCTCTTCCCGATCAACTATTCGGGCGATCAGGAAGGCTGCACGCGGCACGAGGACGGCTCGGTGACGACGCCCAAGGGGTTCAAGGAAGCTTATAAGGCTTATTGCGATGCCGGCTGGACGCTGCTGACCCAGCCCGAGGAGTTCGGCGGGCAGGGACTCCCGCACGTGGTCGGCTTTCCGGTCGAGGAATATCGCATGGCGGCGAACCAGGCCTTCGCCATGTATCCCGGGCTGACGCAGGGTGCGATCGCGGCCATTCTCGCCAAGGGCTCGGAAGAGCAGAAACAGCTCTACGTCCCCAGGATGGTTTCGGGCGAATGGGGCGGCACGATGAACCTGACCGAGCCGCATTGCGGTACGGACCTCGGCCTCATCCGCACGCGGGCGGTGCCGAACGGCGACGGCAGCTATGCAGTGACGGGCACCAAGATCTTCATCTCTTCGGGCGAGCACGACCTCACCGACAACATCATCCACCTCGTTCTCGCGAAGACCCCCGACGCGCCCGACAGCGTCAAGGGCATTTCACTGTTTATCGTGCCCAAGTTCCTCGTGAACGACGACGGCTCGCTCGGCGAGCGCAACAGCCTTTCGTGCGGCTCGATCGAGCACAAGATGGGCATTCACGCCAACGCAACCTGCGTGATGAATTATGACGGTGCGAAAGGCTGGATGGTCGGCGAGGAGAATAAGGGCCTCGCGGCGATGTTCATCATGATGAACGCCGCGCGCCTCGGCGTCGGCATTCAGGGACTGGGGCAGGCCGATGTCGCGTTCCAGAACGCCGTCCAATATGCGCAGGACCGTCGCCAGGGCCGCGCGCTGACCGGGCCCAAGGACCCCCAGGAGAAAGCCGATCCCCTGTTCGTCCACCCCGATGTGCGCCGCATGCTGATGGACGGCAAGGCCCTGGTCGAGGGACTGCGCGCGCTCTGCCTCTGGGGTGCGCTCCAGGTCGACCTGTCTCATGCTGCCGAGAGCGAGGAGGAGCGGCAGCAGGCCGACGATCTCATCAGCCTGCTAACTCCGGTCATCAAGGGCTATGGCACCGACAAGGGCTATGAAGTCGCGACCAACGCGCAGCAGGTGTTCGGCGGTCACGGCTACATCGAGGAACAGGGCATGAGCCAATATGTCCGCGATGCGCGCATCACGATGATCTACGAGGGCGCGAACGGCGTGCAGGCGATGGACCTCGTCGGTCGCAAGCTCGCGCAGAACGGCGGGCGCGCGGTGCAGGCCTTTTTCACGATCGTCGACGCCGAATGCGCCGCCGCCCAGGACGGCCCGCTCGCCGATTTCGCGACGCGCCTCGAAAAGGCGAACGGCGAACTCAAGGCCGCGACGATGTGGTTCATGGCGAACGGCATGACCAATCCGAACAATGTCGGTGCGGGGGCGCACCATTACATGCACATCATGGGTATCGTCGCGCTGGGCCTGATGTGGCTGCGTATGGCCGAAGCCGCTCAGAAGGCGCTGGACGAGGGCCGGGGCGACAAGGGCTTCCTCGACGCCAAGCTCGTCACCGCGCGCTATTTCGGCGAGCGCTTCATGCCCGACGCGGGCGCGTTGCGGCGGAAGATCGAGGCCGGCAGCGAAGCGATGATGGCGCTTGCGCCCGCGCAATTTTTCGCGGCCTGACGGAGCCTTCACGCAACCTTCTTCGCTGCCGTGCGTGGCGTCGGCGATGAGCGAGGCCGATCCCACCCCCATCGTCGAAGCGGGGCGCAATTGCTGGCGGATCGAGCGCGCCACTAAGGCGCGCATGATCGTCGACGCGGCGGATTATTACGAACTGCTCGCGCGGCTGATGGCGGAGGCGAAGGAACGCATCCTGCTGATCGGCTGGGATTTTGATCCGCGCATTTCGCTGACTCCCGATGCCGATGGCAGCGGCGAGGCACTCGGCCATTACATGCTGCGCCTCGCCAAGAATTGTCCCGAGCGCGACATCGACATCCTGCGTTGGAATTTCGGGGGGTTGAAACATTTCGCGATCCCCAGCATCATCACGATGATCGTGCGCTGGAAGGTCACGCGCTCGATCAGTTTCCGCCTCGACAGTGCGCATCCGGTGGGGTGTAGTCATCACCAGAAGGTCGCGGTGTTCGATGACCATCTTGCGGTGTGCGGCGGGATCGACGTGGGCGCGCGCCGCTGGGACACGCGCGAGCACCAGGATGACGACCCGCACCGTCTCGCGCCGAACGGCAAGCCCTATATGCCGTGGCACGATTCGACGATGATCCTCTCGGGGCCGGTCGGCGAAGCGCTTGCCGCGCTTGGTAACGAACGCTGGCAGCGCGCGACGAACAAACCGCTCCGCGACTTGCGCGGGGCTGGCGAGCGCTGGCCTGAGGATCTTGAGGCCGATTTTCGCGATGTCGAAGTGGCGATCTCGCGGACCCGCGCGGTATATGACGGCTACCCCGAAATCCGCGAGATCGAACAGCTCTATCTCGACCTCATTGCGGGTGCCAAGCGGTTCATCTATTTCGAGAATCAATATTTCACCTGCGGCAAGATCGCCGCCGCCATCGCTGAGCGTCTGAACCAGGACGATCCCCCGGAATTCGTCATGGTGATGCCGAAAACAGCCGACGGCTGGCTTGAACAGGTAGCGATGGACGCCGCGCGGGTGAAGCTGGTGCGCGAGATCTCCAAGGCGAAGCACGGCGACCGGCTGCGGGTCTATTATCCCCGGACCGCGCGCGGCGATCCCATCTATGTCCACGCCAAGACCGCGATCGTTGACGACCGGCTGATCCGCGTCGGATCGGCCAATCTGAACAATCGCTCGATGGGGCTCGACAGCGAGTGCGACGTCACGATCGACGCGGCGCTTTCGGCGAACCGTGGGATCGAGCCGTCGATCGCGCGGCTACGTGAATCGTTGATTGCCGAACATCTGGGCGTGGAACCGGCAGAGGTCGCGCGCCACTTCGCACGCAGCGGGTCGCTGATCGAAACGATCGAGGTGCTTCGGGGTGAGGGGCGCTCGCTCGAACTGCTCGACTTGGTTGCCCCCGGGCCGTTCGACGATTTCATCGCCGAGAATGAGCTGCTCGATCCAACGAGTCCCGACGTGATGTTCGAAAGCCTGACCGAGCGCGGCCTGAAGAAAAGCTGGCACCGCGGCACGGCGTGGATGAAACGCCGGCGGCCTTTTCGGCGGAAAGGCTGAATCCTCGATCCGTTCGTGTCGAGCGCAGTCGAGACACCCATAAACGTGGCGCCGTGACGATGGGCATCTCGACTTCGCTCGATGCGAACTGGAATGATGGCTTTGGGGGGTCAGTCCGCCAGCGACAGCAGATGCCGAGCCTGCTTGAGGTGCGGAGCGTCGACCATCTTGCCATCGACCTGCAGCACGCCCGCGCCCGGATTCGCCGCAAAGGCATCGACAATCGCCTGCGCGCGCGCGACCTCGTCGGCCGAGGGCGTGAAGGCCGCGTTGATCGGCGCGACCTGCGAGGGGTGGATCGCCATCATGCCCGTGAAGCCGTCGCGCCGCGCCCGCGCCGCATAGGCCGCGAGCCCCGCCTCGTCCTTGATTGCAGGGAATACCGTATCAATCGCGGCAACCCCTGCGGCGTGCCCCGCGAACAGCGTGAGCGCGCGCGCGACCCGATAGGGCTCGGTATAGCTGCCGTCGGCCTCGCGACTCGTCGCCGCACCGATCGCCGCCGGAAGGTCTTCGGCGCCCCACGTCAGGCCGACGAGCCGGTCCCTGACCTCGCGGTAGCTGCCGAGCGTGAAGATCGCCGATGGCGTTTCGGTCGCGATCGGCAGGATTGCGGGCAGCGACGCATCGGAGGCGGATTCACTGCGCAATATCGTGTCGAGCTGCGCGATGCTCGACGCCCCTTCGGCCTTGGGCAACATGATCGCGTCGGGCCGGGCGCCTATGACGGCGGTGACGTCGGCGGCGGTCATATGCCCGTCGAGCGGATTGACGCGCACCAGCGTCACCACTTCGCGGGTGCCGGCGAGATAATCGGCAATGGCTTCACGCGCCGCCTGCTTGTTCGCGGGCGAAACCGAATCCTCAAGGTCGAGGATGATCGCGTCGGCACCAGACGCCGCCGCCTTGGCAAAGCGTTCGGGCCGGTCGCCGGGGACGAAGAGAAGCGAGCGGAGGCGCATCAGGCGTCCTTCTTCTTGATCAGTGCCGATCGTTCGCACTGGCAAACGACCTCGTCGCGCTGGTTGATGCAGCGGTGCAGGAAGGTCACGATACCCGCATTTGGACGCGATTTCGATTCCTTGAGGCCGATCACCTCGCTCGTCGCGCGCAGCGTGTCGCCGATGAACACCGGCTTCGGCATGATGAGCTTGTCGTAACCGAGGTTGGCAACGAGCGTGCCGAGCGTCGTGTCGCCGACGGACAACCCGACCATCAGGCTGAAGGTGAAGGTACCGTTGACGAGGATCTGCCCGAACTCCGACGCCTTCGCCGCCTCGATGTCGAGGTGCAGCGGCTGCGGATTATGCGTCATCGTCGTGAACAGCAGATTGTCTGTTTCGGTGACGGTGCGCCTTATGTCATGCGTCAGCGTATCGCCGATCGTCCATTCGTCAAAAAATTTGCCTGCCATCGTCAGTCCCTCGAATGCAGTTTCATGCCGATATGGCTGTGTACGAAGCCTAGCCCCGCGTAAAAGCGGTGCGCCGCGGTGCGTGTAGCCGAAGTTGTCAACTGGACGAGCTTGCAATTGCGCGCGCGACATTGCTCGACCGCCCACAGGATCATCTGCTCGCCAAGTCCTTGCCCGCGCAGGCCGGCGGCAATCCGTACCGCCTCGATCTGTCCGCGCCAGCTTCCGATGAAGGAAAGCCCCGGCAGGAAGCTGAGTTGCATTGTACCCACGACTCGGCCGTCCACTTCGGCTGCGATCAGGCGCTGGTTCGAATCGGCGTCGATGGCCTCGAACGCGGTCAGATAGCGCGGGTCCGACGGATCGGCTTCGCGCCCCGGCGGGACCACATCCTCTGCGAGCATCGCGAGGATCGCGGGAAGGTCGGCCTTCACCGCGTCGCGGAGGATAAGGCCGCTCATTCGGCCGACTCGATCCTGGCGAGCAGCGCCTCGACCTGCACCTGCGCGCCAGGTGCCACCTTGAGCTCGGCGACCACCCCATCGAAAGGCGCGGTCAGGCTGTGCTCCATCTTCATCGCTTCGAGCGTCAGCAGCTTCTGTCCCTTCGTCACCGCGTCGCCCGTGGCGACATCGACCGCGATGATCTTGCCCGGCATCGGCGACAGGATCGCGCCATCGCCCGCACTGCCGCCAGCACCGCCCGCGGCACGCCAGGGCGTGAGCTGCCAGACCGCGCCGCGCTCGGCGACGAGCATCGCCGGTGCCGGTTGCTCGGTGCCGGGGCCGTGCAGCGTCACGTCGACGCGCTTGCCGTCGAGCAGGAAAGCTGCGGTTCGGACATCGGGCGCGTTGAGGCGGAACCCCGCCTGTAACGAGCGGGGCACCATCGCCATCGCGGCGTTGGTCAACGCCTGTTCGGATGGCCTCGGTTCGGCGGTCATGCGGTCGCCGTCGCGGGCGATCAGGCCCGTATCAACCGTGCCCGCCACGAAGTCCGGATGGTCGAGCGCGGCGATAAGGAAGGACGAATTGGTCTTCACCGGCCAGATCGCACTGTCCTCAAGCATCTCGGACAGAAACCCACGCGCTTCGTCGCGATCCTCGCCATGGGCGATCAGCTTGGCGATCATCGGGTCATAGAAGGGCGAAACCGCGGCGCCTTCATAGACGCCGGTGTCGATGCGCCCGAGATGCTCGGGGAGCTGGAAGAGTTCGAGCGTGCCAGTCGAAGGGAGGAAGCCCTTGGCAGGGTCTTCGGCATAAAGCCGCGCTTCCATCGCCCAACCGTTGATCGAAAGCTCATCCTGCTTGAGCGGGATCGGTTCGCCGCTCGCGACGCGAAGCTGCCATTCGACCAGATCGACGCCGGTGATTTCCTCGGTCACCGGATGCTCGACTTGCAGCCGCGTGTTCATTTCCATGAACCAGATGCGGTCGGCGCGCAGGCCCTCGCTGGCGTCGGCGATGAACTCTATCGTCCCCGCGCCGACATAGTCGACCGCTTTCGCCGCGCGCACCGCGGCAGCGCAAAGCCCGACGCGTGTCGCTTCGTCCATGCCGGGGGCAGGGGCTTCCTCAATCACCTTCTGGTGGCGGCGCTGGAGCGAGCAGTCGCGCTCGAAGAGGTGGACGACATTGCCGTGCGTGTCGCCGAACACCTGTACCTCGATATGGCGCGGGGTCAGGATATATTTCTCGATCAGCACATGGTCGTTGCCGAAGGACGCGGCCGCCTCGCGCTGGCACGAGGCGAGTGCGTCGGCGAAGTCCGCCGCCGCGTCGACCTTTCGCATCCCCTTGCCGCCGCCGCCCGCAACGGCCTTGATGAGCACGGGATAGCCGATCTGCGCCGCTTGTTCGGCGAGATAGGCGGGATCCTGATTTTCGCCCATATAGCCTGGCGTCACCGGTACCCCGGCGTCAGCCATCAGCTTTTTCGCGGCGTCCTTGAGGCCCATCGCCGTGATCGACGAAGGCTTCGGCCCGACCCACACCAGCCCCGCGTCGATCACCGCATGCGCAAACTCGGCATTTTCAGAGAGGAAGCCATAGCCTGGATGGATCGCTTCGGCCCCGGTCGCCTTCGCGGCGGCGATGATCTTTTCACCGATCAGATAGCTCTCGCGCGCCGGCGACGGTCCGATATGCACGGCTTCGTCGGCCTCGCGAACATGCAGCGCCTGGGCATCGGCGTCCGAATAGACCGCAACGGTCCTGATACCCATCGCGCGCGCGGTGCGGATGATACGGCAGGCGATTTCGCCGCGATTGGCGATGAGGAGGGATCGGATCATGGTGCTTCGCTAACCTCGAAGTGCAGAACGTGCGGTTCCTTCTCGATCAGGAAATCCGCGTCGAAATCATAATATTTGGCCGTGTCGACCGGCGTCCCGGCGAAGGCCTCGACGACGGCAAGATCGTCCCAGAAGGTCAGCATCTCGAAATGCACGACGTCACCCTCTTCACGGTGCAGGCACCACGCCCCGCGATTGCCGGGCACCGACTGGTAATCGGGGATGGCGACGTCGAGCATCCGCTGCCGATAGGCGTCCGCCTTGGCCTTCGGAACGATGCCATGCCAGCGCCGCGCGATCATAGCTCCGGACATCCTGTCTTGCGCTGCGTCCAGGTGATGTTGAGGACGCGCCACGCACCATCCTGCTTGACGAGATCGACATGATTGATCCCGCAATGTGACAGCTTGCCGTCGAGTGTGAACACATAGGGAGACCAGACCATCGCAATCGGGCCCTCGACGTGCACGTGCGGATCGATGAGTTTTTCCACCGGCGCGCCCGGGATCCCGGCGAGATGCTGCTCGAACGCGCCCCAAGTGCTGAAATGCAGCTTTTCCTTGCCGTCTTCACCGATCGTTGCGGCGGTCGCGCGTCCCTCGGCGATCGTCACTGCCGCCATGGCCGCGGGGTCCTTCGTAGCGAGCGCATCGAACATTCGGTCGATGGTGGCAAGCACCGCACGAGATTCGTCATCGGCGCCATGTTTCTGGTGCTGCGCAAAAACGGGGGCGGCAACACAAAGCGCGAAGGCGAAAGCCGGTTTAAAGTACATGGTTCGTCTCCTCACATCCGGAACACACCGAACCCGCGGTCCTCGACCGGGGCGTTCAGCGTGGCAGCAAAAGCCAGTCCCAGGACGTCGCGCGTCTGCGCGGGGTCGATGATGCCATCGTCCCAGAGGCGCGCCGTCGCGTGATAGGGATTGCCTTCGTACTCGTACTTCTGGCGGATCGGTGCCTTGAAGGCTTCAGCCTCTTCGGGCGTCCATTTGTCGGCATCGCGATGGACCGTTGCCAGCACGCTTGCCGCCTGCTCGCCGCCCATCACGCTGATGCGCGCATTGGGCCAGGTGAAGAGAAAGCGGGGCGAATAAGCGCGCCCGCACATGCCGTAATTGCCCGCGCCGAAACTGCCGCCGATCAGCACGGTGATTTTCGGCACGGCAGCCGTGGCGACCGCGGTCACTAGCTTGGCGCCATGCTTGGCGATGCCCTCTGCCTCATATTTGCCGCCGACCATGAAGCCGCTGATATTCTGGAGGAAGAGCAGGGGGATGCGCCGCTGCTGCGCCAGTTCGATGAAATGGGCGCCCTTGAGTGCAGACTCGCTGAACAGCACGCCGTTGTTGGCAAGGATGGCGACTGGAATGCCCCAGATATGCGCGAAGCCGCAAACCAGCGTCGCCCCATAGCTTGCCTTGAACTCATGGAACTCGCTACCGTCTACGATCCGCGCGATCACCTCATGCACATCGTAGGGAGCGCGCACGTCCTGCGGGATGATGCCATAGAGTTCGTCCGCGTCATACTTGGGTGGTCTGGGCTCTCTAAACCCGTTCGCATCGAGCGAAGTCGAGATGCCCGAAGTCCGCGCGCCACCTCCCGGTGTCTCGACTTCGCTCGACAAGAACGGACCCGAGAGATGCGACATAATGTCGCGCACGATGGTCAGCGCATGCTCGTCATTCTCGGCCAGATGGTCGACAACGCCCGATTTTCTGGCGTGGAGGTCCCCGCCGCCGAGGTCTTCGGCGCTGATTTCTTCCCCGGTTGCGGCCTTTACCAGCGGCGGGCCGGCGAGGAAAATCGTGCCCTGATCGCGGACGATCACCGTCTCGTCGCTCATCGCGGGAACATAGGCACCGCCGGCGGTGCAGCTTCCCATCACGCAGGCGATCTGCGGAATACGCTTCGCGCTCATATTGGCCTGGTTGAAGAAGATGCGCCCGAAATGGTCGCGGTCTGGAAAAACCTCGGCCTGGTGCGGCAGGTTCGCGCCGCCGCTGTCGACAAGATAGATGCACGGCAGCCGGTTCGCCTCGGCAATCTCCTGCGCACGCAGGTGCTTCTTCACGGTCATCGGGTAGTAGGTTCCACCCTTCACCGTCGCATCGTTGCAGACGATCATGGCCTGTATGCCGGAGACGCGACCGATTCCGGCAATCATGCCGGCCCCCGGCACTTCGCCTTCGTACATGTCGCACGCCGCGAGCTGGCCGATCTCGAGGAAAGGTGAGCCCGGATCGAGCAGCCGCTCGACGCGCTCGCGCGGGAGCAGCTTGCCGCGGCTCGTGTGCCGCTCGCGCGACTTTTCGTTGCCGCCCAGCGCTGCTTCGGCGACACGCGACCACAGTTCGTCCCGCAGCGCGCGATTGTGCGCGGCATTGGCGCGAAACGCCTCGCTGTCTGTCTGGACCATGCTTTGCAGGACCGGTGCGCTCACTGTCTTGTCTCTCCTGTCGCTGGCCGCGGGGGTAATCCGACGCTCGTCGATTGAAAAGCGCCGCAGGCCGAAATTGGTTGGCATTGAAACCAAATCATCACAGGCGTATCCCCCTCGGATATTCCCCCAAGCTTGAGGTTATCAGCCCATGAAGAAGACTGTTTTCGCCCTTCTGCTGTCCACTGCCGTGATCGTGGGAGGGCCTGTCGCCTGCACCAGCGGCAAGGATGAAGGCTCGGCCGCCTACACCATCGGCACCGACCTCGGGATCAGCAAGGCCGCGATGGATACCAGCGTGAAGCCGGGCGACGATTTCTATGCCTATGCAAATGGAAACTGGCAGAAAACAACCGAAATTCCCGCCGACCGTTCCTCGACCGGCGCTTTCTACGCGGCTTTCGTCGAGACGGAGAAGCGCAACCGCGAACTGGTCGACGCGATCGTCAAGGGCACGCCCAAGGAAGGCAGCGACGAAGCGCGCATCGCCAACTTCTACAAGGCCTATATCAACACACAGGGGATCGACGCCGCGGGCATGAAACCGGTCCAGGCCGACCTGGCGCGCTTCGCTGCGATTACTGACAAGGCGGGGCTGTCCAAGGTGCTGGGCGAACAGATCCGCGCCGACGTCGACCCGCTCAACGCGACCGACTTCAACACCGAAAATCTTTTCGGCATTTTCGTCACCCAAGGCCTCGCGACCCCGGGCGAGGTGCTGCCCTACATGCTTCAGGGTGGCCTCGGCATGCCCGAGCGCGAATATTATCTGTCGTCCGACCCCAAGATGGCCGGCCTGCGCACCGCTTATCAGGCCTATATCGCCAGGCTTCTGACCGCCGCCGGGATGGCCCACGCTGACGCCAAAGCGACGCGCATCTTTGACCTCGAGCTCAAGATCGCGAAGGCGCACGCGACGCGTGAGGAGAGCGAGGATTTCACCAAGTCGGCGACCGTCTGGAACAAGGGAGAGTTCGCAAAGAAGGCGCCGGGTATCGACTGGCCGGCCTTCTTCGCCGCAGCCAAGCTCGACGGCGCGACGAAGGTTGCTGCCTATCACCCGCGCGCAATCACCGGCCTCTCGGCGCTCGTCGCATCCGAGCCGCTCGACGCGTGGAAGGACTGGCTGATGTTCCATCAGATCAACAGCCACGCCGACGTGCTGCCGAGCTCGATCGATCAGGCGCATTTCGCATTCTACGGCACCGCATTGTCGGGAACGCCCCAGCAGCGGAGCCGCGACAAGCGCGCCCTCGCGGCGCTCGACACCTATCTCGGCGATGCGGTCGGCCGCGCTTATGCGGAGAAATATTTCCCCGCATCGGCCAAGGCCGAGGTCAGCGATATGGTCGACGGGATCAAGGCCGCCTTCGCAAAGCGCGTCGAGGCGATCGACTGGATGGCGCCCGAAACCAAGAAGGAAGCCCTGAAGAAGGTCGAAACGATAGCGGTCGGCGTCGGCTATCCCGAGACGTGGCGCGACTATCGCAGCTATTCGGTCAGCGCCGATAACGCCTATGCGAACGCGGTCGCGGGGGAGAAGGCCGAATATGCACACCAGCTTGCGAAGATCGGCAAGCCGATGGACAAGGGCGAGTGGTGGATGGTCCCGCAGACGGTCAATGCAGTCAACCTGCCGGTGCAGAACGCGCTCAACTTCCCCGCCGCGATCCTCCAGCCGCCCTTCTTCAACGCGCAGGCCGACCCCGCCTATAATTACGGCGCGATCGGTGCGGTAATCGGCCACGAGATCAGCCACAGCTTCGATAATAATGGCGCGGCCTTCGACTCGACGGGGGCCCTGCGCAACTGGTGGACGGCAGCCGACCTCAAGAAGTTCGAGGAAGCGGGCGCTGCGCTTGCGGCGCAGTATGACAGCTACAAGCCGTTTCCCGACCTTGCGGTCAACGGCAAGCTGACGCTGGGCGAGAATATCGCTGACGTGGCGGGACTTCAGGCCGCCTATGATGCCTATCGCGCGTCGCTGAAGGGCAAGGAAGCGCCCGTGATCGACGGCTTCACCGGTGACCAGCGCTTCTTCATCGCTTATGCGCAGACTTGGGCGACCAAGATGCGGGACGAGGCGCTTCGCGCGCGCATCGCGACGGACGGCCACGCGCCGGGCATGTACCGCGCGTTGACGGTGCGCAATCTGGATGCGTGGTACAAGGCGTTCGACGTCAAGGAAGGCGACAAGCTCTACCTCGCGCCCGACAAGCGCGTGCGCGTGTGGGGATGATGTCAGGGGAGGGCGGGGCACTCAGTCGGTCCCGCCCTTGCCGCCCGGATCGCCGGGCTTTTCATTCAGGATCAGATAGCGATAAACGCCGACGCAGTTGATGCCCAGCAAGGCTATATTCTGCCACCCGATGCCTTCGCTGTCGGATTGCAGGAAACCCCAGGCGATCAGCGAGAGACTGCTGGTGACGAAGATCACGAAGGCCCAGCCGGTCCAGCGCCGTCCGAGGTTGAGCGAGACGAGCAGCGCCGCAAGCGTTGCCGCGCCGGCGCCATAATATTGCAGGGCGTCGAGCAGCGTATCGCTCATTTTCCGGTCTTCCCGTACACGAACTCGAGCTTCAATCCGTCGGGATCGGCAAAGAAGACTGCATAATAGGTCGGGCCGTAGCGCGGGTAATCGGCGGGCGGGTCGAGTATCGTCGCGCCGATGCCGCGCAGCAGGTCGTGGAGGGCGTCGACGTCCTCGCGGCTCTCCGCCGCCCAGGCGAGATGATGGAGGCCCGGCGAATAGCGATCATGCGTCCGCGCTGCACCCTCGCCGCGCGCTTCGATGATCCCGATCGAGTGGAAGGGCGCGCCGGCGCGATCCCAGTCGCTGCCATGGCCGTAGTCGGCCGTACGGCGATAGCCGAGAAAGCCGAGAACCGCGTCGTAAAAGACGCGCGAGCGTTCCTTGTCGGCGACCGTCAGGTCGATGTGATGGACGAGCCCGCGCATGCTCATGCCAACGCACCGATCAGGGCAAGGATGCCAGCGCCGCTGAGCGCAGGCCAGGCAATATGGCGGCCCCGTGTATAAACGGCGTCGAACAGCCCAGTGGCAAGCCAGGCTGCGCCAATGGCTGCAATCAATTTGGTCGGCGTGCCGGACCAGGCCACCGCCATCGCCGAAATCAGCATCAGCACCGATGTCGCATGCCAGGCAAAATGGATGATGCGCCGTGACAGAGGGTCGGCCAGCGGTCCGGCTTCGCTGTGCAACAGCGGCACGATCAGCCTCCGGTATCCCAGCAGCGAATGAACTCCGGCCGTCGTCACCATGAAGGCGGCCGACAGCCACAACGAGATCACGCGCCGGCGCCGATCAGTTCGCGGCCGATCAGCATGCGGCGAATCTCGTTCGTCCCTGCACCGATGTCGAGAAGCTTCGCGTCGCGCCAGTAACGCTCAACCGGCCAGTCTTTCGTATAGCCCGCGCCGCCCAGTGCCTGGATCGCCTCGCCTGCGACCTTCACCGCATTTTCGCTCGCGAGCAGAATCGCGCCTGCTGCGTCGAAGCGTGTCGTCTGTCCGGCATCGCACGCTTTCGCAACATTGTAGACATAGGATCGTGCCGACTGGAGCGCGACGTACATGTCGGCAATTTTTGCCTGCATCAGCTGAAACGAACCGATCGCCTTGCCGAACTGCTTGCGCTCGCGGACATAGGGTATGACCGTGTCGAGGCAGGCCTGCATGATGCCGAGCTGGAGCCCGGCGAGTACGACGCGTTCATAGTCGAGCCCCGACATCAGAACGCCCACGCCGCCATTTTCGGGCCCCATGACCTGTTCCTCGCCGACCTCGCAGTCGGTGAAGACGAGCTCGGCGGTCGGCGAACCGCGCATGCCGACCTTGTCGATTTTCTGCCCGATCTCAAAGCCCGGCATGCCCTTTTCGATCAGGAAAGCGGTGATGCCGCGTGATCCCGCTTCGGGCGAGGTCTTGGCATAGACCACCAGCGTATCGGCATAGGTCGCGTTGGTGATCCAGAACTTCGTGCCGTTGAGGACATAGCCGCCCTGGACCTTCTCGGCCTTCAGCTTCATCGACACGACGTCGCTACCCGCGCCGGCTTCCGACATGGCGAGGCTGCCGACGTGCTCGCCCGAAATCAGCTTGGGCAGATATTTCGCCTTCTGCGCGTCATTGCCCCAGCGGCGGATCTGATTGACGCACAGGTTCGAGTGCGCGCCATAGCTCAGGCCGATCGCCGCCGACGCACGCGATACTTCCTCGACCGCGATCACATGCTCCAGATAGCCAAGTCCGAGCCCGCCCCACTCTTCTTCCACCGTGATGCCATGCAGCCCGAGTTCGCCCATCGCGGTCCAAAGTTCATCGCGCGGAAACCAGTCGTCGCGGTCCGCCCGGTCGGCGAGCGGCGCGATCTTCTCATCGGCGAAGCGGGCGGTGGTATCGCGGATCATGTCGGCAGTTTCGCCAAGGGCAAAGTCGAAGTCGGGGGTGGCGCGCATGAAGGTCCCTTCGCTCATAGAGGGCCGCGATAGTGCCTCAAAATCTCAGTATATGGAAATTGAAAGGACTCAAGATTTGGCATAAGTGAAATTTATGATAAAGCGCGCGCACATTCGGCAATTCCTCGCTGTCGTCGATGCCGGCAGCTTCACGCAGGCGGCGCTGCGCATCCGCGTCACCCAGCCGGCGCTCTCGACGGGCATCGCCGAACTTGAAAAGCTCGTAGGGACTTCGCTGTTCATCCGTAACCGGCGTCAGGTCCGGCTGACGCAGGCCGGCGGCCGCTTCCTGCCGATCGCGCGCGACCTTGAACGCGGCTTCCAGGCCGCAGACGCATTTGCCGAGAACGCCCCCGCCCCCGCGAGTGAACTGAAGCTTGGCATCATTCGCTCTGTACCCGGCGAGCTGCTCCAGACGATTGTGAGAATTCTGCGTCCCGGCTTTTCCATCGAACTCGTCGAGAGCCGCGATTCTGAACTGCGGGCCGCGCTTGGCAGCGGACGTCTCCAGATGGCGTTGCTGCCCCTTCGCGCCGGCGAACGCGGCCCGCATGTGACGCCGCTCTATGAAGAGCCGCTCAGCATGTTCGTCGCCTCGGACCACCCGCTTGCGGGGCGTGTCGAGGTGGCACCAGAGGAACTGGCGGCCGAGACGATGATTGCGCGCCGGTCGTGCGAATTTCTCGACGCGACGAGCCGCTTTTTCACCCGCCATGGCGTCCGCCCGCGCTTTGCGCTGCGCAGCGAGAGCGACCAGCGGTGCCTGCGTATGGTTGCCGCCGGAATCGGGATCACTACTGCGCCTGTGTCCCTCGCAATTGAAGGCATCGTGCCGCTGGCGGTTGCGGGATATGATTTCCGCCGCGAACTCGGGCTGCTCGTCGATCCTGCATGGAGCGGGCTAGCGGGCGTCGCCGCACGGCTCAGCGATGCGATGGAAGCGATCCGCGCCGCCGGCGCCGAATGGCGTACCGCGCGGGTCGACGCCGCAGCATGAAGTTCAGGGGGCAAGTCTGGCTTGCATGGGCAAAAGGCCATACAGTTTGCGCAGCGTCGCTGCTGACGGCAAGGGCGGGGGCATGATCGATACGCTGACTCATCTCGACCGGCTCGAGGCCGAGAGCATCCATATCATGCGCGAAGTGATGGCCGACGCGGTCAAGCCCGTGATGCTTTACAGCGTGGGCAAGGACAGCGCGGTGATGCTGCATCTTGCGCGCAAGGCCTTCTATCCTTCGCCGCCACCGTTTCCGCTGCTGCACGTCGACACGACATGGAAATTCCGGGCGATGTACGAGCTTCGCGACCGGATGGCCGCTGAAAGCGGTATGGAACTCATCGTCTATCAGAATCCCGAGGCGCTGGATCGCGGGATCAACCCTTTCGATCATGGACCCTTGCACACCGACATGTGGAAGACCGAAGGGCTGAAGCAGGCGCTCGACCTCCACGGCTTCGACGTGGCGTTCGGCGGCGCGCGCCGCGACGAGGAGAAGAGCCGCGCCAAGGAGCGCATCTTCTCGTTTCGCACATCGACGCATGGCTGGGACCCGAAGAAGCAGCGGCCCGAGCTCTGGAACCTCTACAACGCGCGCAAGGCAAAGGGGGAGAGCATCCGCGTCTTTCCGATCTCGAACTGGACCGAACTCGACATCTGGCAATATATCGCGCGCGAGAATATTCCCATCGTCCCGCTCTATTTCGCCGCGCCGCGCCCGACCGTGGAGCGCGACGGCCTGCTTTTGATGGTCGATGACGAGCGCTTCCCGCTACTTCCGGGTGAAACGCCCGTCGAGCGCTCGGTGCGCTTCCGCACGCTCGGCTGCTATCCGCTCACCGGCGCCGTCGAGAGCGCGGCGACGACTCTGCCCGAGGTCATTCAGGAAATGCTCCTCACGACCACCAGCGAACGACAAGGGCGCATCATCGACAAGGACGGCGGCGACGCGTCGATGGAGAAGAAGAAGCAGGAAGGGTATTTCTGATGACCGACCCTGTCTACGTCACCGACGCGCTGATCGCCGAGGATATCGACGCCTACCTCGCGCGTCATGAGCAAAAGTCGCTGCTCCGCTTCATCACCTGCGGCTCGGTCGATGACGGCAAGTCGACGCTGATCGGACGCCTCCTCTATGACTCGAAGATGATCTTCGAGGACCAGCTCGCCGCGCTCGAAGCCGACAGCAAGCGCGTCGGGACGCAGGGGCAGGAGATCGACTTCGCGCTGCTCGTCGACGGCCTTGCTGCCGAGCGCGAGCAGGGGATCACCATTGACGTTGCCTATCGTTTCTTCACGACCGAGAAGCGCAAATTCATCGTCGCCGACACGCCGGGCCACGAGCAATATACGCGCAACATGGTCACCGGCGCGTCGACTGCCGATCTTGCGGTGATCCTGATCGACGCGCGAAAGGGCGTCCTTACGCAGACGCGTCGGCACAGCTTCCTCGCGCACCTGCTCGGCATCCGGCACATCGTGCTCGCGGTGAACAAGATGGACCTCGTCGGCTACGACAAGGCGGTGTTCGACCGCATCGCGCTCGCCTATCGCGCTTTCGCGAGCGAGATCGGTATCACCCATTTCACCGCGATCCCGATTTCGGGCTTCAAGGGCGACAATATCACCGCGCTGTCGGAGAACACGCCCTGGTTCAAGGGACCGGCGCTGATCGAGCATCTCGAGAGCGTCGAACTCTCCAGCGCGAGCGACGAGGCGAAGCCGTTCCGGCTTCCGGTGCAATGGGTCAACCGGCCCAATCTCGACTTCCGCGGCTTTTCGGGCCAGCTCGCGAGCGGCACGGTAAAGCCCGGCGACGCCGTGCGCATCCTCCCGAGCGGCAAGACGACGACGGTCGGGCGCATCGTGACTCTCGACGGCGACCTCGACGAAGCCGTCGCGGGCCAGTCGGTCACGCTGACGCTCGCCGACGAGATCGACTGCTCGCGCGGCGACGTCATCGCCGCGGCGGACAATCCGCCCGAATCCGCTGACCAGTTCGAGGCGACGCTCGTCTGGATGGCCGACGAGGCCATGATTCCGGGCCGCGCCTATTGGCTCAAGCTCGCGACACAGAGTGTTTCGGCGACGGTGCAGGCGCCGAAATATGAGATCAACGTCAACACGCTCGACCATCTCGCCGCCAAGACGCTCGATCTGAACGGCATTGGGGTGGTCGAACTGACAACAGACAAGCCGATCACCTTCGAAGCCTATACCGACAACAGGACGCTCGGCGGGTTCATACTCATTGACAAGCTTACCAATGCAACCGTCGCTGCAGGGATGCTGCACTTCAGTTTGCGCCGGGCACAGAATGTGCATTGGCAGGCGACGGACGTCAGCCGCGAGGCGCGCGCCGACCTCAAGAACCAGAAGCCCGCCTTGCTGTGGTTTACCGGCCTTTCGGGGTCGGGCAAGTCGACGATCGCCAATCTCGTCGAGAAGAAGCTGTATCGGATGAACCGGCACAGTTTCCTGCTCGACGGTGACAATGTCCGCCACGGGCTCAATCGCGATCTCGGCTTCACAGAGGCCGACCGGATCGAGAATATCCGCCGGGTCGGCGAGGTTGCAAAGCTGATGACCGATGCTGGGCTCATCGTCATTACCGCCTTCATCTCGCCCTTCCGCGCCGAACGCGACATGGTGCGCAGCATGCTGCCCGAGGGCGAGTTCTTCGAAATCTTCATCGACACGCCGCTCGAAGAAGCCGAGCGGCGCGACGTGAAGGGACTCTACAGGAAGGCGCGCGCGGGGCAGCTCAAGAATTTCACCGGAATCGACAGCCCCTATGAGGCACCGGCCAATCCTGAAATTCACATCGACACCACCCGGATCACGCCCGAAGAGGCTGCCGACCTGATTGTCGAACGGCTGCTCGGCTAAGCGCGGCGAGGGAACGCTGGACAAAAGGGGGATTGATAGCCTGACATGGCGGAAAATGACGATCAACTGGCCGCACGGCTCGCGTCGGCGGCAGGCGAGATATTGCTCGACTTGCGCCGTGCGGGCGATCTGGAGGGCAAGGCACTCGGGCAGGCCGGCGACGCGGCGGCGAATGCGATGCTGTGCCGCGAACTGCGCGCCGCACGCCCCGGCGACGGGCTGTTGTCGGAGGAAGAAAAGGATAATCGGGCCCGTCTCTCGCAATCACGCGTCTGGATCGTCGATCCGCTCGACGGCACGCGCGAATATGGCGAGGGTCGCAGCGACTGGGCGGTGCATGTCGCGCTTGCGATCGACGGTGTCGCGGCGGTCGGCGCGGTCGCGCTTCCGGGCCTCGGCCTCACGCTGACCTCTGGCGCACCTCTTCCGCTCGCCAAAGCGAACAGGCCGCCGAAGATGCTCGTCAGCCGCACGCGGCCAGCGGCCGAGGCGGTCTTTGTCGCCGAAGCGCTCGGCGCCGAACTCGTGGCGATGGGCTCAGCAGGCGCCAAGGCGATGGCGGTCGTGCGCGGCGAGGCTGATATCTACCTCCACAGCGGAGGCCAATTTGAATGGGACAATTGCGCACCCGTCGCGGTTGCTGCAGCGGCCGGGCTCCACGTCAGCCGCGCCAACGGCTCGCCGCTTCGTTACAATAATGCCGACACCTATCTTCCCGACCTGCTTATCTGCCGCAAGGAACTGGCGGACGATGTGCTGCGGCTCGCGGCAGAATTTTCACGGGCCTGACCGGTCTCCCATTGCCAGCGCCCCCGCCGCGCCGTAACCCGTTGCATCAAGAAACCGAATAGCTGGGAGACGCGCGATGACCGACCTGCCTAACACCAATCTCGTCATGCTCACGCTGGTAAAGCCGGAGGGCGAGCTCGAAGTTTTCCTCGAGCGACGGCCGATGCCCGACCCGGCGCCGCACGAGGTACTGGTCAAAGTGCTGGCGACCCCGATCAACCCGTCCGACCTCGGACTGCTCCTGGGCGCGGCAGACATGTCGACAGCGCGCGCGTCGACCCGCGACGGGCTGCCTCTCGTCACCGCCGATATCCCCCCGCCCGCCATGCGCGCGATGGCGGGGCGCGTCGGCGATGCACTTCCCATTGGCAACGAAGGCTGCGGGCTCGTCGTCAAGGCCGGTTCCTCGCCCGAGGCGCAGGCATTGCTCGGCAAGACGGTCGCGCTTTTGGGCGGCGAAATCTATGCCGAATATCGCTGCCTTCCGGCGCAGATGTGCATGTTGCTCCCCGATGGTACCGACCCGCGCGACGGTGCTTCCTGTTTCGTCAATCCGCTCACCAGCCTGGCTTTCACCGAAACCATGCGCATGGAGGGGCATAGCGCGCTCGTCCACACCGCCGCCGCGTCGAACCTCGGCCAGATGCTGGTCAAGATTTGCGCAAAGGACGGCATCCCGCTGGTCAATATCGTGCGCAGCGAGGCGCAGGTCACTCTCCTCAAGAGCATCGGCGCGACGCATGTGATCAACAGCAGTGATGCGGATTTCATGGACCAGCTCACCGCCGCCTTGACCGAGACCGGCGCCACCTGTGGTTTTGACGCGATCGGGGGCGGCAAACTTGCAGGGCAGATCCTGGCTTGCATGGAGGCAGCGGCGGTCAAAAGGATGACGACCTACAGCCGCTATGGCTCGGATACATTCAAGCAGGTCTATATTTATGGCGCCCTCGATCTTGGTCCGACCATCCTCAACCGCAGCTTCGGCCTGACCTGGTCGCTCTCGGGCTTCCTTTTGACCCCCTTCCTCCAAAAGGCGGGTATGGAAGTGAACATGCGCCTTCGCCAGCGCGTGGTCGACGAACTCACGACGACGTTCAAGAGCCATTACAGCCACGAAATCTCGCTGACCGATGCGCTGGCGCTCGATATCATCGCTGAGTATAATGCAAAGCGGACGGGCGAGAAATATCTGATCCGCCCCCACGGGTAAGGGGTGCCGCGGGTTCGATCGGGGCGCTGCGCTCAGTCGAGCTTGCGATACATCACGAACGCGTCGACATATTCTCCGCTGGGAAGGCGAAAGGCCTCTGGCAGTCGCCCCACGACCTCGAACCCGAGCGATCTCCAGAGGCGCACGGCGCGCTCGTTCGTGCTGACCACGAAATTGAACTGCATGGCTCGATAGCCGCTGGCCCTGGCATGGTGGATGGAGTGCTCGCACATCCGGCGAGCAATGCCGCGCCCTGCGGCATCGGCGCGCGTCATATAGCCGCAGTTGCACACATGACCGCCGCCGCCGCCCTGGTTCGCCCGCAAATAGTAAGTGCCCAGGATTTCAACCTTTTCCTTTTCCTGGGCAACGAAGACGTGCTTGTCGGGGGCAAACCACATCTCGAGGGCTTCTTCCCCGCTCATCCCGGGGTCGCACGAATAGGTAGAGCCTTCGCGGATCGTCGGCATGATGATCGCGGCTATGGCCCGAACATCGGCCGGTACGGCAGGTCGGATAATCACCTCTTTCTCTCAGCAGCCCGCCACGCGATGCAAATCATCCCGCGACCCGGAGCAAGGGATGAAGGGATCGCCCTGTGCAACAAACGGCGCGACGCGCCTTGTTCCCTCGCTGTTCCTTGCGATGGCGAGCGGGGCGGCACCGCTACCGCTTCATGCATTGGCGTGCGTCATCGCGCTTAAACTCGCCGCAGTTCCAGAGCGCCTTTTCGAACCCTGCCTTGTCGTCGCGAAGATAGGAAAAGCTCATTGCCGCGCGCTGGGTCTCGCTCATCGCGTCATTGGCGGGCTTCAGCATCGGGTTCGTCCAACCCATGAACTTGCAATAGGGCTTTTCGCCGCATAGCCGCAGGGCGAGTGTGACGAAGCTTTCGGGTGGTGCGCGGCGGTCTAGCTGGACGTAGAGCGTATCGCGACCCGTCGCCTCGCCCGCACCCGGCACGAGGCGCACCTCCTTGGGAAGCGTATCGGCCTCGGCATCTGCGAGCGCGCTTGCAGGGGAGAGGGCGAATGCGTGGAGAGGGGAAATCGCGGCGAGCTTGGCAACCGGTGCGTCCTGCCCCGACACGGCACCCCGGAACGCGCCCGGGGTTCCCCAATAGCCTGGCCAGCGGAAAAAGAGGTGCGTGTCGACGATCGCGATCTTCTGGAGGCTGTCGCTCCAATAGGGCCGTACCCAGTCGGTGTGGTAATGGGTTGCGAGCCCGACGCGCGGGTCCGTGATCCCCGAGAGCATCATCTCTGCCAGCACCTGCGCGCGGCTCCACGCTGCGTCGGAATAGCGGCGGTTCAGCGCGCCATCGCAGGTGAAGGTGAATTGGCACCCGGTGGCACGCTCGGAGCCTTGGAACACCACGGCACAAATCGACTTGGGAAAGGCGGGGTGCCGCACTCGGTTGATGACGACCTGCCCGACGGCTTGCTGGCCTTTCGCATCATCGCCCGCTTCATAGAGCATCGCAGCGGCGAGGCAGTCCCGCGCGCGGCCACGGTTCTCGGCATCGCCAGGATAGGTAAAGGGGCGCGCAGCTGCGAAACCCTTGAGAACAAGAGGGATACGCGCGTTGGCCGCGCGCGCATCGACGGGCGCGATCGGTGCGAGTTCGGTCGGCAGAACTTCGGGCACCGCTTCGGCAGGCGGCGCTACCGGGCGCGGGAGTGCAGCAGCGTCCATTCGGCGACTGGGCGCGCTGGCATAAAGTACGGTGACGATGGCGGCCACCGAAAGCAGGACGAACAGCCACCCCGACCATTCGCGCCGCGTCGGCAACGTCTCCTGGCGCGCGCTGAGGCGCATGGTGCAAAATCAGATCTCGGGCAGGAAATCGGGCACCGACAAATAGCGTTCGCCAGTGTCGTAGTTGAATCCCAGAATGCGGCTACCTTGTGGCAGGTCGGGCACCTTCTGCGCGATAGCGGCAAGCGTCGCGCCCGACGAGATGCCGACAAGCAGGCCCTCTTCCGCCGCCGACCGGAGCGCCATCGCCTTGGCGTCGGCGGCGTCTATCGTGATCACCCCGTCGAGCAGATCGGTATGGAGGTTACGCGGAATGAATCCGGCGCCAATGCCCTGGATCGGGTGCGGACCAGGCTGGCCGCCCGAAATGACGGGGGAGGCAACGGGTTCGACAGCATAGACCTTCAGATGGGGCCAATGCTCCTTCAGGAATTTGGCGCAGCCTGTGATGTGCCCGCCCGTGCCGACGCCGGTAATCAACACGTCGATGGGCGTGTCCTTGAAATCGGCGAGGATTTCAGGTCCGGTCGTGCGGTAGTGGATGTCCACATTGGCGTCATTCTCGAACTGTTGCGGCATCCACGCGCCTGGCGTGGTCTCGACGAGCTCGATCGCGCGTTCGATCGCGCCCTTCATGCCCTTTTCGCGCGGCGTCAGGTCGAACGTTGCGCCATAGGCGAGCATCAACCGGCGGCGTTCGAGCGACATGCTCTCCGGCATGACCAGGATCAGCTTGTAACCCTTGACCGCGGCGGCCATCGCAAGGCCAATGCCGGTGTTCCCCGACGTCGGTTCGACGATGGTGCCGCCGGGCTTCAGGCTGCCGTCTTTTTCGGCCGCCTCGATCATGGCAAGGCCGATACGATCCTTGATCGAGCCTCCGGGATTGCTCCGTTCGGACTTGATCCAGACTTCTGCGTCCGGAAACAGCTTGGCCACGCGGATGTGCGGCGTATTGCCGATGGTTTCGAGGATCGAATGGACTTTCATCGTCGCTGTGCACCTTCTTGATATGCGAACCGTGGATCGCGCCGCGCGAAGCGATGCGGCCAGTCCCCCGAGCGGGTCCAGAGCGCCACGTCCGCGAGGGCGGGTGTTGGCGCGGGTTGTAACGACGCGAGCAGATACTGTCCATAAGGCCAGTCGCCGAGAGCCGAGTCCGCGTTGATGTGCCCGAACGGACCGGCGTTGACGAAGCGCGCGCCCCAGTTGCGCGCGAGGCGCCAGACATGCGCGGTCGAGGCATAAGGATCGTTCTCGCTTGCGACCGCGATGAATGTCTGGCGGGGTATCAGCATTGGCGACTGGGTAAAGCTTGCGAGCCGCCCCTGGCGGGGCAGGCGTGCAAGGTCGGGCGGGGCAACGAGCAGCGCGCCTGCCACCCTTGCGCGTGCAAAGCCGTTCGCGGCGGCAAACCAATGGGCGAAGGCATGGCATCCGAGGCTGTGCGCTGCGATGAGAACCGGCGAGTCCTGAGCGTCTATCGCGTCGGCTATCGCGGCCACCCACTCATCCTGGTGAGGATCGTCCCAATGGCCAAGTTCGACTCGCTCGGTGGAAGCGAACTTTTGCTCCCAGAGGCTTTGCCAGTGGGCAGGGCCACTGTTGTGAAGCCCTGGAATAGTCAGGATCTTATAGCGAATACTGGACGCTTGCATGGCGGTCGCTCCATATCAGGATGAAGGGAAAGCCGCGGTGACGGGTGAGTCCGATATAATTCAACCAAACAAATAGACAATAGCCGTTTTGACGAACCGGGGCCGGGGTGCGGCGAGCGGTGAGGCTTCCGATTATCTGAACTGCGGCTCGAAGGTTTTGGCGCGTCGCAGCTCGGGGAAAAGCCACGACCAGAGCGCCGTGACACCCATCGCCGCAGCGCCGCCCACGGCGACCGCGCCGACCGGGCCCAGCAGCCCCGCCATCGCACCCGCGCGCATTTCGCCAAGCTCGTTCGAGGCCGAAATCGCGAGCCCGGAAGCGGCACTGACCCGCCCACGCATATGATCGGGTGTGTTGAGCTGAATCAGCGTGCCGCGCACAAAGACCGAGAACATGTCGGCCGCGCCCATGACCACAAGCAGGCCCAGCGAAAGGAAAAAGTGTGTCGAAAGTCCAAAGCCGAGCGTCACGGCCCCGAATACAGCGACCGCCCACAGCATTTTGACGCCGACATTGTGCTCGATCGGCCGGATCGCAAGACCAAGCGCGACCACCGCAGCGCCGACGGCGGGCGCCGCGCGCAAGAAGCCGAGCCCTTCTGACCCTGCATGAAGGATATCGCGCGCATAGACGGGCAGCATTGCCGTTGCGCCCGCGAGCAGCACGGCAAAGAGGTCGAGCGTGATCGTGCCGAGAAGAAAACGTTCACTCCATACGAACTGCAACCCGTCGACCATCTCGCGCAGCGGATGACGCCGCACTTCGGCGGGAGGCGGTTGAACGGGGCGAACGCGGCTGATTGTGAACGCGGAGAGTGCGAGGAGGATAGCGGCAAAGATATAGACCGACGCGGCATGGGCGGCATAGATGAGGCCTCCCGCGGCAGGACCGATTACCGATGCGGACTGCCATGCGATGCTGCTCATAGCAATCGCGCGCGGCAGGACCGCGGGCGGAACGATATTGGGCGCGATGGCGCTCATCGCGGGGCCGGAAAAGACGCGCGCCACGCCATGCAAGGCCGCGAGGCTGAACAAGAGCGGTAGCGTCAGCGCATCTTGCGCGGTGAACCACCAGAGCGTTGCGGCGATGCAAAGGTCGATAAGGTTCGAGAAAATCGCAACGCTCCGCCGCTCGAAGCGATCTGCCGCCCAGCCCGCAACCGGCGTCAGCACCGCAAGCGGAATGAACTGGAAGAGGCCGAGAAGGCCAAGCTGAAACGAGGCCTCCTTGATCGACATGCCATAGTCGGTGCGTGCGGTGTCGTAGAGCTGGTAGCCGATGACAACGACCATCGCGATCGTCGCCATCACGGCAGTGAAGCGCGCGAACCAGAAATATCTAAAGTCGGCGAATTGAAGCGGGGAGGAGGGCTTGCCGGGGACGGGGGCCGGCAAGGTGGTATCAACCGACGGGGGAGGGGGTATCGTCGCCATGTGCCGCTCGCCCTAACGCGCTTTTTTGCACCGCACCAGATGGCACAGCCGTTGTTCGTCGATTAACGGATGCGCGCGGGGACTTTGGGTGGCAAAACCGCAAGAACGGACAGAGGGAGATCTTGGTATGACACGCAAATTGACCCGCTTCGGCGGGGCTGCGCTCGCGGGTGCACTCCTCATTCTCGGCGGCTGCAACGCGAGTGACAACAAATCCGCCACCGCTCCCGCGACATCGACGGCCACGACATGGAGCACGTTTCGCGATGCCTTCCTCGCCGGCTATTTCCCGCTCAACCCGACATTTGCGGTCTATCAGGGCAAGCATGAATATGACGGCCAACTACCCGATTGGTCGCCTGAGGGGATCGAAAGGCAGGCGGCATTCCTCGAAAAGGCGATCAAGGACGCCAGGGCTTTCAGCGGCGACATGTCCGATGCGGAAAAATTCGAGCGTGACTATCTCGTCCGTGTCGCCGAGGGGCAGCTTTTCTTTCTGCGCGATACCGATTTTGCACAAAAGAACCCGGCATTCTACGTCGGCGCTCTCGATCCCAATGTCTATATTGCGCGCGCCTATGCAGACCCTGCAACGCGGATGAAGGCGTTCATTGCGTATGCCGAGAATATCCCGGCGGCTGCGGCACAGATCAAGGCGAACCTCAAGTTGCCGCTTCCGGCGACCTTTGTGAAATTCGGTACGGCGGGGTTCGGCGGCTTTGCCGAATATTATACCGGCGATGCCAAGGCTGCTTTCGCCGCCGTGAAGGACACCGCGCTCCAGAAGCAGTTCGACGAGGCGGCTGCCAAGGCCTCAGCGGCGATGAAGGATCTCGCCGCCTATGTCGGATCGCAGCCGGGAACTGCGGACGGCTATGCGCTCGGTGCCGACAAATTTGCGAAGCTCATCCTCACAAACGAGGCGGTAGACACGCCGCTTGATGAGCTTGAACAGATCGGCAAGGCCGATCTCAAGCGCAATCAGGATGCCCTCAAGGCCGCGTGTGCGGCCTATGCCGCTGGGGCGACGATTGCAGACTGCATGAAGCGGATGAACGCGGACAAGCCCGCTGACGGCCCCGTCGCCGAGGCGCGCCGACAACTGCCGCAGCTCCGCGCGTTCCTCCTTGAAAAGGACTTGGTTTCGATCCCCGGTACCGAACAGGCCCAAGTCGAGGAATCGCCGCCCTACAACCGCCAAAATAGCGCTTACATTGATATCCCTGGCCCTTATGAGAAGGGTCTGCCATCGGTCTACTATATCTCGCCCCCGGACCCCGCGTGGGACAAGGCAACGCAGGATGCTTTCGTACCCGGCAGAAAGGATCTGCTCTTTACCTCGGTTCACGAGGTGTGGCCGGGTCATTTTTTGAACTTTCTTCACTCGAACCGCGCCAAGAGCATCTTTGGCAAGCTTTTCGTGGGCTATGCCTTCGCCGAGGGCTGGGCGCACTACACCGAGGAAATGATGTGGGAGGCGGGCCTTGGGAATGGCGATCCCGAGACGCACATCGGCCAGCTGTCAAATGCGCTGCTGCGCGATTGCCGTTTCCTGTCGGCGATCGGGCTCCACACTCAGGGCATGACGGTCGCGGACAGCGAGAAGATGTTCAAGGAGCAATGTTTCCAGGACGAAGGCAACGCGCGTCAGCAGGCCGCCCGCGGCACCTACGATCCGCTTTATCTCAACTATACGCTCGGCAAGCTCATGATCCGCAAACTGCGTGACGATTGGACGAAGGGGGACCGATCGAGGTGGAAGGCCTTCCACGACGAATTCTTGTCCTATGGTGGTCCGCCGATCCCGATGGTGCGCGCAGCGATGATGAAGGAAAATGCGCCGAGGGCGATATTCTGACCCGCGGCGCGGCGCTCCTGCCGCGCCATTACACCGGCGCGCGCAGCCGCGCGACGAAGAAGCCGTCGAGGCCGCCGGCATCTGCGAGCATGGAGGGAAGGGTGCGAACAAATCCGTGCCTGTCGGGGACGACGCCTTGCGGCAATTCGTCGTGCTGCGCTGCTACGATCGCCCAGGCCGGATGATCGGCGAGGAAGGCAGCGATCTGATTCTCACCCTCGGCCTGCTCGAGCGAGCAGGTTGCGTAGACCAGCAGGCCGCCGGGCTTCAACCAGCGCGCAGCGCGCTCCATCAGCTCCCCCTGCAGTTTCGCCATCCCCGCAATCTGCGCCGGTTCAATCCGGTGCAGCACATCAGGGTGACGGCGAAAGATGCCCGTCGCCGAGCAGGGCGCGTCGAGCAGTATCGCGTCAGCGGGAGCATCGGGCTCCCAGGCGCGAATGTCCCCTTGAGTGACGTCAGCGCAAAGCCCGGTGCGGTTGAGGTTGGCTTTCAGCCGTTCGAGGCGCTTGGCGCTTGAATCGACGGCGGCGACGTTCCAGCCCGCGGCGGAAAGCTGCATCGTCTTGCCCCCCGGTGCGGCACAGAGGTCGAAAGCGCGCCGGCCGTGCCCGGCTCCAAGCAGCCGTGCGGGTATGGATGCAGCAAGGTCCTGCACCCACCAGCCGCCCTCCAGAAAACCCGGCACATCTTCGATCGCACGGCCGCGGGGCAAGCGGCGATGTCGCGGTGCAAGCGCGGGAAATTCGCTCCATTCGGTCCCGTCCGGTTCGGCTGCAAAGCTGAGATCCATCGGGGGCGGGCTGCTCCATGCTGCCGAGGCGGCTGTCGCCGTCGCGTCGCCCCACTGAGCGCTCCAGCGGGCCGCGACCGCAGGCGGCAGGCTGGCGATCGCAGGCAGGTTCCACGCCTCCTGCTGCGCGCGCGACAGGAGCGCGTGGACGAGGCGGCGCGGCCCGCCTTCAACGAGCGGCAGCGCGGTGGCGACGACCGCGTGCGGCGGGGATTTGAGCACGAGCAATTGCGCAAGGGCGATGCGAAGGACCGCACGCGACTTGACGTCGTCGGGAAGTGGTTGGGGCGTTGCGCGGTCGATCAATGCGTCGATATCGACCATCCAGCGCAGCGCCTCGGACACGATAGCGATTGCAAATGCCCGGTCCGCGGGCGCGAGCCCTTGCGTCGCAGCATGGGCGGCGAGGTCGAGCGGGTCGCCGCGGCGCAACACGGCGTCGATCAGGCGCAGCGCCGCACGGCGCGGCGCGGTCCCTGCCGGCTCGCCGGCGAGAGGGCGGCGGCGAGCGGGTCGACGCTCAGCCATTGAGGCCACGATGAGGGAGGTTGGCGGAAGCCTGCAAAATCATTATCTGGTCCTCAACTTTCACTCTATCCAGGACGGTCGGATGACCCAAGAAAGCAAGTCGAGCATCGGCGGCACGCCGCGCGCCATGAAGCGCCCTGCCCATGTCAAGGCGCCCGCTGGCTGGACAAACGAACCGATTCCGGCGCCGAAGGCGATCACCCCTGAACCCGACGAGGCCCAGCCGGGCGGACGCAATCCGGTGCGCTATGGCGATTGGGAACTCAAGGGGCTCGCGATCGACTTTTGACGCGCCGCGCAGCGCGGTCAAAAGGGATTCATCCGCGCCGGGACCCCCGAGCGGTCGACAAACTGATGTTTGAGCGCCGCTGCTATGTGGATCAGGACCAGCGCCAGCATTGTCAGCCCCAGCAACTCGTGTCGCTCGTGCATCACATCGGCGAGCGCCTTGTCTGGCGCCGCGATCGAGGGAAGTGTGAACAGCCCGAAGAAGTCGATCGGGCGATCCGCGGCCGACATCCACACCCAACCCGAAAGCGGCAGCAGAAGCAGCAGCGCATAGAACAGAAAGTGCACGATCCTGCTGAGCAAGATTTGCCATGCCGCAATGCCTGCGGGAAGTGGCGGCGGCTTGTGCAGGAGCCGCCAGACGATCCGGATCAGCGTGAGTGCGAGGATTGCGATGCCGAGCGGCCTGTGAACGCTCATCGCGGCGCGGTGCATGTCGCGCGGCATTCCCTCGGTCAGCATCGCGAGGCCGATGTTCGCGATAACCGCGAAGCCGATCAGCCAGTGAAGCCAGATGGCCACCTTCGTATAGCGCGATTCCGTAGTCGATCCAACGAAGGCGCTTGCGGTGGTGGCCATGGCTCAATTCCTCATGCGGTGGGGGCTTCCGTCACCAATTGCATCTTGCCGCTTTTCACCTGTTCGGCAAACACTTCGCGCATCAGCTGCAGCGAGAAAAGGTGCGCGAAAATGAGGCCGAGCATTCCGTTCTGCATCATCTTGCGCAGCACGTCGCCGCGCAGTTCGCGCAGCTTGGCTTCGTCCACCATCTGGAAACCGCGATAGATATAGGGCTGGCTGCTTCCCTCAGGGGTAATGCTGACCTCGCCGTCCATCAACAGGTCGGCCTTCTTCAGTTCCTCGATAAACATTCCCGTGCGCTGGCCTGCTTCTTCGAAATTCTTGCAGAATTCCAGGATCGCGTTGGTCGCCTCGGTCGGCTTGCCATCTTCGAACAGCTTGTCTCCTTCGTCGAACTTGCCGATCGCGCCTGCGGTCGGGTCGAAGCAGAGCGACAGTTCGTCCGAATCCGGGCGAAGACGCGCGAGAAGGAACGGATAGCGGCGGATATAGGCCGGGACATAAACCGGGTTGATCAGTTTTCCTTCTGCATCAACGAAGGTGTTCATGCCCTCGTTCATCCCCATCAGGGCGAGCGGGACGGGATTGTCACCTGCGGAGAAGACGATCGGGAAAAAACGGCACGCCGAGGAAAATTCGTCGGTGGTCAGCGGCACGGCATGCTGGTCGACCAGAAAATCGGCGCTGTCCATCGAGCGAGCACGAAAATCGGCATGATCGACGCTCGAAAGCGGAGCGAGATCCTTGTAGAAAAGCGGCAGATTGGCGTTGGCGGGCGCAGTGGCCATGATGAAGCTCCGAAACGGGGGCCCGAGGGGGCCAAAAAAAGACAATGGCGCGCCTTATTGGTCCACGCGCCGCGACGCAAGGGCCGATGCCGGGTGCGCGCCTCTTCAGGCGATCAGCTTGCCCGGATTGAACAGCCGGTTGGGATCGAGTCCCGCCTTGACGCCGCGCAGCGCTGCGAGCCGTGCGGGGCTGTCGAGTTCGGCGAGCAGGTCGCGTTTCATCTGACCGATGCCATGCTCCGCGGAGATCGAACCGCCAAGTTCAAGGACATGGCGGTAGACGAGGCGGCTGAGCCCCTCGCCGTGCAGGGCAAGCCAGTGCATGCCGTCCACATCGGGTGGCGGCTGGACATGGTGATGCACATTGCCATCGCCCAGATGCCCGAATGACAGTGCGCGCGCGCCGGGGTAGGCGGCGGCGAGCCGCGCGGGGTTTTCGGCAATAAAGCGCGGCATTGCATCGACCGGAACGCTGACGTCGTGCTGGAGCGCTGGGCCTTCGGCGCGTTCGGCCTCGGAAATCGAGTCGCGCAGTCGCCAGAATGCCTCACTTTCGGCCTCGTTCTTGGCGATCACGACATCGGTGATCAGTCCGGCCTCAAGGGCCGCGCCGAGCTGCGCCTGAAGCGGCGCATCGAGACCGTGATCATCATCGCCTGCCAGCTCGACCAGCGCGTACCACGCGTGGGGGGCATCGAGAGGCGCGCGCGTTTGCGGAACGTGGCGCAGAACTGCGGTGAGGCAAGCGTGCGGAATGATCTCGAACCCTTCAAGCTGGCGGCCGAGCGCGACGTCAAGGCGGCGCAGGAGCCTGAGCGCGGCTTCGGGGGATTCGAGGCCGATCCACGCGGTTGCCCGCGCTGTGGCCGCAGGAACCAGCCGCAGGCAAGCGGCGGTAATGACGCCCAGCGTCCCCTCCGCGCCGCAGAGAAGATGTTTAAGATCGTAGCCGCGATTGTCCTTCTTGAGCGGTGCAAGGCCGTCGAAAATGCTGCCGTCGGGCATTACAGCTTCGATCCCTGCAACGAGCGCACGCATCGTGCCGTGCCGCAGAACCTGCGTGCCGCCGGCGTTGGTCGACACGAGACCGCCAATCGTCGCAGACCCCTTGCCGCCCAGCGTCAAAGGGAAGCGCAGCCCGTGTTCGAGCGCAGCATGGTGGAAGACCTCGAGGATGACGCCGGCCTCCACCACCGCAAGCCGCGCCGCCACGTCGATCAAGCGGATTTGGTTCAGGCGGCGAAGGCTGAGCAGGAGCTGATTGCCGCTGGCATCGGGCGTGGCGCCTCCGACCATGCCGCTGTTGCCTCCCTGCGGCACGAGCGCGGCGCGTTCCGCAGCGCACAGCTGCACCACCGCTGCCACCTCTTCGGCCGTCGCCGGGGAGAGCATCGCTGCTGCTCGCCCGTGATATTTCCCGCGCCAGTCGGTCAGCCACGGCGCCATGGCATCCGGATCGTCGCTATATCCCTTGGTCCCGAGCAGGGTTTTCAGCTGGCCAAGGAGGCGAGGGGAAGGGGGCTGCGTCATGGTCATTCGATCCGGTTGGTCGCGCCCGGCTTGACAGCGGGGCCTGAAAGCAATTCATTTGTGGTTCAATCGCAGGCGTTAAAGGGGGCGATGGACGATTAGGATCTTTTCGTCCAGCCGGCATTGGGAGCCTAGGGTGAGTAGCTTTATCGGGATCGGCGCAAAAAGCGCGGTATTGCGCGCGTGTTGACGGCAGCTGCCCTGTTGCTCGCGGCGTCTCGCGCCGATGCGGAAATTCTCGTGCCGCAACCCGCGCCGCTCGTCGCTGTCGCACCACAGCTTGAACCGCCCGCGGCGCCTTATTGGCAGGTGATCATCGAGGAGCAGATCATCATTCGCGTTCCGGCAAAGCGGACGCCGCTGACCAATTTCTCGGCTCCCCCAGCGCCGCGAGCACGGCTGCGGGACGACCCGCCCGTCGTGTGGAAAGAGAAAAAGGCCCCAAAATGCGTCGCCATGCGGGACATAAGAGGCATGCAGGCGGTGCAGCGCGACAGCATCGACCTGATTACCCGTCAGAACCAGCGTCTGCGGGCTCAACTCAACCGCGGCTGTCAAGCGCTCGACTTCTATGCCGGTTTCTATATGAAGGGAAACAAGGACGGACGACTCTGCGAGGATCGGGACGAGATTCATGCTCGCAGTGGCGCGCGGTGCGAAGTCGACAAATTTCGCTTGCTGGTGGCAGTGCCTCGGGGCGACGACTGAGGCGGTAATTCAACGCCTTCCTTGACTTTTCGTTGCGATTTGCCCAAGGGCCGCGGCAGCAATGGCGGACGTGGGCGCTGTGCTGACCCGTTTTTTCCGGACATGATGACCCTATGAAATTTGCCGACCTCGGCCTTTCCGATGAACTTCTGCGCGCCGTTACCGAAGCGGGCTATGACGAACCAACACCGATCCAGGCGGGCGCGATCCCGTCGGTGCTGATGATGCGCGACATGATCGGCATCGCCCAGACGGGAACGGGCAAGACCGCCTCGTTCGTGCTGCCGATGATCGACATCCTTGCCCATGGCCGCGCCCGGGCGCGCATGCCGCGATCGCTGATCCTCGAGCCGACGCGGGAACTTGCAGCGCAAGTTGCAGAGAATTTCGAGAAATACGGCAAATACCACAAGCTCTCGATGGCGCTCCTTATAGGCGGCGTGCAGATGGGCGACCAGGTGAAGGCGCTCGAAAAGGGCGTCGACGTCCTCATCGCGACGCCCGGCCGCCTCATGGACCTGTTCGAGCGCGGCAAGATTTTGCTGACCGGCTGCGACCTGCTCGTCATCGATGAAGCCGACCGGATGCTCGACATGGGATTCATCCCCGACATCGAGAATATCTGCACCAAGCTGCCGGCGAATCGGCAAACGTTGCTCTTCTCCGCAACCATGCCACCGCCGATCAAGAAGCTGGCGGACAAGTTCCTGTCGAACCCGAAGACAATTGAGGTCGCGCGCCCGGCGAGCCGAAACGAGAATATCGAGCAATTTCTCGTCAAGACCAGCGAGCGCGGCAAGCGCGAGACGCTACGCAATCTTCTCGATGCCGAGGACGTGAGTACCGCGATCATCTTCTGCAATCGCAAGACGACGGTGCGCGAACTTGCCAAATCGCTCCAGCGCTCCCGCTATGCCGCAGGCGAGATCCACGGCGACATGGACCAGTCGAGCCGCATCGCTGAACTCGACCGCTTCAAACGCGGGGATATCAACATCCTGGTTGCCTCCGATGTCGCAGCGCGCGGGCTCGACGTAAAGGGCGTTACTCATGTCTTCAACTTCGACGCGCCCTGGCACCCGGATGACTATGTTCACCGGATAGGCCGCACCGGCCGCGCGGGCGCAAAGGGGCGTGCCTTCACTCTCATTACGTCATCCGATGATGAAGCGATCGACAATATCCAGAAGCTGACCGGCTATACGATCCCGGTGCACGACGCGGGCAAAGGTGAAACCGCCCCAGCGAAGGACGAAGAGCGAGAACCTCGCGAAGCTCGCGAAACTCGCCGGGAGAAACCGGAACGCAGCGGTCGCAGCAAGGCGAAGCGCGCCGAGGCGGCGGAGAAGCCGGCTCCCAATCCCAAGAAGGCTGACGAGCGCAAATCCGCTCCGGCGACGCGTCGTTCGCAGGACGATGACGGTCCCGATGATGGCTGGAACGGTCCGCTGCCCGACTTCTTGTCGGTGGGCTTCGGAAACTGAGGCGGCAGGTCCGGTCAGAGCCGGACCAGCATTTTTCCGATATTGGCACCTGCGAAGAGGCCGAGGAAGGCTTTGGGCGCCGCCTCGAGACCGTGGTGCACGGTCTCGCGCATCGTTACCGCCCCGCTTGCGATTAATCCGCCCATGTCGGCGTAGAATTCTTCCATGCAGTCGAAGAACTGGTCCGTGTAGATAAAGCCTTCCATGCGAATACGCGCCGGGATGGTACGAATGAGATGGTGCATCTTTTGCGGATGGCCGTCATTATAGACGTCAATCATGCCGCAGATGGCGAAGCGTGCGAAATCGTTGGCGCTCGCGAAAGCTGCGTCAAGATGCTCGCCGCCGACATTGTCGAAATAGACGTCAATGCCAGGTTTACCGAGCGTGTCCAACGCCGCTGCAAGCCCATCGAGGACAGGCCCGGCCTTGTAGTCGATGACAGCGTCAGCGCCCAATTCACTGATCCAAGCGCATTTTTCTGCACCACCAGCAGATCCGATCACGACCATCTCGCGCGCCTTTGCGATCTGGACCACCGCCGATCCCACTGCGCCCGCGGCGGCGGAAACGAAGACGGTGTCGCCAGCTTTGGCGGCCGCGATGCGCAGCAGACCAATCCAGGCGGTACCGCCTGTGAGGCCCATATTGTGAAGAAAGGTCTGGGGAGGCATTCCTGCAGCAAGCGCATCGGCAGGAAGCTTGAAAGGTGCCATGTCGAGCCCGATCACACCGCCGTCGCGCCAGCCCCCCATGTGCAAGATGAGGTCGCCAGGAGCGAACCCATCCATGTGGCTCTCGATCACCTCGCCGATCGCGCCGCCGGTCATCGGCCGGTCAAGTTGAAAGCTCGCGGTGTAGCTTTTCGCATCGTTCATCCGCCCACGCATGTAGGGATCGACCGACAGCCAATGATTGCGAACGCGAAGCTGGTCCCTCTCGAGCGGTGCTTCGGGAAGCTCGCGCAACGCGAAATCATCCATCGTCGGCAGCCCTTGCGGACGATTGAGCAGATGCCAGGCCTTCGCCATATGTCTCACCCCCACTTTTTGTCCGGCGGACGGCTCATTGGTCAGAAAAGCCGTTGCCACTGTCAAGCTTGCTGGTTAAGAGGCCGCCGGTCGCGGGGCCGTAGCTCAGATGGGAGAGCGCTGCAATCGCACTGCAGAGGTCAGGGGTTCGATTCCCCTCGGCTCCACCACGACCCTTCTCCTTTGTTGCTGAAGCGTGCCGACCGGGGACAGAAAGAGGCCATCCCCGGCCATGCGTCATGCCGCGGGCAGCTGGGGCAGCGCCATGCTCCGGGCTGCGAACCAGCCGCGAGCCCGCTTCATCGGCTCCGTTCGTCACAGCAACTGGACAAGCGCGAAAAGCATTTGGTAGTCAGGTTGTTCAGGCGGGCTTTACGAAACCATCAAGGACACGTTTGGTGCCCGCCTGCTCGAATTCGACCTCGAGCTTGTTGCCATCAATGTCGGTGATCGCGCCGTAACCAAATTTTTCATGGAACACGCGCATGCCGATCGCGAGATCGGCTCGCGGCCTGGCGCCCACAGAGGCAGCGGGCGCCCTTTCGCTCGGGGCGGGAGCGCGGGTGATCGTCGACGCGCCGGCCACCGCGCGTTGCCAGGCCGGGCCGCGCGTCATCGTTCGCGCAGGATTTCGCTCGGCGACATGTGCAAAGGGATCGCCCTGCGCCGCCCAGTTGGCGCGCCACAGGCTCTGACCGCCGCCGAAACTGTTCTCGCTCTCGACGAACTCGGGCGGGATTTCCGCGATGAATCGGCTCGGAATGCTGCTCATCCACTGGCCGTAGATACGACGGTTCGCGGCGTGATAGATGCTGGCGCGCTGCCGCGCGCGAGTAATCGCGACATAGGCGAGGCGCCGCTCCTCTTCGAGGCTTGCGGTGCCCCCTTCGTCCATCGCCCGCTGCGAGGGAAAAACGCCATCCTCCCAGCCAGCGAGGAAGACATGGTCGAATTCGAGGCCTTTCGCCGCGTGGATCGTCATGATCGTCACCGTCTCACTCTGCTCGTCATTGTCGCGGTCCATGACGAGGCTGACATGCTCGAGGAAGGCTTCAAGCGAGTCATATTCCTCCATCGCACGGACGAGTTCTGAGAGGTTTTCAAGGCGCCCTGCCGCCTCGGCGCTCCGATCGGCCTGAAGCATCGCAGTATAGCCCGATTCGTCAAGGATCAGCTGGGTGAGCTCGGGGTGCGACAGGTCATTCGCCTTGGTCTGCCAGCTGCGCATCAGGGCGATGAAATTGGCAAGCTGGCGGCGTGCCTGCGCCGTCAGCTCGTCGGTCTCGGTGATCCGCGCCGCGGCATGGAACAAGGGCGTGCGCTCATGCCGAGCAAACTGGTGAATCCGTGACACGGCCTTGTCCCCAAGCCCGCGCTTGGGGACGTTGATGATGCGTTCGAATGCGAGATCATCGGCCGGCGACTGGACAAGGCGCAGGTAAGCGAGCGCATCGCGGATCTCGGCGCGTTCGTAAAAGCGAAACCCGCCGACAATGCGGTAAGGCATGCCGATCGCGATAAAGCGATCCTCGAACTCGCGCGTCTGAAACTGGGCGCGGACAAGGATCGCGGTTCGCTCTAGGCTGATCCCGCGGCGCTGAAGACTTTCAAGCTCCTCACCAATTCGCCGTGCTTCCTCCGGGCCGTCCCACACACCCACGATCTTGACCTTGTCGCCTTCGTCGAGCTCGGTCCACAGCGTCTTGCCTAATCGGCCGCTGTTCATTGCGATCAGCGCGGAGGCAACGGCAAGTATCTGCGGAGTCGAACGGTAATTTTGCTCCAGGCGGATCACTGTCGCGCCGGGGAAATCCTGTTCGAAGCGCAAAATGTTCGCAACCTCAGCGCCGCGCCACGAATAGATCGACTGGTCATCGTCGCCGACACAGCAGATGTTCTTGCGCGCCTGCGCGAGCAGCCTGAGCCACAGATACTGACTGGCGTTTGTGTCCTGATATTCGTCGACGAGAATATATTTGAAGCGCTGCTGATACTGCTCGAGCACATCGCGGTGGGTCTTCAGGATCACGAGCATATGGAGCAGCAAGTCGCCAAAGTCACAGGCGTTCAAGGTCTTGAGTCGCGCCTGATAGAGCGCATAGAAATGCTGCCCTTTTCCGTCGGCGTAGGCTTCCTTGTCCGCCACATCGAGGTCGGGCGGGGTCAGGCCGCGATTCTTCCACTTGTCGATCAGCCCCGCAAGCTGGCGCGCCGGCCACCGTTTCTCGTCGAGGCCCTCGGCCTGGATCAGCTGCTTGAGAACCCGAAGCTGGTCGTCGGTGTCAAGGATCGTAAAATTGCTCTGCAGTCCCACAAGCTCGGCGTGGCGGCGTAACATTTTCGCCGCGATGCTGTGGAAGGTACCGAGCCACGGCATGCCCTCCACCGCATCGCCGATCATCCGCCCGATACGCTCGCGCATCTCGCGCGCCGCCTTGTTGGTGAACGTCACCGCAAGAATCTCTGACGGCCATGCGCGCCGGGTCGCAATGATGTGAGCAAGGCGCGCGGTCAGTGCGGCGGTCTTGCCGGTCCCGGCCCCCGCCAGCATGAGCACGGGTCCCTCGGTCGTCAGCACGGCCTGGCGCTGCGGGCCGTTCAATCCCTGCAGATAGGGCGGGTCCGAAGGGTCGGGGGGCGGTATGTCCGAGGTGGGGGTGGGGAGATTGCTCACGCGCGAACGATTAGGGAACAGCGGCGTCCCTGTCCAGCGCGGCGCGACGGCGCGGGGCCCCTGGTCTGTAGCACGCATGCACAAGTGGTTACCCCGAACGTGAAGATGGTCGAGATGGCTATGAGCGCCTCCGGATCGGCTGCGTGTCTTTCGCCTTGCGCCAGGCGGGGCAATCCGTCCAAAGCGGCACCGACAGCAGCAGGAGAGGGCGGTCGCCCATGGATCTGGCACCCTATCGCGCGCACAGGCGCATCCTGACGGCGAGCCTCGTGGGCACCGCGGTCGAGTTTTATGATTTTTACATTTATGGCACCGCCGCGGCGCTGGTTTTCGGGCCGCTCTTCTTCCCGTCCGAATCGGAGTCGGCACAATTGATGCTGAGCTTCATGAGCTTCGGACTCGCCTTCTTCGCGCGGCCCGTGGGCGCGGTCGTCTTCGGGCATTTCGGCGACCGAATCGGTCGCAAGTCGACGCTCGTTGCCTCGCTGATGCTGATGGGCACCTCGACGCTGCTGATCGCCTTTTTGCCGACCTATGCGATGGCGGGATGGATTGCGCCGCTGCTATTGTGCACTTTGCGCTTCGGCCAGGGGTTCGGGCTCGGAGGCGAATGGGGCGGCGCAGCGCTTCTCGCGGTCGAGAACGCACCGCCTGGCTGGCGCGCACGGTTCGGCATGGCGCCCCAGCTGGGCGCACCGGTTGGCTTTCTCGCCGCTAATGGTCTGTTCCTGCTGCTCGGCCTATGGCTGAGTGATGCCGAGTTTGCGGCATGGGGTTGGCGCATCCCCTTCCTCGTTTCGGCCGTGCTGGTCGGGTTGGGATTGTGGGTGCGGCTGAAGATCCACGAAACACCCGCATTTGCCGAGGCTTTAAAACGCGAACCGCCGGTTGGAGTCCCGCTTGGCGCAGTGCTGCGCGAGCATGGTGTTGCGCTGCTTGCAGGAACCTTCGCGGTTGTCGCCTGCTTTGCGATTTTCTATCTCGCGACGAGCTTCGCGCTGGCGCACGGAACGACCGCGCTCGGCTACCCGAAAGAGCTGTTCCTGCTGATCCAGCTCGGCGCGATACTGTTCATGGCGGCCGGGATCATTTTTGCCGGCTATTGGAGCGACGCGGCGAGTGCGCAGCGCGTGCTAAGTTGGGGCTGCGCAGCCACGGTGGGAATAGGTTTCCTGTTCGGGCCATGGCTCGCCTCGGGGTCGTGGATTGTCGTCGGGCTGGGCCTCTCGGCGTCACTGTTCGTGATGGGGCTTGTTTACGGCCCGCTTGGCGTGTGGCTCCCTGCGCTCTTCCCGGTGCGGGTGCGCTATACCGGCGCGTCGGTCGCGTTCAACGTCGGCGGCATATTGGGCGGCGCCGGCGCGCCGATCGCAGCGCAATGGCTGAGCGAGCGTGGCGGGACGAGCTTTGTCGGTCTCTATCTGGGCGTCGCCGGGTTGCTGAGCCTGCTCGGGCTGTTGCTGGTCAGGTCGCGCGCCGCAACAGCGTGAGACGCGCCTTGCCGACCTTGCGTTCGGTATCGACTTCAAATCCGGCGACCTCGACGACCTCCTTGTCGGCGGTTTCAACCGAGACCCAGCTTTCAGGACCGACCCAGCCAAGGCGGGTGAGCTTGTCGAGCGCGACGCTTCCTGCGCCCGTCCCATAGGGCGCGTCGAAGAGCAGCAAGTCCAAGGCGCGCGGCGCAGGTCCGAGGCCGAGGACAGAACCGGCGCGAACCTCGGCGCGGTCCGCGGCGCCGAGGTTCACGAGATTCTTGCGCAAGGCATCGAGCGCCTCACGGTCTTGCTCGCTGAACAGACAGCGATCCGCGCCGCGCGATAGCGCCTCGATCCCGAGCGCTCCCGACCCTGAGAAAAGGTCGGCCACATATAACCCCTCGAAGCTGCCGAGGCGGCTTGCGAGCATCGAGAACAGCGTCTCGCGTGTGCGATCCGCGGTGGGCCGCGTCGCGCCATTCTTGGGCGCGAGCAGCTTTCGCCCGCGCCATTCGCCCGCAATCACTCTCATTTGTCGAGACGCCGCCGGAATTGGAACAGTTCATCGCGGGGGACGATCTCAACCGCTCCGACCGCAAGGTCCCCCACGGTGAACTGCCCGTAGCGCGTGCGGATCAGGCGGCTGACCTGGAGCCCGAGATGTTCAAGAACGCGGCGCACTTCCCGGTTCTTGCCTTCGGTCAGCGTGAGCTCGATCCACTGGTTGCGTCCGGTGCGGCGTTCCAGATTGGCGTCGATCTTGCCGTAGCGGATGCCGTCGATCGTGATGCCTTCGACGAGATCTTCCAGCTGCGTCTGGCTGATGTCGCCAAAGGCGCGCGCGCGATAGGTACGCTCGACGCCGCTGGCGGGCAGTTCGAGCTGGCGCTTGAACGCGCCGTCATTGGTGAGGAGCAACAGTCCCTCGGTGTTATAGTCGAGGCGTCCAACGGGCATCAGACGCGGCAGCCCTTTGGGCAGGATGTCATAAATCGTCTTGCGACCCTTAGGGTCGCGCGCGGCCGTGAGGCAACCCGAGGGCTTGTGAAAGCGGTAAAGGCGGGTCGAGACGGGCTTCGCAACCGGATTTCCGTCGACCGTGAGCCCCTCGAGCGAGGTGAGGAGCGGTGCGGGCTGCGACACCGTTTCGCCGTTCAGCGCAATCCGCCCTTCCTCGATCATTCGCTCGACATCGCGGCGCGACCCGACACCGGCACGCGCGAGCAACTTCGAAATCCGCTGCGGCTCGTCTTCGCGCTCGGGACCGGCCGCGTGGGGCTTGCGCGGCGACGCGGCACGGGCCGTGCGGCGCCCCTTTGGTGCATCGCGGTCGGGCGACGATCGGGGCGCGGATCGAGGTGGGCGACGGTTCGTCATCGGAACGGATGGGCTTTCTTGTCGTTTTTCGGGAAGAAAAGTGTTGCGTTGTGATCACGCTCATAACCGGAAAAGTGCCGCTTCGTCGATGGGAAGCAGAAGCGATATTGCACGAGGGATAGGAGCGCGTCATGGCGCGATGGAACGGAGATTTTATGCTCTTTGCGACTCGCCTGTCGTGCATCAAGCGGCTGCTGGTCATCGAGGATGATCCGCTGGTCGCCTTCGACTATGAGCATAGTCTCAAGCACAATGGCTACACGATCGTCGCCACGGTCGATACGGGCGAAGCGGCCGTCGCGGTGATGGCCACCGAGGCGGTCGACGCGATTGTGCTCGACCTCGGCCTGGCAGGGCATATGACCGGACGCGAGGTCGCGCGGCTCGCGCGTGATCGCGGTGTCGCGGTGCTTCTCGTGACCGGGCAATGCCCGAAAGACGCCGCTGACATTGCGCTCGCCTGTCTCAACAAGCCCCATTCTCCGGCGGCTCTGATTGGCGCGCTGCGGGCGATCGAGACGATGATCTGCCAGAAAAAGCTGCCGCGCAAGGTCAGCGGACTGCAAACATACTGGCGGCCCGAGGCCGCCTGAGTTTCAGTCCGCCGATTTGCGGCTTCCAATTTGTTCACGAGACATTAGGCCGTTTTTCCGTGCAAAGGAGGTTGGCTCGACCGAGCGGCCGAGGGAGGGACGATGCAGCTTGGTTTCGATAGCGCGATCCTGGTCGCGGTGATTGCCGTGATCATCGGCCTTGCCTACATCATTCCGGCGTTTGCTCCCTATAGACGGCCGATGCCCATCGTCGCCTTTCTACTGGGCATATCGAGCGGCTTTCCTCTGACTCTTTTGCTGGCGACGATGACCTTCTGGCTGTCGAAGGTTGGTATCGAGAAGTCCACGATCGGTTTTGCGATTGGCCTCACCACCCCTTACACGCTGAAATTCCTGTGGGCACCACTGGTCGACCGCCTGCCGATACCAGTGCTGACCCGTCTGCTGGGTCAGCGGCGAAGCTGGCTATTCGTGATCCAGGCGCTGCTCGTGATCGCGATCTGGCAATTGGGCGCGAGCAACCCTTCCAACGATCATCTCGCACCCTTCGCGATATGGGCGATCGTCGTCGCCTTCCTGTCCGCAACGCAGGATATTGTTATCGATGCCTACCGCATCGAGATATTGAGTGATGCTGAACTGCCGCACGGCACCGCGATGAACCAGTTCGGCTATCGCACCGGCAACCTGATCGCCGGGGTTGGCACGATCGCCCTCGCATCGCCCGAAGGGTTCGGGCTGGGTTGGGCGGCGGCCTATGCCTTCACGGGGCTAGCCGTGCTGCCTGCTGCCGTCGCAGCGCTTCTGGCAGGCCCAGGGCGTTTCCATCCATCGCAGGCGCGCGGCGCAGGCCAGGGGTTTGCCGCGTGGCTCAACGAAACCGTGGTCAGCCCCTTTCGGGAATTCCTGGGACGACACGGCGCGGTGCTGATCCTGCTGTTTGTCCTGATCTACAAGGTCGGTGACGCAATGGGGCAGGGGATGCTCAACCCGATGATCGTCGAGCTTGGCTTTACCGACACGGAATTCGTCGCCATCAACAAGGGCGTCGGTTTCGTTGCCTTGATCATCGGGTCGGCGTGCGGCGCGCCCTTCATCGCCTGGCTCGGCATGGGACGGGCCCTGCTGATTTCAGGGCTGCTGATGATGTTCAGCAATCTGCTGTTTGCCGTGCTTGCATCCGCGGGTCATTCGCCGCTCATGCTGGCGATCGCGGTGGGGACGGAGAATTTTACCAGCGGGATCGGCCTCACTGTCTTCGTGACCTATCTCTCCGGCCTCTCGAGTCTGGCCTATACGGCGACGCAATTCGCCTTGCTCTCCTCCTTCGCGGCGGTCGGGCGCACATGGCTCGCGGCGCCCGGAGGCTATGTCGCAGAGACGCTGGGCTGGGTCGGCTTCTGGCTGTTCACCGTCGTGATCGCCGCTCCGGGAATGATCTTGCTCTGGTTGCTATGGAAGCGCGGATTCGTCGTGCAGACGGTGCGGCAGCCGAGCACCGAAGATGACGGGCACGAGGTGGCTGCGGACGGCGACGAACCTATTCTGGAAACTCCCCGTTGAGTTCAAGCACCGCGCCCGCGAGATAAAGCGAGCCGGCGATCAGGACGATTTCACGCGCAGGATCGACGGTCAGGCTGGCAAGCGCTGCCGCGACATTTGGCGCTTGTCGCGCGCCGGGGCCGAAGGCGGCGCGATCATGGTGGTCGTGGCCGGGGACAGGGACGACGGTCACCGAAGCAAGGCTGGGGGTGAGCGGCGCAAGGATCGCCTCGGGATGCTTGTTTGCGAGCATGCCGGTGACAAGATGGATACGGCGAGGCTCGGTCTCGAAATGACGCGCAAGCTGTATGCCGGCATCGGCATTGTGGGCGCCATCGAGCCATAGTTCGGTTGCTGACGGAAGCTGTGCGGTAAGCGGCCCAGTTCCAAGCCGCTGCAGCCGGGCGGGCCAGAAGGCGTTCGCAACGCCTCGCGCGATCGCCTCAGCGTCTGGTCTATCGCCCGGCGCGAGGTGCAGCATCGCAATGGCCAGGCCCGCGTTGCGCATCTGGTGCGCGCCGGCCATGCCGGGTCGCAGCAGGCCCGGCAATATGTGGTCAATGGACTTCCAGCGAAACCCATCGCCAACAGCCTCGATCGACCAAGCATCGTTCTCGACAAAGGGCGTAACGCCAGCGGCTTTTGCGCGAGCGGCGATGATGCGGGCAAGGGGCCGCGGATAGGCAAGGGTAGCAAGCGCGGCGCCCGGTTTGACGATACCGGCCTTCTCCCACGCGATTCGCGTCGCAGGCTCGGACGGCGCCTCCTCTTCAGGGGCGAGCAGAAAAGCTTCGTGATCGATGCCCAGCGAGGCGATTGCGCACACCGCCGGCGGAGGGATGATGTTGGTCGCATCGAGGCGGCCGCCGAGTCCGACCTCGATAATGCAATCGTCAGCGGGCGTGCGCGCAAAAGCCAGAAAGGCGGCTGCTGTCGTCACCTCGAAAAAGCTCGCCTGCAAATCCTCGGCCTTGTCGAGCACCTCGGCGAGGATCATCGCGAGGAGCGCGTCGTCGATCAGGCTGCCGGCGAGGCGAATACGCTCATTGAAGCGGACGAGGTGCGGACTCGTATAAGAGTGAACGCGGCGTCCCTGAGCCTCCAGGATTGCCCGCAAATAGGCGCAGGTCGAACCCTTGCCGTTGGTCCCTGCGACATGAAAGGTGCGGGGCAGCCGCTCCTGGGGATTGCCCAGACGCTCGCAAAGCTCGGCAATCCTTTCGAGCCCCAGAATGTCGCGCCCAGGCGACAATGCCGCGAGGCGATCGAGTTGGGTCTGGACGGCCGGGTCCGAGCTTTGGGCGTGGTCGGGCATTTCGGTTCACGCCTTTACTGCGTCTTTGTGGGCGAAGCGAAGCAGAGTTCGGCCTGGGGCCCGTCGGGCGACCGTCGGCCGCTGCTTCATGGCCGCGGCGCCCCGCAACGACATGGTTGGACGTCAGGCCGCCCTTTCAGGCGCGAGATAGGCGATCAGCCGTCCTAGCGCGGCCGGCAGGTCCTTGCGGTGCACCACCATGTCGATCATTCCGTGATCGAGCAGATATTCGGCGCGCTGGAAGCCTTCGGGCAGCTTTTCGCGGATCGTGTTCTCGATCACGCGCTGGCCTGCAAAACCGATCAGGGCCCTGGGCTCGCTGATCTGAACGTCGCCGAGCATGGCATAGCTTGCGGTGACACCCCCTGTCGTGGGATCGGTCAGCAGCACGATATAGGGAAGGCCCGCGCGGCGCAGCCGTGCGAGCGCGACGGTCGCCCGCGGCATCTGCATGAGCGAGAGCGTGCCCTCCTGCATCCGCGCTCCGCCGGCAGCCGTGACCGCGACATAGGGGCAGCCGCGCTTGATCGCCTCTTCGACGCCGGTGACGAAAGCTTCACCGACCGCGACCCCCATTGATCCGCCCATGAAGGCGAAATCCTGCACGCCGACAACGACCGGGCGGCCGTCGATGCGGCCGAAACCGTTCTGATAGGCATCGCGGTCACCGGTCTGCGCGCGGGCCGCCTTGATGCGGTCGACATATTTTTTCGTGTCGCGGAACTTCAGCGGGTCCTCCGGCGCCGCGGGGGCGGGAATGATCTCGTGCAGGCCCCCGTCGAAAAGCTGTGCGAAGCGCTCTTTGGCACCGATGCGGTCATGGTGGTCGCAGCGCGGGCAGACGTTGAGATTATCTTCCCACTCCTTGACGAACACCATCTGCTGGCACTGGCGGCACTTGTGCCACAGATTGTCCGCCGTATCGCGCTTTGCGGTGAAGGGCAGGGCGTTGCGGACACGGTCGAGCCAGCTCATGCGGCGATCTCCTTTGCGCCGTGGATAGCATCGGCGAGGGTGCGGGTGAAGGCTTCGAGCGGCGCTGCGGCGGCCTCGCCATGCTCGGCGATGATATCGACAAGAGCCGAGCCGACGACGACGCCGTCGGCGACCTTCGCGATCGCCGCGGCCTGCTGAGGCGTGCGGACGCCGAAGCCGACTGCCACTGGGAGATCGGTCGCAGACTTGAGACGCGCAACGGCATCTTCGATGCTCGCCTGCGCGGCCTGCTGAAGCCCGGTGATGCCGGCAACCGAGACGTAATAGAGGAAGCCTCCGGCGCCGTTCAGCACGTCGGGCAAGCGCGCAGCGTCTGTCGTCGGGGTGGCAAGACGGATGAGGTCCACGCCGGCGCTTCGCAGAGCGGGGCCCAGTTCGGCGTCTTCCTCGGAAGGGATGTCGACGCAGATGACGCCATCGATGCCAGCCTTGGCACATTCGGCGGCAAACCAGTCGGCGCCGCGGATTGTCATCGGATTGGCATATCCCATGAGGACGAGCGGGATGTGCGGGTGACGCTCGCGAAAGGCCCCTGCGATCGCGAAAAGCTCTGCGGTCGTCGTGCCTTTTCCGAGCGCGCGCAGATTCGCGGCCTGGATCGCTGGTCCGTCGGCCATCGGGTCGGTGAAGGGCATGCCGAGTTCGATCACATCGGCGCCCCCCGCGACGAGCGCATCGAGGTTTGCGGCGGTGTCGCCGTCGCCGCCGGTGATGAAGGCGACGAGCGCGGGATGCGGCTTCGAAAAGGCGGCTGTGAAGCGGGTCATTCCGCCCATCCCTTCGTCGGCTCGGACCAGAGGCGAACGAAAATTTTCTCCGCTTGGATGACGCTGAACCCAATGCCGACCGTCATGCCAAGATATTTGCTCCAGGGCTGCGAAAACAAGAAGCTTGCGAGGAATGAGACGATAGCGGTCAGCCCAAGCGCGACGCCGGCTATGAAAAGGAACCAAACAGAGGCGCGGATCATAGTTTCACTCCGAGCGCATCGGCCACCGTGAAAATATCCTTGTCGCCGCGGCCCGAGCAGTTGACGATGATGATCTTGTCCTTGCCCAGCGTAGGCGCAATGCGCTCTGCGGCAGCGATCGCGTGGGCGCTCTCAAGTGCGGGGATGATGCCTTCGAGCTTCGTGAGTTTCTGGAAACTCGCCAGCGCCTCGGCATCGGTGACGGGCTCGTAACGCACGCGGCCGATCTCGTGGAGCCAGGCATGCTCGGGTCCGATGCCGGGATAGTCGAGCCCTGCCGAGATGCTGTGCGCCTCTGTAATCTGGCCATCCTCGTCCTGCAGGAGATAGGTCTTGTTGCCGTGGAGGATGCCGGGGCGCCCGCCAGCAAGGCTCGCGGCATGTTTCTTGTCGAGTCCTTCGCCTGCGGCCTCGACTCCGACGATCTCGACATTTTCCTCGTCGAGAAACGGATGAAAAAGTCCGATGGCGTTTGAGCCGCCGCCGACAGGGGCGATCAGCATATCGGGGAGACGGCCTTCGGCCTGGAGGATCTGCTCGCGCGCTTCCTTGCCGATCACCGACTGGAAGTCCCGGACAAGTTCGGGATAGGGGTGCGGACCCGCGACGGTCCCGATGATGTAGAAAGTATCGTGGACGTTGGCGACCCAGTGCCGCAGTGCCTCGTTCATCGCATCCTTGAGCGTCTTCGCTCCGCTTTCGACCGCGACCACCTCGGCGCCGAGCAATTTCATGCGGAAGACATTGGGCTGCTGGCGTGCGACGTCGACCGCGCCCATGAAAATGGTGCAGGGAAGGCCGAACAGCGCGGCGACGGTCGCGGTCGCGACGCCGTGCTGGCCGGCGCCTGTCTCGGCAATGATCTTCGTCTTGCCCATGCGTTTCGCAAGCAGGATCTGGCCGATACAATTGTTGATCTTGTGCGCACCGGTATGATTGAGATCCTCGCGCTTGAGGTAGATTTTCGCGCCGCCAAGATTTGCGGTCAGTCGTTCGGCGAACCATAGCGGGCTCGGGCGTCCGACATAATGCTCAAGCAGACGTTCGAACTCCGCCTTGAAAGCCCCGTCCTGCTGCGCCGCGCGATAGTGACGCTCCAGGTCGAGGATCAGCGGCATCAGGGTCTCGGCGACGTAGCGGCCGCCGAAGGCGCCGAAATGGCCGCGGTCGTCGGGGCCGGTGCGAAGGCTGTTGGGTCGGTCGGTCATCGTCCCGCCGCTTTAAGGAACGCGGCGATCTTGTCCACATCCTTGACGCCCGGCGCGCGCTCCACGCCCGAGGAGACATCGAGGAGCGGCGCACTGGTCGCGGCCAGAGCCTCGGCGACATTGGAAGGGGTCAGGCCCCCGGCAATCCCCCAATCCATCGTATGGCGGTGGTTGGCAAGGAGGGTCCAGTCGAAACGCGTGCCGGTGCCACCCGGCAGCGCCTGTGCGGGGGCGTCGAAGAGCAGGCGGTCGACGATCCCCTCATATTGCCGCGAGCGCCCAAGCGTTCCTGCATCCCGGAGCCCGACGGCCTTCCATACCTCGGCGGACACATGCTGCTTGACAGCGGCAATCCACTCGGGGGTTTCGCTGCCGTGAAACTGGATGATATCGGGACGCACAGCGCTGTAGGCGGCCCCCGTAAGCTGGGGCGAGGCGTTGACGAGGAGGAGGGCAACCTTCACCATCGAGCCCGCCCGCCGGCGAAGCTCGGCCGCGGTCTTGAGATCGACGTGACGCGGGCTCGGCTCATAGTGAACAAGCCCGATGTGGGTAGCGCCAAGCTGAATCGCCGCATCGAGCGTTTCCGGGGTGGAGAGGCCGCAGATCTTAACGAGTGGGGGCATGTTTTGTCTCTGCTAGGCTGTTCGCATCGAGCGATAACGAGAGCCCTCGGCCTCGCGCTGGTCCGATGGGTGCTCGACTGGGCTCGGCACGAACGGCGGTGAATTTGGCTTAAAGCGTCGCTTCGATCTCGCGCGCTGCGAGGTCGGGGTCTTCCGATTGGCTGATCGGGCGCCCTACAACGAGGATGGATGCGCCGTCGGTCATCGCCTGCGCCGGGGTCACCACCCGCTTCTGATCGCCGGTCTTGCCGTTGGAGGGACGAACACCGGGAACCACGAAAAATCCGCTTGGCCAGGCATTCCGCGCGGCTTTCACCTCGTGCCCGGAGCAGACGATCCCGTCGAGCCCGCTTTCCCGCGCCAGCGCCGCGAGCCGGACCACTTGGTCATGCGGGGATCCTTCAACTCCTATGTCGCCAAGATCGGAGGTGTCGAGGCTGGTCAGCACGGTTACCGCCACCACTTTCGTGTTCAAGCCCGCTGCCGCTTTGGCCTCTTCGAGCATCGCACGTCCCCCGGCGGCGTGAACGGTAAGGACAGCCGGCTCGAGCGGACGCAGCGCCTGGATCGCCTTCGCTACCGTGTTCGGAATGTCGTGCAGCTTGAGGTCGAGGAAGATGGGCAGACCCAGCTTGGCCACTTCATGCACCCCGTGGTGACCGTTGGCGCAGAAGAATTCAAGCCCGAGCTTGAAGCCCCCCACATGATGGCGAACGCGCTGCGCCAGCGTGAGCGCAGCGTCGAGATGCGGGGTGTCAATGGCGAGATAGAGCGGCGATGTCATTGGGGATCCAGCGGCAATGGAGGAATGTCATTGACCGGTGCCGATGCCGGGGGCGAAGCGGGCGCGGGTTCTGCGGCGCGATTGGCCATTGCGCGCAGGTCGGCGAGCTGGCGCTCGCTTGTGTCGAGACGACGTCTCAAGGACCAGCGGGCGGCACGCAGCGCGATCCACATCGGGAGGCTCCCGAGGAGAAAGGCAACGACGATCAGCACCGGCAATTTGGTGTCGAGCACCTGACCTGGCCAGATCGTGACGGTCACCGGATTCCAGTTCGCCATGGCGAACAGGACGAGCACGACGGTCAGCAAGACCCAGATGATCGTACGCAGGATTCCCACTTGGCGTTTGCTCCTCGTTCGGCCCCTCGCATTTCCTATGCGAGTTTTGCCCGGGTTTCCAGCCCAACCAGTCTAGGAGGCGCCGAACACGCGCGCGAAGATCGTGTCGACCTGCTTTAGATGATAGCCAAGATCAAAGAGCTCGGTAAGTTGATCTGACGACAGTCGCGCAGTGACATCGCCGTCAGCCTTGAGCAATTCAAGGAGCGAGAGCTTACCGTCCGACTCCCATACTTTCATCGCGTTACGCTGGACGATGCGATAGCTGTCCTCGCGGCTCGCACCTGCCTGCGTCAGAGCCAGAAGGACGCGCTGGGAGTGAACGAGGCCGCCCATGCGGTCGAGATTCTTCTGCATCCGCTCAGGATAGACGAGGAGCTTGTCAACAACCCCGGTGAGCCGCGCGAGCGCGAAATCGAGGGTGATCGTCGCATCGGGGCCGATGAAGCGCTCGACCGACGAGTGGCTGATGTCACGCTCGTGCCAGAGCGCCACATTCTCCATCGCGGGGAGCGCGGCGCTACGGACCATGCGCGCAAGGCCCGTCAAATTCTCGGTGAGCACGGGGTTGCGCTTGTGCGGCATCGCCGAGGACCCCTTCTGCCCCGGCGAGAAATATTCCTCCGCTTCGAGGACTTCGGTGCGCTGAAGGTGACGAACCTCGACTGCCAGCCGCTCGATCGACGATGCAATGACACCAAGAGTTGCAAAGAACATCGCGTGACGATCGCGCGGAATGACCTGCGTTGAAACGGGTTCGATCGAAAGCCCGAGCTTTTGAGCGACGTGCGCCTCGACCCGGGGATCGATATTCGCAAAGGTACCGACCGCGCCTGAAATGGCACAGGTCGCAATCTCGGCGCGGGCGGCGAGCAGCCGATCCTTGCCGCGCGAAAATTCGGCATAGGCTTCGGCGAGCTTCAGGCCAAAGGTCACGGGCTCGGCGTGGATGCCGTGGCTGCGGCCAATCGTCGGGGTCAGCTTGTGCTCAAAGGCTCTGCGCTTGATCGCCTCAAGCAGCGCGTCGAGATCGGCAAGCAATATGTCGGCCGCCTGCGTCAGTTGCACAGCAAGGCAGGTGTCGAGAACGTCGCTCGACGTCATTCCCTGGTGCATGAAGCGCGCTTCCTCTCCGACATTTTCAGCCACCCATGTCAGGAAGGCGATGACGTCATGCTTCGTCACCGCTTCGATCGCGTCGATTGCGTCGACGTCGATCGCAGGCCCGGTGGCCCACCAGTCCCAGAGCGCTTTAGCTGCAGACTTGGGTACCGTGCCGAGTTCGGCAAGCGCGTCGGTCGCATGCGCCTCGATCTCGAACCAGATTCGGTAGCGATTCTCGGCCGACCAGATGGCTGTCATCGCGGGCCGGGCGTAACGCGGAACCATTGGATTTCCTTCCTTTTATTACGATTTATCGCGGAATAGGTGCGAAATCGCGACCAGCCGCCCCCTAGCAGGGGTCGAACGCTTCGCCAATCGCTGCAGATCGGCAACCTCGGCCAATGCAGCCAGTTGATCCCTTGCCCCTTCAAAAATGTGACGGGACCGCTCTTCATGGCGCTGTCACCGGTACAGGAGATTTATGATGCTGAAACATATGCTTTTAATCGGCGCTGCAGCCGTCAGTTTCCCCGCGCTTGCGCAGGAAGCCCCGCCTGCAGGTGACGATCCGGCAACGCCGCCGGCGGGTGAAACCACCCCGGCGGATCCCACGACGCAGACCCCGCCGACCGACCCTGGCACCCCGCCATCAGCGGACCCGGCCACCCCTGCCGACCCCGCGACGCCCGCGGAACCGGCTACTCCGGGTGACCCTGGAACGCCTGCTGACCCCGCGACGCCGGCCGATCCTGCAACGCCCGCTGATCCGGCAACCCCGCCGGCGAACGAGCCCGGCGCGCAAAGCGGCGCGGCTGCCACGCCCGACCAGGTCGCACAGATCGTGAACCAGGAGTTCCCGACTTACGACAGCGACGGTAACGGCGATCTCGACGAGACCGAGTTCGGAACCTGGATGAAGAAGCTTCGCACGGCGACGGACCCCACGGTCGATCCCGAATCGGAGCAGGTCAAATCCTGGATTGGTCAGGCCTTCGCAGCTGCCGACGCCGACAAATCGGGCGGCGTCAGCAAGGAAGAGCTGACTGGTTTCCTGTCGCGCGGCGCCTGATCCAAAAGGATCGACGCCCTTGACCGGGTGGTGCGGCCGTCGGAGCGATCCGGCGGCCGCATCTGCGAATCCGAAGCATCTTAAGCTAATCTGCGCGCTCGACCCTTACGATCGACAGCCGGCGTTGTTGGCCGTCGCGGTCGGGCCACAGGATCGATTGGCCCTCACGCAGGCCGATCAGACCGGCCCCGACGGGGGTCATGATCGAGATCCGACCCGCCGCGATGTCGGCATCGCCAGGATAGACAAGTTCGACGGTGCGTGAGGCGCCGTTCGCCTCGTCGACGAATTCGACGCGCGAGTGCATTGTCACCACATCGGCGGGGATCTTGGTCGCGGGATAAATTTTCGCGCGGTTGATTTCTTCCAGCAATAGGGCGCTGACCTCGGGCGCGCGTTCCTGTCGCGCTAGTGCGAGGTCGGTCAGCGTGTCAGCCTCGGTGTCGATCATATGGATAGGCGGCCGCTTGGCGGCGCTGCGGGTTTTCATGGTAGGAGCTTTCAATTGGGCACGCACAGGCCTGCCGCATGTCGCAATCAGGGTAGGAGAAATTTGGCCCCGGGCTCGGGGCATGACGCGCCGGACCCGGGGCTAAAGGCCCGCGAGGCGTTGACCCGCATGCGAGTGGAGTCGGGAAAGGGCACGCAGATTCTGCATCGCGTCATGATGTCCGCGCCGCGCTCCCAAGTCAAATCCGGGACGCGCCGGGTCAAGGCGAGCGCGAGAAAATTTTGGTCCTCCGCCTCTGCAGTCATGCGATGATCGCGAAACGCCCTCCGCCGCCGTGACGCGGCGTCGGCGAACCTGCTCCACGTCGCCGTATGGCTGGGCGGAACCGGGACGGCAGCGCAAGACCATCAAGGCAGGCAGGCCGCATCGGCCTCTCGTGGGAACAATCACCTTGTGGGGACCACTTAACGGTCATAAAAAAGACCGACAGCGTTGCGGACCAATTTCCTGCATCGAAAAGAATTTCAGCGCGTTCCCTTGCGGGAATACGGGGTTGGTGGTCGAAGGACGGACAATTAGGTGCAGGCCACTACCGATCCCGAAGCGCCAAGGATCCCCAAGCGACTGTTCAAGAAGCGCTGGCTCACGGCGGGCGCCGTCGCGGCCCTGGCGCTCGGTCTGTGGCTGGCGCGCGAGCCGATCGCGGACCGCTTTATCCGTGACGAACTCGACGGCCGCGGCATTCCCGCACGATATACGATTGAAGAGATCGGCTTTCGCACAGAGCGCCTCAGCGACGTGGTCATCGGCGATCCGGCGCGGCCCGACCTCACCGCGAAGATCGTGGAAGTCTCGCTCGGCTATGGTTTATCCGGACCCTATATCTCTGAAATTCGGGCCGACGGCGTACGGCTTTACGGCCGCTTCGTGGAAGGCCAGCTGTCGCTGGGGACGCTCGATAAGTTCCGGGACCCGGCCGACAAGACACCATTCGCATTGCCCGATATCTCGGTGGTCCTCGCCGATGCGCGCGCCCGCGTCGAAACCCCGTGGGGTGATGTGGGCGCGGTGCTCAATGGCGGCGGCAATCTCAGGAATAACTTTACCGGCAAGCTCGCCCTCGTTGCCCCTGTTATGGATGCGGCGGGATGCTCCGGGGAGGAACTGAGCTTCTACGGCGACGTGCGCGTTCGAAACGTCCGCCCGACGCTCACCGGCCCGCTCCGGGGCAGCCGTCTGGTCTGTGGCAATGGCAGCGTTGCGGTGGACAGTCCCCAGATCGCACTCGACGTGTCGCTCGCCGAGACCTTGCAAAGCTGGCGCGGCACGGCCGATGCGAGCCTCGCCAAGCTCAAGGCGGGCCCCGTGAGCGCTACGAAACTGGGGTTGCGGGCCCGCTTTTCGGGAAGCGCCGCCCGCACGACCCTCGACGGGTCTGCCGAGATCGCCGAGCTGAGCGCAGCCGATTTTTCCGCGCGCCGCGTCGAGCTGTCGGCCAAGGCAGAGGTCGGACATGGCTCACCGCAGGCCGAAGGCGAGATTCGCTTCGTCGAGGCCAGCGCCAGCCCGGAGCTGCGCCGTTCAATGACGGCGAGCGCATCGCGTCTCGACGCAAGCCCTCTAGGCCCGCTCGCCGCCAAAGCGGCGGCGGCGCTCTCGCGCATGCTCGCCGAGGTGAGCGGCGGCAGCGCCTTTGCGCTCACCGGCGAGGGCCGCGCGGTGCAATTTGAACTTTTCGCGCCGCAGTTTCGAAGCGCGAGTGGTGCCAGCGTCGCCGGGAGTGCCGAGAGCCGCATCGCATGGTTGCCCGCGGTGCCTGGCCCCCGCATGACGATCGCAGGCGACTGGACGTTCGGGGGCGGCGGCCTCCCTTCGGGATCGCTGGCGCTTGATCGGCGCGCCGACGGGACGACGCGCGGCGAGGCGCGCTTTGCCCCTTATGCTGCGGGCAGCGCGCGTCTTGCGCTCGACCCGGTCCGATTTTCGGGCGCGCAGAAGGAGAAGCTGCGTTTCGCGACGCGCGCGACCTTGTCGGGACCGCTCGCGGACGGGCGCGTCGAGGGGCTGACGGTGCCGCTTGCGGGAACAATCGCGTCAAATGGCGAGGTGACCTTCGCGGGCGGTTGCACAAGGGTCGGCATTGATCGGCTCGCCGCCTCGGGTTTTCGCATTGCTCGCGCCGGTATCGATCTTTGCAGTCGCCCGGGCGCGCCGCTGCTTAGCGCTGGGCCCGCCGGTCTGCGTGGCACCGTCCTCACTCGCGGCATTGCCCTGCGCGGTACAAGCGGCTCCTCGCCTTTCGCCTTCGATGCAAGGCGGGGCGAGATCGACCTCTCCGCAATGCGATGGATGCTCACCGGCACCGAGGTCCGGTTGGGTGAGAGCGAGAGTGTCACGCGCTTTGCCGCCGACCGCATCAGTGGGCATGGCACGAGCGGCGGCATGCAGGGGAAGCTCTCGGGCGCGAGCGGCAAGATCGGCGCCGTGCCGCTCGTCCTGTCAGACATTGCCGGCAACTGGCGCGGGCAGGATGGCACGCTGACGCTCGACGGGAGCCTGGGGCTCAGCGACGCCGAGCCCGATCCGCGCTTCTTTCCTCTGGTGAGCGATATAGCGACCCTGCGCTACGCCAAGGGGGGCATCGACGCCGCGGCCAGTTTCCGCGAGCGCAAATCGGGGCGCAAGATCCTCGATGCCGTGATTCACCATGACCTGGAGCCCGGCACGGGTTTTGCCGATCTTGATGTGCCGGAGATCCGCTTTGACGAGGGCTTCCAGCCCGACCAGCTTACCCGTCTCGCGCTCGGCGTGGTCGCCAATGTGCAGGGGTCCCTCGTCGGTGGTGGCCGCATCGAATGGTCGCCCCTGGCGGTCACGAGCCACGGGACCTTTGCGACCGCAAACACCGACCTCGCGGCCGCCTTTGGGCCGGTGAAGGGGCTGACAACGACACTGACCTTTGTGGATCTCATCAATTTGCGTACGGCTCCGGGGCAGATTGCGACGGTCGCAGAGATCAACCCCGGCATCCCGGTGATCGACGGGACGATCGAATACCGGCTTCTCGGCGACAATCGCGTTCGCATCGAAGGCGGGCGCTGGCCCTTGGCGGGCGGTGAACTGGTGCTCCATCCCGCGACCCTCGATTTCAATGCCAGCGAACCTCGGCGCCTGTCTTTCGACATCGTAGGAGTCGATGCCGCGGCCTTCCTGCAGCAATTCGGATTCGAGAATATTCATGCGACCGGGACGTTCGACGGAACGCTGCCGGTCGAGTTCGACGGGCTCGGGGGCCGCATCGTAGGCGGGCGCATCGATTCGCGTGGCGGCGGCGGGACGCTCGCCTATGTCGGCGAGCTTTCGAACCACAATCTTGGTGCGATCGCCAATTTTGCCTTTGGTGCACTGCGCAGCCTCAAATATGACGACCTCACGATCATCCTGAACGGGGACCTCGACGGCGAAATGGTGACCGATATCCGCTTTGGCGGCGTGGGGCAGGGGGAAGGCGCGACACAGAATTTCCTGACACGCCAAATTGCGAAACTGCCCTTCGTCTTCAATGTGAAGATCCAGGCGCCCTTCCGCCAGCTTATCTCCTCCGCGAAAGGCTTTTACGACCCGACGCTGGTTATCGAACAGAATCTTCCGACCCTGCTACGCGTGCAGCAGGAAGTCGATGCCGCCAAAGCGGGCGCTGAACCGCCCGTTCAGCCCCCAGAAAGCGAGCCCGTGCCATGACGATATCCAATAAGGAAAATAGGAGGCTGACCCTTGACGGCCGATATCTGGCAATCCTCTGCGCCATGGCGGGCCTTTCCGCCTGTGTGCAGATTGAAACGCCCGACAAGCCGATCGAAATCAACCTCAACATCAACATCAAGCAGGAAATCATCTACAGGCTCGATGGCGATGCGAAAAAGTTGATCGAGCAGAATGAGGACATCTTCTGATCGAACGTCAGAAAACAGGGTGATGATCATGCGTTGGAAAAACTGGAAATTGGGTGGAATGGCGATGGGAGCGGTGGCGGTGACCGCTGCGATCGCCATCGCGGTCCCCTCGGCAATGGCGCAGCGAGACCCCGCTTATGAGGCGGCTCGCGCGGCAGGGCAGATCGGCGAACAGCCCGACGGTTATCTCGGCTTCGTGTCGAACCCGACCCCCGCGATCCGCGATATCGTCAACGATATCAACATCAAGCGCAAGGCGGCCTACACCGCCAATGCGCCGCAGGGCAGCACGGTCGAGCAATTTGCTTTTGCGACCGGATGCAATCTGATTGCGAAGACAAAGCCGGGCGAAAAATACAAGGCACCCGATGGTCGCTGGCTGACGCGCGACAGTGGTCCGCCAGTGCGCGATTCGCGCTGTCCCTGAAACCCTGTTTTCAAGGGCGCCTGCGGGCGTCAATGCCGCCGCGCCCCTAAACGCGGCGGCATTTTTTGTGCACCTGCGCACAAGCATTGACTTCATGGGGCGGCGTTCCTAAACGGGCCGCGCCTTAGGGGTCCCCCGATTTTTCGGGCCTTTTTTCGCAGGCAGAATCGGAGGTTTCCGGCTCTGTTTCAGGAGGATGGCGCAAGATGACGGGGAATGGCAGCGATCCGGAACTTGACTCGGAGGATTCGCGCCTGGTCTCGCTCGAAGAGCGATTGGACCGGGCCGAAGCCGCAGAAGCGAGACGGACCGCGGCGAGCGCCGGACCGGAATCCGATGCCAATTATCGGCTCGGCAACCGCGTCTTGGCCGAGCTGCTGGGCGGACTGATCGGCGGTGCCTTGTTCGGCTGGCTGATCGACCGCATCGCAGGTACGTCGCCCTGGGGTTTGTTGGGGATGTTGTTCATGGGGATCGTCGTGGCCTTCCGGAACATCATCCGCCTGTCTTCGGCGCCTCGCAAATAGGCGGGCGCAAACGAAATTCTCTCGCGGGACGGCCCACGGCCGCCTCGCCATACGCGTGGAGTGAATAGTGGCGGCGGAATCCGGCAAGATCGACCCGATGCACCAGTTCGAGGTGACGCCGCTTGGCGGCGGCTTCAACCTTGGTGGGCATGAAATCTTGTTTACCAACAGCGCGCTGTGGATGGTTGTTGCCGCAATCGCGCTGGGCATTTTCATGTGGGGCGGCATGCGCCGTCAGCTCATTCCGGGCCGCTGGCAGGCCGCGGTCGAAGGCTTCACCGGCTTCATCTCGAGCATGATGATGGCGAATATCGGGACCGAGGGCCGCAAATATACGCCCTATGTTTTCTCGCTCTTCATGTTCATCCTGTTCTGCAATCTCCTCGGCATGTTGCCGCTGGGCGTGCTCGGCCTCCACCCCTTCACCGTCACCAGCCATATCGCGATCACGGGCGTCCTTGCGCTGATCAGCTTCGCGATCGTGCTTGTGGTCGGCTTCTGGCGTCACGGCCTCCACTTCTTTTCGTTGTTCGTACCGCACGGAACGCCGCTCCCGATGATCCCGATCATCGCGCCGATCGAGTTTGTCTCTTTCATGGTGCGCCCGTTCAGCCTTGGTCTGCGTCTTTTTGTCGCGATGACCGCGGGTCACGTCCTGCTCAAGGTGCTGTCGGGCTTCGTGATCAATGGCTTCAACGCCGAAACATTGTGGCTCGGCTCGATCGTCTCGGTGCTCAGCTTTACCCTGATGGTTGGTATCAGCGCGCTCGAACTGCTCGTTGCCGGCATCCAGGCCTATGTTTTCGCCCTGTTGACCTCGCTCTATATCAACGACGCGGTCAATCTCCACTAATTCACGTTTTAGAATAAACGCTTACACCCAAGGAGTAGTATAATGGACGCAGAAGCAGCAAAGCTGATCGGTGCAGGTCTCGCGGCGATCGGTGCCGGCATGGCCGCCATCGGCGTGGGTAACGTCTTCGGCAGCTTCCTCGAAAGCGCGCTGCGCAATCCGGCTGCCGCCGACGGCCAGCAGGGCCGTCTGTTCATCGGCTTCGCCGCCGCCGAGCTTCTCGGCCTTCTGGCGTTCGTCGTCGCGATGATCCTGCTCTTCGTCGTCTGATTTCGACGATATTAGCGAAGCCGATCCTGCGGGATCGGCTTCGTTGCGGATTTTCAGACCAATTTAGGGTTCGCCTTTCATGCCCCAGATAGCCCAGCTCACCGCTGACAATTGGTACCTTGCCTCGCAGCTTTTCTGGCTGCTGGTCGTCTTCGCCGGCATTTATGTCGTGATCGGCCGCGGCATGCTACCCAAGATCGAAGCGACGGTGGACGCACGCGACCGCAAGGTGGCGGATGATCTGGCAGCGGCCAAGGCGGCCCACGCGGCTGCGGATGCGCTGGAAGAAAGCTATCGCCAGCAGGGCGAGGCGAGCCGCGCTGCAGCGCAGAAGGCCGTTGCCGATGCCAAGGGCAAGGCCGCGCGCGATGCCGAAAAGCGTCTCGCAAAGGTCGACGCGGAACTTGGCGAAAAGCTTTCGCTCGCCGAGGCGGAAATAGCCGCGGCGCGCAAGTCGGCGATGGCCGAGATTGAATCGGTTGCGGCCGACGCAGCCAGCGACCTTGTCGCCAAGCTGTCGGGCGCAAAGGTTGCCGCGGCGGACGCCCAGGCGGCGGTGAAGGCGGTGCTCCATGGCTAATTTTATCATCATCCTTTCAGAAGCCGCCGGTGAAGCGCATGCCGCGCCGAAGGCGTTCGGCATGGACGCCACCGTCTGGGTTTCGATCGCGATGCTCGTTTTTCTCGGCATCCTGATCTGGAAAGGCGTGCCCAAGATGATCGGCGCAATGCTCGACAAGCGCATCGCCGAAATCTCGAAGCAACTGAACGAAGCTGAGCAGCTGCGTCTCGACGCTGAATCGCTGAAGGCGGAATATGAAGCGAAGCTCGCCGACGCTGCCAAAGAGGCCGACGAGATGCGCACGCGTGCCGATGCCGAAGCCGAAGCGCTGGTTGCCAAGGCGAAGGCTGACGCAACCGCCCTGATCGCGCGCCGCAAGCAGATGGCCGAAGAGCGCATCGCGGCAGCCGAAGCCGGCGCGCTCGTCGAGGTGCGCACCGCGGCCGCCAAGGCAGCGACCGAAGCGGCCGCTGCCCTCATCGCGGCCAAGCATGACGCCGCGGCTGACAAGGCGCTGGTCGATCAGGCGATCGCAGCCGTCGCCAAGAGCTGATCCGGGAAACCATCTCCGAGCCAGAGCGCCCGCGGACAACCCGCGGGCGCTTTTGCTACGCACTGGTTCCTTTTCGCCAGTCCCGGCGCCCAACGCCAGCCCGAGCGGACGTGGGCGCAGCGTGATCCTGCTCTTGAGCTCGCACGGCGTTCAATATTTGATCATGATACGCCGCGCGAGCGCAGGCGAGATGCTGTGGACGAGGCGCAGTATCTTCGTCTGACCCACCGCGACCTCGTCGCTGTCCGCCCGGATCCCGCGAACGATTTCGGCTGCACAATCTCGCGCGGTCATCATCCTTCCGCCGCGCCCCGACGTCATGTTGGTCGCGACGAGCGGGGGGAGGGCTTCCATCACATGGACGCCGCTGCCCTTCAGAAGGTGACGGATCGCCTGGGTGTAGCTGCGCAGCGCTGCCTTGGTCGCGCAATAGATGGCACCGTTCGCGCGCGGCGCGATGGCGAGGCCCGAGGTCACATTCACGATCATGGCCTTGCCCTGGGCCCTCAGCTGTGGAAGCAGCCGCGTGACGAGAGCAATCGGGGCGTAGAGGTTCGTATCGATGCACCGTGCCGCGCTTGCCAGGGTCGCCGCATTACCCGGATCATAGTCGCTCCCCAATCCGGCATTGTTCACGAGAAGCGCGAGCGGCTTTCCTGCAACACTCTCGACGATCGCATCGATACCGGCTGCTTCCGACAAATCTCCTGCAATAGTTCCAAAACCCAGCGCCTGCATCGCGGCCAGTTTCTCGGCCGACCGCCCCGTCACGGTGACATCTGCGCCAAGGCCCTGGAGTTGCAGCGCGATTTCGCGGCCGATGCCGTCACTGCCTCCAGTGACAAGGGCGAGCATTCCCCGAACATCCATAGGTCCCTCCCATGTTTTCCCTTGCGCACTATGGCGGGTGCGATCGCCATCGCCTACATGCAAAATCATGGCTCGCCCCAACGCACCCGACCGATTCAACGAAGAAAAGGCCACCTACGTGATCCGCGGCAGCGGGGAGGAGGGAGACAAGCCTGACCTCGAGCGCGGTTCAGGGGTCATTCGCGAAGTGGTGCGAAAGCTGCCGGTGCGTCCGGGTGTCTACCGCATGCTCGATGCGCGCGGAGATGTGCTTTATGTCGGAAAGGCGCGCGCGCTCAAGAATCGCGTGAGCAACTATACCCAGGTCGCGCGGCTGCCACAGCGGCTTCAGCGGATGGTCGCCCAGACGCGCGCAATGGAGATCGTCACCACGAACAGCGAGGCGGAGGCGCTGCTCCTCGAGGCGCAGCTGATCAAGCGCTATCGACCCCCGTACAACGTCCTTTTGCGCGACGACAAAAGTTTTCCCTTCATTCTCCTGCGCATGGACCACAACTTTCCCCGCGTGCAGAAGCACCGCGGCGCCCGGCGGGCAAAAGGACGCTATTACGGGCCATTTGCGAGCGCGGGATCGGTGAACCGCACGCTCAACGCGCTGCAGAAGACCTTTCTTCTGCGAAACTGTACCGACAGTTTCTTCGCGAACCGTTCCAGGCCGTGTCTCCTCTATCAGATCCGCCGCTGCTCGGCGCCATGTGTCGGCCGCATCTCGAAAGAGGATTATGGCCGCCTGGTTGGCGACGCGCAGGATTTCCTCGAGGGTCGTTCGACAGCCGTGCAGAAGCGTCTCGGCGACGCGATGACGCAGGCGGCCGAGGCGATGGATTTCGAACTGGCGGCGGTCCTGCGCGACCGGCTGAAGTCATTGACCTTCATCCAGGGCAGTCAGTCGGTCCACGCTGACGGGCTTGGTGACGCCGACGTCTTCGCGCTCGCGGCAAAGGGCGGGCAACTCTGCATCGCGGGTTTCTTTATCCGGGGCGGGCAGAATTGGGGCCATCGCAGCTTCTTTCCTGCACATATCGCCGGGGTGCCCGAGGAAGAGGTGCTCGCGAGCTTTCTCATGCAGTTTTACGAAGGCGTACCGCCGCCGAAACTGATCCTCGTTGACCGCGAGCCGGCCGAATGCACTTTGCTCGCCGAGGCGCTGGGCGAGACCGCGGGGCGCAAGGTCGAGATCGGCGTGCCTCAGCGCGGAAACCGCCGTCGCTTGCTCGAGCAGGCAGTGCGCAACGCCGGCGAGGAACTCGACCGGCGGCTCGCCGAGAGCAGCAGCCAGGCCCGGCTGGGGCGTGAACTTGCCGACCTGTTCGATCTCGAGGGACCGCCGCAGCGCATCGAGATTTATGACAACAGCCACATCCAGGGCACCAATGCCCTGGGGGCGATGGTCGTCGCGGGCCCTGAAGGCTGGATCAAGGGCGCCTATCGCAAATTCAATATAAAGCGCGCCGAAACGCAGCCCGGTGACGATTTTGCGATGATGCGCGAGGTGTTCCATCGGCGTTTCGCGCGCGCGATCGAGGAGGACCCGGAGCGCACGAAGGGTGAGTGGCCCGACCTCGTGCTGATCGATGGCGGCAGGGGGCAGGTGTCGGCAGTGTCGGAAGTGTTTGCCGAACTGGGGGTCGAGGACCTGCCTTACGTCGGCGTTGCCAAGGGGCCCGACCGCAACGCCGGGCGCGAAACATTCTACCTGCCCGACGGGCGCGAGTTCACCTTGCCGCCGAACAATGCGGTGCTCTTCTATATCCAGCGCCTGCGCGACGAGGCACACCGGTTCGCGATCGGGGCGCATCGGCAAAAGCGTGCGAAAGCCATGGGAAGCTCGCCGCTCGACGAAGTGCCAGGCATCGGCCCCGCGCGCAAGAAGGCCCTGCTGATGCATTTCGGTACCGCGCGCGCGATCCGCAGCGCAAGCCTTGAAGACCTGAAGCGCGCCCCTGGCGTCAGCGCGGGCGTCGCGCAGGCCGTCTATGATTTCTACAATCCGCGAGGATAGGACAAAGCCGCCATTTGTGTTCCGGCAGCGAAAGATGAAAGCGTTCCGCCGAGAAGCACGTCAGCAAAGAAGAGCCCATTGGGAGAAAGGGGAGAGGATGGATTTTGCAGCCACCATGCCGCTGGCGAAAACGCTGGGCATTGCCATCGACGAAGGCACAAAGGATCGGGTTTCAGGCCGGCTCCTCGTTCGCGCCGACATCTGTACTGCGGGGAACATCGTCCACGGCGGCGCGATCATGGCCTTTGCTGATTGTCTCGGCGCGGTCGGCGCCTTCCTCAGCCTTCCTGAGGGTGCTAGCGGAACGACGACGATCGAGAGCAAGACGAACTTTCTCGGCGCAGGGCCGGTGGGATCCTGGCTCGTTGGCGAAGCGACGCCGGTGAAAGTCGGTAAACGCCTGTCAGTGTGGCAGACGCGGATTCGCACCGAGGCGGGCGCAGAAGTCGCGCTGGTCACCCAGACGCAGATGGTGCTTTGGCCGTCCTGAATGCCGAGGCTATCGTCTGCGCGGTGCGCGCGCATGGCGAACATGGCGCTATTCTGCGCGCGCTCACGCGTGACGCCGGACTGGTCGCCGGCTATGTCCGCGGTGGGCGGTCGCGCCGGCTGCGTCCAATCCTCGTTCCGGGCAATCTTGTCGCGCTCGAACTTCGTGCACGCACCGACGAGCACCTCGGCAGCGCGACGGCCGAACTCATCACAAGCCGGGCGCCGCTTCTCGCCGAGCCGCTCCCGGCAGCGGCGATCGATTGGGCGACGAGCCTCACGGCAGCGACTTTGCCCGAAAGCCAGCCCTATCCGGCGCTTTATGCCGCCTTGTCTGGGGTTTTGGACGCGACCGCAGCGGCAACGTCGGCGCGCCAGTGGGCGGCGGCGCTTGCGCGCTATGAAGTGCTGCTGCTCGCTGAACTTGGCTTCGGCTTGAACCTCGAGGAATGCGTTGCGACCGGCGTGAGGAATGATCTTGCCTTCGTCAGCCCCAGAACAGGCGGAGCGGTGTGCGCGGGCGCGGCGGCGGGTTACGAGGCCCGGCTGTTCCCGCTGCCCCGCTTCCTGCGCGGCCTCGACAGCGACCCTGCGCTCGGCGACGTTCTCGACGCGATGACGATCACCGGCCATTTTCTCGATCGCGACCTGCTCGAAGGGCGCAATCGCGATTTGCTGGCCGCAAGGGAAAGATTGATCGGCCGCCTCAAGAGGGCGGTTGCGTGACTCGCCGCCGCTCCTTAAGCGGCTGGCGAGACACGAAAGGGCGAAGCGTTGAAAATCCTGTTGCTGGCTGGTGATGGTATTGGTCCTGAGATCATGGCGGAGGCCGAGAAGGTCCTTGCCGCGCTGGCGCTCCCGGTAACGCTTGATCGCGCGCTCGTCGGGGGCGCGGCCTATGAAGTGGCGGGTCATCCGCTGCCAGCGGAAACGCTCGCGAAAGCAAAGGCGGCGGATGCCCTTCTGTTCGGCGCAGTCGGTGATCCGCGCTTCGACGCTGCCGAGAGGCATCTGCGTCCCGAGCAGGCAATCCTAGGCCTTCGCGCAGAACTCGGCCTGTTCGCGAACCTGCGCCCGGCAAAGCTGTTCGCGGGGCTTGAAAACAGCTCTGCACTGCGTCCCGAAGTCGCTTCGGCGATCGACCTCCTGATCGTTCGCGAACTCAACGGCGACGTCTATTTCGGGGAGAAGGGTACCCGCACGACGGCAAGCGGCGATCGCGAGGGCTATGATGTGATGTCCTACAGCGAGAGCGAAGTACGGCGCATCGCGCACGTCGCCTTCAAGGCAGCGCAGGGGCGGCAGAAACGGCTCTGCTCGGTCGACAAGGCGAATGTGCTTGAAACCTCTCAGCTCTGGCGCGATGTCGTGATCGAGGTCGCGGCGGACTATCCCGACGTCGCGCTCAGCCACATGTATGTCGATAATGCCGCGATGCAGCTGGTTCGCAATCCGGGGCAATTCGACGTCATCGTCACGGGCAATCTGTTCGGCGACATCCTGTCCGACCAGGCGTCGATGTGCGTCGGCTCGATCGGGCTGCTCGCATCGGCGTCGCTTGGCGGGGGCCGGATGGGGCTGTACGAGCCGATTCATGGCAGCGCGCCCGACATTGCCGGCAAGGGAATTGCCAACCCGCTGGCGATGATTCTCTCGCTCGCCATGCTGCTTCGCCATTCGGGCGGCGACGAGGCGAGCGCGGCACGGATCGAGGCTGCCGTTGCCGCCGTGTTGGCAAAGGGATGCCGGGGTGCCGACCTTGGCGGTGACATGACCACGACCGCGCTCGGCGATGCGGTCGTCGCGGCCCTGAACGGATAGGCGGACGGCGAGGATGAAAAAGAAAACGGGTTTCGATCGCAGCACCACGCAAAAATGGCACCCCGCGACGCGCGCGGTGCGCGGCGGAACCTGGCGCAGCGAGCATGGCGAGACGTCGGAGGCACTCTTCCTGACCTCAGGCTATAGCTATGACAGCGCCGAGGAAGTCGCGGCCCGCTTTGCGGGCGAGGAACAGGGGATGACCTACTCCCGCCTGCAGAACCCGACCGTTGCGATGCTCGAGGAACGGATCGCGCTGATGGAAGGCGCCGAGGCGTGCCGGGTCCAGGCAAGCGGCATGGCGGCGATGACGACAGCGCTGCTCTGCCAGCTTTCGGCAGGGGATCACATCGTTGCAGCGAAGGCGGCCTTCGGCTCGTGTCGCTGGCTCGTCGACACGCTCTGCCCGCGCTTCGGGATCGAATCGACCGTCGTCGACGGGCGCGACAATGATGCGTGGGAAAAGGCCATCCGCCCAAATACCAAGGTCTTCTTTTTCGAGACGCCGGCGAACCCGACACTTGACATCGTCGACATGGCGCATGTCTGCAGCCTGGCTCGCGCGCGCGGGATCACCAGTGTCGTCGACAATGCCTTTGCAACCGCGGTTCTTCAGCGCCCGCTCGACTTCGGCGCCGACGTCGTCGCCTACTCGGCTACCAAGCTGATGGAGGGGCAGGGGCGCGTCCTCGCGGGTGCGGTGTGTGGAACCGAGGCGTTCATCAACGATGTGCTGCTTCCTTTCCAGCGCAATACGGGTCCCAATTTGTCGCCGTTCAATGCCTGGGTGGTCATGAAGGGCCTCGAAACGCTCGACCTCAGGGCGCGGCGGCAGTCGGAAAATGCGCTTGCGGTCGGAAAGGCGATCGAGGGACGCGTCGCCCGCATCCTTCATCCAGGGCTTGCCAGCCATCCACAGCACAATCTCGCGATGCGTCAGATGGAGGCCTGCGGACCGATTTTCGCTTTCGAACTTCCGGGTGGCGCGACGCAGGCGATGCGCTTCCTCAACACCCTCGAGCTCGTCGACATCAGCAACAATATTGGCGACGCGCGCAGCCTCTGCTGCCATCCATGGACGACAACGCACTACGGCGTGAGCCCCGAGGTTCGGCTGGATATGGGAGTGAGCGAAGGGCTTCTTCGTATCAACATCGGTCTTGAAGATCCGCGCGACGTCATTGCCGATCTGGACCAGGCATTGACCAAGGTCGGGCTATAGGCGACTTTGTGGGGACGATGATCGACTCCTTCTTCCCCTTTTCCGCGACCACCGGCTCCATCACGGTGCGGGTGGCGGTCAGCTATCTTCCCGAGCAATCGCACCCGACGCTCGGGCGCTGGTTCTGGGCCTATCACGTCCGGATTGAAAATCAGGGGGAGACAGCGGTGCAACTGATCAGCCGCCACTGGCGAATCAGCGACGGCTTCGGCAAGATCAGCGAAGTGGAAGGCGAGGGCGTCGTGGGCGAGCAGCCGGTGATCGCGCCAGGCGGCGCCTTCGATTACGTCTCGGGCTGCCCGCTGCCGACTCCTGAAGGATCGATGGTCGGAAGCTATATGATGGAGAGAGGCGACGGATCGCAGATGCTCGTTGCCATTCCGCATTTTCCCCTCGTTGCGCCGGCGACCGCCTCATGAAGCGCACCCATCTCCCTCTCAATGCGCTGCGCGTATTCGATGCTGCTGCCCGGCACCTGAGCTTCACGCGCGCCGCCGATGAGCTTGCCGTCACCCCCGCCGCGGTGGGGCAGCAAATTCGCGCGCTCGAGGACATGCTCGGCGTCGTTCTATTCCGCCGTACGCCAAAGGGGCTGGAGCTGACCGGCGAGGCCAATGCGGGGCTTGAGGCGCTACGCCAGGGCTTCCTCCAGTTCGAGGAATCGGTGCGCGCGATGCAGGCGGGACAGTCGTCCCAATCGCTGACGATCGCTGCTCCGCGCGACCTCACTGCCAAATGGCTGGCACCGCGGCTCGCGCGATACAGCCAGGAGGCGCCCGATGTGCGCTTCACGCTCGTCTCGGCGGATGGAGGAATCGACTTCACCGAGGCCAATCTTGATCTTGCAATCTTCTGGACAGACAGCGCGGGCGAGCATGAAGGCGTCGCGCTCGCGGATGCGCTGATGGTCACCGTCGCGGCTCCCGGCAGCGAGAGCAATACGCGCATTGCATGGCCGGGATGCCCCGTTGAGGATGACGAACCCGCCCTGCGTCTCGGCGATGCCGGGCTGGCGATCGACGCCGCCGCAAATGGGCTCGGGCAGGCCAATGTTCCTGCGATGCTGGCTGAGGCGGATATCGCCGCGGGCCGGGTGCGCGTCGTGCGCGAGCCATTTGCAGTCAAGCATGGATATTGGCTGGTTGCCCCGACGCCGCAGTGGCGACAGGCGAAGGTCAAGGCGCTCGTCGCCGCGCTGACCTCTGCCTGAGCTTATTTCGCGGCCAGCGCCAGCAGACGCGTCGTCATCCCGCTCAGCGTCTCCGCTGCCACATCGGCATCGGGGTTGTTCCAGCTAGCGGTGACGACAAACCATTTACCGTCGGCCTTGCGCTGCCCCAGGAGGCTCATCGACAAGACGCCGAGCTCCGAGCCGCCCTTGTAGCCGAGATAGTCCCATTCTGCCGCGGCAGCGGGCGCGACGCCTTTGTTGATCGTCATCGCCGCCATCACCTCCGGCGAATTCTGCGCCTTGATGTCGGCAAGCACCCTGGCAAGATCGGTCGGTGTCGCGAACCATTCGAGGCTTTCGATGAAGCGCGGCGTGCCGCCGAAGCTGACGCCATCGACATTGGCGAGCACGAGCCGGTTCGCGTTTGTGTCGAGCAACCGGCGCTGCGCCTCGTCACTCCCACCAAGAAACTCTTCACGCAGGTCGGCAAAATTATTGCCCTTGAGCGCGAAGGCTTCGACCGTCGTCAGCAAAGGAATGTTGCGCGAGGGATCGCTATGCCCTGTAGCGCGCATCCGCGCCTCGATCGGACCACGCCCCAGAAGATGGATCAACGTGTCGGTGGCCCCGTTGTCGCTCACTGAAACCATCCAGTTGGCGAGGGTCTGCAGCGTCACTGGCGTGTCCTTCGGCCAGTTCGCCGTCGCCGCGGAGGAGAAGCTCAAGTGCGCGAGCGGAACGACATCCGACCATTTGCGTTTTCCCGCCCGGACCTGCGATGCGAGTTCGTCGAGGATATAGAGTTTGAAGGTCGAACCGATGGCAAAGCGGGCATCAGCGTTCGCCGATGCGATCGGCCGAATCGTTGTGCCATCCACTTCGGCGACGAGGAAACCCGTGCGCCCTGGCAAGGCAGAGAGTTCGGAAGCGACACTGTCAAAACTGTCGTTCGCGACGGTGAAACCCCGAAGAAAAAGGCCGTCGACGCGGCGATCGCCATCGGGAAGCACGCTGAGCGCAATCGTTCCTGTCCCCTTTTCAAAGCGCAGCTTGACCGTGCCGGTGCGGCCATCGGCGGTGTCGACAGCATCCACCGCGACCGCCGCGCCATATTGAGCGAGAAGATTCTGAGCGATGCTCCGGAACTGGCTTTCGGAAACGGCCCGCTGGAACTGCGGCGCGAAATAATCGGCATAAGCGACCTTTCCGTTCAGTAATTCGACGAGTTCGCCTGCGCGCAGATCGAAGGCGGCCTTGGTCGCTGTCGCGGTCTGCGGCGCCGGCTCAGCCCGCGCGTCCTTCGGAATCTGCACCGCCGCAGCGGCGAGAAGCGTCATGATCAGCAAGCGTGGCATCAGCTATCTCCTTCGGACGCGAGGACCCTGTCGATCCGCGCGATCTGGGTGCGCAGCTTGGCCGCCGCCCGCTGGTTGAGCAACCAGATGCCCACAAAAATCACAGCCGGCACTGCCGCCAGCACTGCGAAGCGAAGCGTGGAAAGATGGGCCTCGCGCGCAACCCCTGCGAGAAAGACCGAAAGGCCCGGGACGAATGGCGCAAGATACCAGCGCCCGACCCGTCGCAGCATATGCTCCTCGACGACGAGGCGGGTACGGTAATAGGTCCGCATATCGGCAGCTTCGGCCTCAGGATCGGGCCGCGAGCTCCGACGCGCAAGCTGGTGGCCAACGAAGAGAGCGGCCGCAATCGTCAGCAGACTGCCGGTCTTGAGCCAAACTCCGGGCAGGGCGATAGCATAGAGGCCGAACAAGGCCGTCACGATCGCAACCGCCATATATTCCCGGCGGTTCCGGCGCGCGACGCTCTTGCCCAATTGACCGGCGCGGCGCTTGATCTCGGCCAGCGGCAAAGACGCGAATTCGCCGCTGCAACTCTGCCACTCGGCCCGCAGGCTCTCGTCGTCGAACGCGTTCATGTCGGCTCTCCCTCGCGCGCGAAACGGCGCGTCAGCGCCGATTTGAAGCGGTGGATCCTTGTCGTCACAATCTCGGGGGTGACGCCCGTGATCTCGGCAATCTCGGCACCTGGCACGGCTTCAAGATATAACAGCAATATCTGCCGGTCGGGCGGGTCCAGCTGCTGGATGATCGATACGATCAGCGCCATCGCCTGTTCGCTTTCGGCCGCCTCAAAGGGCGTGGGCGCCCCGTCGACAATTTCGGCTGCGTCGAGCCTCGACCAGCCAGGCGCACTGCGGCGCCGGCATGCCAGCACATGCGATATTGCCCGATTGTGCGCGACGCGCCACACCCAGGTGCTCAGCGCGCAGCGGCCGTCGAAACCCGAAAGGCTTTGCCAAAGCGCGACCTGCACATCCTGCTCCAGATCACGCCGAAGGTCAGGATCGGCCTCATAACCGCGTGCCATGCGCGATAAGGCGGGGCCAAAGCGGGCGATGGCCTCGGCGAAGATCCGATCCTGTTCCGCTTCGTTCACGCCATGGTCCGGAATTTGATGTCCCATGACCGGTTAGTCGATGACGACAGGAATTTCTGACAGAGCGCGAGAAATTTTCTCTCAGGCGTCGATCGCGGCCTCATCGAGCGTCGCCGCATTGGCCTGAATAAACTGAAAACGATGCTCCGGGTGCTTGCCCATCAACCGGTCCACGAGATCCTTGACCTGATGCCGCTCCTCATATTCCTGCGGCAAGGTCACGCGCAGCAGGCTGCGCGTGGCGGGGTCCATGGTCGTCTCCTTGAGCTGGTTGGGGTTCATTTCCCCGAGACCCTTGAAGCGGCCGACCTCGACTTTCTTGCCCTTGAAAAGCGTGGCTTCCAGCTCGGCGCGATGCTCGTCGTCGCGCGCATAGGCCGATACCGCTCCTGCGGTCAGCCGATAGAGAGGCGGCTGCGCGAGATAGACGTGTCCCTCGCGCACGATCTCGGGCATCTCCTGAAAGAAGAAGGTCATCAACAGCGTTGCGATATGCGCGCCGTCGACATCGGCGTCGGTCATGATCACGATCTTCTCGTAGCGCAGGCGGTCGGGGTCACAATCCTTGCGCATCCCGCAACCGAGCGCGAGCGCCAGGTCGGCGATTTCCTGATTGGCGCGGATCTTATCGGCACTCGCGCTCGCAACGTTCAATATCTTGCCGCGGATCGGCAGGATCGCCTGTGTCTTGCGGTCGCGGGCCTGTTTGGCGCTTCCGCCCGCGCTGTCGCCCTCAACGATAAACAGTTCGGTGCCTTCAGGGCCATCGTTCGCACAGTCGGTGAGCTTGCCGGGAAGGCGAAGCTTGCGCGCGCTGGTCGCAGTCTTGCGTTTCACTTCCCGTTCGGCCTTGCGCTTCAGCCGCTCTTCCATCCGTTCGAGGATCAGGCCGAGCAACGCCCGGCCGCGATCCATATTGTCAGAAAGGAAGTGGTCGAAATGATCACGAACGGCGTTCTCGGTGAACCGCGCAGCCTCGGGGCTCGACAGCCGATCCTTTGTCTGGCTCTGGAACTGCGGATCGCGGATGAAGACCGACAGCATCATCTCGCCGCCGTTGAAGACATCGTCAGCCGTGATCTGTGCCGCCTTCTTCTGCCCGACCAGCTCACCAAATGCACGCAGTCCCTTGGTCAGCGCAGCGCGCAGGCCCGCCTCGTGCGTCCCTCCAGCGGGCGTTGGAATCGTATTGCAATACCAGCTGTAACTTCCATCCGACCACAAGGGCCAGGCGATGGCCCATTCGGCACGGCCTTGACCGTCGGGAAAGTCCTGCCGCCCCGTAAAAGGGTCAGCGGTCGCACATTCCCGGCTGCCGATCTGTTCCTTCAAATGATCGGCAAGCCCGCCAGGAAACTGAAACACGGCCTCGGTGGGCGTGTCGTCGCCGATCAGTTCGGGTGCGCATTTCCACCGAATTTCTACGCCTGCAAACAGATAGGCCTTCGACCGGGCCATGCGATAGAGGCGTTGTGGTTTGAAGCGGCCATGCTCGCCGAAGATTTCCGGATCAGGTACAAAGGACACGCTCGTTCCGCGACGATTGGGCGTCGGGCCGAGCTCCTCGAGTGCGCCGAGCGGAATGCCGCGCGAGAAACGCTGGCGATAAAGCTGCTTGCCGCGCGCCACCTCAATCTCGGTCTCGGTCGATAGCGCGTTGACGACGCTGACGCCGACGCCGTGAAGCCCGCCCGAGGTTGCATAGGCCTTGCCCTCGAACTTGCCGCCCGAATGGAGCATCGTCATGATGACTTCGAGCGCCGATTTTCCAGGAAATTTGGGGTGAGGGTCGACCGGCATGCCGCGCCCGTTATCCACCACTGTGAGGCGATTGCCGACATCGAGTTCGATCTCGATCCGGCTCGCATGGCCGGCGACAGCCTCGTCCATGCTATTGTCGATCACTTCGGCGGCGAGGTGATGGAGCGCCCGCTCGTCGGTACCGCCAATATACATCCCCGGGCGGCGACGGACGGGCTCCAGCCCCTCCAGCACCTCGATCTGCGAGGCATTGTAGCTGTCGGACGACGCTGCGGGGCTATCGAACAAATCGTGACTCATGCCGAGGCTATAGGGGGTCGGCAAGGCCGCTGGCAAGGCGGGTTTTGAGCCGGTTTGCGGCCCTTTTACGGCACAACGGCTCATCCCGTTTTCGGCACGGCGAGGAACTTCGGCGCAATGGGCCGGGTTTCCGGGGAGCCTGCAAGGCCATCAAATATCGGAGGAAAACACATGAAATTCACATCTCTCCTCGTCGCCGCGGCCGCGGGTTCGCTCGCGGCGCCTGCCATGGCTCAGGATCGTGACACCGCGGAGGATTTCAACGGCCCCTACATCGGCGTGGTCGGCGGATACACTGTGCAGCCGAACGACGGTCATGAAACACTGACGTTCGACACGGATCTCGACGGCACCTTTGGCGATCCCGTCAATACCGCGGGCGGCACGAACGCCTTCTCGCCTGGCTTCTGCGGCGGCGGCGCCACGGGCACTGCGAACCGCGACTGCACGAGCGACAAGGATGGCGCCGAATATATGGCGCGCCTTGGCTACGACAAGCGCATGGGCAACTTCGTTGTCGGTGCCGTCCTTGAGGGCGGGCGGAGCGAAGCGCGCGATAGCGTATCGGGCTTCTCGACAACGCCTGCGAGCTACACGATCAGCCGCGAGGCCGATTGGCAGGCCGGCGCGCGCCTTCGCGCCGGCTATACCCCCGGCGGCGGCGTGCTATTTTATGCCACGGGCGGCGGTGCTTTTGCCAAGATGGACAATCGCTTTGCCACGACCAACAGCGCGAACAGCTTTTCCGACAACGGCAAGACGAACGCCTGGGGTTATTCGGCGGGCGGCGGTGCGGAAGCAATGCTGACCAAGAATGTCTCGCTCGGCCTTGAATATCTCTACACCGATCTCAAGGACGACGATTATACTGTCGCGGTCGGGCAGGGGACGGCGCCGGATACCAATCCGTTCGGCGAAGGCACCGACATCAAGCGCAGCGATCCGCACTTCCGGACCCACAGCGTGCGGGCATCGGTCAACTTCCGCTTCTGATCGATAACAATTTCAAGAATTGGGCGCCGGGCCTTGAGGCCCGGCGCCCTTTCCGTTGGGCGGGCGCGGCCGACTGAATGGCAGGCACACGTCCTACCATCGCTTCGCATCGACGCTGCGATGCCTATCTTTTGGTACCCAGGGGCGCTGAGAAGATGGCGAAATTTCCGTTCGCGCTTGCGACCAGACGGTCATGCTGGAACAGACGCGCGTCGATATTGGCGATACGCTTGCCCCTGTGGAGCACGGTCGCATCACAGATCAGCCGGCCCTCGCGAACCCCGACATGATAGTTGAACTTGATCTCCAGGGTCGCACACCAAAGATCCTCGTCAAGCTCACTTGTGAGCGCGCCGCCCATCGCCGTGTCGGCGAGCGAATAGGCAACGCCGCCATGCGCGACGCCCTGCGGATTGAAATGGCGCGCTGCCTCGACATCGATCGCCATCCGGCATCGGCCGTCGCCGCGCTCGACCATCTGAAAGCCGAGCATGCGCGCAAATTCGAAATCCTGCCCGAACGGCCTCACCGCACGCGCGGCCCCCCAAAGGGCGGCGGCGGGGGCGGACGGCGCGTGCCGCGCGGCAGCTGCGCCTGATAGGCGCGGCCGCAATGCTCGACGCAATAGGGAAAGCCGGGGTTCACCGCTTCACCGCAGAAATGAAAATCGGGCTCACCGGGATGTCCCATCGGCCAGCGGCAGATACGGTCGTTGAGGTCGAGCAGGCTTGTCTTGTCAGCGATTTCCGGGCTCGGCTTAGCAGGCACCAGACGGCGGGGAGGCGCCGGGGGAATCGGCGCCTGCTGGTCGCCGGGGCCCTGGCGGATGAAACCCCCGGGACCTATCGAGACGATGCGCGGTGCATCGGGCTTTGCTGGCGGTGCATCGACCCCGGCGTCCGCAGGCGCGGCCTCAGGGACAGGCTTGGGCTCGGCGCGCGGGGGCGCGATGGGGCGCGGCGCAGCAGGAGCAGCGGGACGCGGCGCCGGTGCGGCCGCCTTGGGTGCTGCCGGAGCCTTGGCCGGCTTTGCGACCTTCTCGGTCGCCTTCACGGGTGAAGGGCGCGATTTCAGGCCCAGGCGGTGCGCCTTGCCGATCACCGCGTTGCGGCTGACGCCGCCAAGCTCATCGGCAATCTGGCTCGCGGTCAGCCCTTTTTCCCACATGCTGCGCAGCTGTTCGATGCGCTGGTCAGTCCATGACATGCTTCACATTCCTCATTGTCTCACGCCGCGGGCGACGCAGCGATCCTTTCGGGCCGTTCCGGATGGATCGGCGCGGCGGCTGCCCAGCTTGCGGTAAGGTCGGGGACGCGATAGGCGAGAACGCCATGAACGACCAGCCCCAAATTACGCGCGCCGACTCGGCTCCCGCCACCGCGGCACGAGCATTTGCCGAGCCGGGGGTGCCACACATCCGCACGCTCAACGTGCCCGGTATGCAGGCGCTCTATGTCAAGGAGGTACGGCGCTTTTTCAAGGTCCAGCTCCAAACAATCTGGGCCCCTGCCGTTACCACGCTTCTTTTCCTGGTCATTTTCACGGTCGCACTCGGCGGCTCGGGACGCACCGTCATCGGCGTTCCCTTCGCCGATTTCGTCGCGCCTGGCCTGATCATGATGGCCATGCTCCAGAATAGCTTTGCCAATGCGAGTTTCTCGCTCCTTGTCGGCAAGATCCAGGGGACGATCGTCGACTATCTTATGCCGCCGCTCGGAATCGGTGAATTGATGCTCGCGCTCATTGGCGCCGCGATCAGCCGCGCTGTCCTCGTGGGGCTGGCGCTTTGGGCCGCCATGCTCGCCTGGCCCGGAGTTCATGTCGCGCCCCATCATCTCTGGGCGGTCATCGCGTTCGGCCTCCTCGGCGCGGCGATGATCGGCTTCGTCGGCCTGATCACCTCCGTCTGGGCCGAGAAATTCGATCATGCCGCCGCGGTCACCAATTTTGTTGTCACCCCGCTCGCCCTGCTTTCGGGCACATTCTATTCGATCGACCGCCTGGCGCCCTGGTTCCAGAGTATCGCGCATGCCAACCCGGTTTATTATGCGATCATGGGGTTCCGATACGGCTTCATCGGCACGGTGGACTCGACGATCGACCATCCTGTCCTGACGGCGCTCCTCGCGCTCGTGGCAGTCAACATCGTACTTGGCCTCGTGACCTACCGCCTTCTTGCATCGGGATGGAAGCTGAAGGCCTGATCCGCATCAGGCCCTAGTGGCGGTGGATGGCGCGGAGGCGATAGCGCCCCTTGTCGAGTCCCTCGAACATGGCCTCGATCTGAGGGTGGTCGACGGGGCCATGCTCGGAGTCCGCAACGAGATTCTGCTGGCTGACATAGGCGATGTAGGAGGAATCCTCATTTTCCGCGAGCAGATGATAATAAGGCTGTTGCTTTGAGGGACGGATCGCCTCGGGAATGGCCTCATACCACTCCTCGCTGTTCGAGAAGACCGGATCGACGTCGAAGACGACGCCGCGGAAATCGAACATGCGGTGCCGCACGATATCGCCCGGCGCAAAGCGGGCGCGTTCAACAAGCGGCATCACGATGCCGCGATCGCTTTTGCCTTGGAAATCCGAAGAAGTCTTTGCTCTCATGCCATCAATCTATGCCGGTTCGCGGACGATTCAAGGCGCTATCGCCCGCCTGTGAGCAGCCTTGAGCCGCCTTGATAATGATCTTGACCATGGAAACCCGCTCAATTCCGGGTTAGCTTGCTGTGTGACGTCCCGCAGAGGACAGATTTTGCGGGGTCGATTTCGCAACGAGGGGAGACACGCACCATGACCGACATATTGCAAAGGGCAAAAGACATGATCCTCAAGCCCAAGGAGGCCTGGGCCGCTATCGAAGGAGAGACGGAGACCGTCCAGTCCCTCTATGTGCCCTATGTCCTTGTGCTTGCTGCGATTGGTCCGCTCGCGCAGCTGATCGGCGGGCAAGTTTTCGGATACCGTTTTCTTACCCTCACAGTTCATCCCCCGCTCGGCAGCGCCATTGTTGGCGCGCTGCTTTCCTACGTGCTGACGCTAATCGGCGTCTATGTCGTCACGCTGGTGATCGATGGGCTGGCGCCGACATTCGGCGGCGTGAAGAACCAGATTCAGGCGCTGAAGGTTGCGGTCTATTCGTTTACCGCGGCCTGGCTTGCCGGGATTTTTGCACTGGTGCCGCCGCTCGCAATCTTGGGATTGCTCGGGCTCTACAGTCTCTACCTTCTCTATCTTGGCTTGCCTCGCCTGATGAAGGCGCCCGAGGACAAGGCGATTGTCTACACGCTGGTCGTCGTGGTCGTAACTATTGTTCTATACCTTGTCATCGCGGCAATCGTCGGTGCCCTTGCAATGACGCAAGGACCCGCGCTTGCCGGAGGCGTGCGCCTTCGCTGACAGGTGACCATTCCGTCGTCCGCCCGCAACATGGGAGCGGCTCGCGACAAAGAAAGAGGGTGGGGAGGTCTCGCGCGCCGGTCCTTCCCCTTTGCATAGGAGGCCGACATGAAGAGCCGCAACTTTGCCTTGGCGCTTGGCGTGGGGCTGTTGATGGCGAGCAGGCCAGCGCCGGGCATCGCGGCGCTTGAGCCGGGGGCGAAAGCTCCCGACTTTACGCTGCGCGCGGCGCAGGGCGGGAGGTCCTTCGACCTCTCGCTGAAACAGACGCTGCGGAGCGGGCCGGTGGTCCTCTATTTCTTCCCTGCAGCCTTCACGCCCGGCTGCACGCTGGAGGCGCATCTTTTTGCCGACGCGAACAGCCGCTTCAACCAGCTCGGCGCGCGCGTGATCGGGGTCACTGCAGGCAATATCGATCGGGTCGCCGAATTTTCAAAATCGGAATGTCGCAGCAAATTCGCGGTGGCCGCGGATCCAGGCGCCAAAATCGCGGCGGAATTTGACGCAACGATGGAGGGGCCTGGAAAGACAAGGCTTTCCGATCGGACGTCGTTCGTGATCGCGCCGAACGGCACGATTCTCATGAGCTACAGCGACAAGAATCCGCGCGCGCACATCGAAAAGACGATGGCAGCCGTGCGGGCGTGGAGGGCCAAGCGGGGTTAGAAAATGGAGGAGAGTGAGGGATTCGAACCCTCGGTACCGTTGCCGGCACTTCGCATTTCGAGTGCGACGCTTTCGACCACTCAGCCAACTCTCCTCGCTGAGGCAGACGCCCCTAGCGATGCTCTGCGGATCATGCAAGCCTCTCTTGGCAAAAATGCGGCCTGATTCGCGGGCGCACCAATGCACAAGGGGGGTGCTGTGCCGCTAACCGGACTTAAGGTGCTCGATTTCGGGCGTTATATTGCAGGGCCTTATTGCGCAGCACTGCTAGCCGACTATGGCGCCGACGTGATTCGGGTCGAGGCGCCCGGCGGCAATGACGACCGCTACACCGTCCCAGTAGCCGCCGACGGATCCGGCGCAATGTTCCTGCAGATGAACCGCAACAAGCGCTGCTTGACGCTGAGACCAGGAACGCCCGAAGGCCGCGAGATCGTCGCCCGACTGGTCGCGAGGGCTGACGTCGTCATCGCCAACCTGCCGCATGACGCGCTGCTCAAGCTTGGCCTCGACTATGAGAGCCTGTCCGCGATCAACCCCCGGATCATCCTGGCAACGGCCTCGGCGTTCGGCGGGGAGGGCCCGCTGGCAGAGCGGGTCGGCTTCGATGCCGTAGGCCAGGCGATGTCCGGCAGCGTCCACCTGACGGGCACTCCCGATCAGCCCTTTCGTGCGCAGGTCAATTATGTCGATTTCGGCACGGCGCTCCATTGCGCCTTCGGGATCATGCTGGCCCTGCGCGAGCGAGACGTGTCGGGCAAGGGGCAGTGCGTATCGGGGTCGCTCTTCGCAACCGCGCTCGCCATGACGAACGCCCTGACCATCGATCACGCGCTGAACGGCATCGAGCGGCAGCCGCTTGGCAACCGTGCCTACAGCTCAGGGCCCACCGACCTTTTTCGCACGCGCGACGGCTGGATCGTGACGCAGATCGTTGGCACGCCGATTTTCCGCCGCTGGGCGGAACTGGTCGGTCGGCCAGAGCTCATCGATGATCCGCGCTTTGCGAGCGATATGCTGCGCGGTGACAACGGCGAGGAGCTGAGCGCGATCATGCAGGACTGGTGCTCGGCGCGAACGAGCGAGGTGGCCATTTCCGAACTCGCGTCGGCGCGCGTCCCCGCGGCCCCCGTTGTCAAGCCCGCCGACGCGCTCGCGCACCCGCAGGTCGCCGCGATGAAGATCGTCGAGCCAACTTCCTATCCGGGCACACCGGCCCCGGCCCCGGTCATCCGCGCGCCGATCGAACTTTCTGCGAGCGCGAAGGCGCCAGCCGCCCCGGCGCCTCAGCTCGGGGCGCACAGCCACGCGATCCTGAGCGAACTCGGATATGATGCTGTGACCATTTCGGCTTTGCGTGAGGCAAGGATTATTTGACACTCTGGTGGGTGGACGAAGCGGCACCCCGTGTTTAAATACCGGTCAGTATGAAATTGCAGGAGCAGCCGCGATGAACGACCAGAGCGAATATGTGCCCCCCAAAATCTGGACCTGGGACAAGGAAAGCGGCGGACGCTTCGCCAATATCAACCGTCCGGTCGCGGGGCCGACGCACGCCAAGGAGCTGCCGGTCGGCAACCATCCCCTCCAGCTCTATTCCCTCGGCACCCCCAATGGTGTGAAGGTCACCGTGATGCTCGAGGAGCTTCTTGCTGCGGGCCATGGCGGCGCCGAATATGACGCCTGGCTCATCAATATCAACGAAGGCGACCAGTTTTCGAGCGGCTTCGTCGCGGTCAATCCGAACAGCAAGATTCCCGCGCTTCTTGACCGCAGCGGACCGGAACCCATCCGCATATTCGAGTCGGGAGCGATCCTCATCTATCTCGCCGAGAAGTTCGGCGCGTTCCTGCCGACCGAGTCCGCAAAGCGCGCGGAGGTCCTGTCGTGGCTCATGTGGCAGATGGGCAGCACGCCGTTCCTCGGCGGCGGCTTTGGTCACTTCTATGCCTATGCGCCGACGAAGCAGGAGTATCCGATCAACCGCTATGCGATGGAGGTGAAGCGTCAGATGGACGTTCTCGATCGCCGACTGGCCGAAAGCGAGTATCTGGGCGGAGCCGACTACAGCATTGCCGACATGGCGGTGTGGCCATGGTACGGTGCGCTCGCCAAGGGGCTGGTGTATGACGCCGGCGAGTTCCTGCAGGTGCAGGATTACAAGAATGTCCAGCGCTGGACCGATCAGGTGGCAGCGCGGCCGGCGGTGAAGCGCGGACGAATGGTCAACCGCGTGACTGGCGACCCTGCCAGCCAGCTCCACGAGCGCCACGATGCATCGGATTTTGATCTGCGCACACAAGACAAGATCGCCCCTGAAGTCGCGGAATAGTCCGCGGCTTTTGCGGCGCTACAACCAACGGCCGCGCTCAATTGTCCCGCCTCCTGCTCGCAGGGTGAAAAATTGCCCGTCCTCACCGATAATCAAAGGCCCATCGAAATGTTCGGCAGCACGCCCCAGAAACGCGCGATAGAAGGCGCGCGATGGAACGGGCGGGACGATGTGGCTGAGGACCAGCATTTTTACGCCCGCGCGGCGGGCGCTATCGGCCGCCTGCGTGGGGCTTGCGTGATAGTCTAGAATGTCGTGCATGATCTGCCCCGTCATGGACCGTCCCGCGGCTCTCAGCCGGCGGGACAGCATCTCGACCATTTCGGGTTGCAGCGCCTCGTGGATGAGGAGATCGGCGCTCCTCGCGGCGGTTTCGACTGAGGCGGAGGGTGCGGTATCCCCGCTTATGACGACCGACCGTCCCTTGTAGTCGAAGCGATAGCCGACCGCGGGCTGTACCGGACGATGGTCGACGGGAAAGGCCGTGACCTTGAGTCCATCGGCCTCATAGACGAGCCTTTGCGTTTCCGGCATTGCGAAGGGCAGGGCGACCGCGCCTGCCGCCTGCGGCGGAGTAATCACGGCGCCATGGTGCGCTGTGCGGTAGCGATTGTCGGCGGCATAGGCAGCGTTGAAGCCTCCGATCACGGCTTCGAGACCCTCGGGACCGTAAACGGGAAGCGGCGCGGCGTTGCCGCTCCCGGTCCAGCGCAGCAGCATCATGGGACCGAGGCCGTCGATGTGATCCGAATGATAATGGGTCAGGAACAGAGCGCGGATCTTGCCATTGGGCAGCCCCATCATCGCGATGTTGCGTGCCCCGCCTTCTCCTGCATCGACCACAAACATCTTGTCGCCCGCGATGAGGAGGGTGCACGCGCCGGCGCGATCACGGCTGGGCAGAGGTGATCCGGTTCCGCAGAGCGCAACATGTAGCCCGTCGGGCAGGTCCGCCAGCGGATCGCGTCCTGCCGCCTCGGCGGCGCCCCGCTCGAAGAGCCAAAGGCCGGCCGGTCGCTGGAGGAGCCACAGCGCTGCTGCGGCAAGCGCCAAGGTCAGCAGAACGAAGAGCGCAGCGCGCCTGGCCTTTGTCATTGCTCATCCCCCCACCCCGTTTTCGGCTATCATGCGTCAGGGGAGGGTGCTGGACAAGCTTCGACGTTCGGCGCAAGCTTTCCCGCCTGACATGGATGCAGGTTGCGGGCTGCAACTTACCGTTTACGTAAACGTGAGTGGTTATTATAAGAGCCCATTGCCCAAGGGAGAATCGTCAATGGACATGGAGTTCAGCCCCGAAGATCTCGCGTTCCAGCAGGAAGTGCGGGACTTCATCGCCGAAAACTACCCCGCCGAACTGCGCGGCAAGCAGGACGAAGGCGATGAGCTCACCAAGGAGGATTTCCTCTCATGGCACCGCATCCTTTATAAAAAGGGGTGGGTCGCGCCCGCGTGGCCCGTCGAATATGGCGGAACGGGCTGGACCCCGACCCAGCGCTTCATATTTTCGGAAGAGACCGCGCGCGCCGACTGCATCCGTCTGATGCCCTTCGGCCTCTCGATGGTCGGACCCGTCATCTACACCTTCGGCACTCCCGAACAGAAGGCCCGCTTCCTCCCGCGAATCCTCTCGGGCGAAGATTGGTGGTGCCAGGGATATTCGGAGCCGGGCGCGGGCTCCGACCTCGCTTCGCTGCGCACCACCGCGGTTCGCGACGGCGATGATTATATCGTCAACGGACAAAAGACCTGGACCACGATGGCGCAGCACGCCGACTGGGGCTTTTTCCTGGTCCGAACCGACAAGGACGCAAAGCAGCAGGAGGGAATCAGCTTCCTCCTCATCGACATGAAATCGCCAGGGATCACCGTGCGCCCGATCATCACGCTGGGCGGAGAACATGAGGTCAACGAGGTTTTTCTCGAGGACGTGCGCGTTCCGGTATCGCAGCGCGTCTATGAGGAAAATAAGGGCTGGACCTGCGCCAAATTCCTGCTCGCGCACGAACGTACGGGAATCGCCGGCGTCGCGTCATCGAAGCGCGGGGTCGAGCGCGTCAAGCAGATTGCCCGAACCGAGCTCGACGGTGACGGACCGCTTCTCGCCAACCCCTTCTTCAAGCGCAAGATCGCGGAGCTGGAGATCGACCTCACCGCGCTGGAGTTCACCGAACTGCGCGGCCTTGCCGGTCCGAACGCAGGCAAGGGACCGGGACCTGAATCGAGCCTGCTCAAGATCAAGGGCAGCGAAATCCAGCAGCGGCTCACCGAACTGACCCTCGAGGCGGTCGGCCATTATGGCGCGCCCTATTTCCGCGGCTTCGGCGAGGGCGATAATGCGCATCCGATCGGGCCGGACTATGCGCACCGCGCCGCGCCGACCTATTTCAACATGCGCAAGACGACAATTTACGGCGGATCGAACGAGATTCAGCGCAACATCATCGCGAAGATGGTTCTGGGGCTTTGATCATCGATTTGGGCTGGTCGAGGCGGACACAGCACGCCGCCTCGCCCCTCACCGCAGCATAGAGTCATAGGAGCCCCTAATCTTTCAGGGGGCGACGGGGATAGAAAAATGGACTTCACCTATACCGAAACGCAGGACATGATCCGCGACACGCTGGCGCGCTTTCTGGGCGACACCTACGGGTTTGAAACGCGTCAGAAATTCATTGCCAGCGAGGCCGGGCGTGACCCCGGAATCTGGAGAGCGATCGCGCAGGATCTCGGCATGCTCGGGGCTTCCTTCGCCGAAGAGCACGGCGGACTTGGTGGCGGCGCGCTCGAAAATGCGATCATCATGGAGGAACTGGGCAAGGTTATCGCGATCGAGCCCTATCTTTCCACCGTCGTGATCGCAGGCGGTGCGCTCAAGGCCGTGGGCGGAGCTCAGGCCGACGCGATGATCCCCGAGATCATTGCGGGCAACGCCATTGTCGCCTTTGCCTATGCAGAGCCGCAGGGTCGCTACGATCTTGCCAATCTCAGGACAAGCGCGAAAAAGGACGGCGCGGGCTGGGTCCTGAATGGTCACAAGGGCGTTGTCTATGCTGCCCCCTGGGCGACACAGCTTCTCGTCACCGCCCGCACGGGCGGCAACCAGCGCGATCGCGACGGCGTGTCCCTCTTCTTGATCGACGCAAATCTGCCCGGCATCGTCCGCCGCGACTATCCGACGGTGGACGGCAATCGAGCGTCGGAGATCTACTTCGAAAATGTCGCGATACCCGCCGACGCGCTGCTGGGCGGCGAGGGAGGGGGGCTGCCGCTCATTGAACAGATCGTCGATGAAGCAACCGTGGCGCTCTGCGCCGAGGCGACCGGCGTGATGCAGAAGCTTCACGAAGGGACGCTCGAATATACTCAGCAGCGCAAGCAGTTCGGTGTGCCGATTGCGAAGTTCCAGGTTCTCCAGCATCGCATGGTCGACATGTTCATGGAAGTCGAACAGGCGCGTTCGATGACGATCATGGCAACGCTGAAGCTGGGTCTGCCAGAAAAGGAGCGCATGACGGCGGTATCGGCGGCGAAGAACAAGGTCGCGCGCGGCGCCAAATTCGTCGGGCAGAACGCCATCCAGACCCACGGCGGCATCGGCATCACGCAGGAACTGGCAATCGGCCAATATTTCAAGCGTGCGACGCTGATCGAAGGCCAGTTCGGCAGCGCTGATTACCATATGGACCGATACGAACGGCTGGCACTCGCCGACTAGGAAGGTCTCACGACCTCGAGGGGGGCCTCAATAGGCTACGTCAATCGCTATTCGCAGCGTGCGGGGACGCAGCGGGGTCAGATAGCCCGCGCTCCCCTCGACAAAGGGCGTGCCGAGCGCGAAACGATTGCCGCGCGCATCGAGAAGATTGGTTAGCGTCACCGACAGGCCGCGCCGCTCATTGCCGAGGCGCGCGGCGAGCCCCGTGTCGACATAATCGCCTTGGCCTTCTCCAAGGATCGGACCGATCCCGAGGCGTGACGGCCCGACATAATGCGCCCAGCCGTTGATACGCAGATCCTCGTCGCCGATGGGGAGTGCGTAATTGAAAGCACCGCGCAGCGCGTAGCGCGCGATATTGGGGATCTGCCCAAGGCGCGTCAGCAGCGCGGAAAATTCCGGTGCCTCGCCATTGGCGCTGAAGCGCGTCGCGATCGTCCTGAGTTCGCCGGCGAATAATTCATCGACACGGCTGTGATTGTAGACTGCGCCTGCCTCAAGCGACAATGATGGCACCGGCTGCACCGCGACGGCGCCTGAAATGCTCGTGATGCGCCCGTCACCAATATTTGCAGTGCTCGGAAAGCCGTTGGAATCGATGAAGTCCGCCTGGATATCGCGCCAGCGGCTGTACGAGACTGAAAGATGGGCATCAAATGGGGTCCGCCCCTTTTCGCCGAGGCGCACACCGCCTTCCCAGGTGCGGACCTGGTCGTTGCGGAAGCGGCGTACGAAGTTGCTGTCGATCGCGAGGCCGCCTGGACGGAACCCCTCCTGATAGCGCGCGTAAAGCGTGACGTTGCGAAGGGGCTTCGCGAGCACTGAGAATGAGGGGAGAAGGTCGGTTTCGGTACGGTGCGCGGTGACCGCGCGCTGGGCAAGGGCAAGCGCGAAAGGCACATCCTCGCCGCTACCCCCGAGCCGCGCGTGCGACAGCCTGAGACCGCCTTCGACAAGCAGTTTCGGCAACACTTCAAACGTTGCCTCGCCATAGCCGGTAAACTCGGTGATACGGTTGGTCACACCTGTAATCGGAGCCTGGAAGCTCAGCTCGCCATACTCGCGCTTCTGCCGCGTCCGATTGTCGACGAAACTCGCGCCCACGACCCACCCCAGCCCCTCATGGAAAGGACGGGACAGCCGCGTCTCGCTGACGAACATGCGCGTCCGGTTCGCCTGGTCGAGGACACGTGGGTCGCCGTCGGCGCCGCTCGCATCGAAGCGCTCGAACAGGCCGTGTCGAATGAATGCGTTGGATGACTGGAAATGGAGGTCATCCCAATCCTTCGCGACGACCAACGTCGCCATTCCGTAGCGCGCACGGGCCTTCTGCTCGACAAGTGAATAGCGGGTCAGCGGCGGCGCGTCCTTGTCGGCATATTGCGCGTCCCTCGATGTTGTCGCCTGATACACCCCGCCCAGATCCACGGTCCAGTCGTCGCCGGCGTCGAGGCGGAGCGTCGCGCGGCCACCGCGGATCGCGACCCGGTTCACGTCATCCTGTCCGCGAACCGGGTTGTCGATATAGCCGCCGTCGCTCAGCATGTAGCCAACGAGGCGAAGCGCATGGCGCTCGCCCGCGGGCACATTGGCGATCACGCCGAGATCGCCGCCGGGATCGCCGTGCTGGGTCACAGACGCACCGGCAATTGCCTGCAATTCCATCCGGTCGAGGCTCGGCGCCTTGGGCACGACGCGAATGATACCGCCGAGCGACCCCGCGCCGTAGAGCGTACCTTGCGGCCCTTCGAGGATTTCAACGCTGTCGACGTCATAGAGCCGCAGGTCCGGGTCGGGCGCATTGTAGCTAAGGCGGATGTCGCCCAGATATTGTCCGACCGTCGACTGGGTGGGTCCGGTGAAGCTCGAATCGGCGATGCCGCGAATAAACAGCTTGTTGCGCCCCGATCCCAGATGGGTCGAGGAAACAGTCGCCATCCGCGCGAGGATCGATTCCATCCCGCGCTCGCCGCCAAATGCCAAATCGCCGCCATCGAGAAGGGTGGCGACGCCGGCAAAATGCGAATGGGGAAGATCGGTTTTTGACGCAGTGACGATGATCTCGTCCTGCGGCTGCGCGATCGCGGCAGGGGCGGGGCCCGGCCGGGCCGTCCGGCGGGGCGGGGAGGTCGCGCGGCGCGCGACGCGAGGTGAGGGAGGTCGGCGTTCGATGCGCCAGCTCGTTTTGCTCACACGCACCGCGCGCGCGTCGGAGCCTGCGAGCATTCGGCGAATGGCATCCTCGACGCTCATTCGTCCCCGAACCGGCTTGACGCGGCCGCTCCAAAGTTCGGCATCGGCGACGCTCACACTGATGCCTGCCTGACGGCTCAGTACCGGCACGGCGCCCGCGAGACTACCCGCGGGGACATCGAACTGCTGCTCCTCTGCCGCCTGCGCCGTCGAGGGCGCGCAGAGCGCGGCGGCCGCGATCAGGAGGGGGAGGCGGCCCGTCATCTCAGCGCGTCAATACCCAGCCACTGCCCTGCCGCGTGGCGCGGGTTCCCGACAGCGCGGCGAGGTCGGCGATGGTGCGTGCCCGATCCTGCGCGATAACGAGCGCTCCGCGAAACGACACGTCGCGCGCCTCTGCCGCAACGCGCACCTCCATTCCGGCGGTACGGCGCAGATCATCGGCAACGTCCGCGAGCGGGGTTCCATTGTAGACCAGGAGCCCGGTGCGCCAGCCCCCGACGTTGGTCGCCTCGATACTCTTGACCTTCGGCGCCGCGCCATCGGCAGCATCGAGCCCTTGGCCGGCTGAGACCCGCACATTCTCGCGCCGCGGGTTGTAGGCGACGACCCCTTCCGAAACGGCGACCGACGTTTGCGCGTTTCGGCGCACGACGTTGAACGCGGTGCCGAGGTCGACAATCTCGGCGCTGCCCGCCTCGACCACGAAGGGATCGTCATCGCGGTGCACGACCTGGAACATCGCCTCGCCCTGTTCTAGCCGCGCAAAGCGGGGGCGATCGTCGTCAAGCGTCACCACCGAGGCGCCATTAATCTCGATCTTTGACCCATCGGGGAGCGTGACGGTGCGATGCTCGCCCGCAGCGGTCTCGACCCGGTTCGCATCGCCAAGCAGGTTGAAACTTGAAAGGCTCACGACCGCGACCAGCGCAGCGGCCACCGCGCCGCCGAACCAGGCGCGGCGAGGCACGCGGCGCCGCGCGGGCACCTCGTGCCAAACGACCTGGGGGCTTGATGCCGGAGGCATGGCGTCAAGATCAGCATCGAGGCTCGCGATAGCGTCATAGACCTCGGCATGTACCGGATTTTCGGCGAGCCAGTCAGCAAAGCCATCCCAGTCGGAAAAGGCGGGGTCCCGCTGGCGGATCACCCAGTCGATCGCCCGCGTTTCGATATCGCTGGAGGAATTAGGGCGCATCGAATTGCCTCCTTAGCGCAGCGAGCGCAGCGTAGACCTTTCGCAGGTCAGCCTCGACCGTGCTCAGGCTGACGCCCATTTCGGCGGCAATGTCGCGCTGCTGCACCCCGTCGACGCGAAACCGGCGGAAGATCCGTGCGGGACGCTCGCCGGTCGCTGCAATTGCCTGTTCGACAAGGGCAAGCTGCTCGCGCGAGATGAGCGCGCTCTCGGCCGAAGGTTTCTGGACCGCCGCGCTTTCCCCCCATGCCCTGTCCCGAAGCTCGCTCTGGCGCGTCGAGCGATAGCGGTCTAGCATCAGATTGTTTGCAGCGCGCATCACATAGGCGAGGGGGTCGGCAACGGGTCCCGTGCCGCGCAGGGTAAGCCGCATCCATAGATCCTGGAACAGATCCTCCGCGGCGTCGCCCGCGCCGCGCAGCGCGAGGAAACGCAGGATGCGTTCGCGGTTGGCGAGCAATACGCCTTCGATGCCTTGGGCGGCGTCGGTTCGATCTCTCGCCTGGGTCATGCTTCGCTTGGTTAGGAACGCCGTTCGTTGTGAGCCGGTCCGCGCACCCATGGTCCGGGACGTCCCCCTGATGGCGCTTTCATATAGCGGCTTGGCGAGCCCGCGCAACCGCGGCGCTTGCCGAGGGGGAAGGGAGGGGACTGCCAGAGCGAGCATCGATCATTCTCTTCCTATAGCCCTAGGCAAGGGGGAAGCAGGGTGAGGAGGGCTTCCCCCTTGCGGGCGGGACCGACCCGGGGGGCATTGGGTCGGCCCGCATCTCGTCGCAGCCTTACAGGCCAACCTTGAGGCTGGCGCGGAACGACCAGCCGAAGTGGCTCTGCTGTTCCTCTGCCGACAGCTCCCCGCCTACCTGGAAGGCCGAGTTGCCGGCGATCGCGCGCAGCCGGCCGATCCAGCCGCTCGTCCGTTCCTCAGGTATGAGGGTGAAGGCATCGCCATCCTTGAACGAGGCGATTGTCGCGCCCAGCGATCCGCCGACGAGCTGGCGCCGCCCGGCCTCGATCTCGAAGCGCGTCCAGCCGTCATATTCGTCCGCACCGCCAAAATCGAGGCCCACCGCAACGGTGCCGGTCACTGCCAGCTCGTCGCTGCTTCGGCCAAGCACGGTGAGATCGAGGGCGTCGCCGCCGCCGGTTTCGGTGTAACCGTCTTCCTTCAGCTTGTAATAATCGACCGCGACCATTGGTCGGAACGAAAGATTGCCGCGCGTCCTCGCATCATAGGCGAGTGAGCCCGACGCCGAATAGAGCGTGCCGTCCCATTTGCCGCGCATCGTCTTCTCGATGTCTTCAGCGCCCGCCTCGGCGCGGAAGTTGCGCGTGCCCTTCATCTTGATCGGCGCTCCCGACACGCGGGCGTTCGCCATGAAGCCGTTGGACCGCAGGCGCCAGTGGAGGGCGCCTTCGAACTGGCTGGTGCTCACTTCATTGTCATTGCTGCCATTGCCGTCCTTGCCGCTCAGGAAGGCAACCGAGCCGCCGAAATTGCCGATATCGGTCTTGATCTCGGCGCCAAGCGAGATGCCCCACCCGGTGACATCATAGCTTGCGGTATTCCCGATGCCCTTCGAAGTGCCCCAGACGGCCTGATTGACCCAATAGCCCCATTTGCCTTCGTCCTGGAACGGGGCATTGGGATCTTGAAGGTAGCGCGCCAGCGCACGCGATCCGGTGGTCACGGTCTCGAACACGCCGCCCTCATGCTCGGGAAGCATTTGCTGGAGCTGGCCGCGGAACGCATCGCCATCGGCGATGCGCAGGAACACGCCCTCGATATCCTCGTCGGCGCCGAGCGCCTCGAAGGCTGCATCGAAGGCGCTCGCCTCGGACCGGTTAAGGCCAAGCTCGCTTATGGTCTTGCGGGTCACGTCGACCACCAGCGTGTTTCCGCTCGCCGTGAGCTCGCCCTTGTAGAGGAAGGGGAGGAGCGTTGTTTCGGCGGTGAGGTTGCTCGCGCCCGTCAGCGAGCCCGCCGTCAGCACGACATGCTCGCCTTCGGCGCCATCGATGCTGGTCAGCTGGAGCGCGAGTTTCGAATCCTCGTCGAAGCTGGCGTTCCCGATCACGGTGAGCGCGGTGCCGCCGTCGCCCCCGTCAAGCGTCACGCCCAGAACGCCCTTTCCAGTGACCGAGAGCGACGCGATCGTCGCGGCGCCCTGCACATCGAAGGCGCCGCCGTTGACGCTGACCCCAAGGCCGGAAGAATTGGCGATAGTGCCCGAGAAAACCGACGATCCGCCGATGCTCAACGTATCGCTCCCGCCGCCAAAGTCAGCAAGTCCGGTGAAACGGGACGAGCCCTCCATCGCGAAACTGTCGCTTCCTGCCCCGAAGGTCGCGTTACCCGTATAAACCGCATCGCCCGAAAGCTTCAGCCGGTTGTTGCCAGCCCCAAAGCTCGTGTTTCCCTTCACCGTGCCGTCGGCGATGTCGAAGACGTCGTCGCCGCTGCCGAAACGGACATCGCCGGTGATGCTGGGCGCGGTCTTGCCTTCACCCACGGCGATCTGCTTGACGGTCGCGCCGCCAGCATTGGCGGTAAGGTCGATGGCGATGTTGTCGGCCGCATTCTTGGCGCCAGTCGCGCTGATCGCGCCGCTATTCTCCACCATGTCGACATTGCCCGAGAGGTCGACGATTGCGCGCGCGGTGGCATCGTCGCCGCCGACCTTGGCGTTGACGGTGCCGCTGTTGCGGATGAGGCCAACATTGCTGCCCGCTTCGACGAGGATTGCGGTTGCGACTGCGTCCTGCGCCTTGCCGCCCGTGGTCGCATCAACTTTTCCCGACACGCGGATTTCAGGAACCGTGGCGCCCGCGCCGATCCGCATCGCTGTGGCCGAGGCGTCCTTCGAAATCGCATTGACCGAACCTGCAACGCTGACCCCGCCCGAGATATTCACGGCGCCGCCGAGACCGCCAATCTGGAGGCCGGTCGAATCCACCCCCGTGTAGACGCCGCTGCCCACGACCCCGCCATTGATGATCAGACCGAAATTGGTGCCGGTGCCGGCGACGGCGCCAATCGCGATATCACGGCTTGCCGAACCGACCTGCATCGCGGGCGCCGACCCGAAGGACCGCACCGCAGCAGAGCCTTCCTTGGCGTCCTCGATACCGTCCTTGTCTTCGTCCTTGTCGGTTTCGCTCGTGTCCTTGGGGGGAACCGCGAGGATGATTCCGCCCGTGACGTCACCTTCGATCGACAGCGCGGGACCTCCTTGCAAGAGATCGTCAGCGTCGAGCTTCGAGGGATCTGAAGGCGCGCTCGTGTAACGATAGCCGCTCGCGGTGAGCTCGCCCTGCACCTCGAGCGCGCCCGTGATGTCGCCGGTCAGTCGCGCCGCTGTCGCATTCTCGCCGATCGCGGCGATCTTGCCCGCGAGGCGGACGTTTCCGGTAACGTCCTGCAGTCCGACACCCAGCGCATTGTCGCCGAGAACCGATATCGATCCATCGTTCGTGAATTTCCCGGTGAGCGGCCCTCCAAGACGAATGCCCGCCGAATTATTGCCCTCGATCGTGATTTCGCCCGAATTGACGATGTTCCCCGTGAACGCACCGGCGGTCAGAATGCCCGTGCGATTGCTGCCGACTGCAAAGGGACCATCGATGTCACCATCATTGTCGATGTCGGTGGGGGCATAGGTCTCGTTGATGATGATCTTGCCGGTCGCGCCATTGGTGATCGATCCCGTGACCCCGGCGTTGGCCGAGATGCCCGTCGCGCCGTCTTTATTTACAATCTCGATCGTGCCTTCGTTGACGACCTTGTGATTGCTGTCGATGGTGACTGCCGTACCGGCGGCCGGCTTAATGGAGCCGTCCTTGGTAATCTTGATGTCGTCAGGCGCACCCGATTTCACCGTCGAAGTCTTGACTGGTGTTGTCGTCGCGGCGGAGATGGTCGTCTCGGCGTGGGCGGGCACGGCGGCCATTGCGGCCAGGCAGGTCGACGCCAGCAAAGTCTTGCGCATGAAATTCCTCTTGTGATCGGTTCGGGACGTCCTCCCGGGGACAATCGCAAGACGGAGACCGCGTCGGTCGCCCTTGAAACTATTTTAGCGAGGGGCGAAAGCTCTGTTCAGCGCCTCGTCAGGCAGCGGCGCTAGAATGACGTCATGACGAACAATTTGCGCCGCTGCGCCCGTCCCCTTGCTCTCGCGCTGCTCGTCGGCGCGCTCGCCATGCCTGCCTGGAGCCAGACCGCGCAGGACTGGGAGATTGGCCCTGTCATCCGCGGCAAGAATTACTCGGTGGGAATGCCCCTCCATCCGGTGCAGGGCAGGGGACAAAGCTGGTCCTTCGACTTCCCACGCGCGCCCGACGCGCGTGGTCGCGGCGGACATGTCCATTATGTGACCTTCGCGCCGGGAAGCCTCGCGGGCAAGACGAAGATCCGCGTGCGCTACCGAATTGATGCCGCTCAGGGCGTGCGTTTCGTTCCGCAGGAATTTCCCGATCGAACCGCTGTCATGAGCCTCTATTTCCAGCGCCGCGGCGATACATGGACCGCGAAAGGGCGCTATCGTTTCTACCGGTGGTATGCGCCGAATGCGGCCGTTCAGACGATCGAGCCCGGGGTGCACGAGTTCACGCTCGCACTTGATGATCCGCGCTGGATCGCCGTCATGGGCGGTACCAGCAGCACCAATCCTGCCAAGTTCCGCCAAGCGCTCGAGCAGGTGTCCCGTGTCGGGCTGGTATTCGGGTCGAATGGCGGGCGCGGGCACGGTGTCTACGCGACGGGACCTGCGCGCTTCACGCTGCTCAGCTTCCATATTTCCTGAGAGCGCTAGGTCCACTTACCGAGAGGTGCTAGGGTCGCGTCGATGGAACGCCATGCCACCTGTCATTGCGGTCAACTGAACCTCCGCTGTGTCGGCGAGCCGTCAAAGGTCTCGATGTGCCATTGCCGGGATTGCCAGCGGCGCACCGGATCGCTGTTCAGCGTCGCCGCCTTTTTCCCGCGAGATGATGTTGAGCGAACCCAGGGTACGTTCATGTCGTTTACTCGCCCCTCGGCCAGCGGGTTTGACGTCACATTCTGTTTCTGCCCCGATTGCGGTTCGTCACTATGGTGGGAAGCCGCACGCATGCCACACTTATTAGGTATCGCCGCTGGTGCCTTTGCGGACCCGGGCTTTCCAAGGCCAGAGCAAGCCGTGTGGTGCGAAGATAAGCACGATTGGCTGGAATTGCCGGCGCAGCTCGAAACCCATGCCAGAAATCCGCTGAAAGTTCCGCCGGACGACTGAAGGCGACCAACGCGTCCTTTCCAGAGCAACATTTATTGAAAGCGATGTTGCTGCCCGAACGGACACACGGGCTAGTGGCGGAGAGTACGGGAGATTGTTCGAACTCCCTTTATGACACTCTAGCCGATTGGGAAGCCCAGCTTAAACATGCAAATGTCTCGTTCGAGGAGCCGTCCCCATGACAGGCTCCCCGGACCCGAATGTTAGCCGCCTCAATGACTTCTTGACCGCCGCCAAGGGCGAGTCGGCCCCTCTGGCGGGCCAGAAGGGCAAGCCGCTCCATCCGTTCTCTATTCGGCTGACCCAAGAGGAACGGGAGCGGCTGGAAGGCGAAGCCAAGGGCAAGCCGCTGGGCGTCTATAGCCGCGAACGGCTCTTGGGCGATGGCACCGCCCCCCGGAAGCTCCGGCGCAAGCCCGCTGCCGATCAGGCCGGGCTGGCCAAGGGTAACCGACCGATTGAGGCCGCCTGCCGAGGATTGATGTGAGTGGGTAAGTGACGTCCATAAGGACGTCGTTATGGACGTCCTGTTCGAGAGCGAGGGACGGACGGTGGAGATTCTGGGCCGGGAACGGCGGCGGCGATGGAGTGAAGCGGAGAAGCTGGAGATTCTGGCGGCGGTGGAGGCGCGCGGCGAGACGCTCGCGCGCGTTGCCCGGCGCTACGATGTGTCGCGGAGCCAGATTTA